>OBEQ010579853.1_pt1 | contig 86601 bp, 85 predicted proteins | sample 1670901 | NCBI WGS metagenome assembly OBEQ01 (sample SAMEA104232315, study PRJEB22302) | groundwater metagenome | biome: forest; feature: aquifer; material: groundwater | place: USA | collected 2011-08-07 | depth 5.4 m | reverse complement strand
GGCCTCACCGCCGATGGGCCCGCGCCCGACAGGGGGGCGCTGGGGGTCCCGCCCGCCGAGCGGCTCGACGAGCCGCACGCCCGACCGCAGCCCGACGACGACGAGTGCGGGCTCGGCGACGCGTGCGGGGTCGGTGACGGAGGCACCGTCGGCGGCACTACCGGCGTACCCGTGGAGATCGGGCGGAGGGAGTCGCCGTGACGGTCGAGGGCTCGAGCGCGCGCCGTCCACCGCGGCGGCTCGCCCTGAGCCTGCTCGCCGTGGCCGCGCTCGCCGCGGCCGGCCTCCAGCTCACCGGTATCAACGCGGCGGCCTCACAGGCGACCTCCCTCCACGCGCTCCGGGTCGATCGCGACCCCGGCCTCGACCCGTCGACGCAGGTCTGGGATCGGGCGCGGGAGGTCGAGGAGGTCGAGCTGCCGCTCACCGCGCAGCAGACGACGTATCCGTTCGGCGGAGGGAGCATCCCCACGATCCGGGTCCGGGCGCTTCACTACAAGGCCCGGCTCTACCTGCGGCTCGAGTGGCACGACGGCACACGCGACGACACGACCGGCTCCGTCGAGAAGTTCTCCGACGCGGTAGCCGTGGAGTTCCCGGCCCAGCCCGGCTCGTCGGTGCCGTCCATCTGCATGGGCCAAGCCGACGGCGGGGTAAACATCTGGCAGTGGCGGGCCGACCGCCAGCGCGCCCCGGTCGAATCGCCTCGAGGCACCCACCCGAACGGCTACGTCGACCTGTACCCCTCGACCAACGATCTCTATTTCCCGGCCCGCAAGGCCGTCAACCCGTACGCCAACCCGCGCGGCGGGCCGGCCCAGGACCTCGTCGCGCAGGGCTTCGGCACGATCGGGCCCGCGGCCGCCCAGGCGGTCACCGCGCACGGCGTCTTCGAGGGCCGCTACGAGACCGGCCGGTGGGCGGTGGTCTTCGCCCGGCCGTTCGGGTCCCCGGGCGACGGCCAGCCCGCGTTCCGGGTCAAGGAGGAGACGGACGTCGCGTTCGCGGTGTGGAACGGCAGCGCCGGCGACCGAAACGGGAAGAAGTCGGTTTCGCAGTTCGCGAAGCTGAGCATCTCGAAAGACAAGTCGCCATCGACGCCGTGGAATGGGTGGTGGCTCGTCGGCATCGCGTTCGCCGTCCTCATGCTCGTGGCGCTGTGGCAGATCATCCGCTGGAGTCCGAGGGGCCCACGGTGATCGGCTACCCGATCCGCGCCCGAGCGGGACGCGCCGCCGAGCCCCGGGCGACGGGGATGAGCTGGCTGTGGTGGCTGGTCGAGATGACAGTCGCGGCCGCCGCCGCCGAGCTCCTCGTCCTCCGGCTGTTCACCCGCACCATCATCCACATCCCGGGCGCACAGAGCGTGTCGCCGGTCTGGTCGGTCATCGCGACTTCGGGACGCTTCGCCTACTACCTCGCCAGCGTGCTCCTCGTCGCGACCCTCGTGCTGCTGCTCCGTGAGCTCGCTCGACGAACCTCGCAGCGGGCGATGGTGGGGGCGGCGACGGTGACGATCTTCGTCGCCGCGGGGGCGAGCGCCCGGACCGGGGTCGTGAGCGACCTGTGGCTGGCACTCGTTGTCAGCACGAGCGTGCTCGTGCTGGCGTTCTTCGCGCGCGAAGCGTTCGGCGGGATCGGATGGCTCGGGATCGTGCTCTTCGCGGGTGGCTTCACCCTCTCGAGCCTGCACACTGTTCTCCAGTCGTCCGCGTTCTCGGACCTCCGGCGTCCCGGGTCGACCACGGGGCTGCTCGGCGCGGGCGAGGCGCTCGCCCTCGCCGGCGCGCTGCTGGCGCCGGCACTCCTGCGTGGCCGACACGACCGCCGAGCCGCGCTCGTCGGCATCGGTGCCGCGCTCAGCACCTTCCTGATGCTTCTCGCCAACACCGCGACCACGAAGATCCTGCTCCTCTGGAACTTCGGGCTCGCCGGCTACTTCCCCACGGTCGTCTACGCCGCAGCGTTCGGGGCTCTCGTGTACACGGTCGTCGCGCTCGCGAGAGCCGGGGACCGTGAGCGCGCGCTCGCGCTGGCTCTGCTCGTCATCGGCGGCATCGGCCTGCACAGCACCTATCAGGGCGGCCTCGTCGTCGCTGGGCTGGCCCTGCTCGGGCTGACGGGCCGAGGCGGCGCGATCCTTTCTTCGCGAAGCTGATCGGAGACCGCGAGGAGGATCGGATGGAAGGTGACACGACGATCGGGGTCGGCCTCGTCGGCTGCGGGATGATCGGGCAGATCCACGCGGCCGGGCTGGCCCAGCTCGTGGCCGAGGGCGAGACCGGCATCCGCGCGGTCGCCGCCGCCGACCCCTCCCGCGACATGCTCGAGCGGGTAGCGAGCAATTGCAGCTTCGCCCGCCTCGGCACCGACCCGGCCGAGGTCGTCGACGATCCCGAGGTCGACGCGGTGGTGATCGGCGCGCCCACCGCCGCCCACCGGGAGCTGGTGCACCGGGTGCTCGATGCCGGGAAGCACCTCTACTGCGAGAAGCCGCTCGCGCCGACCTTCGACGCGGCCCGCGAGCTCTGCGAGCGCGTCGCCACCGTCGGCGTCGTCGCCCAGGTCGGGTTCCACTCGCGCTTCCACCCGATGATCTGCCGCCTCAAGGCAATCGTCGACTCGGGAGAGCTCGGTGCCCCGATGGGCTTCACCTTGCGCGACGACCAATACTTCCCGGCGGGCGACTTCGTGCCCGGGCACAGCGACTGGCGGTCGAAGAAGGCGCTCGCGGGCGGAGGCGCGCTCCTCGAGCACTCGATCCACAGCGCCGACATCCTGGCCTGGATCTTCGGGCCTCCGTCCTGGGTCTTCGCCGCGACGCGGAACGTGCTCGGCTACGACGTCGAGGACACCGCGGCCCTCACCCTCGAGTACGAGAGCGGCGTCGTCGGGAACCTCGTGACGATCTTCAATGGGGTCACGGGCCGGGAGGAGCGTCGGCTCGAGGGGTTCTTCGAGCGCGGCGTCGTCGAGCTGACCACCGACTTCCTCGTCGGCGCGCCCGAGGAGCGGTTCCTCGTGCAGCGCCCTGCCTCGCCCGCGGAGGAGATAGCCCCCGGAGACCTCTTGGCCGAGCACCTCGAAGCACTGGGCCTCGCGGGGCGGTCGTTCCCGTTCTTCCAGTACCTCGCCGACCGCTCCTTCATCCTGTCGATCCGGCGTGGAACGTGCCCCGGCCCCGGCTTCCCCGACGCGCTCGTGGCCCACGCCACCGTCGAGGCCGCCTACCGATCTGCTGCGACCGGGGCTCCCGTCGCCATCACCGCGGAGCTGCTCCCGAGCTGAACGAGGCCCCGAGTTCCCTTGACCGCGGCAACCGGCCTGGGCACTCCACCTAGCCCTTCACGTAGACGAGCTTCTCGGCGACCTTCCCGTCGCGCACCCGGAAGACGTCGCAGCCGCGGAGGTGGCCGGCCGACGGGTCGGACGCGACGAACACGTATCGCCAGAGCACCACGCAGCGATCGCCCGCCACGAAGATCTCCTCGGCCTCGAACCGCGCATCCGGCGAGGAGGCGAAGAGCTCCTTCCAGGCCGCGCGCACGGCCTCGTTCCCCTCATGGCGTTGGCCATCGGGCGGGGACGTGTCCTCGAAGATGCAATCGTCGGTCATGGCCGCCATGACCGCATCCACGTCGTGGTCGTTGAACGCGGTGTTGAAGCGCTCGACGGCGCCGACGACGCTCTGCTCCTGCTCGGTCACGGGCACGCTCCCTGATCGGCGGACTCGGGGGGCCAGGCTACGCATCTCCTCCGACGCGGTCGTGACGTTGTGTCCTCAGGGACGCCGGGCGCGACGGAGTCCGGATGCCGTGGCGGCGAGCCCGAGCACGACGAAGGAGGCGGCGGGAACCCACTCGCCGAACCGGTCGTAGGGCGTCGCGTGCGCAGCGACCGGCACGGTGACGACCATGGCTCCCCGCCGGTGGGTGTCGATCCGGCCCAGCTCGCGGCCATCCGCGTCGAATGCCACCGAGGTGCCCGTGAGAGTGGCGTGCACGACCGGGCGGCCTGACTCCACCGCGCGTACCGCGGCGAGGCTCGCGTGCTGCGCCGGCGCCCAGCTCCCTTGGAATGTGGAGGTTGCCGACTGGACGACGATCATGTCGGCCCCGCGGTTGGCGAGGTTGCGACTCATGTCGGGGAACGCGGATTCGAAACAGACGAGCGGTCCGAGATCGAGTCCGGCCGAATGGAGGAGCACCAGGCCCTTCCCGCGGTGACGATCCTCACGAGCGGACGCGGTCACTGCCGTCGTCCACGAGAACAGGAACCGCATGGGTACGTACTCGCCGAACGGGACCAGCCGCATCTTGTCGTATCGGCCGCGCGGGCCGTCCGCGGTCACGAGGATCGAGCTCTTGTAGATGCCGCCCCTGGAGCCGCGGCGGGCGTCCACGTTCACGAGGATGTCGCTGCCGACGATCCGGGTGAGGCTCTCGAGACGGGCGAGAAGGTCCGGCCGGCGGTCGAGGTCGAACCCGACGCTGCTCTCGCCCCAGACGACGAGGTCGACCCTCCGCCCCGCCAGCCCTCGCGTGCTCGCCTCGCCCGCGTCGAAGCGAGCTTGCGGCCCGCGCACGACGCCGGGTTGGACGACCGCGACTCGAACGGAGCGCGTCACCGCGGCCTGACCATGAAAAAGCCACCAGGTGGGCCCCGCGGCTACGGCCACGAGCGCGACGGCGGCCGCTCCTGCTCGCAGGCGTCCCGGCGCGGACGGCGTCACGGCAAGCGTGATCGCCACGTTCGACGTGACCACGAAGAGGCTGACGATCCAGACGCCACCGAGGGCCGCGAGGCCGAGCAGCGGGCGCGCGTTCCACTGGCTCGCTCCGAGCAAGCCCCAAGGACCGCCAAGTCGTTCCCACGACCGCAACGACTCGATGACGACCCACCCGCTTGGCAACACGGCGAGGGCCGCGGCCGCGCGGCGCACCGTGAGCGGGCGATGGAGAAGGCCCCAAGCCACGCGTCCCCACGGCAGCCAGAGCGCGGCGAGCGCGATCGCCACGGGGACGATGAACGGGCCGAGGTTCGGCAGGAGCCAATGGTGCATGGCGATCATCAATCCGGCTGCACCCCACCACGCGCGGATGGCTCCCTCGCGTCCGGTCGGTGTGGCACGCACGAGGAGGAGCAGCGGCACCAGCGCCACCCAGGCAGACCACCACCAGCCGACTCCCGGGAAGGCGAGGGTCGGCAGCGCACCGCAGGCCAGCGCCGCGAGCCGCCAACGCCAGCGCCGCGGACCTCGTCGACCGGCGGCCGCCGGTACGGCTGCGCCGAAGGGCCACGCTCGTTGCACGCGGGCGACGGCAAGACCGGCGAGCACGAACAAGCCCGTCAGCGACCAAAAGAGCGCGCGTGCAACGCCGATCCGCCACAGCGGGACGAGCACGAGGCCCGCGCCGACAAACGCCACGTTGTAGACGACGTCATAGGCCGCGAACACCCGCCCGCGCACCCGGTCGTCGGTGGCCCGGCCGACCAACGCATCGACGAGCACCTTGAGCACCTGGAAGGCGAACGCCGTGACCCCCACGCCGGCCACGAGGACCCACAGCTCGGACGCGTAGCCGGCTACGACCGCTGCGACGGCGGCAGCGAAGAACGGGAGCGGGAGCAGCGCCTCGGGACGGTGCCGGCGGGCGAGGACGGGCGCGGTGAGTGAGCCGGCGACCGCGGCAATGCCTGTCGCGGCCAGAGCGAGGCCGTAGCCGGGTGCCTCGAGGTGGTAGCGGCGATCGGCGATGAGCACGAGGAGGATGAATCCGCCGCCGAGCAACAAGCGATGGCACCACACAGCGCCGAGCGGATTGCGCACTCGAGCGTCCCCCGCGATCGCCTCGGTGCCCTCGGTGAGCTCGCGAGCGGCGCGACGAAGCCCGGCGCCGAGGCCGGTTCGCACCTCGCCGCCTCCGACCGGGGGGAGGCGACGGAAGAAGACGGTCGCGAGCGCGTAGGCGACGGCTGCACCGAGGAAACCCACCGCTGGTGCCGCGGCCACGAAGGTCGAGCCCAACACCGCGCCGGCGAAGGCGGCTGTCACGCCGACGAGCGCCGAGAGCGCGTTCGCAGTCACGAGCTCACGCGCATCGACCGTCCGCGGCAGCGCGGCGCCTTTCGCTGCTAGCACGAAGCGGGACGACGAAAGCAGGAGAAGAATGCCCGAGTACGCGAGCGGCCTCGAGTGAAGTGCAACCGCCCCCACGCCGCCGAGCGCGATCAGCACCCGCACGAGCGACACCGCCGCCATGACCCGTCGCCGATCCCAGCGGTCGATCACCACGCCCGCGAATGGTCCGACGAGCGAGAAGGGGAGCAGCGTCGCGGCCAGGACACCCGCGATCTCACCCGGGGTAGCGCCCCTCCCGATCTCGAACAGGACGAGCTGAACGAAGGTGATCTCGGCGAGCCCGTCTCCGCCCTGTCCGAGCGCCTGACCGGTGATCAGGAGGCGGAGTGGCCCCCGCAGCAGGCGCCGGGCGCTTCGCCAGCCGGGGTCCTGGCCGTCGTCCGGGACGCGGCCAGCCGGCCCGGCGACGGTCGTTGCGGCGCGCTCGCTCATCCCGACCACTCTGCCCGCGTGCCGCGCCAGCTAGAGCAGCTCGCGCAGGGCACCGAGCAGCGTGACCACGGAGCGCTCGCGCGCCGAGTGGCCCATAAGCCCGATCCGCCACGCCTTGCCGGCGAACTCCCCGAGCCCCGCGCCCACCTCGATCCCGTAGCCGGCGAGGAGCGCCTTGCGCAGGGCGGCGTCGTACGCGCCGTCGGGGAGCCAGGCCGAGGTGAGCTGGGGGAGGCGATGTCCCTCCTCCGCGAGCAGCCGGAAGCCGAGGCGCGGGAGCGCAGCTTGGAGACGCGCGCCTAGACGCCGGTGGCGCTCCCACACTGCGTCGAGCCCCTCGTCGAGCACCGCGCCGAGGCCGGCGTGGAGGGCGAAGATCATCGCGACGGGTGCGGTGTGGTGGTACCGGCGCTCGGCGCCGACATACGCGCCGATGAGGCCGAGATCGAGATACCACGACTGCGGTGGCCCGGCGCGTGACTCGAGGCGCGCCACGGCCCGCTCCGAGAACGTGAGAGGGGCGAGACCGGGCGGCACGCCGAGGCACTTCTGGGTGCCCGAGTAGCAGGCGTCGATGGCCCACCCGTCGACCTCGAGCGGGATGCCGGCGAGCGAGGTGACCGCGTCGACCACGAGCAGGGTGTCGGTATCGCGCAGCGCGGCGAGGGGAGCGACATCGTTCTCGACGCCGGTCGAGGTCTCGGCGTGCACCACCGCGACCAGTCGCGCGTGCGGGTGCGCGTGTTGCGCGTCGAGGAGACGTTGCGGGTCGATGGCCCGGCCCCAGGGCTCGTCTACCCGGATCACCTCCGCGCCGCAGCGCCGGGCGACCTCGCACATCCGTTCGCCGAACACGCCGTTGGTACCCACGATCGCGGTGTCGCCCGGCTCGAGGAGGTTCACGAAGCACGCCTCCATCCCGGCCGAGCCGGTGCCGCTGACGGGCAGCGTGAGCTGGTTGGCCGTGCGGAACACCTCGCGCAGGCGCGCCGCGGTGTCGTCGAGCAGCGTGAAGAAGTCGGGGTCGAGATGACCGAGCAGGGGCCGTGCGAGCGCGACGGTGGCCTCGGGATACGGGTTCGACGGTCCGGGCCCGAGCAGGAGGCGGTCGGTCAGCGGCACCGGCGCATGGTACCGACCGGCGGCCCGGCGACGCGGCGACGCGCCTGCGCCACTACGCCGCGATGAAGCCCGGCCACTGGAGCAGCAGCCAGCGCACGTCGGCATCGGCATCAGCACCGGCCACGAGCCCGCGGGCGATGAGCGCAGCGGCCCGCGCGATCTTGGTGATCTCGGGGTCGGGCAGCGTCACCGACGACGCCCCCGCCGCCGCGAGCACCGCCTGCGCGGCGGCGTACGCGGCGTGCGCGGCCTGACGCGACCGGCCCGTGCGGCGGAGCACCTCGTCGATGTGCACCACCGCGTGCCACGAGTCGACCTCGTCACCGGCCGACTGGTGGTGGACCGCGATCGCCTTCGCCACGATCCGCAGGTCGTCCGCGGTCATCTGCGCGAGGGTCCCGGTGAGCTCGGCCAGCTCCATGCCCTTGTTGTCGACAGCGGGCGGCGCCGAGTAAGTGGTTTCTGAGGAGCCCCTACCCGCCGGTAAGGCGGCGGACCATGCCCTCGACGGTTGGGCTGGAAAAACCCTGGTCGCTGGGCATCTCAGCCGTCTTTGGACCACTCGTATCGCTGAGCGCGCTGAAGCCGGCGAGGTTGGCGAGAAAGATCGAGCGGTGGTCCACGCGGATGGCAAGGTACCGGGGATGCGGCGCGGGTGGGTCACCCTCGTAGGGCTCGGCGCCGTCTGCGCGTCCGTCGCCACCGGAGCCGAGCGTATCCGGCGCCGGCGCCGGCGCATCGACTGGACACCGCCCCACGGTGCCGAGCATCACGGCACGCTGTTCGCACGCACCCTCGGGGAGACGGGGCCACCCATCGTGCTCCTCCACGGGCTGGGCGCGTCGAATCGCTACTGGGGCGCCGCCTTCGACGAGCTCGCCGAGGTCGGCCGGCTCGTGGTGCCGGACCTGCTCGGGTTCGGCGCCTCACCCCGACCGCCGGCGGGTTACGGCCCGCACGAGCACGCCGACGCGGTGGCCGCCTGCCTCCGCGAGCTCGGCGCCGACGACCGACCCGCGCTCGTCGGCGGCCATTCGACCGGCTGCCTCGTCGCCCTCCACCTCGCGGCGCGGCACCCGAATCTCGTGGGCGGAATCGTCGCGTTCGCGCCGCCGCTCTACGACGATCGGGAGGAGGGCCTCCGCCACGTGGCCCGCCTCGGGCTCATGGCGCGTGGCTTCGTGCTCGACACGCCGCTCGCGTTCCGCACGTGTCGCTGGGTCTGCGACCACCGCGAGACGGCCGCGCGCCTGGCCGCGATCGTCCGGCCCGACCTCCCGGCCCCCATCGCGCGCGACGGCGTGCAGCACACGTGGCCCTCGTACTCGGAGACGCTCGACCGGCTCGTGCTCAGGTCGGACAGCGTGACCCTCGTGCGCGCGCTCCGCCTGCCGATCCGATTCGTCACCGGCGAACGTGACCCCGTCCCCGACCGGGCCGTCCTCGCCGAGCTCGGAGCCGGGCGAGAGAACGTAACGGTCGAGGTCTGGCCCGACGCCGACCACGAGCTCGTCCTTACCCGTCCGCGAGCATGCGTCGAGGTGATGCGGGGAGCGCTCCTGTCACTAGCGTGAACGCGCTACTTGCGGATCAGCTCGCGCCGCTCCTTGAACTCCCGCTCGTCGATCTCGCCGCGTGCGTAGCGCTCGGCGAGGACGTCCTCGGCCCGGTGCCGCCCCGAGTCACCCCGCTGCACGAGCGTCACGACCGCCCATGCGACCACGGCCCAGAACGCGATCATCATGACGCCCATCGCCCACCACCACGTGCCGCCGCCATCGTTCCAGTGCCGCATGCTCGTCCTCCTCGGTGCTCAAGCTGGCTACTCCAGGGTGCTCACGCTGGTTACTCCAGCCAACGCCGGCGGCCGCTCCCCCATTAGGGCCGGAGGTCCCGACCCGGAAGGTCGGCCGGCATGGCCGGCTACCGGCCGGCGAGGCTGCGGACCAGGCCGTCGAGGATGTCGGCCTCCGACACCAGCATCTCGTCGAACCCGAAGGCGCGCAGCACGCCTACCAGCACGATCGTGCCGCCCACGATCACATCGGCCCGACCCGGCTCGAGCCCGGGGTTGTGGAGGCGCTGGGCGAGTGGCTCGGTGGCAAGGGTGCGGAAGACGTCCTCGGCGGCGGCCCGCGTGAGCCGGAAGTGGTGGATCCGGTCGCGGTCGTACTCGGCCAGGCCCAGCTCGATCGCGGCGACCGTCGTGACCGTGCCCGCGAGGCCGACCAGGGTGCGGGCCTCCTTGACGCCGGGTACGTCGCGGGCCACGTCGGTGAGGTGGTCGCGCACGATCGACACCGCCTGCGAGAGCTCCTCGGGTTCGGGAGGGTCGGAGCGCAGGTACTGCTCGGTGAGGCGAACGCAGCCGACGTCCACCGAGATCAAGCCGTCGGGCTCGACGCCTCCGACGACGAACTCGGTGGAGCCGCCGCCGATGTCGACCACGAGGAACGGGGCCGGCTCGTGGAGGCCGGCGGTCGCGCCGAGGAACGAGAGCGTCGCCTCCTCATCACCGGTCAGCAGCTCCGGCTCGACGCCCAGCGCCTCGCGCGCCGGACCGAAGAACTCGTCGCGGTTGGTGGCGTCGCGCGCCGCGCTGGTCGCGGTGGCGCGCACGCGTTCGGTCCCGAGATCGTCGAGCACCTTGCGGTAGTCGTGCAGCACGCCCACGGTCCGCTCGACGGCCCCGGGCGCGAGCCGGCGAGTCGCGTCCACGCCCCGGCCCAGGCGGGTGATCTCCATGCGGCGATCGAGGGCGCGGAGCTCGGCGTCGCGCCCCTCGCCGGCCACATCCGCCACCAAGAGCCGGACGGAGTTGGTGCCGATGTCGACCGCGCCGAGGCGCCGCGCTCTGGTCATCGGGGCTCGGGGGCGGCGAGCTGTTCGGCGACCCAGCGCCCGACGGGGTCGCTCCCCCCGGCGAGGTGCCAGGCATAGTGCGCGTGCAGGCACTTCACGCCCCGGCGGGTACCGCCCACGCCGCCGCTGGGCCGCGGTCCGGTATGGGCGACCGGGAGCGCGGAATCGCGGTCGGCCGCGTAGGCGACGTGCGCGGCCTCGACCTCGGCCGAGTCCACGACTTCCTCGGCCCGACGCGCGCCACCGGTCGACTCGAGCCTGGAGACGGCTCGCACCAGCTCCGGGTCGACGAGCCAGTATCGGGTCGGCATGGGCGTGCCATCGTTCAGCAGCGGCGCGTTGCGGATCACCACCGGCTCCCCCCGCTTGCCGCGCACCACCACCTCGAACTCGGCCTGCGGCGCACGACCCAGCAGCTCCGTGATCACGACAACATCGGAAGCGGATGCCACACCTGAAGCTTAGGAGGGGCGGTACGACGGCCGGCGAGAGACGATTGCGGTCGCCGGCCGAGACCGAGCGAAGCGGGAGGCTCGGCCGGGCGAAGACCGCAGTCTCGAGCCGGTCGGTACACCGCCCCTCCCCGCGCGCGACGCCTTCGCGCGCGGGGGCGTCAGTGCGCGGGCTTCGGTGCGGGTGGCACGACGGTCGTAGTCGGCGGCGGCACCGTCGTCGTCGTGCCGGCGGCCGCGAGCGGGGGGATGACGGCCCACGCCTGCTCGCCCGGCATCACGAAGTTGTAGCGGTCGCGGGCGATGCGCTCGACCTCGGCGTCACTCTGGAGCCGGGCGGCCTCCTGCTCGAGGTGGGCGGTCTGCTGGTGAAGCAGGTCGAGCTGGGCCTTTGACCCGTCGGTGGCCCGCCGCTGGTGGAGATAGGTGCGGGTCGGGAACACGAACACGAAGAGGAAGGCGATCACAGCCAGCGATGCGAGAGTGGCCTGCACGACGGTGGCCCGCCCGCGCGACGCGTCAGTCATCGCCGGCCTTGAGCATCGTCGACCCTGGGCATGCCGGCGAGCGCGGCCCCGCCGAGGTAGGCGGCAGCCTCGCCGAGCTGGCTCTCGATCCGGAGCAGCTGGTTGTACTTCGCCACGCGATCGGTGCGGGCGGGGGCGCCGGTCTTGATCTGGCCGCAGTTGGTGGCCACCGCGAGGTCGGCGATGGTGGTGTCCTCGGTCTCGCCACTGCGGTGCGACATCACCGCGCCGTAGCCGTGACGGACCGCGAGCGCGACGGTGTCGAGCATCTCGGTGAGGGTGCCGATCTGGTTCACCTTCACGAGGATGGAGTTCGCCACGCCGGCGTCGATGCCCCGCTGGAGACGTTCGGTGTCGGTTACGAACAAGTCGTCACCCACCAGCTGCATGCGCTCGCCGAGCGCGGTGGTGAGCGCGGCCCAGCCGTCCCAATCGTCCTCGGCCATGCCGTCCTCGATCGACACGATCGGGTAGCGGCCGGCGAGGTCGGCGAGGAAGCCGGCGAACTCGGTCGCGTCGAACTTCTTGCCCTCGCCCGCGAGGACGTAGGTGCCGTCGGAGTGCAGCTCGGTGGCGGCGACGTCGAGCGCGAGGGCGATCTCCTCGCCGGGCCGGTAGCCGGCGGCCTCGACGGCGCCGAGCAACAGCTTCACCGCCTCCTCGTTCGACGGCAGGCTCGGCGCGAAGCCACCTTCGTCGCCGAGCGCGGTGGCGAGGCCGCCCTCGTGCAGCAGGCCGCGTAGCGCGTGGTAGGTCTCGGTGCCCCAACGGAGCGCCTCGGAGAAGCTCGCCGCGCCCACCGGCGCGAGCATGAACTCCTGGAGATCGACGTTGCTGTCGGCATGGGCGCCGCCGTTGAGCACGTTCATGAGCGGCAGCGGCAGCACGTGCGCGTTGGTGCCGCCCACGTAGCGATACAGCGGAAGGTCGCACTCGTCGGCCGCGGCCTTGGCCACCGCGAGCGACACGCCGAGGATCGCGTTGGCCCCGAGGCGCGACTTGTCGTCGGTTCCGTCGAGCGCGACGAGCTCGGTGTCGATGAGGCGCTGGTCGAGGGCCTCGAGGCCGAGGAGGGCCTCGGCGATCTCGTCGTCGACGTGGGCCACTGCCCGCTCCACACCCAAGCCGGCGTAGCGATCACCGCCGTCGCGCAGCTCAACGGCCTCATGCGCTCCGGTGCTGGCCCCGCTCGGCACCGCGGCCCGCCCGCGCGCGCCCGACACGAGCTCCACCTCGACCTCGACGGTCGGGTTGCCGCGGGAGTCGAGGATCTCTCGGGCGCAGACGTCGGCGATGCTGCTCACAGAAATCGGGTCACAGAAATCGGGTCACGGGAATCGAGTCACGGGCTCACCCGCTGAGGCTGGAGTGGTCAGTGTGACGAAGATAGCCCGTTGAGGTGTCCCAAGCCGGCCACTTCGAGTGGGCGGGGCGCCGGACCGCAGTTACTGCCCGCGCTCGGCCTTGTCGACTCGACGCCAGATCGCCCGGGGGAAGAGCCGGCGAGCCCGCACGACGGTCTTCGTGCCTCGCCCGGGGAACACGAACAGCTCCCCCCGCTCGAGGCCCCGCTCGATGGCGTCAATCACCGCGGCGGGTGAGATGCGTCGCTGGTGGAGCAGCGTGTTGGGCCCGTTGGTGAGCCTGGTGATCATCGGGGTGTCGACCACCGGCGGGCACACGCACGCGAAGCGCACGCCCCGGCCCCGGTTCTCGTGCTCGAGGATCTCGGTGAACGCGACGACCGCGAACTTCGTCGCCGTGTAGGCGCCGAGCTCGGTGGTCGGGATCCACCCCGCGACCGATGCGAAGGTGACCAGGTCGCCGCGGCCGCGCTCAAGCATGCTGGGAAGCACGGCCTTCACCACGTGGACGGTGCCGAGGTAGTTGACTGCCATGCTGCGCTCGATCTGCTCCACCGGCTGGTCGAGCAGCCGGCCGGGGAGGCAGATGCCGGCCGCGTTCAAGACTCGGTCGATCGGTCCAAGCTCGGCCTCGACCTCCTTGACCACGGAGGCGACCATGTCGGCATCGGTGACGTCGCAGTGCGAGACACGGATCTGCGGGGCACGATGGGCCGTGGTGTCGAGGCCGTCGTCGTCGTCGTCCAGGGCGGCCACCGACGCGCCTGCCGCCCCGAGGCGCCGGGCCGCGAGCTGGCCCATGCCGCTTCCGGCCCCCGTCACCAGCGCGACCTTCCCCTGGAACGTCATCTCACACCACCTCCGGGGCCTCGAAGGCCATGCGCACGTGCTCGATGGTGTTGGTGGCAAGGGCACGCTTCGGGAGGCCGAGCGTGTGCAACTCCTTCGCGATCGGATGGTCGCCGAGGGTGAGGGTGGCGCCGCCGGGCCGGCCTCGCACGCCTTTCGGCTCCAGCGACCAGGCGGTGCGGCGGAGCACGCCGTCGGAGAAGGAGTACGCGTCGAGGCTGGGGCCACGGGCAGGGATCGGCACGCCGGGGCGGATCTCGAGGCCGAGGACGAGCTCGCCGTCGGCGCGGAGCGTGCAGCGCTTCGTGGCGGCGGAGAGGTCGAGATCGATGTCGGCGAGGAACTTGGGGAAGCCCCAGATCGAGCGGCCGGCCTCGAGCGTGAAGGCCTGGTTCACCGGGAGCTGGTGGATGAACGCGCCGATCTTGCCCGTCGCCATCTCGCGTAACTTGCCGATCGTCGACGTGGAACCCGCGCCAGGGACTCGCACCAGGAACGCGACCGCGAGCTCGTGGTAGGGGCCAAGGTCGCCATCGACGTAGGCCAGGAACGCGAGACTGCACATCGCCCGACCGTGAAGCGGCTCCGCGACCCGCAGTCCCGAGTAGGCGATGAGGTCCTGCGCCGCGACCGCCCCGACATGAAACATTGCGGTGGCCGCGCCCGCGTCGCGCACCTCGACTGGGATCGTGACCTCGTCGCCCTGCACCGCGAAACTCGTCATGGGTAGCTCATCATGGGGAGCTCGTCATGGCGTCAGTAGAACAGGTTCTCGGGCGCGCTTCCAGATCGGCCGGTGACGGTCGAGCGGACCGGGCGTAGCATCACCCGCACCCAACGGGAGGTGGACCATGCCGAAGTACGCGATCCTCGCCTCGTTCACGCCGGAGTCGTGGGCGGCCATGGTGAACAACCCCTCCGATCGTACCGCCGCGGTGCGCAAGGCGGCCGAGGCGGCCGGCGGGAAACTCGAGTCGCTGCACTTCATGTTCGGCGAGCACGACGCGCTGGTGATCCTCGCCGCGCCCGATGCCGCCAGCCAGGCCGCGATCAGCATCGCGGTGGCCTCGAGCGGCGCGTTCAGCTCGTTCAGCACCCGCGAGCTCATCGAGCCGGGTGACCTGCCGGGGATCCTCGCGAAGGCGAAGCAGGTGGCCGCGTCCTACTCGCCCCCGGGGACGTAGCGAACTCCCGGCGAGCCCTGCCGCGCGTGCGCTATGACTCGCCGGCTTCGGCCCAGAGCGCGCGCACCGCAGGAGGCTCGAGCGCGGCGAGGTCGAGGTCGCGCTCGGCCGCGAGCTGCTCCGTCGCCATGAAGCGGTCGCGGAACCGGGCCGACCAGCCCCGCAACGCGGACTCGGCGTCGACGCCGTGCGCGCGTGCCACGACCACCGCGGCCGCGAGCATCTCGCCCAGCGCAGCCTCGGTGTCGTCGCCGGCAGCGTCACGGAGCCGCGCCGCCGCGGCATCGACCCGCGCCAACGCGTCGGCGGTGTCGCCCGGCTCCAGCCCGACGGAGGCGGCCTTGCGGTACAGCTTGTGCGCGTAGAGGAGCGACGGGAGCCCGGGAGTGAGGCCGTCGACCAGTGACGACGCCCCCTTCTCGGCCTTCTTGATCTGCTCCCAGTTGCGCATGACCGCGGCGGGCGTGTCGGCCTCGGCCTCGCCGAACACGTGCGGGTGGCGCCGCACGAGCTTGTCGTGGATCCCCGTGATCACGTCGGCCATGGTGAACGCCCCGGCCTCGCCCGCCAGCACCACGTGGAACACGATCTGGCACAGCAGGTCACCGAGCTCGTCGGCGAGCGCGGCGTAGGCCTCGGGCGGCGGCTCGCCGGCCGGGGCCGGCGGCGGGAGCGCCGCCCCCGCCTCCACCACCTCGTAGGCCTCCTCGAGCAGGTAACGCGTGAGCGAGTGATGGGTCTGCTCGGCGTCCCACGGGCAGCCGCCGGGGCCGCGGAGCTGCTCCATGAGCGCGACGAAGCGCGCCAGCTCCGGCGTCAGCGCGACCGAGCCGGTGTCGGCGAAAACGGACGTGAGGTGGTCGGGCTCGACAGCGCGGTCGAGCTCGGCCAGCGGTACGTCGCTCACCGATTCGTCGGGAAGGCCGAGTCGCTGGAGGACCGTGACCGGCGTGGCCGGATCGAGCGCGTCGAGCAACGCGAGCTTCACCTCGGAGAGCACGAGCGTGGTGTCGCACTGCACGACGAGCAGCTGACCGTGGAGACCGGCGGCGTCGATGGTGAACCGGCGGCCGTCGACGATGCGCGCGCCGTCGATCGGGTCGACGCCGAGGCGCGACCAGGCCAGCTCGGCGAACGAGAGCCCCGGAACCACCGTGAGCTCGATCTCGCCCACGGCCGCGGCCTCGCGGAGCAGCGCGACGGTGCGCTCGGCCACCGAGGGGTTGCCGGGAACCGCGTAGCAGATCTCGCCGTGCGTCCATGCCTCGCGCACGAGCGTGCGCACGATCGACTCGTACACGCGCTCGATACGGTCCGTGCTCTCGTAGACATCATCGAAGCCGCGCAGGTCCATGCCCTCGCGGGCCAGCTCCTCGACCGCGGGATGACGAGCCGTTCGCACGAAGCGCCGGGCCGAGCGGGCCAGCGCGTCGCGGGCCGCCGGGAGGAGCAGGTCGGCGCCGGCCGGGCCAAGGCCGACCACGACGACCCGCCCGCCGCTCATCCCGTGGGCGAGGGCGCCGGCGTGCCGGGCTGCGGCTGCTGGCCGGATGGGGACTGGCCGGGCTGCAACCCGGGCGGCGTGGAGGCGCCGCCTCCGCGCGACGGCTTGTCGCGCACGCCGGGCGCCGGCGGAGGCGCGACCCGGAAGCCCTGCTGCCCCCCCTTCTGCACCTTCCCGTAGCGCGGGTCGACCGAGATCTTCGCCTTGGCCAGCCGCTGCTCGATGTCGTTGGTGAAGCGTTGCTGCGCCTGGCGGCCCAGCGCCTGACGGATCTGGGGCTGGAGCGCCTCGAACGTGACCGGGCTCACCTTGATCACGTGGAAGCCGTATTGCGTCTGCACCGGCGCCGAGGTCTGGCCGACGACGAGGGCGTTGGCGGCAGTGTCGAACTCCTGGACGAACTGCTGCGCGCCGAGGCAGCCGAGCGCGCCACCCTGCGCGCCCGAGCCGGCGTCGGTCGACTGGGCCTTGGCCAGCGCGGCGAAGTCGCCGCCCGCGGCGAGCTGGGCCTCGATGGCATCGGCCTCGGCCTTGGTCTTCACCAGGATGTGTGCCACCGTCTTGCCCGATGGGCAGATCTGCGCCTTGTTCTGGTCGAAGTACGCGCGCGCGTCGGCATCGGTCGGCGGCTTCGTAACCGACTGGCCCAGCGCGACGATCCGCGCGTCACGGTCGAGTACGCGCGCACGGAACCAGCTGGGAAAGGCCGCGAACACCTCGGCGCTGATAAAGGTCTGCTCGGCCCCGGCCTGCGCGCCCTGCCGGTCCTCCGGCGTGACGGTGAGGTGGCGCTGCGCGAATTCGCGGTCGACGACCTGCTGTTGGATGAGGCTGGTGAGCCAGCCGGCCGCGATCTGCGCGCTGACCGTCCCCTTGGTGGCGCTCACACTCTGACCCTGGCCCTCGAGTGTCCGGGCGAGCTTCTTGTTGTCGCGGATGACGGTGAGCTCGCGCTCGAAGCTCGACCGGCTGATCTCGTGACCGTTCACCCGAGCCGCCCACGGCGACGCGATCGCGGCGCAGCCCGCGGCCACGGTGACGAGCGCGGCCAGGAAGACGGGCGCGACGCGCGCGAGAGGGGAGATCCGGGAACGGGTCACGACCCGGCGGATGCTATCGGGGCGGCTGCTTCGGCAGGCATCAGGTCGGTGAGAAGGCCGACCAGCGCCCGCGCGCTCGCCTCCTGCGTGCCGTCGAGCGGCACCACCACCTCACCGCCCTCCTTCACGACCGCCTTCGGCGCGAGCCGGTGGAGGCGGACCTTCTGCGACTCGCGCAGCTCGAGGCCGGTGATGCGAGCCATTCCCCGTTGCACCGACACGCTGCCGATCCCGAGCCGCACGCACTCGGCCCGCAGACGCCCCACCTCGAGCAGCGCCTCGGCCGGCGGCGGGAGCGGCCCGTACCGGTCGACCCACTCGTCGCGGATGTCGTCGACGTCGGCAACAATAGCCACCGCGGCGAGGCGCCGGTACGCCTCCATGCGGACGTCGTCGCGAGCCACGTAGTCGCGCGGCAGGTAGGCGTCGACGGGCACGTCAATCACGATCTCCACCGGTGGCGGCGTCGCTTCGCCGGTGAGCTCGCCGACGGCCTCGGTCACCATCTCGCAGTAAAGGTCGAACCCCACTGCCGCGATGTGGCCCGACTGCATCCCGCCGAGCAGGTTGCCGGCCCCTCGGATCTCGAGGTCGCGCATCGCGATCTTGAAGCCCGAGCCGAGGTCGGTGAACTCGCCGATGGTCTTCAGCCGCTCGTAGGCCTCCTCCGTGAGCACCCGATCGGGGGGATGGAAGAGGTAGGCGTACGCGCGCTGGCCGCGGCGACCGACGCGGCCGCGGAGCTGGTAGAGCTGTGCCAGGCCGAGCAGATCCGCTCGGTCGACCACCATCGTGTTGACGGTGGGCATATCGATGCCACTCTCGATGATGGTCGTGCACACCAGCACGTCGATCTCGCGGTCAGCGAAGTCGAGCACCACCCGCTCGAGCCGAGCCTCGTCCATCTGACCGTGCGCGACGGAGATCCGCGCCTCGGGTACGAGATCGCGGACGTGCTCGGTGATCGAGTCGATGTCCTGGACCCGGTTGTGCACGTAGAACACCTGACCCTCGCGCAACAGCTCGCGCCGGAGAGCCTCGGCTACGGCCCGTTCGTCGAACTCGCCCACGTAGGTGAGGATGGGCTGACGATCCTCGGGTGGCGTGTTGACGAGCGACAGGTCACGGATGCCGGTGAGCGAGAGCTCGAGCGTGCGCGGGATCGGCGTGGCGGTGAGCGTGAGCGCGTCGACGTCGGTGCGCAGGCGCTTGATGCGCTCCTTGTGCTGGACGCCGAACCGCTGCTCCTCGTCGATCACGAGCAGGCCGAGGTCCTTGAACACGACGTCGTCGGAGAGCAGCCGGTGGGTGCCGATCACCACGTCGACCGCGCCCGCGGTGATGTCGCCGACCACCCGCTGTTGCTCCTTCGGACTGAGGAACCGCGACAGCACCTCGACCCGCACGGGATAGTTCGCAAACCGCTCGCGGAAGGTCTGGCCGTGCTGGTTGGCGAGGAGGGTGGTGGGCACGAGCACCACCACCTGCTTGCCGTCCTGCACGGCCTTGAACGCGGCCCGGACCGCGACCTCGGTCTTGCCGTAGCCGACGTCGCCGCACACCAGCCGATCCATCGGCACCGGCCGCTCCATGTCGGCTTTCACCGTGTCGATGGCCTCGAGCTGGTCCGGGGTCTCCTCGTAGGGGAACGCCTCCTCGATCTCGCGCTGCCACGGCGTGTCGGGCGAGAAGGCGAAGCCTGCGGTCGCGAGGCGCTTGCGGTAGAGCACGACGAGCTCGGCCGCGATGTCGCGCACGGCGCTGCGGACCCGGCTCCGGGTCTTCTGCCAGTCGGCGCCGCCCATGCGGTTGAGGGCGGGGCTGTCGCCACCCGTGTAGCGACGCACCGCGCCGACCTGGTCGGTGGGCACGTAGAGCTTGTCGCCGGCCTTGTATTCGAGCAGCAGGTAGTCACGCTCGACTCCCCCGATGGCGCGCGCCACCATGCCCGCGTAGCGGCCGACGCCGTGCTGCTGGTGGACCACGAAGTCGCCCGGCTCGAGATCCTCGTAGAAGTCGACGCCCTTGCGCGCGCTGCGGGGGCGGCGGTGCACGCGGCGCCGGCCGGTGAGGTCGGCCTCGGCCACGAGCGCCAGGCGGGCCGCGGGGAGGACCACGCCACGGTCGAGTGACGCCGTGACGATCTCTATGGCGGGTCCTCTAGCCGGTTGTCTGGCCGCCTCCACCGGCGGGCCGGCCCCGACGATGAGCCCCTCGTCGGCCAGCACTTCGCGCAGCCGATCGGCCGAGCCGGTCCCCTCCGCGGCGAGCACGACCTGGTACCCGTCGTCACGCAGCCGGCTCAACCGGTGGGCCAGACCCTCGACGTCGCCCACCACCGGGTCGAAGGCGGTCGCCGCGAGATGCGGGGTGGCCGGCGTCGCGGGCGCGGCCAGCACCGAGGCCGCGCCGGCCGCCGTGTGCGCAAGCAGCCGGTCGAACGGGAGCGAGAGCCGTGGGAAACGCTCGTTGCCGGGCGCGTCCCACGTCGTGGCGAGGGTGGCGGCAAGGTCGGCCTCGTCGTCGAGCAGCTCACTCGCCCGGTCACGCATGCGGCGGGGCTCGACCAGCATCACCAGCGCGCCGCGCGGGAGCAGGTCGGGCAGGAGATGCTCGTCGGTGCAGAGCCACGGCAACCACGACTCCATCCCGTCGAAGGTCTGACCTTCGGCGAGGCGCTCCCACTGCTCGCGTCCCCACGGCTCCGAGCCGATGAGCGCGGCCGCCCGCTCGCGCACCGCGGCCGTCGGGAGCAGCTCGCGGGCCGGGAACACGCGCACCTCGGCCAGGTCGGTCGTCGAGCGCTGGTCGGCAACGGAGAACGCGGAGAGCCGGTCGACCTCGTCGCCCCAGAGGTCGACGCGCACGGGGTGGTCCTCGGTGGACGGGTAGACGTCGACGATTGAGCCCCGCACCGCGACCTCGCCGCGCGCCTCCACCTGGTACTCGCGCCGGTAGCCACTCGCGACGAGCCGCGCGAGGAGCTCGTCGCGGTCGACCCGACCACCGGGCCGTACCGAGACGGGCTCGACCGCCTCCACCTGGGGCCCGAGTCGCTGCACGAGCGCGCGGACGGGCGCGATGACGACTGCGGGCCGATGGGCGTCGTCGGCGGCGTGGTGCAGCCGCCACATCACCCGCAGCCGGCGACCCATCGTCTCCAGCGCGGGCGACACCCGCTCGAACGGCAGCGTCTCCCACGCGGGGAACACCTCGACCTCGCCCGGCTCGAGGAACGCGGTCAGGTCGTGGGCGAGGCGGTCGGCCTCGGCACCGGTAGGGACCGCGAGGAGGATCGGGCGCCGGCCGGTCACCTGGGCGACCGCGGCCGTGAACACGGCCCGGGCCGCGTCGGGCACCGCCACCACCGGCTCGCTCCCGGTCGCGACCGCGACCAGTGCGGGCTCCTCGGCGAGGAGCCGGGGAAGGCCGGCGAGCGTGGGCGTGGTGGTCATCGGGGCCCTCTCCGGGCGCGCAAGGAGCCGGGAAGCGAGCCGCTCCCCGGGGTCGTGGCCAGCCTACGCTCCCGACCCTCCCGAGTTGGTGCGCGTACCCGCATCACGTGCGGCGTTCCGCACCAACGCGAAAGGGAGAGGGGGGGCGCGGAGGGGAGAGAGGGGGCGCGGAAGAGAGCGGGGGCGGGTCAGTTGTAGCGGTTCATGGCCGCGTCCACGCCCTCGGCCACGATCAGCTCGACTGCGTCGGCGGCCTCCTCGATCGTGACTTCGACCTCGGCCCGCTCGGCCTTCGAGAACCGGTTGAGCACGTGGTCGGCGCCGCGCTCCTTGCTCGACGGCTTGTCGACCCCTATACGCACGCGGGCGAACTCGTCGGTGTGCAGGTGCTGCCTGATCGAGCGCAGCCCGTTGTGACCGGCGAGCCCGCCGCCCGCCTTCACGCGCAGCGCGGCCACCGGAAGGTCGAGCTCGTCGTGCACGACCACGAGCTGCGCGGCCGTGACCCCGTAGCGTCGGACGAGGGGCGCGACGGACTGGCCGGACTCGTTCATGTACGTGAGTGGGATCGCGAGCGCGACCCGCTGCTCCCCAATGCGGACCTCGCTCACGAGCGCCCGCTCCTTGCCCTTCCCGAGCTTCCCACCGTAGCGCGCCGCGAGCAGCGTGACCACCTCCGCGCCGACGTTGTGGCGCGTGGCCCGGTACTCGTCACCGGGGTTCCCGAGCCCCACGACGAGGAGGTCGGCGGGTGTGCCGGTGCGCGGTGCGCGGCCCCGGCGCCGCAGCACCGGCTAGCCCTCGGTGGACTCGGTACCGGCGCCCTCGCCGGCGGCCGGGGCTCCGGCACCCTCGGCGCCTGCGCCGGCTTCGGGAGCTTCGGCGCCCTCGGCGAGCTCGCCCTCCTCGCCCTCGACCGCGACCTCCTCCTCCTCGACCACGATCCGCGGGACGCTCACCTGCACCACGAGCTCACCGACGTCGTGGTGGACCGTGACCGCGGCTGGGATCGTGAGGTCCAACACGTGCAGCTGGCCGCCGATGTCGAGGCCCGACACGTCGACCTCGATCACGGTAGGGATGTCGGCCGGCATGGCCTCGATGGCGAGCGAGAAGATCAGCTGCTCGACCAGCCCGCCCTCACGCGTACCGGGCGCCTCGCCCACGACGTGGACGGGAACCTCGGCCGCGACGGCGACGTCGCGCCGGATGCGGATGAAGTCGACGTGCACGAGCTCGCCCCGAGTGGGGTGGCGCTGGATCTGACGAGCGAGGGTGAGGTGCTTCTCACCGTCGAGGCTCAGCGTGATGAGGGTGTTGGCGCCGGACTCACCGCCGAGGATGTGGGCGAGCTCGCGCGCCGACACGGTGACGGAGAGGGTCTCGGTGTCGAGGCCGTAGACCACGGCCGGCACCTTGCCGTCGCGGCGCAGCCGGCCCGCAGGGCCGGAGCCCAGGCCGGTGCGCTTCTCCGCGGTGAGGATGACGTCAGCCATGGCGCGATTCGTCCTTCAGGGGCGGTACGGGGAGCCCTCCATTGTGGGCCATGCCGGGCCCGGATTCCAAATGACGGAGCGATTCCAGACGGGGCGCTCGGGATGGCGCCCTCAGACGTTGTCGCCCTTGAAGAGCTCGCTGACAGAGGTGTCCTCGAAGACGGCGTCGAGCGCCTCGGCGAGGATGGGTGCGATCGACAGCACCTTCAGGTTGTCGACGTGCTTGTCGTCGGGGATGGGCAGCGTGTTGGTCACGACGATCTCGCGGACGGGAGCGTGCGTCAGCCGGTCGACGGCCGGGCCCGACAGCACGCCGTGGGTGGCAGCGACAAACACCGCGCTCGCGCCCCGGTCGACGAGGAGGTTGGCCGCGCTGGTGACGGTGCCGGCGGTGTCGATCATGTCGTCGACTAGGAAGCAGGTGCGGCCCTCCACCACGCCGACCACCTCGATGGCCTCGGCGATATTGTGCGTGCCCTTCGGGCGCCGTTTGTCGATGAAGGCGAGCTCGGTGTCGACGCCCCGCTCACCCAGGCACTTGGCGAAGCGGTGCGCCAGCTTGCCGCCGCCCGCGTCTGGGGAGACCACGGTCACGTCGCCCTCGACCTTCGCCACGAGGTACTCGGCGAGCAGCGGCACCGCGGTGAGGTGGTCGACGGGCATGTCGAAGAACCCCTGGATCTGCCCGGTGTGCAGGTCGACGGTGACGAGGCGGTCGGCACCCGCCACGGGGAGCAGGTCGGCGAGCAGCCGTGCGGTGATGGGCTCGCGCCCCTCGGCCTTGCGGTCCTGGCGGGCGTACCCGTAGAAGGGGCAGACCGCGGTGATGCGCTTGGCCGACGCGCGCTTCGCGGCGTCGATCATGATGAGCTGCTCGATGATGCGGTCGTTGATCGGCTCGCAGTGACTCTGGATCACGAACACGTCCGAGCCCCGCACGCTCTCGCCGTAACGGCAGTAGATCTCACCGTTCGCGAAGGTGGACAGCACGACATCGCCCAGCGGGACCTCGAGGTGGGCCGCGATCTCCTTCGACAAGGCGGCGTTGCCCTGCCCCGAGAACAGCATCAGCCGCTTCTTCGAGATCAGCTCCATCGCCCACCATCCTCGCGCAGACGACGGGAGCGCACGCGCCGGACTGCCGGCGGCCGGGAAGGGCGCCCCCCCTGCCGCAGGGTCAGTCGTCGTCGGGCTCGGTGTCGTCGGGCTCGGGGCCGCGCTCGCGCTCGACCCAGCCCTCGTCGATCTCCGCGGGCACGCCCTTGGCCATGGCGCCGGGCGGCACGTCGCGCGTCACGACCGAGCCGGCGCCCGTGTACGCGCCCTCGCCGACCTCGACCGGTGCGACGAGCACCGTGTTCGACGCGATGCGCGCATCGGCACCCACCTTCGTGCGGTGCTTCTCGCGCCCGTCGTAGTTGGCGGTGATGGTGCCGGCGCCGATGTTCGCGCGCGGGCCGATCTCGGCGTCGCCCACGTAGGCGAGGTGGGGCACCTTCGCTCCCTCGCCGATCTCGGCGTTCTTGGTCTCGACGAAGCTGCCGATGTGCGCGCCGGCCGCCAGCCGCGTGCCCGGCCGCAGGTGCGCGAACGGGCCCACGGTCACCTCGTCGCCGATCTCAGTCTCGCGCGCCACCGTCTGCTCCACCACGCAGTCCTCGCCGACGATGGTGTCGACGAGCCGGGTGTCGGGCCCGATCACCGAGCGGGCCCCGACCACGGTGCGGCCCTCGAGGATCGTGCCCGGCAGCAGGCGCACCTCAGGCTCGAGCTCCACCGACGCGTCGAGGTAGGTGCGGGCCGCGTCGATCATGGTGACGCCCTCGCGCATCCAGCGCGTGTTGATGCGGAGGCGGAGCACCTCCTCGGCCCCGGCGAGCTGGGCGCGGTCGTTGACGCCGGTCGCCTCGGCCGGGTCGTCGGTCGGCATCGCGTTCACGGTGTGGCCGGTCTGACGCAGGACCGCCACGACATCGGTGAGGTAGTACTCGCCCTGCGCGTTCTCGGGGCTGAGCCGGCGCAGGGCCGGCGCGAGCAGGCTTCGGCGGAAGCAGGAGATCGAGGTCCACACCTCGTCGACCTCGAGCTGCTCGTCGGTGGCGTCGGTCTGCTCGACGATGCACTCGACCCGACCGTTGGCATCGCGCACGACCCGGCCGTAGCCGGTGGGATCGTCGAGATACGCCGAGAGGAAGGTGGCGGCAGCGTCGGTGGCCCGGTGCTCGCGGGCGAGGGCGGCCAGCGTCTCGGACCGGAGGAGTGGCGCGTCGCCGGGGACCACGATGAGGTCGCCGTCGAGATCGAGCTCGTCGGGGAACGCGGTGAGGGCGACGCTGGTCGCGTCGCCGGTGCCGCGCTGTACGCGCTGCTCCACGAACTCGATCGGCATCTCCGTGGCGATCTGCTCCTGGAGGGTCTTGGTGACGCGCTCGGCACCGTGACCGACGACGATCACCACGCGATCGAGCGGGAGCGCGACCAGCGCGTCGACGACGTGCAGCAGCATCGGGCGGCCGCAGAGCGGGTGGAGCACCTTGGGCGTCGACGACCGCATGCGCGTGCCCTCGCCGGCGGCGAGCACCACCGCGGCCAACGGTCGGTACTGCGGTCTGTCCACTCGCCTCCTCTCCTGCGCCGATCACCCGGTCCGGTGCGACTCACCCGGCGAGCCCCGCTCCGTCGGGGGCGGAAGCTCGGGGGCGAGGTTTCGAACCTCGACCTGGGACTCCAAAGGACCCCGTGCTGCCTTTACACCACCCCCGATCGACACATTCGACGATACTCCGGCGCGTCGCACCCCCCGTTCCGCACGGCGTCGCGCCAGCGTTCGCACTGTGCCGAAGGCATCATCCGCGGCGTGCCGACGCCAGCATTCGTAATGTGCCGGCGCCAGCATTCGCAATGTGACAGCACGAGCGTTGGGGAGATACCGTCACGCCCGCCATGGGCTCCCTGATCAAGAAGCGCCGCAAGCGCATGCGCAAGAAGAAGCACAAGAAGCTGCTGAAGAAGACGCGCTGGCAGCGCCGTCAGCAGGGCAGGTAGCCCGGTCCTCGCACACCCGGCCGCCCCGAGGGGCGGCCGGGGCGCGTCTCGGCTCTCGTGCGCTCAGCGCTCCGCTGGGAGGGTCGACGCCAGGTGGGCGGTGACCCCGAGCTCGAGCTCCACCCGCTCGGCCGCGTGACGCCAGGCCACGGCGTCGTCGAACCACACCGCGTAGGCCGAGCCGCTCCCGGCGAGCACGGCGTCGCGCCCACTCACTCGCTCAAGCCGCTCCCGGAACCGGCGGAGGCGGGGCTCGACCCGCTCCGCCGCCGGCTCAAGGTCGTTGACCAGCTCGGGCACGAGCGCGCCGACGGCCGGCGGCGACGCGACGGCGCGCGCGCTGCGAGGGCCGCCCAGCTCGTCCCAGGCGCGGTACACCTCTGCGGTCGCGAGCCGGAACGAAGGCACCACCACCACGAACCGGACGATCTCCCCCAGCTCGACGGGCTCGATCGCCTCGCCGCGACCGCGCATCCGTGCCGCGCCGCCGCGCAGGCAGAAGGGCACGTCCGAACCGAGCTCCTCCGCGGCGGTCACGACCCGGGCCGGGTCGACCCCGAACGCGTCGCGCACGGCCCGCAGCACCGCAGCCGCGTCCGACGAGCCCCCGCCCAAGCCCGCGCCGGCCGGGATCCCCTTGTGCAGCGCGATGCGGAGGCCGCTCCCGGGAGGCAGCACGGCTTCGGCCGCGCGCACCGCGAGGTTGTCCCGGTCGTGGGGCACCGACCCATCGAGGCCAGAGACCGCCAGCTCGATCCCGTCGGGCCGGTTCGCGAATGCGAGCAAGTCGTGCGGCTCGTCGACCGACACCGCGAACGCGTCGAGGTCGTGGAAGCCGTCGTCCCGGCGGCCAAGGACCCGCAGCGACAGTGTGAGCTTCGCGGGAGCGAACGCCTCGAGCGTCACGGCTGCGCCTCGGCAGCAACGCGTGCGAGCGCTGCCCACGCCTCGAGCCCGAGCGACTCGGCCCGGGCCGACGGGTCGACGCCCGCGGCCGCCAGCACCGCCTCCGCTCGCGCGCCGAGCACGCCCCGTAGCGCGCGGCGGAGCATCTTGCGCCGTTGCGCGAAGCCCGCGCGCACGAGCGCGAACAGTTCGGCCGACGGCACGTCGACCGGCGCGCACTCGTGCCGCACGATCTCGACCAGCGCGGACTCGACCTTGGGTGGAGGGAGGAACACGGTCGACGGCACCATCCCCACCACCCGAGCCGTGCCGAAGTACGCGACCTTCACCGACGCCGCGCCGTACTGCCGCCCGCCCGGCCCCGCCGCGAGCCGCTCCCCCACCTCGCGCTGCATCATCACGAGCATCCGGTCGACGGTCGGCGCGTGCTCGAGCACGCGCATGACGATCGGCGTCGCCAGGTTGTAAGGGAGGTTGGCGACCAGCGCCCAGTGGCGCGCTCCGGCGAGCAGCGCGTCGAGATCGACTGTGAGCGCGTCGCCGGTCTCGACCCGCACTCCCTCGACTCCGGCGAGCACGGCCTCGAGCACGGGCAGCACGTGGCGGTCGAGCTCGAGGGCGAGCACCCGCGCGCCTGCCTGGGCGAGAGCGACGGTGAGCGAGCCCACACCCGGGCCCACCTCGAGCACGTGTTCCCCCGGCTCCACTGCCGCCAGTCTCACGATGCGGCGCGCGGTGTTGGGGTCGGCGAGGAAGTGCTGGCCCAGCGCGCGGCTCGGGTGCAGGCCGTGCTCGTCGAGGAGCGCGCGGATCGTGGCCGGGGTGAGCGCGGGCATCACGCCCATGGTCGCGCTCGTGCGCTCCGAGCTCAGGGCCTCACCACTCGAGCCGCACGTGGACCACACCGTCGGAGAGCAGCCCGATACGGGAGAACACGTCGGGAGCCAGGTCGATGATGTTGCCCGTCCAGGCCTCGGGGCCGCGATCGGCCACCGTGCAGGTCGTCCAGGCTCCGGTGGCCGTGTTGACGACACGCACGGCCGTCCCCTCGGAGATGTCGAGGTGGGCGCAGGTGCCGGGCTGGTGGAGCGTGTCGTACCACGACGCCGGGCCCTCCTGGAAGTGCGCGGTCGCGGCGACCGCGCGTCCGGCAAACGACGCCGGCGGGCCGACCGCGACGATCCGGGACTGCACCGGGCGCACGGTGATCGTGGAGATCACGGTGCGGCCAACCACATGCCCGTCGAGAACGAGCGGGCGGTACGTGACACGATCGAGGCCGTCGACGCCCGGCTGGACGACGCGCGTCCAGCCCGGTGCCAGCGATGGATCGACGGGCTGATGGGTCGTGAACGACACCACGACGTCGTCGGTGATGCTGTTGGGCGCGGCACGCGCGATGGTGATGACCATCCCCGCAGTGAGCCGTGTCGACGCCCCGGGCGACACGAGGTCGAGCGGCCCGAGCGCGATCGCATGCTCATGGAGGAGGTCCCGCACGGTGAGACCGGTGGTGCGCACCGGCCCGTCGAACCCGTCGACGGCGAACGTCACCGTGTGCGGCGTGCGAAACACGACGGTCGCGCCGGCGTCGAGTCGCTCGGGCGAACCGGTGACCACCGTCGCCGCGGGCAGGCGGAGCTCCCGGGCCAGCTCGACGGGCGAGCGGCGGGTGGTGTGGACGGTGCGTGACGCGCCGTCGACGTCAACACGTACCGGGAACGCGCGCAGCACTCGGAGTGCGAGGCCGTTGCGCAGGCTCGTCGCGGCGGCAGGCACGACTCGGTCGCCGGGCCTGAGCCGCACGCCTTCGGAGCGGAGGAACGAGCCCACGGTGGCGGCCCGGGTGGTGGGGAGGAACTCCTGCCTGTCAAGCCGGAGGGCGACCCGGTGCTGGGGCCGCGCCCCCCCGAAGAACGGGACCGCGGCGAGCACCAGGGCCAGCACGGCGCCCAGGAGCAGGAGCTTGGCGGCTCGACGAAGCGAGCCCTGAGTGGCCGGCGCGGCGGCCGGCACCGGTACCGGTACCGGAGCGAGCGCGACCGCCGGCTCGTGGAAGCGGCGCTCGAGATCGACCAGCTCGGCGTCGAGCTCGTCGAGCGGCGCGAGGTCGAGGATCGGGATCCACGCATCCGGCTCGGGTGCCTCGGCCCGCGCCGGTGACGGCCGCACCGCGCGCAGCGCATAGCGACGTGCACGCGTGTCGTGTCGTGCCGGGCCGTGATGGCGCGGCGCTCGTCGAGTCAGGTGATCGGCGATCGGCTCCACCCTCCCGGAACGCCTCTGCGGTGCGTGCCCGCGCGTGACCAGGAGCCAGGCGCGGGAACCTGCGCAAGCTAGGACGGGCTCCGTCGAGCGTCAACTCGTTCCCACGTTCTCCCAGCGCGACACACGTCGGTGCTGGTCGGGGAGTCAGAGCGCGAACACGGAGCGTGTTGCAACCCGCGTTGCCTCCGCGATCTCGGCCTCGGGGCGATCGATCGCGGCGGCCAGGGCCGCACCCACGACCGTTACGAATGCGGGCTCGTTCTCCTCACCGCGATGCGGTGCTGGCGCGAGGAACGGCGCGTCGGTCTCCACGAGCATACGGTCGAGCGGCGTGATCGCCGCGGCCGCGCGCACGGCGTCGGCCGTCTTGAACGACACGATCCCGCTGAACGACAGATACGCGCCGAGATCGAGCGCGCGGCGTGCTTCCTCCGGCCCGCCGGTGAAGCAGTGGAAGATGGTCCGTTCGGGCATTCCTTCTTCGAGGAGCACACGGAAGGTCTCGTCCCACGCTTCGCGCGTGTGGACGACCAGCGCGACACCGCGACGCTTCGCCAGCCGGATCTGGACCCGGAACGCGGCCTCCTGCTCGTCGCGAGGCGAGTGCTCGTAGTGGAGATCGAAGCCGGTCTCGCCGACCGCGACCACCGGTGCCGCGGCCGACAGGGCCTCGAGCTGGCCCCACTGGGCGGCCAGCTTCGAGGCGTCGTGCGGGTGGAGCCCGACCGTGGCGGCCACGTCGAGGTGGCGATCGGCCAGGTCACAGGCCCGGAGCGAGCTCTCGAGGTCGGTGCCGACGCAGATCATGGCCGCGACGCCGGCCTCCCGTGCCCGCCGGATCGCCTCCTCGGCCCCGCCCGAGAGCGAGGCCAGGTGGCAGTGGCTGTCGATCCATTTCATCTGGTCGCGCTCATGGTCGCGCTCGCTCGGCGGCGGATACCCGCCGCTCCGCCCACCATCGTCAAGTCACACCGGGGGTGCCCCTTGCAACCCTCATCCCGACCATCATCCCGCGATGCGGGGGAAGAGCGGCGCGCCCTTGTCGAGGCGCGAGCCGGCGGGCATGCCTCCCCAGCCCGCGGCGTGGGGCAGCCGTTGGTCCTCGGGCCGGCCGGGAAGGCCGAGCCGGCGCCACAGCTCGCCCGCCGCGTTCGGGATCACCGGCGAGGCGAGCAGCGCGATCACGCGCAACGCCTCGAGGCAGTCGCCGAGCACGGCCGCGGTCGCAGCCTTGTCACCGCTCTTGTCGAGCGCCCACGGCTGGCGGTCCTCGATGAACGCGTTCGTCGCACGAATCAGCTCCCACACCGCGCCGAAGCCACTCGAGAAGTCGAGCTTGGCGAGCCCCTCTTGAAGACCTTCGAACGCGGCCACCACCGCGTCGACGAGCGGACCGTCGGCACGCGCCTCGGGCGACACGCCGCCGCAGTAGTTCACTGCCATGTTGAGCACGCGGCTGGCCAGGTTGCCGAAGTTGTTGGCGAGATCGCTGTTGTAGCGCGCCACCATGGCCTCGTAGCTGAACTCACCATCGGGGCCGAAGTGCTGGTCGACCAGGAAGTGGTAGCGGAAGCCGTCCACGCCGAACTCCGGGATCAAGTCCACCGGCGCGATCGAGTTGAGCTTCGACTTCGACATCTTCTCGCCGCCCACGAGCAGCCAACCGTGCGCGAACACGCACTTGGGGGGCTTCTCACCGGCCGCCATCAGCATCGCCGGCCAGATCACGGCGTGGAACCGAAGGATGTCCTTCCCGATGATGTGGTAATCGGCGGGCCAGAAGCGCTCGAAGCGGGCCCGATCGTCGGGGTAGCCGATCCCGGTCACGTAGTTGATGAGCGCGTCGTACCAGACATAGCAGACATGTGCCGGGTCCCACGGCAGTGGAATGCCCCAGTCGATCGAGGTGCGGCTGATGGAGAAGTCGCGCAGCCCGCCGCGGATGAAGGACAGCACCTCGTTGCGCTTGGAATCGGGCTGGACCGCCTCGGGATGCTCCGTGTAGTGGGCGAGGAGCCGGTCCGTGTAGCGCGAGAGCTTGAAGAAGTAGTTCTCCTCGACCACGTGCTCGACCGGCGTCCCGTGGATCGGGCAGTTGCCGTCGACGATCTCCTCGTCGGTGTAGTACGCCTCGCAGCGCACGCAGTAGAGACCCTCGTAGGTGCCGAGCTCGATGTCGCCGCCGTCGTAGACGCGCTGGAGCATCTCCTGCACCGCTCGCGCGTGGCGGGGCTCCGTGGTGCGGATGAAGTCGGTGTTGGTGAGCTGGAGGATCTCGCCCATGGCTCGGAAGTGCGCGCTGGTGCGGTCGACCATCTCGATGGGTGTGAGGCCCTGGGCCTCGGCGGCCCGCTGGATGTTGAGCCCGTGCTCGTCGGTGCCGGTGAGGAAGACCACGTCGTCACCCCACAGCCGCCGCCAGCGGGCCAACGTGTCGGCCGCGACCGATGGGTACGCGTTCCCGATGTGGGGCGCCGCGTTCGGGTAGTAGATCGGCGTCGTCAGGTAGAACGGGCGGGCCACCGGCCTACGATACCGATCGGCTTCGGTCCGGCGAGACCGTATTGCTCGCAGCGTTCGGGGGGTGCGGCTCGATGAAGGTGACCGGCATGACTCGCAAGATCGACCAGCTCGGACGGGTCGTGCTCCCGGTGGAGCTGCGACGCACGTTCGGGATCCGCGAGGGCGACTTCGTCGAGATCGCCGTGGACGACGGCCGCATCGTGCTCGCCAAGGTCGAGGAGCGCTGCGTCTTCTGCGGGACCGCCATCGACCTCCGCGAGTTCTCCGGCAAGCTCGTGTGCTCGCCGTGCGTGGGCGAGCTCACGAGCCAGTAGCGCGACGGAGCTCGACCGCTGCCTCGTAGGCGCGCCGGCGGGCGACACCGAGCGCGGCCGCCACCTCGGCCGCGGCGTCACGGGCCGACGAGCCCGCCGCGAGCGCGGCGCGGAGCGCGACCGCGAGGTCGTCGTCGGTCACCACCACACCCTGCTCGGTCGCGGGGCCGAGCACGATCACGTGCTCGCCGCGGGCCTCACCCCCGCCGAGCCGGGCCATCGCCTCCCCGAGGGTCCCCCGCCACAGCTCCTCGTGGAGCTTCGTGAGCTCGCGGGCCACCGCGACCCGCCGATCCGCACCGCACGCCTCGGCCAGCTCTGCGATCGTCGCCGCCACCCGGCGGGGCGACTCGAACAGCACCGCGGTACGCGTCTCGGAGACCAGGGCCGCGAGCCGCTCCCTGCGCTCCTTGCCGCGCCGTGGGAGGAAGCCCTCGAACACGAAGCGCGCCGTCGGGAGGCCCGAGAGCACGAGCGCGACGAGCGCCGCGCTCGGGCCGGGAACGACCTCCACTGCCAGGCCCGCGTCGACGCAGGCGCGCACGAGCCGCTCGCCGGGGTCGGAGATGCCGGGCATGCCCGCGTCGGTCGCGTACGCGACCCGGCGGCCGGCTCGCACTTCCTCCACGATCCGGGCCGCGCCTTCGGCTTCGTTGTGCGCGTGCAGCGCGCGGAGCCGCCGCCCGGCCGGGATGCCCGCGTGCGAGAGCAGCACCCGTGTGCGCCGGGTGTCTTCGGCCGCGATCACGTCGGCGAGGCGCAATGCCTCGACGGCCCGCGGCGACAGGTCACCGAGGTTGCCGATCGGTGTCGCCACGAGGACGAGCGCGCCGCTCACTCCGTGATCTCGATGACATCACCCACACGAAGCCTCCACCGCTCGAACGCTCCCGACGCGGCCTCGATCACGAACGAGGACCGGAGCACGATCGGCGCGACCCGCCACGGACGGAGGCAGCACGTGCGGACGACCGTGCCCTCACGGTTGCAGAAGGCGACGTCGATCGGGAACCGCATCGCGATCGTGTGCACGTGGCGGCAGGGCTGGAGCACGAGCACGCCGTCGATGTGGTCACGGCCGAGGAGCCCCCGCCGACGCTCGCGACGGATGCGCGCGACCTCGGCCACCGCCAGCACCTCGCCCTCGCGCACCAGCCATGGCATGGTCGGCCTTCTTCACACGTTGAAGCGGATCTCGAGCACGTCGCCGTCGGAGACCTCGTACTCCTTGCCTTCGACCCTCAGCTTGCCGAGCTCCTTCGCCTTCGTCCACGAGCCGATCTCGAGGAGCTCGTCCCAGCGGATCACCTCGGCCCGGATGAAGCCGCGCTGCAGGTCGGAGTGGATCACGCCGGCGCACTCTGGCGCCTTCGCGCCGGTCGGAAACGTCCACGCCCGGCTCTCCTTCTCGCCCGTGGTGAGGAACGTGCGCCGGCCCAGCTTGTGGTACGCGGCCCGGGCCAAGCGGGGCAGCACGCTCTCGGCGATCCCGAAGCTCGCCAGTATCTCGGGCCGGTCCTCCGGCGCGCACGCCGCGATCTCGGCCTCGATCGTTACGCACACCGCCAGCGCGTCGGAGCCGAAGGGGGCCGCGATCTCGTCGGCCTGCGCGAGGCGGTCCTCGCCGATGTTGACCACGACGAGCACCGGTTTGTCGGTGAGAAGGAACACCGGAGCGAGCAACGCGCGCTCGGCCCGGGTCAGGTCGGATCGGTAGACGGGCACCCCCTCGCCCAGGACCGCCTGCCCTCGCTCGAGGGCGGCGACCTCGGCGGCGAGGGCCTTGTCGCCCTTCATCGCCCGGCGTTGACGTTCGAGCCGCTGCTCGACCGACTGCAGGTCGGTGAGCGCGAGCTCGAGCTCCAGCTCGGCCAGCGCGGCGTCCGGGTCGGAGCCGGGCTCGAAGGCGCCGAGCACGTAGAGGATCGCGTCGCAGTCGCGGACCGCGCCCACGAACGCCTTGCCCAGCCCGGCGCCCGGGGTTGCGCCCTTGGCCGCGATGTCGACCACCTCGAAGCCGGCCGGCACGACCTTCTTCGACTTCGACATCGCGGCGAGCCGATCGAGCCGCGAGTCCGGTACGTGCGCGACGCCGACCACCGTCTCCGTGCGGGACGACGGGTCCCGGTCGACGAGGCCGGTGAGCGCGTTGAACAGCGTCGACCGGCCCGATCGCGGCAGCCCGACGAGGCCGAGGTGCTCCACGGCGCGTCAGGCTACCGGGAGGCCGGGCAACCGAACCCGTGCGCTAGGCTCCCTGCTTCGCGTCCGGGAGCGGTGATGAGCAAGAAGACGAAGAAGCGCCGACTGCGGTCTCGCCGCAACAAGGCCAACCACGGCAAGCGCCCCAACGTCGGGCGCCGCTAGGCCCGTCGGACACCGCTAGGCCGCTGCCGAAAGAGTCGGCGCGCGCCATGAACGACCGGGTGCAACCCTCGGGAACTCCCCCGGCGGTTCCGCGGAACCGCCGATCCTCTCTCAGTCGTCTCAGTCGCGGGCTGGAAGCGACCTCGAGAGCCAGAGCAGCCCGACACACACGATTGGAATGGTGAGCAAGCCGGTGACCGCGCCGATCTGATCCGCGGTGTCCCACACGTCGAGATGGAACAGGTGGTACAGGAGGTGGGGGATGTCGTACACCAGCCAGCCCAGCGCGGTTGCGATCACCAGCCGCCTCGTCAGCCACACGAGCGCGCAGGCCGCGACCACGCCCAGGCCGAGGTTGAGCGCGCCGTAGTCACGCATGAGGTGCTCGTTGTACGGGCCGTCGGCAACCACCCAGTGGAGCCCGGCACCGGGGAAGTGCTCGAAGTAGTGGCGCGGGGCGACGGTCGCGTACGCACCCAGCGCGAGGCCCGTGAGCGCCAGCACCGCGAGCAAGAGCCTCGTCCAGCGCTCACGCACCGTCGCCCCCCTTGGCCCACTCCTTGCCCGACACCTTAGGGTCCGACCCCTGAGGGCCCGACCCCTGAGGGCCCGACCCCTCTCCCGACCGGGTCGAGGCCACCGCGGCCCATCCGTCGCGTGCGCTCGCGAAGCGAGGCTCCCAGCCCGTGGCTGTCTTGAAGCGCCTGTTCGCGACCCGCTGCGACCGGGTCATGATCGCGGCGGCGGGCCCAGCCACGGCGCGCACCATCCAACCCGGCAGGATGCGGGGTCGCCCGAGCCCGAACGCGGCCGCGAGCGCGTCGGCATACTGGCGCCGCGTGAGCGGCTCGTCGTCCGTCACGTTGTAGACGCCGGCCGGCAGGGCGACCGTGGCGGCCACGGCCGTGCCGGCGTCGTCGGTGTGAATCGACGACAGGTAGGCGTCGGGCCGGCCGAGCACGGGCGCGACGCGCCGCCGAGCGAGGCGCAGCTGCTCGTCGGTCGAGCGGGCGGTCGGTCCGTAGAAGCTAGCCAGGCGGAGCACGATGCCGTTACGCCCGGCGTCGGTGAAGTGCCCGACCGAGGCCTCGGCGTCGAGCATGGACCGGAGCCACATGGTCTCCCCGTCGGGGGGCGCGTCCTCGTCGATCCACTCGGCACCACGGTCGGGATAGGTGAACGTGATCGACTCGAGCACGAACGTGCCGACCCCGGCATCGAGCGCAGCATCGACGAGCACTCGCGTCACCTCCGTGCGCAGCCGGTCGTTCTCGGCCCACGCGCGGCGTGAGCGCATCCGCGCGACGGGCGGGATCTTGGTCGCGAGATGGAGCACGGCGTCGCTCCCCACCACGGCCGCCTTGACCGCGGTCGCATCGTGCAGGTCCATCTCCACGGGTTGGGCGCCGAGCGAGCGCAAGAGCGCGGCCTTGTCACGTGTGCGAGTCACGCCGCGCACCGCGTGGCCGCGCCGCACGAGCTCCCGTACCGTGGGCCGGCCGAGCTCGCCGGTCGCTCCCGTCACGAACACCTTCATCGCAACACCTCCTGGAACCACGAGGCCGCCTTGGTGGCAGCGGAAGGCTATCCGTGACACGCAAGGCAACCCCGCCCGCTTCGGCGTCACGAGACCCCCGTTTTCGAGGGCTCGGTGACGCCAAAGCGTGGAGCGCGAGCCGAGGGGCGGCTCAGCGCCGGTCGATCAGGAGGCTCTGGACGGCGCGGCCGATGCGGCCGCGCTCGTCGAACAGCGCCGACTCGGCCACGCCCACGCCCCCGGTCCCGGGCCAGGTGATCGAGTCGAGGCAGACCCACTCGCCCTCGGGGAGTCGATGCAGGTAGATGGTGAGGTCGGGGTTGATGAAGAGCCAGACCTGGTAGTCGAGGGAGGAGCTGATCCCGTTGCCGTAGTCGGCCGCGGCCGCGACCCGCATGAGCGGCGACGGCTCCTCGCCGGCGACGATCGGACGGACGAGCCGGAACCAACACGACGCGGGGCCGCCCCAGTCCTGCCAGCCGAGGCGCGTGGCACGCCACTCCATCGCGTCGCCAAAGTTGATCGGGCGCTCGTCGAGATCCTCGGGTGGCGGCATGTCGTGCTGCGGTGGGGCGGCTGCCGACGGGAACGCGCTGTCCGGGAGCTCGAGCGGCGTCTCGCGCAGGCGGACCGCACTCGCCCGCACGACCTCATCGCCGTCGGCGGAGAGCGATGCCTCGACCACCTGGAACTTCCTTCCCGGCCGAACCATGCGGACCGAGATCTCGAGCGGCACGAGCGGGACGGGCCGGAGCAGCTCGACGGTGAGGCGCGCGATGTGCGTCGCCGGCCCGGGCTCGAAGCGCTCGATGGCGCGGGCGAGCAGCGCGGTCGGCGCGCCACCGTGCTGCGCGTTCACGTCCCAGGGGCCCCGCGCGAGCTCGGTGGGCACGAAGCGGTCGGCGTCGGGATGGAAGACGGCGTCGGGGAGGCCGTCGCGTTCCATGGTCGGGCAGCGTAGGTCGACCGCTCGGTCGCGCTCGACGGATTACGCCGCGGGTGAGCGACGTTGACCGGGCGGCACCGGTGGCCGTAGCGTCGGCCACCGTGCCGGGAGATGAGCTGCTCGAAGGCCGTGTCGCCCTGATCACGGGCGCCGGGTCGGGCCAGGGGCGGGCCGCGTCGGTGCTCTTCGCCGAGCACGGCGCCCACATCGTCGTGGCCGACATCGCCGACGAGGGCGCTGCCGCCACCGTCGATCTCGTGGCCGGCATGGGTGGCAAGGCGCTCACCGTTCACGCCGACGTGTCGACGGCGGCCGGCTGCGGCGCCATGGTCGACGCCACCGTCGACGCCTTCGGCCGGCTGGACGTGCTCTACAACAACGCGGCGGTGCAGATGTCGGGGCGGCTCATCGACACCACCGAGGAGCAGTGGGACTTCACCATCGCGACCAACCTCAGCGCGATCTTCTGGGCCTGTCGGGCCGCCATCCCGCACATGCTCGAGGGCGGTCGCGGCAGCATCATCAGCACCGCTTCGGTGCTCGGGCTCATCGGCTCGGAGGGCTACGCCGCCTACGGCGCGGCGAAGGCCGGCCTCGTCTCCCTCTCGCGTCAGATCGCCACCGAGTACGGCCCCACGGTCCGAGCCAACGTCATCGCGCCCGGCTCCATCGACACGCCTCGCTTCCGCAAGGTGGCCGAGACGATGCCGGCGGGCTTCGTCGAGGGGCTCGAGCGCACGATCCCGCTCGGGCGCTTGGGGACCGCGGAAGACGTCGCCGGGATCGCACTGTTCCTCGCCAGCGACCTCTCGGCCTACACGTCGGGCGCGGTCGTCCCGGCTGACGGCGGGCTGGCGGCGCTGCGATGAGCGGGCGCTTCGCCGACCACACGGTCGTCGTCACCGGCGGCGCGTCGGGGCTGGGCGAGGCGATCGCCGCCCGCTTTGCCCAGGAGGGCGCGCGCGTGGTGGTGGCCGACGTCGACGAGGTGGGAGCGCGACGTGCCGCCGACGGCATCGTCACCACGGGCGGTCGGGCGGAGGCGGTCACGATCGACGTGACCAACGAGGCCGAGGTGTCGGCCCTGTTCGACGGCGTCGCCGAGCGCGAGGGCGGGATCGACGTCCTCGTGTGCAGCGCCGCGGTCGAGACCCGCTCCGGTGTGGTCGACTGCACCGACGACGACTGGCAGCACGTCATCGACGTGAACCTGAAGGGGCCGTTCCTGTGCCTCAAGCACGCGCTCCCGGCCATGGTGGCCGGCGGCGGCGGGTCGGTCATCCTGATGGGCTCGGTCCTCGGCGCGATCGGGTCACCCGGCTACGCCGCGTACTGCGCGTCCAAGGGCGCGCTGGTGAATCTCGCGAAGCAGGCCGCCATCGAGCACGCGCCCGATGGCGTGCGTGTCAACGTCGTCTCGCCCACCGCGTGTGAGGCCGGATTGTTCCTCAAGGTCGTGTCGGAGGCGCCGGACCCCGAAGCGGTGAAGAAGATGGTGGCCGACCGCACCCCGATGCAGCGCCTCGGTCGGGCCGACGACGTGACCGAGACCGTGCTGTTCCTCGCGGGGCCCGAGTCTTCGTACATCAGCGGGACGGTCGTGCCACTCGACGGCGCGCTCGCCGCCCGCCGGATGTAGCGATGCGTGACGGGCGACGCGTCCTCGACGCCGACGCGCACGTCGTCGAGCCGGGTGGCGTCTTCGGCGACGCGCAGCCGCCCGGTCGGAACCCGATGGATCTCCCGCCCACCACGCCCATGGTGCCCTGCGGCGACGCCGACCTGCTCGTCGACCAGTGGGAGCACGGCTTCGACGCGCCCTCGTACCTGCGGGCGATGGACGCGCAGTGCATCGACGCGGTGGTGCTCTATCCGTCCATCGGCCTGTTCGTCCCCTTCCAACCCGAGCTCGACGCGACCGAGTCCACGGCCGCGTGCCGCGCGTACGCGGAGTGGGTAGCCAGCTACTGCGCGACCGACCCGTCGCGCCTCGCCGCGGTGGGCATCGCACCACTCGCTGACCCGAAGCTCGCCGCCGGCGAGACTCATCACGCGGCCGACCTCGGACTGGTGGGGATGATGGCGCGGCCCAACCACCTCTACGGCCGCAACCTCGGCGATCCCGCGTACGACCCCTTCTACGACGCGCTGGAGGAGACGAGCCTCGTCCTCGCGGTACACGAGGGGCTGGGCCTGCGCGGGCCCACGATAGGGTCCGACCGCTTCACGGGCTTCGCGCCTCGCCACGCGCTCTCGCACCCGATGGAGCAGATGGCGGCCATGGCGAGCCTGATGCTCGAGGGCGCGCTCGAGCGCCACCCCGCGATGCGGGTCGCGTTCCTCGAGTCGGGCACCGGCTGGCTTCCCTACTGGCTCGCCCGCCTCGACGACCACCGCGAGTGGATGGCCGGCTCCGAGTGCGCCGGGCTCTCGCTCTCGCCTTCGGAGTACTTCGCCCGCCAGTGCGCGATCTCCTCCGATCCCGAGGATCCCGTTGCCCCGTGGGTCGCCTCACGCGTGGGCGCCGACCATCTCCTGTGGGCAAGCGACTTCCCCCACCCCGATGCCGCCTTCCCCGACGCGCTCGACGAGTTCCTCGAGAAGGCCGACACGATGAGCGCCGCCGACCTCGACGCGGTGCTATGGGACACGCCGGTCCGCTTCTACGGGCTGGCCGATCGCTTCGCGTTCACCAAGTAAGCCCATCGCCCGTCATCCGACGCGCGTCACCGACGACGTGCCGAACCGCTCCGACACCAGCTCCTTGAGCGCGGCCGGGAAGCGCTCGCGCGACGCGAGGTGCGCGGTGGCGAGCTCGTGTTGCGCGCCCGCGTCGCCGGCGAAGGCGCGCGCACAGCGCTCGGGATCGAGGTTGGCGAGCGAGAGGATGGCGCCCGCGCAGCCGAGCGGCCCCGCGAGCGAGAGCAGCGCCGACGACCCCGTGTAGAGCGGCCCACCCCAGGTGATGAGCTCCTCGAGCAACCGATCGGGGTCGCCGGTCGAGTCCTTGCAGCCGCCGACGGGCAGGTCGGCGAGGACCTCCACCGGGATCCCGGGCGCCGACACGGCCGGGAAGTGGTAGGCGATCACGCGTTCCGGGGAACCGGCCGCGGCCACGACGGCATCGTAGTAGGGGCGGACGTCGGCGGAGCCCGGCGGCGACAGCGCGAGCACGGCGTCGGCGCCGTGCTCGATCGCGTCGCGCGTGAAGGCCGTGGCCTGGCGGGCCGACGGCGCACCCGTGCCCGCGATCACCGGCACCTCGGCAGGGAGGGCAGCCCGCACCACGTCGAGCAGGGCGACCCGCTCGGCGCCATCGAGCGTGCCGGCCTCGCCCGTGGTCCCGGCCACCACCACCGCCCGCACGCCCAGGTCGACGAGCCGCGCCGCGAGCCCCGCGGTGGCGGGCCCGTCGAGCTCGCCGGCGTCGTCGAAGAGGGTCACCAGCGCGACGCCCACGCCCCGGAACATGGTCACGCCCCGAACCTACCGCCGGGCCGGGAACCGCACCGGGCTCGGCCATCGTCCAACGGGGGAGCCGAGCAACGAGGAGCACGACATGAGCCGCATCCCCCGCATCGTCACGCTGCTGGTTGCGACCGCGACCGCCGGCTTCCTGGCCGGCTGCGCGGGGGGCGCCCAGGCCGCGCCCCCCGCCACACGACACGCGCCCGCGGGCCTCACCCCGCTCGTCGCCGCGCCGGCGGCCGACGTCGTCAAGGACATCCGCAGCGTCACCGGCAGCGCGACCGGCCGGGTGGTGGCCACGCCCGACACGCTCACGCTCACGATCGGCGTGCAGAGCCGCGCCGGCTCGGCCCAGGAGGCGCTCGCGCGGAACAGCGACCGGGCCGGGAAGGTGATCGAGGTGCTGCTCGGCGCGGGCGTCGACCAGAAGGATCTCCAGACGAGCGAACTCTCGATCAACCCCGTGTTCGACGACGGAGGCCGCCAGGTCACGGCCTACGAGGTGTCGAACCTCGTCACCGCGAAGGTGCACAAGATCGGCGACGCCGGCAAGATCATCGACGCCGCGGCCGGCGTGGCCGGTGACGACATCCGCTTCGAGGGCGTACGGTTCTCGATCGACGACACCAGCAAGTTCGTCGAGGCTGCCCGCACCGACGCCGTGAAGCGGGCCCGGACCCAGGCCGAGCAGCTCGCCACCGCGGCCGGCGTGGAGCTGGGCGATGTGCAAACGATCTCGGAGACGAGCACGCTCCCCGGCCCGCCGATCCTGGCCGAGAAGGCCGCGGCCTCGGCACCGAGCGGGGCGCCTCCCGTGCAGCCCGGCACCCAGGAGCTGACGGTGCAGGTGACAGTGGTGTTCGCCATCAAGTAGCGATCTGCGTTCTTTCGCGCATGCGGTGCGGTCTCCGGGCCTCATGCGCGGAAGAATCGGGCGGGGTCAGCGGCCGGGGTCAGGCGGAGGCGAGGCCGAGCAGGAACTCCTCGATCAGCTCCGCGCTCCGGTCCATCACCTCCCACGGGATGAGGTGGCCGACGCCGGGGTATGCCTCGAAGCGCGCGCCCGGGATCCGGTCGGCGATCATCACGCCGTTGGGGAACGGGATGAGCGGGTCGACGTCGCCGTGCAACACCAGCGTGGGAGCCCGCACGCCGGCGAGCCGGTCGAACACGGCGAACCCTGACATGGCCTGCCACTGCAGCAGGATCACCGACACCGGTGTGGGCCGGGCCGCCACCGCCGCTACCAGCAGGTCCATGACCTCGGGCTCACGCTCGCCGAAGCCCGGGGAGACGATCCGGCGCCACACGCCGCCGACGAGCTCGTCGGGCGACGTGCCCGGTGCCGGCGTGATGAGCCGGAGCATGACCTCGGGCGACGCTTGCACCATCTCCGGGCCGCCGGGAGCGGTGGAGCACAGCACGAGTCCCCGCACCCGTTCGGGCTGCTCGACGACGATGGTCTGGGCGATCATGCCGCCCATCGACATCCCGAACACGTGAGCGGTGCTCACCCCGAGGTCGTCGAGCACGGCCAACGCGTCGTCGGCCAGGTCGACCATCGTGAACTGCTCGGAGACCGCATCGGAGTAGCCGGTCCCCCGGTTGCAGACGATCACGAGCCGGAAGGACCGGGCGAGGTGCTCGAGCCACCGCTCCGGCCAGATCAGCCCCGAAGCGGACCAGCCGTTGAGCACGAGGAGCGGCTCGCCTTCCCCGCGCACCTGGAAGTGGATGCGCGCCCCCCGGGTCTCGCAGAACGGCATCGTCCTCGTCACCCCTTCCGGAAAGTGCTGGTCGTACGCTAACCGCCGATGCTCTTCCCGACGGTCACGTTCACCATCTTCTTCATGATCGTGCTGCCGGTGAGCTGGCTCCTCATCCCGCGCCCGCGCCGCTGGAAGCTCTTCATGCTGGTGGCGGCGTACTACTTCTACGGCTACTGGAACTGGCGGTTCATCTTCCTGCTCCTCGCGTCGACGATCGGCAACCACGCCCTGGCCCGCCTCATCCACGCCGGACGGCACGACGTGACCCGGCGGATCTGGCTGACCCTCGCCGTCATCGGCAACCTCGGACTGCTCGGCTACTTCAAGTACTACGACTTCTTCATCACGTCGGCCGGCAACCTGCTCCACCGGGTCGGCATCGGGATCTCGCCCCAGATCATCGCCATCACGCTTCCGGTCGGGATCTCGTTCTTCACCTTCCAGGCTCTGAGCTACGTGATCGACGTGTACCGGCGGACCTTCGAGCCGGTCACGCTGCTCGAGTTCGCGGTGTACCTCTCGTTCTTCCCGCACCTCGTCGCGGGGCCGATCGTGCGCGCGGCCGAGTTGATCCCGCAGCTTCGCGAGCACCACGACCCGCGACGGGTCGACGCGAGCCGAGCCTTCTTCCTGGTCTTCGCCGGCTTGTTCAAGAAGGTGGTGATCGCGAACTTTCTCGCCGGCGCCATCGTCGACAACGTGTTCGGGTCGCCGAAGGTGCACTCGTCGCTCGAGGTCCTCATCGCGATCTACGCCTACGCGGTGCAGATCTACGCCGACTTCAGCGGCTACACCGACATCGCCATCGGCCTCGCGCTCCTCCTCGGCTTCCGCTTCCCGCAGAACTTCGACGGGCCGTACACCGCGCTCTCGCTGCAGGATTTCTGGCGTCGCTGGCACATGACGCTCTCACGCTGGCTGCGCGACTACCTCTACATTCCCCTCGGTGGCAACCGCGGAGGTCCGCGGAAGACGTACCGCAACCTCATGTTGACCTTCGTCCTCGGCGGGCTCTGGCACGGCGCGGCATGGACGTTCGTCGCGTGGGGCGGGATCCACGGCGCGGTGCTGTCGCTCGAGCACCGGCGCCGCGAGCTCAGGGTCGCGCGCGGGCTCCCCGACCCACCCGACACCTTCGGCCGCCGCATGGGCCAACGCCTCGCCACGTTCAACATCGTGTGCCTGGCCTGGGTGTTCTTCCGCGCCGACTCGTTCCGGAACGCGCGCGACGTGCTGTGGCAGCTCGTGGGCCACTGGACCGACGCGTCACCACTCGTGAAGCCGTCGGTCCTCCTCGCCATCGCGGTGGGCATCGGGGCGCAGTACATCCCGAAGGGCACCACGGCACGGATCATGTCGCAGTTCTCGCGGCTCTCGCCTGTGGCCCAGGGCGTCGTGCTCGGGCTCGCCCTCATGTTCATCAACGTCCTCGGGCCGCGCGGCGTGGCCCCGTTCATCTACTTCAGGTTCTAGGAATCTCCGTGGACACGACGCACCTCGAGCAGAGGAGACACGGCGAGCCGCCCCGCCGACCCATGCCGGCCGGCCATGTGATCCTCGCCGCGCTGGTGGCGCTCGGCGTCGGCTCGCTCCTCAACGCGAAGGGGATGCTGAAGACCGCCAACAACCAGAACCTCGACAGCACCCGTCGAGGCATGGCTCTCGCCTTCGCCCGCCCGCTCGACGACCTCAGCCACTTCCTCCACACCGATCGCCCGCGTGCCGCGCTTCAGGACGCGCTCGGCCGCAAGGGCGACGACGACATCGCCAGCCTGAAGGGCCCGTCGCCCAGGACCACGACCACCACCACGCTCGAGCCGAGCCGGGCGCCTCCATCCACCGCGGTTCCGCCGAAGCCGGTGTTCACGCCGGCCGACCCGCTGCGCATGTACGTCGCGGGCGACTCGCTCTCCGTCACCCCGGGCCAGTCGCTCATCACCGAGGCCGACAAGACCGGCACCATCACCGCGGTCTCGCCGGTCGACGGCCGCGTGTCGACGGGCCTGGCTCGGCCCGACGTGTTCGACTGGCCGGCCCAGATCGCCGCGGTCGACAAGGCGCTTAACCCCCGCGCCGTCGTGCTCACGTTCGGCGCCAACGACGACCAGAGCGTCCAGTCGCCCGACGGGCAGCGCCACAGCTTCGGGACCGACGGCTGGAAGGCCGAGTACCGGCGCCGCGTGGGCGGCCTCTTGGACCAGATTCTCTCGGAGGGCCGCAACGTGTTCTGGATCGGCGTCCCAGTGGTGCGCGACGAGGCGCGGTCCGCGCGGTACGCGTTGCTCAACGAGATCTACCAGTCGGAGGCGGCCGCGCGGCCCGGCCGCGCCTACTACCTCGATACGCCGAAGCTGTTCTTCGACGCCAACGGCCACTACGCCGACTACCTGCCCGATTCGTCGGGCCAACTGGTGAAGATGCGCGCGCCGGATGGCATCCACTTCGAGCGCGCGGGCGGAAACCGCATCGCGGCCTCGGTGCTGGCCGAGTTCCGCGAGGCGTACGAGTTCCGGCGGTAGCCGGCCGCGGCGAGAGCGCACGAACTCGGGGGCACTAAGTTGGGCGGTGTGGACCTCACTCCGCTGATCCAGAGAGCCGACACGAAGATCCTCATGATCGTGCTCGACGGTCTGGGCGGCTACGCCGACGCCGAGCACGGCACCGAGCTCGAGGAAGCCGCGACCCCCCACCTCGACCGGCTCGCGGCCGAGGGGGTGACCGGGTTGGTGGAGCCGGTGGGGCCCGGCATCACGCCCGGCTCCGGCCCCGGTCACCTCGGCCTCTTCGGCTACGACCCCGAGCAGTTCGAGCTGGGCCGCGGCGCGCTGAGCGCGGCCGGCCTCGACTTCGAACTCCGGCCCGGCGACGTCGCGGCCCGGGGCAACCTCTGCACGCTCGCGGCCGACGGCACCGTTGCCGACCGCCGGGCCGGCCGCATCCCCGACTCCGAGGCGGAGACCGTGGTCGCCACGCTCGGCGGCGTGCACCTCGACGGCGCCGAGGTCTTCTTCCGTCACGAGCGCGAGCACCGCGTGCTCGTGGTGCTGCGAGGCCCCGGGCTCGAGCCCCACGTCTCCGACACGGACCCCCAGCAGACCGGCGTGGCCCCGCTCGAGCCCACCGCGACGGACCCCGGCTCGAAGCGGACGGCCGAGCTCGTGGCCGACCTCGACGCGCAGGTGCGCGTGCTCCTGACCGGAGGGAAGGCGAACGCGCTGCTGCTGCGCGGCTTCGACACCCACCGCGAGCTGCCCGGCTTCGAGGAGCGCTACGGGCTGCACGCCGCCGCGGTGGCCATCTACCCGATGTACCGCGGCATCGCCCACCTGCTCGGGATGAACGTGCTGGGCCGGCCGGCCGATCTGCGGGAACAGCTCGCCGTCCTGGCGGAGGCCTGGCCGAGCTACGACTACTTCTTCGTCCACCACAAGCACGCCGACTCGGCCGGCGAGGACGGCGACCGCGCTCGCAAGATTGCGGCCATCGAGACGCTCGACACCGTGGTGCCGGCGCTGCGCGAGCTCTCGCCCGACGTGATCGTCGTGAGCGGCGACCATTCCACGCCCTCCCAGATGGCCACGCACTCGTGGCACCCGGTGCCGGCGCTGCTGTGGAGCGAGCGGTGCGGACGCGACGAGGTGGACCGGTTCGGCGAGCGCTGGTGCCTGCGGGGCGGTCTCGGTATTCGGCCCACCAAAGACCTCATGGCGCTCATGCTGGCCAACGCGGGCCGGCTCCAGAAGTACGGCGCCTGACCCACTCGCACGCTGTGCGCGGGTTCCAGAGCGGGCGGGCCCGGTCTCGCGGCCCCCGATGCATGGTGGAACGAGCGCATGGTGGAACGAGCGCATGGTGGAATGGGGGACGTGACCGGCGCCGAGCGTTTCGAGCACCACATGAGCGACGCCGACGCGCTCATGTGGAACATCGAGAAGGACCCGCTCCTGCGCTCCACCATCGTCACGGTGCTGGTCTTCGACCGCAGCCCCGACTTCGGCAAGCTCCTCGAGCGGGTCGACCGCGGGAGCCGCCTCATCCCCCGTATGCGCCAGCGGGTGGTCACGCCGGTCCTGCGGATCGGTCCGCCCCACTGGTCCGGCGACCCGCACTTCGACCTCGCCTACCACGTGCGTCACGTGTGCGCGCCCGAGCCGGCGACGCTCGACACCGTGCTCGGCCTGGCCCGAACCGCGGCGATGGCGGGCTTCGACCGCGCCCGCCCGCTCTGGGAGTACACGCTCGTCGACGGTCTGGCCGACGGCCGCGCCGCGCTCGTCATCAAGGTGCATCACTCGATGACCGACGGCGTGGGCGGCATGAAGCTGCTGATGATGCTGTTCGACCTCGAGCGCGAGCCCGGCCCGCCGGCGACGCTCCCCGACGCGGTCGAGCCGGCCGTGCTCGGGCGACTCGACCTGATCGCCCACTCGCTCGACCATCGCCGCCGGCGCGCCCTCGGGATCGCCCGACGGGCAACGGCGAGCGCGGTGACGGCCGCCCGCGACGCGGTGCGCGACCCGGTCCGCGCGATCGGGGAGTCGGTACGGGTAGCGCGCTCGATCGCGCGCTACCTCGAGCCCGCGACCACGCCCCGCTCGCCCCTCATGCGGGAGCGCACGCTCGCCCGGCAGCTCGCCACCCTGGAGGTTCCCCTCGACGAGCTGAAGCGGGCGGCGAAGGTGGCCGGCGGGTCGGTCAACGACGCGTTCGTCGCCGGGATCATCGGGGGCCTCCAGCGCTACCACGAGTTCCACGGCGAGCCGGTCGACGACCTCCGCATGGTGATGCCGATCAACGTGCGCTCGGAGGGCGACGCGCTGGGCGGCAACCACTTCACGCCGGCGCGGCTCCTCGTGCCGCTCACCGTCAAGGACCCGGCCGAGCGCGTGCGCGAGGTCGGCCGGGTCCTGCGCGAGATCCGCGACGAGCCGGCGGTTGCACTGACGGACGCGTTCGCCGGCGTGCTGAACCAGCTCCCTACCTCGGTCACCACCGCGGTGTTCGGCGCCCTGCTCAAGGGCGCCGACTTCGTGACGAGCAACGTGCCCGGCGCGCCGTTCCCCATCTTCACCGGCGGAGCCGAGCTGGAGCGCATGTTCGCCTTCGGCCCGTTGTCGGGCGCGGCCGCCAGCATCGTCCTGCTCTCGCACTGCGGCGTGTGCTGCCTGGGCATCAACACCGACTTCGTGGCCATCCCCGACACCGAGCCGTTCGTGCGCTCGCTCGAGGCCGGCCTCGACGAGATCCTCGCGCTGGTGCGATAACCGGTGTCATAGCAACAGCAGGTACACCGACGCCGGGGGAGGTACGGGGCGCGATCCGCTGACGGGGAACGGGCCGTATCCTCGAGGAGATGGACGGCGCCGCGGCACGGGGCGCTCCGCTGGGGCGCCGGGTCTTCCTGGGCCTGCTGGGAGTCGGCGCGGCAGGGATCCTGTGGGGCGCGAAGGCCCAGGACCTCCTCGAGCGCACCCTCGGCCCGCTCGTCGCCAAGGACGGCACCGGCTTCTCGGCCCTGCTGCCCATCGGTCGGTTCCGCATCTACTCCGTGACCGGCGACCTCCCCGGCCGCAACCACGCGCGGTACCACCTGCGGGTAGGTGGTCTCGTCGACACCCCGCTCGACCTGTCGTACACGGAGCTCCGGGCCATGGTGCCCACGAAGCTCACGCGCGACTTCCAGTGCGTGACCGGGTGGCGCGTGCACGACGTCGACTGGACCGGCGTGAAGCTCGCCGACCTCCTCGACCGAGCCGGGGTGCAGCCGGGCGCGAAGGCGCTGCGCTTCAAGAGCTTCGACGGCGCGTACACCGAGAGCCTCACGCTCGAGCAGGCCCGCCGCCGCGACGTGCTCGTCGCCTACCAGCTCGACGGAAAGGACCTGTCGAGCGCGCACGGTGGGCCCGTCCGCCTCTACGTCGCGCCGATGTACGGCTACAAGTCGCTCAAGTGGCTCGAGGCGATCGAGGTGACCGACCGGGTGCACCCCGGCTACTGGGAGGAGCTGGGCTACGACGTGGACGCGTTCGTCGGCCGCTCCAACGGCCGTGACGACAACGCGACCTCCTGACCGGCCACTCGGATCCGGCGCCCCGACCGGGAGCGAGCTGCTCCCCCGCTTCGACCACACCGAGCGCGCGCTCCACTGGGTCAACGCCACGCTCTTCTTCGTCCTGATGCTCACCGGCGCGGTGCTCTACGTCGGTCAGCTCTCCACGCTGGTCGGGCGGCGTCAGCTCGTCCGCGCCGTCCACGTGTACGCGGGGCTGGCTCTCCCCGTGCCGTTCGTGGTGGCGCTTGTCGGGCGCAGGGGCACGCAGCTCCGCCGCGACCTCGGCGCCCTCGACCGCTGGATCCCCGACGACCTCCGCTGGCTCCGCACGTGGGGACGAGCGAGGTCGGTTCGGCTGGGAAAGTTCAACCCGGGCCAGAAGCTCAACACCGTGTTCCTCGGCGCGGCGGCGGTCGTGATGCTCGCCACCGGCTCGATCATGAAGTGGTTCTCCGCCTTCCCTGTGGACTGGCGCACCGGCGCGACGTTCGCGCACGACTGGTTCGCGTTCGGCATCTGGCTCGCGGTCTCCGCCCACATTTGGCTCGCCCTGAGCGACTCGAGCGCGCTCCACGGCATGGTGTGGGGCACGGTGCCGGCCCGGTGGGCGAAGCGCAAGCGCCCTCGGTGGTACGACGAGGTCACGGACGCGGGCAGCGACGCCGAAACCCGGGCCGAGGTCGCGAAGCCGGCTGGGTAGGCTCGGGCGCATGCCGGCCGACCCCGCTCCGCCCGCCGTCGTCCTCCCGGCGGAGCTGCGGCCCGGCGACGGGCGGTTCGGCTCGGGGCCGTCGAAGGTGCGAACCGAGGCCGTCGACGCGCTGGCCGCGGCCGCGCCCACCTATCTCGGCACGAGCCACCGCCGCGACGGCGTCCGCTCCGTGGTGGGGCGCGTGCGGGCCGGGCTCGCCGAGCTCCTCGCCCTCCCCGACGGCTACGAGGTGCTGCTCGGAAACGGGGGCGCCACGACGTTCTGGGACGCGGCCCTCTTCGGCCTCGTCGAGCGTCGCAGCCAGCACCTCAGCTTCGGCGAGTTCTCCGCCAAGTTCGCCGAGGCCGCCAGGGCCGCGCCCCACCTCGACGACCCGGAGGTGATCGAGTCACCCGCCGGCACCCACCCCGAGCCGCGGGCCGACGACCACGTCGACACGTACGCGCTCACGCACAACGAGACATCGACCGGCGTCACGATGGCGATCCGCCGGCCCGAGGACGCGAACGGGCTCGTGCTCGTCGACGCGCCCTCGGCCGCGGGCGGGATCCGAGTCGACCCGCGCGAGCTCGACGTCTACTACTTCGCGCCGCAGAAGTGCTTCGCTGCCGACGCGGGGCTGTGGCTTGCCTGTTGCTCGCCGGCCGCGCTCGAGCGCATCGAGCGGGTCAAGGCATCGCGTCGGTGGATGCCGCCCACGCTCGACCTGTCGATCGCGCTCGAGAGTTCGAGGCTGAACCAGACCTACAACACGCCGGCGCTCGCGACGCTCTTCCTCCTCGCGCACGAAGTCGAGTGGATGCTCGGCCGGGGCGGGCTCGAGTGGGCGGCATCACGGTGCGAGCGCTCCGCCGAGATCCTTTACGGGTGGGCCGAGGTGGGCGCGCACACCGCCCCGTTCGTGGCCAAGCCGGCCGAGCGCAGCCCCGTCACTGCCACGATCGACTTCGACGACGCGATCGACGCCCTGGCGGTGGCGGCGGCACTACGGGCGAACGGCATCGTCGACACCGAGCCCTACCGCAAGCTCGGCCGCAACCAACTCCGAATCGCGCTGTACCCCGCCATCGAGCCCGACGACGTGGCGGTCCTCACCCGCGCGATCGACTACGTGGTCGACGCGCTGGCGCGCACGTAGGCGTCGGCCCCACTCGATCCGGCTAGCCGTCGCGATGGACGGCGGCCGCGGCGATCCAGCCCTGCACCCCGCGCTCGTCGGTGGCTCGCACCCAGCCCGCCTCCTCACCCTGGCCCTGGTACCACTGGCCCGGTCGGAGCACGCCGACCACCTGGCTCGCAGCACTACCCGACACGAGCTGCTGCTCGGTGTCGACGTAGAACCAGAAGTCGCCCGCGCCGGCGGGTGGCACCGCCGCGACCGCGGGAGCTGCGGGAGCTGACGCGACCGGGGGCATCGGGGTCACGGGCTCGGCGGTCACCGCGGTCGCGGCGGTCGCGGCCGCACCGCCGGCGGCCAGCACCGACGCGGCCTTGGCGAGGTCGAAGATCGCGTCGCGCAGCGCTGCCGGTGACGGCTCGACGAGCGTGCGCGTGGCGACGATGGTCGTGCCGGCCGCCTCGAGGCTCGTGTCGCCGGCGGCTCCGAGCGTCGCGGTCGCGGCCGCGGTCGGGTCGACGGCGCCGAGCGCGGGCACCTCGGCCCGGAGCACGACACGCCAGTCGACCTCCTCGACCCGTACCCGGGCCGTCGAGCCGCCCATCGCCACGGTGACCACAGGGGGATCGTTCGCCGGCTCGAAGCCGCACCGCCGAAGATCGTCGGAGACGCTCATGGTCGCCCAGGCTAGCGAGCCGCCCGGGCCGCTGATTGACGCCAGGCCGCGGGCGCGAGCATCCTCGCCCGGTGCGAGCCGCCCCCGGAACCACCCTCCCCGACGGGCTGATCGCCATCGTCAAGCGCTCCTGCCCCACCTGCGCGCTGGTGGCGCCGGTCCTGTGCGAGCTCGCGGCCGGGGCCACCCCGCTGACCGTCTACTCCCAGGACGACCCCTCGTTCCCGGCCGGCCTCCCGGTGGTCGACGACCGCGGGCTCGAGGTGTCGTTCGCCCTCGACCTCGACACCGTGCCCACGCTGCTGCGGGTCGAGCACGGCCGCGAGGTCGACCGGACGGTGGGCTGGAGCCGGGAGCGCTGGGAGGCGCTGACCGGCACGACAGGCCTCGGCGACGGCTTGCCGGGTCACCGGCCCGGCTGCGGCTCGCGCACCCAGGACCCGGAGATCGCCGACGCCCACGTGATCGAGCGCGGGACGCGGGCCCTCTCGGCGCGCAGCGTCGCGCTCGGGGAGCTCGAGGACGAGGTCGAGGCCACGTTCGAGCGGGGCTGGAGCGACGGTCTCCCCCTCGTCCCGCCCACGCCCGCGCGCGTCGTGCGCATGCTCGCCGGAACCGGTCGCGACCCGGCCGACGTCGTCGCGACCGTTCCGCCCGACCTGGTGGAGTGCACGGTCGAGAAGGTGGCCATCAACGCGGTGATGGCGGGCTGTCGGCCCGAGTACCTACCGGTCGTGCTGGCGGCGGTCGAGGCCGCATGCACCGACGAGTTCAACGTCCACGGCCTGCTCGCGACGACCTACTTCTCGGGGCCGGTCGTGGTCGTGAACGGGCCGATCACGCGCGCTATCGGCATGAACTCCGGGGTCAACGCGCTGGGGCAGGGCAACCGGGCCAACGCCACCATCGGACGCGCGCTCCAGCTCGTTGTGCGCAACGTCGGCGGCGGGCGGCCGGGCGAGGTCGACCGGGCCACGCTCGGCAACCCGGGCAAGTACACGTTCTGCTTCGCGGAGGACGAAGCCGGCTCCCCGTGGGAGCCGCTGCACGTCGAGCACGGCCTGCCCGCGACGAGCTCGGCGGTGACGCTGTTCGCGGGTGAGGGGCCCCGCGGGGTGGTCGACCAGCTCTCGCGCGAGCCGGAGTCGCTCGCGCGGTCGCTGGCCGCCTGCCTGCGCACCGTGGCCCATCCCAAGCTGCCGCTCGGGTTCGACACGATGGTCGTGATCTCCCCCGAGCACGCCCGGGTGTTCCGCGACGCCGGCTGGGCGAAGGCCCGGGTGCGCGACGAGCTCATGGCCCACCTCCAGCTCGACGGCACCGACATCGTCCGGGGCGCGGGCGGAATCGCGGAGGGTGTGCCCGAGGGGCTCGCGGGCGTGACCCTCCCGAAGTTTCGCGACGGCGGGCTGCTGCTGGTGCACGCGGGAGGCGGGGCGGGGCTGTTCTCGGCCATCATCGGGGGCTGGATCAACGGCCCCGCCGGCAGCCAGCCCGTCACCAGGGAGATCACACCATGAGCGACCGCGTGCTGCTGGACCCCACCGCCGAGCGCGCGGTGCCCACGCGCGAGCGCGCACCGCGCCCGGCTTCGCTCGACGGCAAGGTGATCGGGCTGCTCGACATCTCCAAGGCTCGCGGCGACGTGTTCCTCGACCGGTTCGCGCAGCGCCTCGTCGAGCGCGACCTCCGGGTAGAGCGGTTCACGAAGCCCACCTTCGCGAAGCCCGCTCCGATCGATCTGCGCCACGAGATCTCCACGAAGTGCGACGTGGTGATCGAGGCGCTGGCCGACTGAGGATCGTGCACGTCGTGCAGTGTGCACGACATCGTCAACCTGGAGGCGGTGGGAGTGCCAGGAGTCATGCTCGCCTCGAGCGAGTTCGCCGACGCGTCGGCCACACAGGCGGCGGCGCTCGGCGCGGATCCGTGCCGCTTGTTCGTGCCCCACCCGATCCAGGACCGCACCGACGCGGAGCTGTGGGCCCTGGCCGACGCCGCCATCGACGACGCCCTGAACCTGCTGACCGAGGAGTGAGCATGCTGTTCCTGCACGAGGTGCATCGCGTGGTCGGCACCAAGGAGGACGACTTCGAGGCCGCCTACCGCGACGGCTTCCTGCCCATGCTGGCGAAGGGCGACGAGGCCCGGCTCCTCTACTTCATGCACCACGCGCACGGCACGGGCCGCGCGTACACGGCAGTGACGCTCACGGCGGTGCGCGACGGCGCCGCCTACGAGTCGTTCGCCCACCGCGTCCAGGACGGTGATCTGAAGGATTGGGCGCGCGAGGTCGACCAGCTCCGCCACGAGGTGACGGGCAAGATCCTGCTCCCGGCGCCGTGGTCTCCCATGCGCGACATCGACTTCGCCCACGTCCCCACCGACGCCAGCACGCACCGCCTCACGCTGTTCATGGAGGACACCGCGTGGCCCCACGAGGGGATGCTCGACGAGTACCTCGAGGCCGCGCGCAGCCACTACGCGCCGAGCCTGGCCGAAGGGCGCCACGGTGGCCGCTCCCTGCTCGAGCTCCAGGCGGTGTTCCAGGGCGCGTGGGGCGCGTCGCGTCGGACAGAGGTCGTGCTGTGGCAGAAGGTGCTCGATCCGAAGGGCATCACGGTGCTCATCACGACCGAGATCCCCGCTGAGCACCGCGCGCCGGGTACCTGGATGCACGACGCGCTGCGCGTCCGCGACGACTGGGAGAGCCGCTTGCTCCGCACCTCGCCCTGGTCGCCGCTCTACTGAGGCCGTGCGGCGCTCGTCGGTGAGCATTGCGGGAGCCGACACGCCGACGACCAGGCGTGCGAACACGCCAGGGAGCGCTGGGGGGCCGAGCCGGACCGTCGTCCTCCTTCACGGCCAGCCGGGGAGCGCGCTCGACTGGCGCCTCGTCGCGGCCGCGCTCCCGGCCGACCTCGAGGTGATCGCGGTCGACCGGCCCGGCTATGGGAGCAACCCTGCCCCCGCCACGGGCCTGGCCGGCAACGCCCGCTCGGTGCTCGACCTGCTCGACCAGCGCGGCATCCGGTCGGCCACCGTGGTGGGCCACAGCTGGGGAGGCGGGGTGGTCCTCGCCCTTGCCGAGCAGCACCCGGAGCGGGTCGACGCCGCCGTGCTCGCGGCCTCGATCGGACCCCGCTGCATCATGGCGCTCGACCGGCTCCTCGCCACGCCGATCGCGGGCCCGGCCCTCGTGCGGCCGAGCTTCGTGCTCGGCGGACCCTGGGCCCGGCGGCGGCTCCGCCGCCTGGTCGGCGGCGACGCCGAGGTGGAGGCCACGATCCGCGCCAACCGAGCCCGGGGAGTGTGGCGCACGTTCGTCGCCGAGCAGCGGGCCATGATCGACGAGCTGCCCGGGCTCGAGGTCGGCCTCGCCGCGATCACCGCGCCGACCCTGGTGGTGACCGGCACCGCGGACCGCGTGATCCCTCCGGCGACGCCGCGCGCGCTCGCCGCCGCCATCCCCGGCGCGCGTCTCGAGGCGATCGAGGGCGCCGGCCACACGTTGCCCCTGCGCGCGCCGGTGGCGCTGGCGCGCGTCATCGTCGACACGCTGGCCCGCGCGGATGGGGGCTGAGCGCTACGTGTCGACCGACCCGCCGATGCGCCCACCGAGGTTCGGGTGCTCGGGGGCGAACAGGCCCCAGCTGCTCTCCCACCCGGGCACGATCCACACGTGGCACATCCACACCTTGTCGAGCAGGGTCTTGCGACCGCCCCGCTTGGCGCACTCGCTGGGTGACGTGGCCTCGTTCCCGACCACGAGCCCGCCGCGGATGCACAGGCCGCCGTTCGAACTGTGGCGGTGCCAGTGATCGTTGGTACCGGCGAAGCCCTCGGGAGGCCCGTTGCTATACACGAGATAGCTGAGCCCGACGATCTTGGAATCGGGGGACGTGCCGTCGAAGAGCAGTTCGGCCGGCTTGGCCGGGTCGACGGAGGGTCGGACGAGCCCGACGTTCGTGTAGTGCGCACCGATGCACGGCACGTAGGGCGTCGATTTGAGGTATCCGCCCTTCTCGCCGTCGGCGACGGTCGGGTACCTCTCCGCCACTGTGCGCGCGGCGGCGATCTGCTTGGCCAGCTGGTCGCGGACCGCCGGATCGGTGACGGGCTTCTCCTCGACCGGGCCGCGATGGTCGTGGCCGCTCTCCGCCGAGAGCTGACCCTCGGACGCGGGGGGGCCCGACCGGCCACACGGAGTGTCGGCGACGCTCTGGGTAGCGAGCGCGGCCGTCGTCGCGTTGTGTGAGTGGGCATGGCCGGGGGCGCCGGCGACAGATCCATCCGATGAGCGCTGACTCCCCTGTGCCAGCGTCGAGTTGCTCGCCACCTGCGCGCCGCCGAGGAGCAGCGCCGCGGTCATGACCGGCGCGCCCCACTGATACAGCTTCAGGTCGTGACGCAGGCGCTGCGAGGGAGGTCCGTAGAGCTTGGCGCCGAAGAACGCGAGCAGGAGCCCCGCACCCAGCAGCACCAACCCGGCCAGGAACAGCGCCTGCCCCACGTTGGACAGGGAGAAGAACCCCTCCCGCTGGGCGAGCGTCGTGTCGCGCAGATGGTCGTAGGCGTCGATGCCGAGGCCCACCGCCAGCGCGGCGGCACCGGCCCCCGCCGCTCGGAGACCCCAGGTGCGCGTGTCCATGCAGCAACCCCCAGTCGCTTCACCGTGTTTGCAAACAGATTAGGGCGTACGGGAGGGCACGTCACCCCACCCCTGGTCAACTCGCTCCGATCTCCCCGCTCCGATCTCCCCGCTCCGATCACCCCGCTCCGGGCCGTCACCCCCCGCGGCTCAGGCGCTCCCACCCCTCGGGCGGCGGGGCGAGGCGCCAGTATTGCTCCGGGGCGGGGGCGGCGAGCTTGGGCGTGAGCGCCCAGTCGGCCTCGAGCGCGAGGAGCTGCGAGGTGTAGTGCGCCACCGCCGCTTGCTTGCGCTCCTGACCGGCGTCGACGGGCGGCGCGGCCGGCGTGGGCCAGCACTCGGCCCGGAACAGCTGCGACACCCGCCAGGCCAGGAGGCCCGGGATGTGCTTGTACCCGTGGTCCTCGTAGCAGAACCAGGCCGGCTCCGCGAAGCGCTCGCGCACCGCCAGCGAGGCCTCGTGGGTGACCGCGTGGTCGGGGTTGGCAAGGCCGAAGGGCGCGAACACGGCGGTGGGCCGCGCCGCGCGCACGGCGGCCTCGAGCCCGTCGACGACTCGGTCGGCCTGTACCCACTCGGGCTTCGGGAGGTACTGGTGCTCGATTTGGTCGAGCCACACCGGTCGCGCCTCGAGCTCGGCCAACGCCTTCACGTCCTCCGCTCGCCGCGCCGCGATCACGTCGTCGCCCACGGAGAAGCCGGCCTTCGTGTCCCAGTCGGTCATGGGATCGGGATAGGCATCGGGCCGGCCCGCGAACACAGTGACCACGGTGGTGCCCGGGTACCGGCTCATGAGCTGGGAGCAGCCGAGCACGGCGTCGTCGAGGTGAGGCGAGATCACGACGATCTCGTCGAGCTCCGCCGGCTTCACCAGCCCCCAGTCACGCATCGGCAACGCCATGGGCGACAGCCTCGCGCGCCATCGCGCGCCCGCGCCCCCGTCGCGCTGGCCCCCCGGAGACGAATCTTGAGGGAGGCCCCGCCTCCGTAGACTGGCCCGGCCCGCTCGGAGGACCCCCCTTTTTGACGAGACGAAGCTGGTTCGCGATCACGGTGGCCACCGTCGTCAGCGGCGCGGTGACGGGAACGCTGGTCGCCGGCGAAGGCTCATCGGGCACGCCCCGAAGGAGTGCAACGCGCGCGACCTCGACGACACGAGCCGCTCCCCCCACCACCACGACCACTGCGCCCCCGTCACTTCCCCCGGCACCGCTCCCGACGCCGGTTCCCACGGTGCCGGGCGACGTCGCGCCGGTGATCAGCCACGTCCCCACCCCCAACCGCGTCGTCTTCCTCACCATCGACGACGGGCTCGTGCGCGACTCGCGGACGATCGAGCTGATCCGGCAGGCCCGGATCCCCGTGACGTTGTTCCTCGTTCCCGGCCCCGCCCGGGAAGGGCAGGCCTACTTCCAGCAGCTCCAGGCGCTGGGCGGCACCGTCGAGGCCCACTCCGTGCACCACCCCGATCTCAAGAAGCTCGGCGCGGCCGCGCAGCACAACGAGGTGTGCGGCACGCTCGACGACTTCGGTGCGCGGTTCGGCCGCCGACCCACCCTCTTCCGGCCCCCGTACGGGTCGTACAACGAGACGACCAAGCGGGTGGCCCGGTCCTGCGGCTTCCAGTGGGTGGTCACCTGGCGGGCGACCCTGAACGACGGGGTGCTCGCCATGCAGGGCGGGCAGCTCCAGCCGGGAGACATCATCCTGGCCCACTTCCGCGTCGACCTGCCCCAGAACCTCGCCGTGCTGATCGCCAAGCTCAAGGCCGAGAACTTCACGGTCGGGCACCTCGAGGACTACCTCAGCCCGGGCACCTGAGCCCGGGACACGCGCCCCTGGCCTCCGGGCCGACCCGAAAACCCGTTGGCCGGAGCCTCCGAGGTGTGGAATACTTCGAGTAACTAATTAGTTGACCGAAGTGATCCAGGTGACGATGACGACCGCCCGAACCGCCCCGAAGCGAGCCCCGGCCGAGACCGGCGGCCTGGAGCTGGCCGCCCGGCTCCGGCTGGTGATCACCCGCCTGGCCCGTCGCCTGCGCCAGCAGGCCGAGGCCGGGGTGTCGCCCACCCAGATCTCGGCCCTCGCCACCGTCGAGCGCCGCGGCCCGCTCACGCTGGGCGAGCTCGCCGCCTGCGAGCACCTCCAGCCCCCGACCGTGACCGCCGCCGTGGCCCGGCTCGAAGAGAGTGGCCTGGTTGCCCGCCACGTCGACACGCACGACCGTCGCATCGCCCGGCTCGAGATCACCGGCCGCGGTCGCCAGCTCCTCGCGCGCAGCCGACGGCGCAAGAGCGAGTATCTCGACCGCCGGCTCCGCCGCCTCGATGCCGACGAGCGCGCCACGCTCGCGCGCGCCGCGACCATCCTCGAGCGCATCGTGGAGGACGGACCATGACCCGCCTCCGGCGCGCCGGGCGTCAGACGTTCCGCTCGATGCAGGTGCACAACTTCCGGCTCTACTTCTTCGGCCAAATGGTCTCAGCCAGCGGAAGCTGGATGCAGCAGATCGCGCAGGTATGGCTCGTGCTCCGGCTCACCGGGAGCGGCCTCGCGCTCGGCATCACCACCGCGCTCCAGTTCACCCCGGTGCTGCTCGCCGGCGCGTGGGCCGGCGTGATCGCCGATCGGGTCGACAAGCGTCGCCTGCTGATCGCGACATCGACCACGGCGGCGATGCTCGCGCTCTCGCTCGGCGCCATCACCGCGTTGGGCCTCGTGCAGTTGTGGATGGTCTACACGATGGCATTCCTGCTCGGTTGCGTCACCGCGCTCGACAGCCCGGCTCGTCGCTCGTTCGTGACCGAGCTCGTGAGCGACGCGCACGCGACCAACGCGGTGAGCCTCAACAGCGCCGCGTTCACCTCGGCCCGCGTGTTCGGCCCGGCCCTCGCCGGGCTCGTCATCGCGACGGCCGGGCTCGCCTGGTGCTTCTTTGCCAACGCGGCCTCGTTCGGCGCCGTGATCGTCGGCTTCCTCGTCATGCGCATCGACGAGCTACGTCCGGTCGAGCCGGAGCCCCGGCGCAAGGGCCAGCTCCGGGAGGGACTCCAGTACGTGTGGGCCACGCCTGCACTGCGCCTCCCGCTCGTCATGACGGCCGTGATCGGCACGCTCTCGTTCAACTTCCAGGTCACGCTGTCGCTGCTCGCGAAGTGGACCTTCCACGGCAGCGCCGGCACGTTCGGCCTCCTCTACGCGCTCATGAGCACGGGTGCGGTGGTCGGCTCGCTCGTCGTGGCACACCGCGAGCGCGCGAGCCGGCACTTCGTCGCGCTCGCCGCGCTCGCGTTCGGCATGCTCATGCTCCTCGCTGCCGCGGCGCCCACGCTCCTGACGGAGATGGTGGTGCTCGTCGCCGTCGGCGCGGCCGGGATCGGCTTCCTGTCCGCGGCGGGAGCGCTCTCCCAGACCGTCGCCGAGCCCGCCTACCGCGGACGGGTCGCGGCGCTGTTCGCGGTCGCGTTCCTGGGAAGCACGCCCATCGGCGGGCCGATCGTGGGGGCCATCTCGCAGGCATTCGGGCCCCGCGCCGGCCTCGTGCTCGGCGGCGTGACCGCCACGCTCACCGCTCTCGTCGCGCTGTACGGCCTGTCGCGGGCGCGTCGGGGCACGTCACTCCCGGAGCTCGCGCCCCGCGCCGCCTGACCGCTCGGCTCCCGCTCGGAGCGCCGATCAGGGCACGTGGCCGATCAGGGCACGTGGCTGATCAGGGCATGTGGCAGGGCCCGCTCGAGCACAGGTCGACGAAGAAGCCGTCGTGCTGGAGCCAGTTCGTCACCTGCTGCGCCACCCGAGGGTTGAAGGCGCCGAGCCCGTGGGGGTCGGTGCCGGCGTGGTTGGGCGTGTTCGTGGTCGGCGGCGCGGGGGTGCCGTAGTCCCACATCACGAGGCCGACCCCGTCGAACGGGAAGCTCGACATCGCCGGGATCCCCCACATCGGGGTGACCGCCGTGTCGCGACCCGCGGCCAGCGCGGGCTGGTAGACGTGCGCGCCGATCGTACGCGCCTCGGTCTCGGTCGCGATGTTGGTCACCTGGTGATCGCCGAACGCCTCCTCGAGCAGCACCTTGTGCTTGGGCGTGTTCGGCAGCGGATCGTCGGTCATGTGCAGCGCGTAGCCGTCGGCCTCGGCCCGGTCCCACAGCATCTGCACCGCCGAGAAGCCGATCGAGCGATCGAGCGGGTCGGGATACGCGCCGTAGTTGACCGGCGCGAACGTCTCCCAGTCGACGCTGCGGCTGAGCAGCGTCGAGAAGTTCATGGCAGGAACGCCGAGCACGGCCCGGGTCCACTCGGTGGAGATCGCGGTGGCGGCGCCGCCGAGGATGCCGCCCTGGCTGTTGCCGTTGAAGAACACCTCGCCGGTCGTGAGCACCGGCGTGTTGCCCGCGCCGGCGCGGAAGGCCGCGTTCGACGCGAAGCCGTTGGGGTCCTTCATCAGCCGGGCGAGGAACTGGAAGTCGAGAAACGCCTGCTGGAGTCGGTCGGCCAGGGTCGGGAACTTCGAGAGGTCGAGGAGGATGGCGCCCACGTTGGGGATGTCGGCGGTCGACATCCCGACCCAGTCGGTGGCACACATCACCGCGTCGTACGCGTTGGCCAGCGCGCCGAACGAGTTGACCTCCGTCGCGCTGCCGAGGAGGCCGTGGCCGTACACGAGCGCGCGGCCGGGCGTGACGGGGTCACCTCCGCTCGCGGTCGCCGAGCGGGGGATGTTGCAGATGAAGTTGGCGGTGAAGTTGCCGTTGCGCGTGGGCAAACCATCGGGCCCGTTGTTGAAGCGTGAGCCGGGCGCGCCGGTGCCCGTGAGGTAGTTGGGCACCTGGAACGTGCCCGTGACCCGCCGGAAGACGCTGGTGTCGACGTTGTCCTGCACGCTCCCGATGGTGAAAGCGGGCGCGGCGCCCCCCAGGGAGGCGAAGGCGTCGTCGCGGATGTGGAGAACGCGCTCGGAGAGGTTGCGCTCGCTCGCCACCGTGAAGTCCCACGCGAGGTAGAGGTCGGCCCGGCCGATCCCCGCGGCCCCGAGCGTGCCGAAGAGATCCTCCATGTGCGACCGGCGGGCCTCGACGACGGGGATGAACGTGGGAATCAGGTCGCGGTACACCTGGAACGCCCGGCCGGGCGAGATCAACGTTCCCGACGAGTCCTTCATCTCACGCATGGCCACGATGTAGCGATGGGCCTCGCGGAGATTGCGGACCGGTCTGAGGATGAGCGCGCGCTGGGCTTCGGTGGTCGCGCCCGCGTCGAGCTCGGCGAAGAAGGGCACGTGCTCGCCGGTGGCCGCGTCGACCACCACGATCGGCGCGCCGGCGTCAAGCGACCGTTGGATATCGGTGATGGGTGCGGCACCGGTCTGGCCCGGGTCCACCCCGGGCACGTGCGTCACGATCATCGACCCGGGGCTGAAGCCGTCGTTGCGGTTCCACTCGGTCGGGTCGACGTGGACGTTCGACGTGTTGGCCGGCATCGACGCGAGCTTGAAGTCGACGCGCCGGCCGGTGTCGGTCGTGCCGTCGGACCTGGTGTACCAGTCGTCGGGGAAGGGCAGCATGCACCTCGACTGCCCAAGGAACTCGCAGCGATCGGCGGTCGTGACGTCGACAGCCGGCTCCCACGAGAACACGGCCGACACCTCCACCGGGCCACCGGGCGTGCTCGCGACCGCCACCACATCGCTCAGGCCCGGCGAGATGTCGGCCGGCCCGAGCATGACCGTCGCGAGGCTCCCACCACCGCCGAAGACGAGACGGCCGGTGAGGTCGGCGCCCGCGCCGAACTTCGTGCCGGTGAACAGGGTCACGTGCAGGGTCGCCTGGTCGACGCTGGGCGAGAGCGAGAGCTGCACGGGTACGGCGGCGACCGAGGCGAGCTGCGAGCGGTTGCCGGGGGCGAGAATGCGCAACGGGCTCCCCGGCCCGCCCGGGTCCGCCGTGATCACGGGCAGGAACGCGCACCCCGAGATCGCGATCGTCGCCGCGATCAGCGCAGCTCCCCGCGCCAGCCGGCGCCCTCCCGTGCCGTCCATGGGCTCCTCCCCGACCTCGGCCCCGCGAAGCCGACCTTTCACCGCGAAGGGCCGGAGCGTATCGGAGCCGACCGTCGCGCGTGATCCGAACGCCGCGCCCCGTGACCGGCCCGGGTCGGCCCGGTACGCTCGCCGACCATGTTCGTCCCGTTGACCGTGACCGACTTCCTCGAGCGCGCCGAGCTCGTCTTCGGCGATCGCGAGGCCGTCGTCGACGAGCTCGATCCCCCCGGCGGGAGCCTCGGCCGCGTCTCGTACCGGCAGTTCGCGGCAATGGCACGGAGCCTGGCCGTTTGTCTCGACGACCTCGGGCTCGGCGCCGGTGAGCGGGTGGCGATCGTGTCGCCCAACGCGGCCCGGTTCCTCGTGGCGCTGTTCGGCGTGAGCGCGTACGGCCGGGTGCTGGTGCCGATCAACTTCCGGCTCACCGCCGACGAGGTCGCCTACATCGTCGAGCACTCGGGCTCCTCGACACTCCTCGTCGACGCCGAGCTCGACGAGCCGCTGCGCGCGCTCGACGTGAAGCACCGCTTCGTGCTCGGCACCGCCACCGACCCCGAGCTGTTCGGGCGCTCGGGCACGCCCGAGCTCACTTCGGCCGACGAAGCCGCCACGGCGTCCATCAACTACACGTCGGGCACCACGGCCCGGCCCAAGGGCGTGCAGCTCACGCAGCGCAATCTGTGGCTCAACGCGGTCACGTTCGGCTGGCACACCACCGTCACCGACCGCGACGTGTACCTGCACACCCTGCCCTCGTTCCACTGCAACGGCTGGGGCCTCCCCTACGCCGTGAGCGGCATGGGAGGCCGGCACGTGATCCTCCGCAAGACCGATGGCGAGGAGATCCTGCGCCGGGTCGATGCCGAGGGCGTCACCTTCCTGGCCGGCGCGCCGGCCGTGGTGGCGATGGTCCTCGACGCGGCCGCGGCCCGTCGTGAACGGGGCGAGGAGATCCCCGGACGAGGCCGCGTGCGCATCGTGGTGGCGGGGGCGCCGCCCCCATCGAAGATCATCGAGCGCGTCGACGAGGAGCTGGGCTGGGAGTTCATCCAGATCTACGGCCTCACCGAGACGTCACCGCTTCTCACGATCAACCGCGCCCCGCTCGAATACGACGGGCTCGACGGAGCCGAGCGGGCGCGGCTGCTGTCGCGCGCGGGGGTGCCGGCCGTTGGCGTGCAGGTGACGGTCGACGGCGAGGGCGAGGTGCTCGCTCGCTCCAACCACGTGTTCGAGGGCTACTGGGAGCAGCCGGAGGAGACCGGGAAGGCCATCGTCGACGGGTGGTTCCACACCGGCGACGGCGGGACCCGCGACGGTGCCCATCTCGCGATCTCCGACCGCAAGAAGGACGTGATTATCTCGGGCGGCGAGAACGTGTCGTCGATCGAGGTCGAGGACTGCCTCTACCAGCACTCCGCGGTGGCCGAAGTCGCTGTGATCGGCGTGCCCGACGAGAAGTGGGGCGAGACGATCAAGGCGCTCGTCGTCCGACGCGACGGCGAGGCCGTCACCGAATCGGACCTCATCGACTTCTGCCGCGCGCGCATGGCGCACTTCAAGTGCCCGACGTCGGTGGAGTTCCGCGACGCGCTCATGCGTACGGCCACGGGGAAGCTCCAGAAGTTCAAGCTGCGCCAGCCCTACTGGGAAGGGCGCGAGAAGCAGGTCAACTAGCGGCGCGGTCGTGCGCGCGTGCCCGGCGGCCGCCCACGATCCACCAGACCGCGGCGACGACGAACCACGTGCTGTTGACGGCGACCGCCTTCGGATCGCCGTCGATCGCCCAGCCCGCCACGATCGCGGCCACCGCGAGCTGATGGGCAACGAACCACCGCAGCCGCTGCTCGCGCACCACGGGCACGAAGCGACAGATCACGACGATCGAGACCGGATAGCCGAACACGAACAGGGCGGTCTTCACGATGTCCTGCACGCCCGCATCTTCGCAGCTTCAGTGGAGGCGCGCGGTCACTCGTAGCCGATCGCCTCGATGACGTTCAGGTGGGACGCGCGCCACGCCGGCAGCAACGCGCCGGCGACGCTCGTGACCATCGCGGCAACCAGCGCCAGCAAGGCGGGGCCGAGCGTGAACCGGTAGTGCACGGGGAGGCCGCCGAGGTTTCGGGTGCCGGCGACCGCGGCGTAGTGCTGCACCTGACCCAGCGCGACGCCGATTCCCGTGCCCAGCGCGCCGAGCGCGGCCGCCTCTCCCAGCACGGTGCGACGCAGCTGGCGCCGCGCGGTGCCGATCGCGCGCATGATGCCCAGCTCGCGCCGGCGCTCGACCACGGAGATCATGAGCGTGTTGAGGATCGCGAGCGCGGCCGCGCCGACCACGACCCACTCCATCGTGTCGAAGATCGCGGCCGACTCGTGCTGCGACCGCTCGACGGCGCGGACCGCCGCCGCACCGGTCTCCACCTTCACCGGCCCGAGCGCGGCCCGGGCCACGACCGTTCGAGCTGCGTCACGGATGGCGCGACGGTCGGCGCCGGGCGCGTCGGTGATCTCGAGCCAGGTCGTGCCCGGCCGCGCGAACCACCGCTGGAGGCTCCCGAGCGACAGCACCACCAGGCCGCGCTCCCAACCGAACGACTCGACCACGCCGGCGACGGGGAGGCGGCGAGGGCCGTCGGGCGTCGTGAGGGTGAGGCGGCTGCCGACGCGCAGGTGCCGGTGCCGCGCGAGCTGGCGGGTGACGATCACGGCGGTGCCGTCGAGCACGGCCCTCCGCGCGGCCGGGCGGGCGAGCCGGAACGCGGGCACGTTGCTCTCGCCCCCGACGCCCTGGAGCAGCACCCGGTCGCGTCCCACGGTCGCGAACGCCGCCTGCCCCGGCGCGACCCGGGCCACGCCCGGGATCCGGCCCAGCGCGGCGGCCCATGCGTCGGGCATCAGCGCGGTACCGGCGAAGTCGTCGCGCTCGCTGCTCGTCACGACCAGATCGGTACGGGCCAACGCGGAGTACGTCGAGCGCACCGAGCGGATGGTGTCTCCCACGGTTCCCGCGGTGGCAATCACGAGCCCCACCGAGACGGCGACCGCGGCCGAGGCGGCCCACGCCCGTCGTGGCGCGCGCTCCAGTGACACGCCCGCGAGCCGGCCCGCGGTGCCGAACCCGCTCGCCACCCAGGCCATGGCACCGACGAGTGGCGTGACGAGACCGCGGCCGGCGAGGAGCGCGCCGGGCGTTACGAGGAACATGGCGACCACGCTCCCCCCTGAGCCGAGCACGAGCACGCACACGAGCCCCGCGCCGATGAGGCCCAGGCCCGTGAGCACCGCACCCCACCGCACCGGCTCCGACGCGCCTCCGCTCTCGAGCACGCCCTCGGGCCGCATGGCCTCCACCGGCGCGACCCGTACCGCCCGACGGGCCGGGAACGCGGCGGCGCACAGGGTGGCGAGGGTGCCTGCGGCGACGGCGAGCGGGATCGCCACACCCGGGAGCACGAACCCGACCCGCACCCCGAAGGCCGACACGAGGAAGCTCGGAAGCCGGTCGACGAGCCGGCGCGCGATCGCGGCGCCGAGGAACGCGCCCGCCGCTGATCCGACGAGACCGAGGAGCGCGGCTTCGGCGAGGAAGCCGACGAGCAACGCGCGCCGCCGACCGCCGAGAGCTCGGAGCGTGGCCAGCTCGCGGCGGCGCTCGAGCGCGGCCATGCTCATCGTGTTGAACACGAGGAAGCCGGCCACCACGAGGGCGGCGGCCACGACGGTGAGCATCCCCGTGCGGAGGGGCCCGGCCGCCGCGGCCGCCTGGCGCGCCAGCAGCCGGGGTGGGCTCACCACCGCGCGGCCTCCGATCACGTCGTCGAGCCGGTGCTCGAGCGCGGTGGGGCCCACGCCGTGGCGGGCGACGACCGCGATCGCGTCGATCCGGCCGGGCCTGCCCGCGAGCTGCTGCGCGACCGGGAGCGGCGCGACGGCCACCATGCCGCGGCTGATCCCGTCGAGCCCGTCGTCGAGCACACCGAGCACACGCACCGTGTGCATGTCGGCCATGCCCGCCCGTACGCGGACACGTCCACCGGCGTGTGCGCCGACGGTGCGCGCGAGCGCACGCCCGAGATAGACGCCGTCGAGGTCGGGGCGTCCGCGGAGCCGACGCTTGAGGGCCGCGCTCACTCCCCGGCCCAGCGCACCCGCCCGCTGGTCGATGCCGATCAGGAGCGCGTCTGCACCCCCGATCGTGACCGAGCTCCGAACCATCGGGACCGCCGCCTGCACCCCGGGCGTCGTCTCCACCGGTGTGAGCAGCGCGGCGTCGAAACCGGTGTCGCTGGCGGCGACCACCTCGAGATCGGCCGTGCCGGCCAGCGCGCCGAGCCGTCCGATCGAACCGGTGAGTGAGCCGTAGAGGGCGAGGACGGATACGAGGAGCGCCGTGCCGACGGCGACGCCACCGAGGCCGAGCAGCGTGCGGGTGGGGTGGTCCCGGAACCGGCGAAGGTGCAGCGCCCAGAAGCCGGTCATGGATCGAGACCGGTCATCGCATCGAACCCCGTCACCGCATCGAGACGCGGAGATGACGAGGAGGCTCGGACTCGGCCACGACCCGGCCGTCGGCGATCTCGACGATCGCGTCCGCCGTGGACGCGGCCGCGAGGTCGTGCGTCACCATCACCACGGTGCAGCCGTCGTCGGTCACGCAGGCCCGCAGCAGGTCGAGGATCCCTGCGCCCGACTTCGAGTCGAGGTTGCCGGTGGGCTCGTCGGCGAGGATCAGCACCGGGTCGACCATGAGCGCGCGGGCGATGGCGACCCGCTGCATCTCGCCGCCCGAGAGCTCGGCCGGCCGATGGTGCACTCGATGGCCGAGCCCGACCCGCTCGAGCAGGCCGACGGCCTTCGCGCGCGAGCGTCGGAGCGGCACGCCGTCGAGCAGCCGGGGAAGCGCGACGTTCTCCCACGCCGACAGCGTGGGCAGGAGGTTGAAGAACTGGAACACGAAGCCGAGCCGGTGACGGCGCGCGGCGGTGAGCTCGTCGTCGGTGAGCGAGGCGAGGTCGCGCCCCTCGAGCACCACGACCCCCGTGGTCGGCGTGTCGAGGCCGCCGAGGAGGTGGAGGAGGCTGCTCTTGCCGGAGCCGCTCGGCCCGACGATCGACACCAGCCGGCCCGGCTCGACGGTAAACGAGACGCCCCGCAGCGCCCGCACCACCTGGGCCCCGCGGGAGTACTCCTTGGTGACGTCTCGGACCTCGACCACCGGCGTCACGGGCGCTCCCCCCTGGTGCTGGTACCCGCTGGTATTCTAGATACTCTAGAGTATTTCAGATACGATCCGGTAGGGCAACCCCCGAGATGGACCACGCCACGAGGCGAGGTGCGGCATGGCCGTCGAACGACTCACGCCCGACAAGCGGCGCGAGCAGACCCGGTCGCACCTGCTGCGCGCCGCGGCCGAGGTGTTCTCCCGGCGCGGCTACCACGGCGCCTCGCTCGACGAGGTCGCCGCCGAGGCCGGGTTCTCGAAGGGAGCGGTCTACTCCAACTTCGAGAGCAAGGAGGACCTGTTCCTCGCGCTGGTGAACGACCGCACCGAGCAGCTCGTGCAGGACTTCGGTGCTGCCGCCGAAGGCCACCGGACCGGCGCCGCGCTCATCAAGGCTCTGAGCGACGTCTACATCCATCTCGGCTCCGAAGACCGGGGGTGGGCGCTCTCGACCGAGTTCTCGCTCTACGCGCTGCGCAACCCCGAGCTGCGCAAGAAGCTCGTTACCGACAACCGGGCCGGACGTGAGCTCGTCATCGAGCTCGTCGAGCAGCACTGCCGTGAGGCCGGCGTGACACCTCCATTGCCCGCCGAGAGCATCGCCACGATCTACATCGCCCTCTTCCGGGGGATGTGGGAGCAGAGGGCGCTCGATCCGGAGACGGTGCCCGACGACCTCTTCGCCTCCGCGATCGTGTTCGTACGCGACGCGATCGAAGCCCTCGGGACTTCTGTCTCGTAGCAAGGCCGATCACGAGCGGGCGAAGCAGGATCGGCTCGCCCTGTGGCTAGGACGCGAGCACGGCCTGGATCTCGAGCTCGACCCGGACCTTGTCACCCACGACCACGCCACCGCCGTCGAGCGGCAGCTTGATGTCGATGCCGAAGTCGCGCCGGTTCAGCTCGGTGGTGGCCGAAAACCCGACCCGGGTCCCGCCCCACGGATCGGCTGAGACGCCATTGAGCTCGAGGTGAAGATCGACCGCGCGGGTTACGCCGTGGAGGCTGAGGTTGCCCGTGAGCACATAGGCGTCGCCCTCGGGCCGTACCGAGTGGGACGCGAACTCCATCGTCGGGAAGCGGTCGACGTCGAAGAAGTCGGGCGACCGCAGGTGCTTGTCGCGGTCCTCGCTCCCGGTGTCGACGGAGGCTATCTCGATGGTGGCCGTCACCGAGGACGCGAACGGATCGTCGGGGACGGTGACGGTCCCGCCAAAGCGGGTGAAGCGGCCCCGGACCTTCGAGACCATGAGGTGGCGGGCGGTGAACTCGACCAGGGAGTGGACGGGGTCGATCTCCCACGTCCCGGCGACGAGGGTGGGGGCGGTGGGTGTGCCGGTCGGTGTGCCGGTCGGTGTAACGGTGGGTGCCATCGCTGCTCCTTTTCCATCTCGTGACGAGGTCGTTCCGGGTTCAACTACCTCGTCCAAGGTCGTTTTTGCTTCAACTATTCCCGGCCCGATCGGGGTAGATTGGCGGGATGGCCCGGGTGCGTTGGCTCGACGACCGACAGCAGGAGGCGTGGCGCGCGTACGTCACGGCCACGGGCCGTCTCCAGGAGCGGCTCGACGCCGAGCTCGTGGCCGCGCACGGCCTCTCCCTGGCCGAGTACGAGACCCTGGCCTTCCTCTCGGAGGCGCCGGGCGGGCGCCTGCGAATGAGCGACCTGGCGGCTGCCGTGCTGACCTCGAAGAGCCGCCTCACCCACCGGGTCGACGCGCTCGAGTCCGCCGGCCTCGTGCAGCGGGAGCGGTGCTCCGCCGACCGGCGCGGCCGGTACGCGGTGCTCACCCCGGCCGGTCGCACCCGCCTCGAGGAGGCCGCTCCTACTCACGTCGAGGGCGTGCGCCGCTACCTCGTTGACGCGTTGAGCGAGCGGCAGCTCACCGCGATGAAGACCGGCCTCTGCACCGTGATCGCGGCCCTCGAGTGCGCCGACGAGTCGCGGCGGTGATGCGACCGGTCGCGGGCGAGGGAGACAACGTACCGAGGCTCGCCCGGCCAGCGCGGTTCACCGAGTCGGGACAGCTCCCGGGCTCCGATACCGGGACACCGCGACTCCGGCCCAGATGAGCTCGACCACGCCGAAGGGCCACGCTCCGGAGAGGAAGCCATAGACGCTCGACAGCAGACAGCCGAGCGCGAAGGCGAGGACGAACCAGCGGTGGCGTCGTTCGAGCGCGTACATCGCCATCATGAAGCTCAGCGCGACGACGCCGAAGATCGTGATCCCCACCGCGACAGTTCACCACGTTGGGCACCGAGGCAAAGCGGCAGGAGCGCGGCGCTTGTTTCCCCTCGAGGCGCTATCACATCCGCCGATACTTACTGCATGCGCTCCGCCGGCTACATGAGTTCCGCTCGCCCCGTCGCGTTCCTCGTGGCGTTCGTGGTGCTGGTCGTCGGGTGCTCGGGCTCAGAGCCGGCGCACAACTTCTCGGCCTGGGGCTCCTACAACTACCCGTGGTATCCGTGGGCGCCGCTGAGCGGCTTTCGTCATTGGACGAGCGCGAGTGTCTGGAAGGACACTGACCTCAACGCCTACCCCTATTACATGCACTTCTGGATCGACTTCTTCGTCCACGCCGACGGCACATATGACTTCAACATCGGCACGAAGACCATCGGGGGGTGCTGAGATGAGTGCGAAACGTCTCGCAATCGTGGTGTTCGTGGGGGCGGTCCTCGCCGGCTGCGGTCGCAGCGCAGCGAGCCCCGCCCATCGTCCTGCCGGGCAACCGACCACCACCAGCCTGGGACCATGTCGTGGCGGGATGGGCGTGTCGAAGACGCCGACCGACCCGCCGGGGCCGGTGGAATCCTGGTCGACGACAGACACCAACCCGTGCTAGGTCGGGGTCCGACGCTTCGCCTTTGGTGAGTTCGTCGAGCTCTCCCGGCGGGCACGCGTGCAGCGAGCCCAGCAGCTTGTGTTGCGCCTCGCTCAATGGTGCCTGTCGCCAGCGGGCCCGTGGGTTCGCCAAGGTCCGCCCTCATCACCGTCGCGCTAGCGCGCCGTCGTCTCAGCCGGCGCAGCGCATAGCACCCGCACCGCAAGGCGACGAGTACCAACAGGCGCCGGGCGGCCGCACGGGAAGCCCCGAGCGCGCGTCGAGCCCCGCTACCGGGGGAGCGCGAAGCACACGACGCGACGATCTATGTGAGACGAGCGCGAACGACATGCACTGCACCGACCCCCCGGGGGTCGGGAAAGATGCCCAACCGCTAGTCGCTGCGCCCCGGGCCGCTGTGGCGAGGCACGGAACCTGTCTCTGGCAGGGAGTCCGGACGTTGCGGGCGGCGCCGAGTCGAGATCAACCATGTCCCAAGCGCCAAGAGACCTAGGCAGGCGACGAGAACTACGGCCCACACGGAGATACGAACGGCCACCGCAACGGCGAAAAGGAAACCGACCAAGGTGTACAGCAAGAGATGCTTGGAGTCGCCCGTTGTCAGCCAGTCGAACAAAGTTCCAACCCGATCTCAGACGACGTCGCGGGGCGTCACCGGAGTTGCTCACACCCCCCGCCAGTGTGCTTCCTCGAAGCGCCGAATAACAGGGCTGCTCTCCACCCGACGGTCACGCGCCCCCATTGCCGGCAGCCGACCCTCGCGCTCGTGAACGTCTGCCAGTCGTGCCACTCGCCGCTGCGAGATTCCCCGTTGACAGTCTGCTGGTCGCATTATATCTTGCTCTCAAGATACCTGTACCCAAGAAGCATGGGTCGAAGCAAAAAGGGGATGGAAGATGGCGACAGCGACGATGATCGTCCGTCACCGGGTGGCGGACTACGCCGCCTGGCGGTCGGTGTACGACAGCGTGGAGGACCTCCGGCAGCGGCACGGCAGCTTCGGCGCCGAGGTGCTGGTCGACCCGGGCGACAAGCAGGACGTGTTCGTGCTGCAGCGGTTCCCCACGTTGGAGCAGGCCGAGGCGTTCGCCGGCAGCGCCGAGCTGCGCGAGGCCATGGCCCGTGCCGGCGTCGCCGGGCCGCCCCGGATCGAGTTCGCCGTCGAGGCCTGAGCTGAGCACGTCGACTCCTCGCCGGAGAGGTGGCGTCCACCGGACGGGCGCCCCCTCGGCGCGTCCACCCGAGGCCGACGCGTTCGAGCGCGAGTACCCCGGGGCGTCGTGGCTGTCCAGCCGGTCGTTCCGTGAGCTCGAGGTCGTCGGCAGCATGGTGGAGGCGCTGGTCGCCGGGATCGCCCGCCGCCACGGGCTGTCCCACGCCGCCCTCAACGCGCTTGCCGTCATCGAGGGCAACGGCGGGCCCCTCCCCGCCGGCGAGGTCAGCGCCCGCATGCACGTCACCAGCGGGACGACGACAAGCGTGCTCGACACGCTCGAGCGCAAGGGGTACATCCGGCGCCTCGTCGACCCGGGCGACCGCCGCCGCGTCCTCGTCGACGTGACCCCCGCCGCCCAGGCAGTCCTCGACCGGATGCTCCCCGAGGTGCAGCAGGTCTGCGCGGTGGTCATGGGCGCCCTCGACGAAAAGGCCCTGCACACCCTCCTCGACGCCCTGGCCGTCGTGCGCGACGCGGTTGCCGCCGTCCCCGACGACCTGCCACTCCCGGTCCCCCGCCGCACGCCCCCCCACCTCAGGAGCGGGACTGTCCGGCTAACGGTGTAACGGGGCGCGTCAGTCGCACACGGTGGAGCTAATCGCGCTGCTTTCGAACCCCTCGTTCGGTGACGAATTGCGCGAACTCGCCGGCTGAACCAGCGCGGAAACCGCCAACTCAACCATGCGATCCACATCGCGGCGGTCACCCAGGCTCGCAACGACACGCCCGGGCGCCCCTACTACCTGCGCAAACAGGTCGAGGGGAAGACGAAGAAGAAGCGTTGCGTGCGCTCAAGCGGCCCATCAGTGACACCGTCAAACAGGCTTCTGATGGCGAAGCCGTGGCGGAGGGCCTCGTAGATCGCGACGTGGGCCGAGCGGGTCGAGCCGAGGTCGTCGCAGTTGACGATCAGCAGCTTCGCGTCGGGCGCGTAGCCGAGGCGCTCGGCGAGGGTCGGCACGCCGCGGCGGTTAGATCACCTTCGTGTGGAAGAAGAACCCGATGTCGGGGAACCAGGCCCTGTGCTCCGCGACGAGGTTGAAGTGCTCGTCGAAGGTGCCCTTGCCCGCGGGGACCTTGATGGGGAACTCGAAGGTCCCCACGCCGTCGGGGACGACGGGGAACCCGGGCTGCTCGAGTCGGGCGGGCCGGTTGTCGCCGACCCATCCCTTCGTGAAGTAGCGGCTGGCCCGGTCGCGTGGCCGCTCCGTGCCCATCAGCACCGGGTTCGGGCCCGACCGGCTCCACGTGGCGGCGCCCGTGTTGTGCCCCCGCACGACGATCCACACCGTCTGGCCCTCGTGGAGCCGGGTGAGGTCGACGGGGTGGCTCTTCGACGAGTTGGTCCAGGCTTCCTGGGACAGGACCTCCCAGTCGTACGCCGGCGCGACCTTCGTAAGGAACTCGAGCCCGACGTCGGGGAACCAGGTCTTGTGCTCGGCGACGAGGTTGAAGTGCTCGTGGAAGATGCCGAAGCCGGCCGGGGTCCGGATCGGGAACTCGAGCGTGCCGACCTGGCCGGGTGCGACCGAGGCTTCGCTCAGCCGGGCCGGGCGGTTGGTGCCTACCCAGGCCGGGGTGGCGTAGCGGCTGGCGCGGTCCCTTGGCTGCTCGGTGCCGAGCAGCACCGGGTTGGGGCCGTCGCGGAGCCATGTCTCGGTGCCGGTGTTGCGGGCTCGTACCACGAGCCATCCCGTGCGGCCGGGGTAGAGCAGCCATCCGTTGTGGCCGAGGCGGTCGAGCCGGAAGAGATCGAGGAGGGCGGTCTTCGACGAGTCGGTCCACGCCTCCTGGCTCTCGACGGCGAACTCGTATGTGGTCGCCGCCACCGGCGGCGGTATCCGCAGGTAGTAGTTGCTCGCGTCCTTCGTGAACACGCGGGTGGACTGCTGGCCGTCGGCGTACGCGAGGGTGGCGCGGAACGTCCCCCGCGCGCGGGCTAGCGAGGCCAGGTCGAAGGCTCCGTCGACGACGTTGCCCGTCACCGAGCTGCCGGTCGGCGAGATCGGCGTGACGGTGATGGTCGCGGGGACGTCGCGCTCGACCGCGCCGAACACGCCGGCGCCGTCGAGCGCGGTGCGGATCGCGGTGTCGCGCACGGTCGTACCGCCCAGCCCGGGCGCGCTCGCCCTCATCTCCACCTTCCCGGCGTAGCCCGCGGGCAGGCGCGGGGACGGCACGATCAAGCCGTTGGGTGACGTGAGCGCCGTGCCACCGTCGAGCACCCGGTGCGCGGCGTCCAGCGCCTGCCAGGTGACAGGCACGCCGGGGTGCAGCGACTCGTGGCCGCTCGCGTCGCGGCTGAAGTCGTCGATGATGAACCCGTTGATGCGCTGGTAGAGGAACTCGCCGGCGGGGGGACGCGTATCGAGGACGCCCTGGCCCGAATAGAAGGTAGAGAACGGCCGCCCTTCGACCTCAGGCTTCGCGCCGGCCGCGATCGAGACGAGCGTCGACTCGGTGAAGCGGGCCGTCGGGTCGGCGAGGCTCTGCGCGTACAGCCCGGCGTTGAACTTCGAGAAGAACGTCGGGTCCTCGATGAAAGCCTTGCCCCAGGCGTACCCCGAGAGCTGGTACCGCATGAGTCCGAGGTTGTCCTCTCCGGCGAAGAAGCTGCCCCTCGCGGCACCGATCCGGTGGTCGTTGAGCGCGTCGTAGTACACGTCGTACGTGTAGCCATGACGGGGGTCGAAGTAGCCCGAACCCTCGGGGATCCGGCTCATGACCTCGACCTCGGCGGCGCGGGTCATGCCCTCCTCGAAGGTCATGAAGCCCATGATCACGTCGTCGCGGAAGGCGTGGAGCATCTCGTGGACGACGACGTCGGGGGTGGGCAGCCCCTTGAGCGTCATCTCGTTGGTGCTCGCGTTGTAGGAGCCGACGAACGGGCTGTTCGGGTCCTTGCGCACGTTGACTGTCATGGTGAACAGAGGCGGGCCGTCGACCGCCTTCGCGACCGGGTACGCGTCGTGCAGTAGCGCCTGCAACGAGGCCAGCTCCGCCGGTGTCCAGAGGCTGTCGGGCGAGGCGAAGGTAAAGGTCATCTCGTTGGTGCCCGCCGAAGCAGCCGCCGCCGCGACCGAGCCGGTCCGGACCGCGTCGAGGTCGGGCTGGATCACGGCGCCCGTCGCGTCGGTCACGACGACGAGTGGATCGTGCCCCGACGCACGTGACGCGGCCGGATCGGCGCGCAGGCGCGCGTCTACTGCCGCGCGCAGCTCGCCACGATGTTCGCCCCTGCTCACGTCGGCCCGGCTCAGCCCGGCCGGGAGCGGCACCGCGACGATCGAGGAGTCGCGCGGTACGCCGGCCGCGGCCGACCCGGGCGGCGGCGCGGCCGGGCCCGCAAGGGCTCGACCGGCGGAAGGGACGAGGGTGGCGCCGAGCGCGATGCCCAGCGCGACGAGCGACCGGCACGCGCGGGAACGGGAGGATCGCATCGCGGCCACCTCCTGTCCGACGAGCTGCGCTTGCTGCGAGTATGCGCACGCGCGGCCCGCCTGGTCCACCGGCATGGCGCAAGATGGCCGGTGGCACGCCCCGCGTTGCGCACGCCGGGTGTGACTACAGCCGCTCGATGACGGTGCCGGTACCGACGCCCCCGCCGCAGCACAATGGTGACAAGCCCGACGAACCGAGGGCAGGCACCTCGAAAGCCCAACCCACCGAGACCTCAGACGCTACGGAACGCCGCAACCTCCTCACCGGATGCTCAATCAGGCCTCGAAACCCACGACTTCTACGTTGCGAAAGCGAAACAAGGGTATTTCGGCGAACGTCCTCGGACTGAAAGTGCTGGTCAGCGAGTTTCGCGGATGACCGCGAACACCCGCGAATGACGGCGTTCCGCGCGATGGACGCGCGATGACAACCCCGTCAGCTTCGGTCCGTCTCATTGCGGTCCGGTGGCCGCGGCGAGCACGGCGCCGAGCTGGTCGGCAAGCGCGACCGCGAGGGCACGGTCCTCCGACGGGATCATCGTGACGAGCGTCGAGTCGTCGGCCAACACGACGACGAGGCGTCCGATCTCGCGACCGCGCCCCCAAACCTGCAGTTCCACTTCGTTGCGAGGGCCGGCCGGCGGGCCGACACCATCGCCGTGGGCGGGGAGCGTGAGCCGTTCGTGACCCAATCGGGGCAGCGTGGTCGGGAACGGGGGCCGCTCGAATCGTGAACCCCTCCCGCCGAGTAGCTCGACGACCTCGCGCTGCACGATAGTGATCAAGCGGCCGTCGGGGCCGCCTCCCGCCCCGAGTTCTGCGACGCGCCGGATCTGGTCGACCTCGCGCCCTTTGACCTGTGCGATGCGTCGGCTTCGGCGCTCCCGAGCGACGAGCTCACCGACCGCGCCCCCGACGATCAGCAGCACGAGTGTGGTCTCGATGTCGTCGCGGCTGTTGATCGTAAACGAGTAATAGGGCCGGGTGAAAAAGAAGTCGAAGCAAAACACAGCGACGATCGCCGACACGATCCCGCCTCGCCGGCCCCCGACGGTCCCGGCAGCGAAGACCACGAGGACGAGCACCAACGCGGTGTTACCCGAGCCGAACTCATGGCGGAAACCGATCAACGCTCCGGAGACGACCAGAGGGCCGAGCACGGCGAGCGCCCAGATTCCGAGGCCGACGCCATGTTCCTGAGTCCGGGGCGAGTCCGAGTTCATCGGCATCCGTATACGCCTTACCTCGTCTTACGAGGCTGCGACCTCGTGTTGTCTCGGATCCACCGCGCAGACAACGGCCATTGCTACGACCAGCGCCGCGTTCAGCACAAACACGGTCCACGGCCGCGCCTCGCGGGTCATGGCGGCAGTGTACGAGCGCACACCGACAGGCCCACCCGCCGCCTCCCAGATCGCCGCCGGGCGTCACCCGGGCTCGGTGGCGGTGAGGAGCTGGTAGTCGGGGTTGATGATCTCGAGGCGCCCCTTGGAGGGGCCGACCATCCCGGTGGCGCGGAGAGATGCGCCGGGTTCGACGCCGGCGATCTGTTTGCGTCCGAGGAAGACGAGCGTGATGGTCCCGGTGTGGTCGCGAATCGCGCACTCCAGGGTCGCGACACCGGCTCGGGGTGTGATGCGTAGCGCGTGCACGCGTCCCACCACGGTGACCCGTCGTCGGGGTTCGATCTCGGCGATCGGAACGCCGCCGCCGAGGGGGACCGCGTGCTGTTGGGAGGGGTCGGCGAGGTCGGCGGTGGTGCGAGGTGCGTCGGGTACCTGTCGTTTCTTGCCGAGCTGGTACGGAACGATCGTGACGTTGGCATGGGGGAGGTCGGTGAGCTGGCTGATGATCGAATCGGCCGTTCGGTCGTGCAGCAGGCGGTGCCAGAAGCGCGAGCGTTCGATCCGGGGGAGAAGGACGGTGACCTCAGTCTGACCGTCGGCGAGGGCTTCCGAGACGGCATCGAAGGCGGCACGAGTGAGCCGCCGGTCGGGGCACTCAATGACCTCGAGGTTGACGCGCGACAGCCCGAGCGCGGTCCACGCCCGTTGGAGTTGGCGGGCCCGTGGCACGTCGAGCGCGAAGTGGACGGCGCGCATCTCATCGGGCATCAGCGTGCGCGCGTACTGAATGGCGCGAGCGCCGGCGAGGTCGAGCTGATCGAGGAAGACCAGCACGACGTGGCGCCGCAAGATCGGCGCTTCCGCAGCCTGAGGCGCGCCTTGCTCGAGCTCGGCCGCCTCCTCGGTGTACTGGCTGTTCAGCCGGAGGAGCACCGCGACCAGGATCGGGATCGCCGCGATGACGATCCACGCCCCACGGTGGAACTTGGTGACCGCGACGATGACAACGACGACAAGCGTCATCAACGCGCCCGTCGCGTTGATGAACAGTCCCCTCCGCCAGCCTTCCTCGCGGAGCCGGAAGTGATGTCTCGCCATACCCGCTTGGGAGAGGGTGAAGCTCGTAAAGACCCCGATCGCGTACAGCGGAATGAGCCGGTCGACCTTGGCTTCGGTGACGATAAGGATCAGGATCGAAGCGCCGGCGAGGAAGAAGATCCCGTTCGAGTAGACGAGGCGATGCCCCCGCTTCATGAGCTGACGCGGCATGAACCGGTCGGCGGCGGCGAAGCTCGCGAGCCGAGGGAAGTCCGCGAAGCTCGTATTCGCCGCGAGCACCAGGATCAGCAGCGTCCCGGCTTGGAGCGCGAAGAACAGCGCGTGCCCGGACGCGCTGGGCCCGTAGACGAGCTTGCCGACCTCTGAGATGACGGTCGGGGTGCCCTTCCGATAGGGCGCGACGTGCATGTGGGCGGCGAGCGTCGAGAGGCCGAAGAACATCACGGCAAGCAGGGACCCCATGATGACGAGCGTCCGGCGAGCGTTCTTCCACGCAGGCTCGCGGAATGCCGGAATGCCGTTCGAGATCGCCTCGACACCGGTCACCGCCGCGCCGCCGGACGCGAACGCGCGCAGCACCACGAACAGGGCGGCGCCGTACAGCAGACCGGTACCCGGGCTGCCGATCCTCACGAGTCCGGGCTGGTGCAACGACGCCTTCGGGAGGTCGCCGTTCGCCATCCGTACGGCCCCGTACAACAAGAGCAGCGCCATGTTCACCAGGAAGAAGTACGTGGGTACGGCAAAGACGCGCCCCGACTCCTTCACGCCGCGCAGGTTCCCGAACGCGATCACCACGACGAAGAAGATCGAGATCGGGATCGTAAAGGGCTCGAGAGCGCGGAACGCCGACGCCAGCGCGGCCGTGCCGGCAGCAACCGATACCGCGACCGTCAAGACATAGTCGATCAGCAGCGAGACACCGGCGACGAGCGCCGGCCGCGTCCCGAAGTTGTCCTTCGTGACGATGTACGCGCCGCCCGCGCTCGGGTATGCCTTGATCGTTTGGCGATACGACAGGATCAGGAACCCGAGCACGATCAAGAGCGCGGTGGTGATGGGCACGACGAGCGAGAACGCGGCGACGCCGACGATGGGTACCAGCACGCGAAGGATCTCCTCGGTCGCGTACGCCGACGACGAGAGGTTGTCAGAGGCGAAAACCGCCAACGCGGTCGGCTTTCCGAGCCGCTGGTGCACGAGCGTCTCGGTGTACAGGGGCCCGCCAAGCAGCCGACGCTTCAGTCGATAGCGGCGGCTCTCCGGCACGACGTGCCGCGAGAGACCGCCAGCACGGGTGCCTGGCTCCGCCAGGGGTCTGGGCGCCGAGCCCGGAATCGTCTCAGTCGCGGCGACGGGCGGCACGCCATCGGTCCCGACCGCCCCGCCGCCCGCCACGAGCGTCAATGTATTCCACGCCGGACGTGATGTCAGGACCCGCATCCCGCTCTCCGGCACCAACGACTTAGCGCCGAGTACCAGCCGCCGAGAGGTACGCCCTCAGAGCCCCGAAGTGACCAGCCCGACGCTTGGTTAACTCCACGACGGGACGGTTCCCCGATCGGCACCTTGCCGAGGAGTCAAGGTGCCCGATGACGCTCTGTTCAGCGGCTCTGTTCAGCCTCCCGTACAGGCCTTAACGCGAGCGCGCTCAGTCGCCTGTACAGCGCGCCGTGCAGGCCTGAACAGTCCGCCCGGGGTACCACCCAGTGCCGGGCCCGTGGAAGGGTCGCGGTGGGGAGCCGTCCTGTGACCGCTGCCGAATAGGCGAGCCACCGGCGAGACCCTGGCCACCAGGACCGCGGTTGGCGCGGTGGTTGGTCGCCTCGGCCGGTTGCGTGTAGCGGAACCGGCAAGTCTGTGACGATCTTGTCAATGGGATTCGGGGAGCGGTCGAGCATGTCGCGAGGGGCGGTTGTACAGGGAGCGGGAGGCGAGGAAGCGGTCGGGTCGAGGAGGTGAAGGCGAAGGGCGGGCGAAGGCGTGGGGCTGTCGGCGCGTTGACGCATCGTGATGCAACTGCGTGACTGCTGGACAGGACTGGCAATTGGTCGCGTCAGCGGACATGAGCGCGCTTATCAAGAGCATGGACGAGATGAGCGCGAACGGGCGGGAAGAGGGGGTGACGAGAAAGGGCGAACAACCGAAGGAGGTGGGCGCGGTCGTGCCGCTTCTGTTGACGATTCCGCAAGCGGCGCAGGCACTCGCGGTGGGCCGAACAACCGTCTACGAGCTGATCGCCGGCGGCGCGATCGAAGTCGTCCACATCGGCCGCTGCGCACGAATCCCCGTCGAAGCCGTCAGATCCTTCGTCGAGCACCAGCGGGCCCACCGATGACGGGCTACCGTCCGGGCGCGCATCGAGCGCCTCGTCGCATGGCGACCTTCTACTCGGTCCCAACTCGCTCGGAGGGCTGACGTGGCGTCCGTCAACAAGCGAACGACGACCGCGGGGGAACGCCGGTACGACGTGCGCTACCGAACCCCTTCGGGCGAGGTACGGACGCGCACGTTTCGTGGGCATCGCGACGCGGAACGCTTCGCCTCGACCGTCGAGGCCGACAAGCTGCGCGGTGCCTGGGTCGATCCCCGCGAGAGCGCGCGGACGCTCGCTGAGGTCGCTGCCGAGTGGCTCGCGTCCAACCCGGCGAAGCGGCCGAGCACCATGTCGACGGACAGCTCACACTTGCGCGTTCGCATCCTCCCGGCGGTCGGCAGCCGGCCGGTTGGTCGCATCACGCGTCGCGATGTACAGACCGCTGTGAATCGATGGGCGGAGACCCTGGCGCCGCGGACGGTACGGCGGGTATTCGGAACTCTCACGGCAGTGCTCAACTACGCAGCCGAGTGCGAGCTCATCGTGCGCTCACCAACACGTGGTGTGAAGCTCCCAGCGGCGCAGGCACTCGCTCGGCCGCTTCCCTCGGCTGAGGAGCTCGCACACCTCGCCGCCGTGCTCGACCCCGACTTCGCGCCGCTCGTGTACCTCGGAGCTGTCCTCGGGCTCCGCTGGGGCGAGTGCGCCGGCCTCCGCGTGGGGCGCATCGACTTCATTCGCTCTACGCTCACGGTCGCTGAACAGATCACTCGCGGCCGGCACGGGGAGGCGGTGTCCGGTCCTCCCAAGTCGGACGCGGGAAGGCGGACACTCACGATGCCCGCGAGGCTCGTCGAGATGCTGGCCGCGCATCTGGCCAGGCGCGGCCTCACCGGTGCCGACGCCGACGAGCTCGTCTTCACCATGCCTAGCGGCGGGCCACTCGTGTACCAGAACTGGCGCACGCGCTTCTGGCGCCCGGCGTGCTGCGTAGCCGGCCTCGAGGGCCTCGGATTTCACGATCTCCGCCGCTTGAACGCCACCGGGCTCGTCATGGAGGGCGTCGACGTCAAGACCGTTCAGGCCCCTCTTGGCCACTCCGACCCGAGGCTCACCCTGGCCGTCTACGCGCAGGCCACGACGGAAGCGGATCGCAGCGCAGCGGAGCGTCTCGGCGACCGCTTCATGGCCGCACCGACGCACCACGCGCGCGATGGACGCGCGATGGAGTGAGCGACTCGCGACGAGCCCTAGGCCCGGCACCCGCCCTGACCTGCGGCTTCAGCAGTGGAGGTGATGGGACTTGAACCCACGACTTCTACGTTGCGAACGTAGCGCTCTACCGGGCTGAGCTACACCCCCGCGAACTTCGTAGGGTACCACCGGCCCTCCCCATCACGGCCGGGGTTGCGCGTGACGGGGAGAGCGCGACGGCGATCAGGCGCGCGCGTCGCGAGCGTCGCTCGCGCCGGGCTCGAGAACGGGGGCCGGCGAAGCGCTACGTAAGGCGCGGATTCTCGTGGCTGAAGACGCCGGCCGGGCTGTCCCAGCCGGGCACGACCCACGCGTGCAGGAGCCAGAGGTTGTTACCCGGGAGGATGAAGCCCCCCAACGCGGCGCACTGGGCGGGCGTCGTGTTGTCGCCCCCGATCACCATCAACGTGTTCGGGTCGATGCAGAGGTCGATGTGCTGGTGCCACACATCGGTGTCGCCGATGAACCCGGCGGGCGGCGCGTTGCCCAAGAAGAAGTACGCGACACCGACGAGGTGCGCATCGGGACCGTCACCGCCGTAGAGCAGGAACTCGGGCTGCGTGACGTCGAACGTGCCGTCGAGCAGGTCGAGGCGCAGGTAGTGCGCCGCGATCCCCGGGATGTAGTTCGTCACCTGGTGGTAGCCCCCGGCCACCGCGTCGGCCGCCGTCGGATAGTGCAACGCGAACGCCCGGACCGCGTCGAGCTGGGCTTGGGTGTCGGGGCCGATCGGCGTGGTGGGCGGGGGACTGCCGTGATCGTGGCCACCGCCTCCACCGCCACCGGGAGGCGGCGCGCCGTGGTCGTGGGGTGGCTCGCCCGGCGCTGCGGGCGCGCCGTGGTCGTGACCGGTGCCGTCCGAACCGCCGTTCCCGGACGACCCATCGGTCCCGGCACCGCCGGTGCCGTGATCGTGACCGCTGTGGTCGCCGGACGGATCGGCCACCGCGGCGGCCGTGTGGTCCGCATGCACGCTCGGGTCGACGGCGACGTTCTCGACGTGCGAGTGACCGACGGATGCCGCGGCGGCCCGACCACCGTGGTGCGCGTGGCCGGCCGCGACCGAGTCGTCGTGATGGTGGCCGGCGGCAAGCGACGAGGTGGACGCGCCGGCCATGCCGCCACCAATGAGCGCGAGCGCGGCGACGGGCGCGCCGACCTGCGCGAGTCGCAGACGGAGGGGGGCCGGGTCACCGATCGAGCGATACAGCCGGGGCCCGACGAACGCGAGCAGCACGCCACCGACCACGAGCACGAGGCTCGCGAAGAACAGCACGTGGCCGACGTTGGTGAGCGAGAACACGCCCTCGCGCTCGGCGAGGTGCGGATCGTTGGCGTGGAGCCAACCGTCGACGCCGAGGCCCACCACCTGTCCCACTGCCCCGATCCCTGCCGCGCGCATGCCCAGCGTTCGCGGTTTCACTGCGTACCCCCTCGTCCCCAGGATCTCGGACCGCGGCAAACGGCTCGAGATCTTCCTCTACCGTCTCACGTCGGAGCGTAGGGATTCGTTGCGACGATGTCGAGACTCACGCACGCGCGCCGGGTCACTCGCCTACGTCAGGCGCGAGTTCGTGTGGCTGAACACACCCTCCGAACTCTCCCACCCGGGAACCACCCACGCGTGGAGCAGCCAGCGGTCCTGTCCACCGAGGATCACGCCCCCACGCGCGGCGCACTGGTCGGGCGGGGTCCTCTCCCCGCCGATCACCATCAGCGTGTGCGGGTCGATGCACAGGTCGAGGTGCTGGTGCCACATGTCGGCGCCGCCCGCGAAGCCGGCCGGCGGCGCGGCGCCCACCGCGTAGTACGCGACCCCCACGAGCTGGCCGTTGCGGCCGTAGAGCAGGAACTCGGGCTGGGCCGGGTCGAAGAGGCCGTCGACCTGCCCGACGCGCAGGTAGTGCGCGGCGATCCCCGGGATGTACGCGGTCACCTGCTGGTACCCCGCGGCCACCGCGCTCGCCGCTGTCGGGTGCTGGAGCGCGAACTGGCGGGCGACGGCGAGCTGTGCGTCGAGCGGGGCCTGGGTCCCCGGATCCGGGGGCGGGACGGTGCCGTGATCGTGCCCACCACCGGGCGCGGGAGGAGGCGCGCCGTGGTCGTGCGACGCGGGCGGGTCGGACGGGAAGGGGCCGGGATCGAGCTCGTGGGCGGCCGGATCGTGCTGGTGGGACGCCGCGCCGCCCGACAGGTCGGCGCCGGCAAAGACCGCGCCGAGATCGGCTGGCACGTCGCCGCCTTCGTGCGCGTGCTGGAGGTCGAGCGCCGCCGTGCCGTTGTCGTGACCGGCTCCGCCACGCGCGCCACCGTGCGCGTGACCGGTCTCGCCGCTGTCGCCCGAAACACCGCTGTGATGGTCGGCTGCCGCCTGGTGGTCGTCGTGATGATGACCGGCCGCGAGGCCCGACGCGGACGCGCCCGCCACGCCGCCGCCGATGAGCGCGAGCGCCGCGACCGGCGCGACCAGCCTCGCCATCCGCAGCCCACACGGCGTCGGGCTGTCTCGGTGCGCGTAGAGCCGCGGGCCGACGAGCGCGAGCAACACGCCCAACACGACCAGCGCGAGCCCCGACATGAACAGCACGTGGCCGATGTTGGTGAGCGAGAAGACGCCCTCGCGTTCGGCCAGGTGCGGATCGCGGGCGTGGAGCCAGCCGTCGATCCCCAACCCGACCACCTGGGACGCCACCCCCGCGGTCGTCGTCCGCAGACCTGCCTTCCGCACGCTCACTGGCCCCTCCTCCAGGTCGAGGAGCCTCCCTTGTGCCCGCCTCGAGACAACGGGCGGGGGCGGACGCGATTTCACCCGGGCGCGGACCCGGCTCCGGGTGAGGAACCGGTCAGCCGGCGAAGCGATCGTCGCTCGACTCGATGGTGGCGCGCAGGCGCGCGGCCACGATCGCGTTGGTGAGGTCGCCCCGGGTGCGCTCGACCACCGCTCGCAACGCGTCGGTGGTACGGCGCAAGCCGCCGGTGAGCGCGTCGGGATAGTCGATCGTGACGAGCAGCGAGTAGACCTCGTCCATCGTGGCGAGCAGGTCCTCGGCCCGGTCGAGGCGCTCGGCGCGCAGGCAGTCGAGCAGATGGCGACGCAGCTCGCTGGCGGCCTCGGCCATGCCGTTCAGGTACGCGGGCACCTCCACTCCCAGCGCCTCGGGGCTGGGCAGCGCGTCGCCTCGCACGAACGCGAGGGTCATGTTGGCCTCGGCGAACTCCTTCTTCGCGTCGTTCAGGTAGCCGGCCTGGCGCACGTCGGCGTGAGCGGCGGAGGCGGCCTCGGCTTTCGCCACGAAGGTGGCCGCCTCCGCGATGAGCTCGTCGGCGCGGCCGAACTCCTCGCGGTGCACCGCCCGGATCGCGGCCGCGCACGACTGCACGGTGCGGCGCGATGCAGTGAGCGCCACCTCGCGGGCCCGGTGCTTCTCGTCGAGCACCCGCCGGGCCGCGGCGCCTGCCGCGACGATCTCGGCGCTCCGGTCCACGCCGATGCCCGCCACGACGGTGTTGACTACGAGCTGGCGGTGCGGCGCAGCGCGAGCTGCGGCGCGGCGCGCTGCGGCAGGTAGCGCACCTTCAGGTGACGGTCGTGGGCCATGCTCCGCATGCGAACGAGCAGCACCACGTAGGCAACGAGGAGCACATCGGCAAGCATCTGCACGAGCCACAGCGCAAGCATCTGCGTGGCGACCGCGAGCACGAGGCTCACGACGACTGCGCTGGCAAGGCTCAGCAGCACGTCGCGGCGGCGGCGTTGGGCCCGGCTCGGGCCCGTGGGACGACCGAGCGCCGGGCCGAGCGGCTGTACCGACGCGCCCGGAGTGCGGAACACGACGGGAGGCTCGCGACGGCCGGAGGGGAAGCCGCCCATCTTGCCCATGGTGCTCAGTCGGAAGTTGAAGTCGCCGATGGAGTCGCCGTGTCGGCGCTCGATTCGGGCTCGGAACAACGGCGGGACGAGCACCGCCGCCCAGAGCACGGCAAGGATCAGGAGTACCGGAATGGCCAAAGCTCCTGGACGCTTTCTCTTCGCGGAAGCTAACAGGAGAGAGAAACGAGAGGGTGGACCCTGCTGCGCGGTCGCCGGTATCTAATCGTCCGGCGCAGCACTCAGTCAAACGCAACTTCGAACGCGCGTTCGAGAAACGCATGAATCGCGCGTTCTGTGCCTCCGTCGGCGCAGGTCAGGCGGCTACAAGCCGAGCTCGGCGTCGAGCCCCGGCGCGCGGCGATACGTCCCGGATCGTCCGCCCGTCTTCTCCCAGAGGGCGAGCTCCCCGACCGTCATGCTCCGGTCGATCGACTTGCACATGTCGTAGATGGTGAGCGCGGCGACCGCGCACGCGGTGAGCGCCTCCATCTCGACTCCGGTGCGGTCCACGGTGTCGACCTGGGCCTCCACCTCGACGTGGCTGTCCTCGATGCGGAAGTTGACGAACACCGAGCCGACGAGCAGTGGGTGGCACAGCGGGAGCAGGTTGGGGGTCTGCTTCGCGGCCTGGATGCCGGCCACCCTCGCCACCGCGAGGACGTCGCCCTTCGAGATGGCACCGGAGGCGATCTTCGACGCGGTGTCCGACTGCATGAGCACCCGGCAGCGGGCCACCGCCCGGCGGTGGGTGGCATCCTTCGCGGTCACGTCGACCATCCGGGCCCGCCCGAGGGGGTCGAGGTGGGTGAACTCGGATGCCATGTGGACAGTGTAGGGGCAGGTCGGGACTGGTGCGCGGCCCGGGCGCTAGCCGCCGATCTGGCTCATGGAGCGAGGTGGCCGCACGAAGTCGACGCGGCCGATGTGGTGCCCGGCCCACTTCGTGCCGACCGCGCGCTCGATCTCGGCCGCCAGGTCGTCGTCGGTGCCGCCTCCTCGCAGCACGGCCCGGAGGTCGAACTCCTCCAACGCGAAGAGGCAGGTGCGGAACTTCCCCTCGGCCGTCACCCGCACCCGGTCGCAGCTCCCACAGAACGGCTCGGTCACGCTGGCGATCACGCCGACGTCGCCCCGGCCATCGCGGTAGCGGAGCCGCTCGGCCGGTTCGACCTGGCCCGACCTCTCCGCACCCACCGCCTCGAGCGGGAACACGGCGTCGATGCGGTCGAGGATCTCGCGGGCCGGCACGACGCGGTCCATGCTCCACTCCTCGTCCGCGTCGAGGGGCATGTACTCGATGAAGCGCACGCCCACGCCGCGCTCGCGGCCGAACGCGGCGAGGTCCACGACCTCGTCGTCGTTGACGCCGCGCATCACGACGCAGTTGACCTTCACGGGGTCGAGACCGGCATCGATTGCCGCGTCGATCCCTGCGATGACGCGGTGGAGATCGTCTCGCCGCGTGAGCTGCTCGAAGGGGTGCGGGCGCAGGCTGTCGAGCGACACGTTGACCCGTTGGAGCCCGGCCGCCCGCAGGTCGTGGGCGAGCTCCGGGAGCTTCACGCCGTTGGTGGTGAGGGCGAGGTCGACGTCGAGCTGGGACAGCAGCTCGACGAGCCGGTGGAGGTGGGTCCGCACGGTGGGCTCGCCGCCGGTGATGCGAATGGCCGCGAACCCGTAGCGCTCCACACACACCCTCGCGATCCACGTGAGCTCCTCGTAGGTGAGCAGCTCGTCGCGGGGAAGCCAGCGCATGCCCTCCTCCGGCATGCAATACGTGCAGCGGAAGTTGCAGCGGTCGGTGACCGAGATGCGCAGATCCTGGACGCGCCGGCGGAAGGGGTCGACAAGGGGAACGGCTGCGCTCACGAGTCCAGCGTAGGCCGGTCCCCGGCGGACCCCGCCGGGCCCTTCTGCCCGGTCTGGGCCGGTCGGCCCATGCGTGGGGCCGCGGACCATGGTGCAATCGACGCGGAGCGTGACAGCCCGGGGAAGGGGCACGGATGCGCAGGGCCCGGTTCGTGGCGTCGGCGACACTGCTGGCCACGTCGCTGCTCGCGCTCGCGGCGCCGGCAGCGGCCGCGTCGGGGGCGCCCCCGGCTCCCTCGACACCCGGGCCCGCACCCGGAGCCGGCACGATCGTGGTGAGCCGCTCGGCGCTCCACGGGTCGGGCCCGTTCGCGTTCCTCGTGACGTGCAGCACCGGCGTCGTGACCTCCGACGGTGGGGTTGTGCAGACGTCGTCGGCGTTCACCGAGCGGGGCACCCTCGCGGAGGGCCCCGGCGTCGGGGCACCCCTCCCCGGGATCCCGGCCGGCGAGACGTGCGTCGTGACCGCGGCCCAAGTCGGCGCCGGCTCCCTGCGCGCGGTGGCGGGCGGCGAGCCCGTGCGCGACGCCTCGGGCCGCCTCGTCGGGGTGCGGGTGCGAGTCGTCGCCGGCACCGTCGCGCGGGTGTCGGTGGCCGCGTCGTTCGCGGCCACCCTGCGCCGACTGCCGACCACCGGGAGCTCGCCCGTCTCGCTCGCCTTGTTCGGGCTCACGGCCCTGCTCATCGGGTTCGGGATCCCGGCTCTCGCCGGTCGCCGGCCCCGGCCGGCCGGGCTGGCATACCCCGCGGCCTCGGCCAACCCCGCGGCCTCGGCACTCCCCGAGACGTAGCCCGGTCGGCGCTGGGAGAGGTAGGCCGGTCGGCGCTGGGCCGTTCGACCCATTGAGGTGAGCCACTTCTCGTGGTTCACTGACCACGTTCAGTCGCTTCGGGAGGCGGCGGCCGAGCGAAGAAGACGGGTCACACCTCGGGGAGGCGTCGATCCGCAGGCATTCACTGGTCGCTTGCAGCCTGCGGGGAGCCAGAGCGAAACCGGCCCCAGCTCTGGGGCCCGGTCCGCATTCGTTCTGGCGATCGAGGTGAACATGATCAGGCCCGCCCCCCGCCCCCGGCCCTGGCTCACCCGCCCTCGCCCGGCCCGACTCGCCGCCGTGCTCGCCGTGCTTGCCCCGCTCGTCGCCGTTGTCGCGACCTGGCCGGCGACCGCGGGCGCGGCCACCGTCAGCCGTGTCGACGGTCCCACGGCGTGGCCCGTCCTCGTGCAGAAGGAGGGGCAGGGGGCCCCCGGGCGCCCGGACGCGGGCGATTTCAT
>OBEQ011856510.1_pt1 | contig 86803 bp, 74 predicted proteins | sample 1670901 | NCBI WGS metagenome assembly OBEQ01 (sample SAMEA104232315, study PRJEB22302) | groundwater metagenome | biome: forest; feature: aquifer; material: groundwater | place: USA | collected 2011-08-07 | depth 5.4 m | reverse complement strand
GCGATGATGTTCGACTTCCTCGGCTGGGGCGAGGCGGCGCGGCTGATCGAAGAGGGCATCGCCCGCACCATCCAGCAGAAGCGCGTGACCTACGACCTGGAGCGGCTGATGGAGGGCGCGACGATGCTGCGCACCTCGGAGTTCGCCTCAGCCATCATCGAAAACATGAGCGTGGGTGTTGCCGCCGATTGAAGGCCGCGCGGTTCATGCCCCGCCAGCGCGGGCCTGGGGCGATTTCCATTGCGGGCTCTGCTTCTCGGGGATAAAGATCTGCAGGTACGGACCGAGTAGATCCCTGTGAAGCCTGAGCGGCGGGGCCGTTATTCCCTCTCCAGCTGCAGGCTCAAGTAGTTCTGCAAACCCAATTGCTGGATGAGTTCGAGCTGCGTCTCCAGCATGCTTACGTGATCTTCCTCGTCCTTTAGGATTTCCTTGAGAAAATCCGCCGTAGCGTTGTCGCCTGCTTTGCGGCACGTTTCGATGGCCCGATTGTACGCGGCCACGGCTTCTTTTTCGAACCCCAGGTCGTTTTTCAGCTGCTGGGCCACATCTTTTCCGATATTCAGCTTGCCCATTTCGTCCATCTTGGGTATTCCTTCGAGGAAGAGAATGCGTTCAATGAGCTTTTCGGCGTGCTTCATTTCTCCGATGGACTGTTTCTTAATGGAGCTACTCAGGCGCTGGTAGCCCCAGTTCTCGCACATTTCGGCGTGCAGCATGTACTGATTGATGGCGGCCAGCTCTTCCTTCAACGCCTCTGACAGGACCGCAAGAACTTCAGGTTTGCCTCTCATCGTTCATTGGCTCCTCGGGATGTAACCAGCGGCGCTAATTCTAGCTCAGACTCACACGCCACAGGCAAGCGTTCGTTGGAGGGGGAGCTGCGGAGCAGCGGATCGGAAAACGCACAGAGATAGCGGCTGGCCGACCAGAACCTATGGAGAAACCAAGCGATTGAGTTTCCCTTACCCGATGAGAAGGCCCGCGCCAAATTGATCACACTTTATTCCCGCGGTCCCAAGCTGGGCCGAAAGGGTTCTCAGCTGTACCGGGATTAACCTCCGACAATTCTTTGCATTTTTCTTGGTCTGAAAACGTGCCGAATCCCCAAGCTTTTTGCATGGCACAACGTCTATCGAATCAGCGACTTAGCTGCCTGAGCTCGCCTAGTGACCCACCGCTAATCGCTTAGGGCTCTTCCCTACTGCAATCGTTGCAATCACCCTGTATCAGGTTTCGAACGATATCCAGGTCACAGGCAGGGAAAAAATCGAGGAGATCCCCAGATGTTTCCAAGAAATCCATGCAGACAGACGATCTGCCTACTGCGCAGGGCCCGGGTGAAACAGTTCTGGATGGTCGGGCCCTGTTACGTCGATGACGCCCACCAGGCTGCGCGCCACGCGGATCAGGGCGTGGTCAACTAGCTTGTAGGAACCCGGCACCTGTGGTCTGATTTCCAGAATGGTCGCCCCGCCCGGTGGCACTACGGTGGTCTGCACAGCCGAGAGCGGTGGAGAAGTAAACGATCCCTCGTTGTACACGCGCTCCAGTACTTGCCCGATGACATGCGGAGAAGAGATAAAGTTCGGTCCGCCCACGCCAAAGAAAAGCCGAATCGCCTCGCCCGTTTTCGCGTGCATGGGGTGCAGTGTAGTGAGTGCGCCCACCGCCCCGTTGAACACAAAGTATTCGGGCCGCTCGTCCATCAGCTTGGACAGGCTCATTTTCTGGTGCCCCTGGCCTCCGATGTCCTCAACTGTGTAGAGCTCGCCCTGCATCACATAATACTCGTGGTCCACGAGCGGCAGCCCCTCCGGCGGTTCCACGACGATCAGTCCATACATCCCATTTGAAATGTGCTGTGCGGCCAGATTCGTGCCGCAGTGATAAACGTACACGCCCGGCACCATCGCCTTGAACGTAAATGTCTTGCTCTCACCCTGTTTTGCTTCCGTAAGGTCCATTCCTCCCCCCGGCCCCAATGCCGCATGCAGATCAATCGAATGGGAGACCAGCCGCCCTTCATTCTTAAGTGTCAGTTCGACAACGTCCCCTTGCCGCACTCGGATCATTGGGCCCGGCACCTTTCCATTAAAGGTCCAATACTCGTAGGTCCCTCCCAGTGCGGGGTTGAGCTTGCCTTCCAATTCTTGAGCGACGAGATAGACTTTGACGATTTGTGGCTTCCGCCGAGCCAAAGGGGGTGGTAAATCCGCCGGATCGCGCACGATATCTACGGCCGGGACGACCGCACCCTCTTCTGGACCCTGCATGGGGTTTGTATTCTGCGTCATCATTGCCGCGGTAGCGCCTGGTTCCTGCGACACAGGGGTAATCATTGCGAAAACGTCGTGGTGACTGTCATGGTGCGGCGCCACTGGAGCTCGCGCGGAGACGATCATGTGGCTCGCCAGCAGGCCGATTGCGAGGATCAGAGGAACAACAAGAAACAGTATTTCATTCCTTCGAGCTGTCATTGTTTTCGTTCCTTTCCACTTATGGTGAGAAACTACCTTAGCCAATGCCGTATGGAGAGGGGGCGCCCTGGTGAGACAAACCCGCGCGCAGGGCGCGGTCGATGGCCCGGGCGGCCTTGCGCGCCGGCCCCATGGCCGTGACAATCAGGTCCGCGCCGTGGACACAATCCCCGGCGGCCCAGACCTCCCTCTGGCGGCTGGTTTCCCCCTCCGTTTCCGAGTTGACCCAAATGGTGCCCCATTTGGTTGCTTTCAGGTTTTCCGTGGTCTGGAGGATATCGTCGTCCACGCTGTACCCGATGGCAATCACCGCGGTGTCGCACTCCAGCACGAAGTTCGAGCCTTCGATGGGCATCGGTGTGCGGCGGCCCTTGGCGTCCGGCTTGCCCAGCTTCATGCGAATACACTCGCATGCCGTCAGCTTGCCCGTGTCGTCGTCGATCAGGCGCACCGGCAAAGTGAGCCATTCGAACTGCACGCCTTCCTCGACGGCGTTGATGCGCTCTTCCATCCGCCCGGGCATTTCCACTTCGCTGCGGCGGTATATGCACCAGACCTGACCTTCGGAATTGAGCCGCCGCGCCGTGCGCACGCAATCCATGGCCGTGTCGCCGCCGCCGAAGACCACGGTGCGCCGGCCGACGTGCGGCCGCCCGCGCATAGCTTCGGGCAGCAATTCATCGGGCAGGTTGCCCCGCACCAGATACTCGGTGGCGTTGTAGACGTTGGTCAGCTCTTCTCCGGGAATCTTCATCCGGTTTCCGGCGCACGCACCATGGCCCAGGAAGACCGCGTCGAACGCGTGCCGGCGCATCAGGTCGTCCACGGAGACGTCTTTGCCGATGCGCGTATTGCAGACGAACTGCGCGCCCAACTCCTCCAGGTGACGTATCTTCGCCCAGACGATCTCGCGGTTCAGCTTGAACCCCGGAATACCGTAGACCAGGAGTCCCCCCGGGCGCGGCCAAGCTTCAAATACGGTCACACCGTGCCCGCGGACCAGCAGCTCCTCGGCGACGGCTAGACCAGCGGGCCCGGAGCCCACCACCGCGACGCGAGTGCCCAGCGGAGGAGCCACCTCGGGTTTCGGATAGCCGCCGAGGTGCTTCCGAGTGTAGTCCACGCAGAAGGACTCCAGTTTGCCGATGGCGATGGGAGCACCCGCCGTGTTCAATACACACGCCCCCTCGCATTGCTTCTCCTGTGGGCACAGCCGCCCGCAGATATCCGGCAGATTGGAAGTCTCCATGAATTTCATTGCCGCGCCGCGGATGTCGCCCTGCTCGAGCAGCCACAGCGCCGCAGGGATATCGTTCCGCGCCGGACATCCGTAAGTGCACGGCTGGTGCTGGCATTGCAAGCAGCGACTGGCTTCGAGGATGGCTTCGAAGATGCTCGGCGAACAGGAGACTTCGTTAAAGTTCCCGATGCGCTCCTGCGGATCCTGCTTGTGCCGCTCGAGTGGCTCGGCGCGAAGGCGGCTGCGGCGGTTCAGCGGTAGCGGCTTAATGGCTGCCGAGGCTCCGTCGTCGCCAGGCGTGTCGGCAATCTGCTCGGGTGTCGCACCGGGGGTGAGCGGCCCGGCCTGGCGAGGGGATGGGAATTCCTCGCTTGGACTATTCGGTAGCCCATTGGGCGCGGCCATTACGACTCCCTCCGGTATGCCCAGCCGCAAGAGCGGTGGTTGACGCCGGGCAGAACAAAGTCTCAACCGTCCTTGACGGCATGCGCGGCGGCCTGCGGACCCGCTCCGAGAAAGCTATGTGGTCTGCGGGCTGCCGACAAGGCATTCCGTCTGGCTGAGACCAAAAGAAAATCCCTTCTCGAAGGCGGCGAGATTCAACGCTTCCGTGCCCTGGGGCACGGATTCGGCCACCGCTTTGCGAGCAGATTCGGGACTCAGCAAACTCGTCACCGCCGTAAAAAAGCCCACCAGGACCATGTTCAGGACCATCTTCCGCCCCAGCTCCTCGGCCAGGCGCATGGCCGGCACGCGATGGAGCTGAACGCGCGTCTCTCCTTCCGGGCAGGGAGAGCGCAAGACTTCATCGGCATGCACCAGGTCTTCCTCGATGATCAGTGTCCCTCCGGGGCGAAGGCGCGGCGCGAATTTCCGGTAAGCCTCTTGCGACAGGGCGACCAGGATGTGCGGATGGGTGAGGTATGGGTAGAGCACCGGCTCGGGCGCAACCATCAGTTGCACGCTGCACGCGCTGCCGCGGGCTTCCGGGCCGAAACTCTGCGTGAGCGAAACGTGACACCCTTCGTGCAGCGCCAGGCCCCGCCCGATGGTCATTCCCGCCAGCACCACTCCCTGACCGCCGAAGCCGGCGATCTGTATTTCAATCGCAGACATTTTCCCTCTCGCACCCGGTGTATTGCGCATCGAGCGTGCGCCCGAGTTGCTGGTTCAGCAGGGAGAGAAAGTCCGGGCGGTCCACATCCACGAACTTGCCCACTACGATGGGCCCCTGCATGCTCAATCCGACTTCCTTGGTGCTGGCGCCGTGGCGGACCACGCTCGATTCCTTGAAGTACCGCATCATGTCCAGGCCGTCCCCCAGCCGGTTGCGGCGCTCGTACAGCGTGGGGCAAGGGCTGAGGATCTCGATGAACGTGAAACCTTTCTTGCGGAACGCTTCGCCCATGGCATGGGTGATCTGGCGGACGTGGTAGGAAGTCCAGCGCGCCACGTACACGGCCCCGGAAGACTCGGCCAGATAGGGGAGATTGAACGGCTGTTCAAAGCAACCATACGGAGTGGTGGTCGAAATGGCGCTGACCGGCGTGGTCGGGGCGAGCTGGCCTCCGGTCATCCCGTAGGTAAAATTGTTGATGCAGATCACTTTGATGTCCACGTTCCGCCGCGCCGCATGGATGAAGTGGTTGCCGCCGATGGCAATCAGGTCGCCATCGCCGCTGTACACCACAACGCTCAATTCCGGGTTCGCCAGTTTCAGCCCCGTGGCAAAGGGGATGGCGCGGCCGTGCGTGGTGTGAAACGAGTCCAGTTTGATGTAGCCCGCCACGCGCCCGGTGCAGCCGATCCCGGAAACCACCGCCACCTTTTCCAGGTTGAGCTTGGATTGCAGGAGCGCGCGCGCGAAACAGTTCACCGTCGTGCCGATGCCGCAGCCAGGACACCAGATGTGCGGCATCCGATCGGACCGCAGAAACGCCTCCACCGGATTGCCGGGCGGCTCCATGCGCATCACTTCGCTCATCGCGAGGCTCCTGCAAGAGCTCCGGCGCTGGCGCTCGACACCCGACCCGCCTCCACCTGGAGAATCACGTCCAGGATTGCTTCCGGCTGATGTACGGTACCCCCTGCATGCGGCAACAGGACCGTCGGGGCGCGGCCGGCGACGCAGCGCTCGACCTCTCGGACCATCTGCCCATAGTTCATCTCCGGCACAACAAACCCGGCCAAACCGGGTCGCGCAGCAATCTCGCGGATGCGCCGTTCGGGGAACGGCCACACCACAACGGGGCGCAGCAGCCCTGCCGCCACCCCGCGTTCGCGCGCCATCTGCACGGCGCGGAGCGCCACGCGAGCGGTAATCCCGTAGGCGACCACAATGACTTCCGCGTCTTCGAGAAAATTCTCTTCGTAACGGACGATGGCTTCCGCGTTGTCCCGGATCTTCCCCACCAGCCGGCCCACGAGCTTGTGTTGCGTTTCGACGTTCATCGCCGGGTAGCCGTGCTCATCGTGCGTCAGGCCGGTCACGTGGAAGCCGTAGCCTGCACCGGCGCGCACCATCTGCGGCACGCCGTCCGGCCCGGCACGGTGAGGCACGTATTCCGCCCGGGGAAGTTTCGTGAAGCGTCGCGAAACAATTTCAATCTGGTCGGCCGGCGGGATGACCACCCTTTCCGTCATGTGACCCACACACTCGTCCATCATCAGGAAAACCGGCGTGCGGTATTGCTCGGAGAGGTTGAAGGCCTCGATCATCAGGTCGAAGCATTCCTGCGGCGAAATCGGGCACAAGGCAATAATTTCGTAGTCGCCGTGCGAGCCCCAGCGCGCCTGCATCATATCGGCCTGGCCGGGCAACGTGGGCAGCCCGGGGGACGGCCCGCCGCGCTGCACGTTGACGATGACACAGGGGGTTTCGGTCATCGCTGCGTACCCAATGTGCTCCATCATGAGCGAGAAGCCCGGCCCGGAGGTTACCGTGAATGCTTTCGCGCCCGCCCACACCGCGCCCAAAATGGCGATGGAGCTGGCTAGCTCGTCTTCCATCTGGATGAACATGCCGCCCACCAGCGGCACGCGCTGCGCAAAGCGCTCGACGATTTCCGTGGACGGCGTGATGGGATAGCCGGCAGAGAAGCGGCTTCCGGCCGCAAGCGCTCCCTCGCAGCAGGCTTGATCGCCGTCGAGAAAATGCGTGCCCGTCAGGACGCCTCCGGGATCGGCCTTCATTCTGAATCTCCTTCTCCTGGGGGAGGCGCAGGCTCGGCGGCCGGCGGAGCATACTTGAGGATCACGCCATAGATGGCGAAGTCGGGACAATAGAGCCCGCAGAGGTCGCAGCCCGTGCAGGCGTCAGGATTGGCTAGCCGGGGCAGATGATAGCCCTGCGGGTTGAACTCCGCAGCGAACTGGAGAGCTTTCGGCGGGCAGAACGCGATGCAAAATCCGCAGCCCTTGCAGCGGCTTGGATTCAAGTAGATGACGCCCCGGACTTTCCGAGCCTTTGGGCTTGGTTCCGCGGCCTGCGAGACGCTTGTGGGTTGGTTCTCCATAGCCGTACGTCTGGTTCGTACGGAGCAATTCCGCTACCAGGAGGCCTCGGCCCTTGGTCTTAGGTAAGCCCTGTAGTTTCATAGGACTACAAAGCTCTCTCGCCCGCGCCCCACCGCTGCTGCGGCGTGTCACCCGCTTTGCTGCGGGATATGGCGTGGGTGAGGCGTGCCAGCCAAACCATCAACCTCCTCGTTCGCAGCGGTAATCGAGCCGAGCCGGAAGCGGCCTGCGCATGCCCCGGGGCGTTGTCGCGCAGGAGAGAAGCACGGTGGCAGTGGTCTCGAACGGCCTGAGACTCCTCAGCTTTGACCCTGGCAAAGGCACGCAGTGAAAGCCAGCCGCGAAACGTGGTAGGTTGTGGCCACCGCGAGCTGCGCAATGAGAACGTAGTCCACCGTCCTCGCTGTGATTCCCCTCGCCCAGGGGACTGCTGTCCCTCCTGCCGCAGCAGATCAGTTGAGTTGGAACCTGATGGTCACCACCAGCTGCACCGGCACGGGCTGCTCGTTCAAGTAAGTCGGCTCGTACTTCCACTGGCGCAGCGCTTCCATCGCCGCGGGAATCAGCAGCGGGTGGCCGGATACCGCGCGCATCTCAACCACGTTCCCGGCGGTATCGATCACCGCGTCGATCAACACTTCTCCCTCTACCTTGGCCTGCCTGGCCAGAACGGGATAGACCGGAGCCGGCATGGACAGCACCCGCGGCGCCTTGACACGACCGCCAATGCGGAGGGGCGCCCGTGGCCCAGGGGCCGCCGGAATGTACGCCCGCGATGCACCGGAGATGATTCCCCCGATCACGCCGCCCAACTGCCCGCCCGGAACTCCACCGGGCACGCCGCCCACGACTCCCGCTCCAACGTCTGGCGGAAGCGCTTCCTCCTTGATCATGGCAACTTGTTGAGGAATGACGGTGGGCGCCAGGAGCCTGCCCCCCACGGTGAACACGCGACGCGGCGCCGAGGCAATCCGCGTAACCACGGGGGCAGCCGGAGGCGGTGGAGGCGGCGGAGGCGGGGGCGCAACCAGAAGCGTCTTGGTGAACTGCTTCAGGTCAAGCGCCTCGGTGAAATATAGGGGGATCAGCAGCAGCGTGGCCAGAAACAGCCCGTGCAGGGATACCGACAGGATGAAATCGAAAGTGCGCCGGCCCGGGCGGGTTGAGCTCGAGCCAAGCAACGCCTCGGAAAACAGCGCCCGCTGCGCATGGGACGCCCCGCTTCGGCGCTGTATTCCTGGTGCCGGAGCGGCTTCCGCTTCCGGCGCAACTGGTCCCGGCTCCGCCCGTTGAGGCGGGCTTGGCCGCTGCACTTGGGACAGTTCCTCCTTAAGCTCGAGCTGGGTCTGCTCTTCGGGAGGAGGCGCGATCGGATAGGGTGACATGGTCGTGCCCTCCAACAACGGGTAAGCGCACGCGCCATTCCAAGCAAACCGAGGCGGGGCCTGCGCTAATCGACTGAAGCATAGGTGTTTAGGAAGTTTGCGGGTGGAACAGACGCCCCAATCTGCGCCGGTTAGCGCACCTCCTGCGTCGCTCTGCGCGACCTCGCCCACGGGCGGGGCCTAATCCTCCCCGGCAGGCAGCGCATAAACGACTTGAGCTTCTCGAGATTTGAAGCTGAGTTTGTTGGCCTCAGCCGCTCCGCTCGGCGCGCCGGAGTAGCCCAGCAGTTTCATAGCGGCCAGAACGGCGGGAACGTAATCTCGCGTTTCTTTCGGAAGCAATTTCTTGCTGCGCAGGTTCCAAAAGTCCGCCGAACGTTCCAGCTCGATTGCCCGCTGGACGGCTTGCTCGCCGGCGTCATACGCAGCAAGAGCCAGCGGCCAGCTTCCAAATCGAACGTAGAGGTCGCGCAGGTGTCGCGCCGCGGCACGCGTGGCCTTTTCCGTATCGACGCGTTCATCCGCTCGCGGGCTGACCCTCAGCCCATACCGACGCGCCGTTACGGGGATGAATTGCCAGAGCCCACGTGCTTCGCGCGGCGATTGCGCCGCGGGTCGTGCGGCACTCTCAACCAGCACGACAGCCATGAGATCAGCGGGAACGCCTTCGCTCCGAAGGATGGATTCGACCACGGGCCTCAACTGCTGCAGCCGGTTGAGCGCCTGACGGAGATCCTCTTGGCGGCCGCCCCAATACTGTCGAGCAAACTGGTTCAAGTGGATCTCTGCGATGTCCGGTTCAATGTTGCGCGGCGGACTCGCTGGCTGCTGACCCGTGTGCTTCAATGAGGCGGAGTTGAAATTCTTCAATGCGGAGTCGGCTGCGGCGTCGAGCATGCTTTGGAAGGTCGAGAAGGGCTCCTCGGCCGGCATCTTCGACTGACCCGTGGCGAGTTCGGGGCCCGCGCTGCTGATGAACATCAGCAGCAGCCAGAGCGAAACGAGCCGCGAGGATTTACATGAGCGGAGCATCACGACACCAAGCCGGCCTGCTGGAGTTCCGGCTTTACTTCTCCATGCCACTTCCAGATAGCGAAGATCGGCGGGTAGACCACCAGTTCCAAGATGAACGAAGTAAAGATGCCGCCGATCATCGGTGCGGCGATGCGCTTCATTACATCGGCGCCCGTCCCCACCGACCACATGATGGGCACCAGTCCGAAGAACATGCAGGCCACGGTCATCACCTTGGGCCGCAGACGCTTTACTGCCCCGTGGACGATAGACTCCCGCAGGTCGTCCCAGCTGCGCATCTGCCCCTTCTGCTGCGCCTCGTGGTAGGCCAGGTCCAGATAGAGGAGCATGAAGACGGCGGTTTCTGCATCCACGCCGAGCAGGGCGATCAGCCCCACCCAAACGGCGATACTAGTGTTGTAGCCCAGCAGGTAGAGAAACCAGATCGCGCCCACGGCCGAGAACGGTACGGCCAGCAAAATGATGAACGTCTTCACGGTGGAGCGGGTATTGAAGTAAAGCAGCAGAAAAACGACGAACAGGGTAATGGGCACGACCAGCTTGAGGCGCTCCTTGACCCGCTGCATGTACTCGTATTGCCCGCTCCAAACTAGCTGGTAACCCGCGGGAATGGCGACTTTGCCAATGACCACCTTCTTGGCGTCGCACACATAGCTGCCAATGTCTCGCCCGGTGACGTCTACATACACATAGCCACTCAACCGGCCGTTTTCGTCACGGATCATCCCGGGGCCGGTGAGCAGCCGTATGTCAGCAACCTGAGCGAGCGGCACCTGAGCGCCCCCGGGCGTGCTCACCAAGGTACGCTGCAGGCTTCCCAGATCGCTCCGGTAACCCCGCAGGTAGCGGACGTTGACTGGGTAACGCTCCCGCCCTTCCACCGTGGTCGTCACGCGCTCACCGCCTACCGAAGAGGTTAAAACCATTTCCACATCGTCAATCGTCAGCCCATAGCGGGCCAGTTCGTCGCGCCTCAGTTGGAAATCAAGGAAGTACCCGCCGGTGGTGCGCTCAGCGAACACGCTGGTCGTGCCCGGCACGTCCTTGAGCACCATCTCGATGTTTTCGCCGATCGTTTGAATCTTGCTCAGGTCTGAGCCGAGGATCTTGATGCCCAAGGGCGTTCGTACCCCGGTCGTGAGCATGTCGATGCGAGCTTTGATGGGCATGGTCCATGCATTCGCGATCCCCGGCAGTTGCAACGCCTCGTTCAAACCGCCGGGTCCGTAGATCAGCTCTTGCGTGGTTTCATGGTCCCGCCACGCCCGGCGCAGGATCTTCTGCAACCATTCGGGAGCCCAGCTCGAATACCAACGCGGCTTCTTGGGCCACTGGTCGTGTGGTTTGAGGACCACCACGGTTTCTGCCATCGAGAACGGGGCAGGGTCGGTGGCCGTTTCCGCTCGCCCGGACTTGCCGAAAACCCGTTCGACTTCGGGGAAACTTTTCAGAATCTTGTCCTGGACCTGAAGGATCTTGCCGGCTTCAGTGACCGAGATACCCGGTAAAGTCGTGGGCATATACAGGAGTGTCCCCTCGTCCAGCGGCGGCATGAACTCCGAGCCCAAGCGGAAGAAGATAGGCACCGTCAATGCGACGACGATTACGGCAGCGATGATTGTCGACCACTTGTGTTCCAGAACGAACTCGACGACTGGGTGATACAGTTTCATGAGCGGCCGGCTGATGGGGTGCTTCTCTTCGCGGTGGATCTTGCCCACCACGATGGCGTTCACAATGCGGGCCAGCCAGCGCGGACGGAAAACGAAAGCTTTCTGGCGGATGAGGAGCAGCGAAATGGCCGGACCCAAGGTGACGGCCAGCACAGCTGCAATCGCCATGACAAAGTTCTTCGTGAAGGCCAACGGCTTGAAGAGGCGACCCTCCTGCGCTTCCAGCGTGAAAACCGGCATGAACGAGACGGCTATCACCAGCAGAGCGAAGAAGCTCGGACCACCGACTTCCTTCACCGCGGTGACGATCACGTCCCGGTAGTCGGTTGAGCGACCTTCGGATTCCCAGCGCTCGAGCTTCTTGTGGATCTGCTCGACCACCACCACCGCCGCATCCACCATCGCTCCGATCGCCACTGCAATCCCGCCGAGCGACATGATGTTGGCCGTGAGCCCCAGGGAGTGCATGGGGATGAATGAGAGCAGAATCGCGATTGGAATGGTCACAATGGGGATTACCGCGCTCGGGATATGCCAAAGGAAAATCACGATCACCAAGCTGACGATGATTAGTTCCTCGATCACGGTGCTTTTTAGATTCTCAACCGAGCGTTCGATCAGCTCCGCCCGATCGTAGGTAGCGACGATCTTCAGTCCGGGAGGAAGGGTGGGCTCGATCTCCGCCAGCTTGGCGCGCACCCGTTGGATCACCTTTTCGGCGTTCTCTCCGAAGCGCATGATGACCACCGCACCCACCACCTCACCCTTACCGTCCAGTTCGGCTATGCCTCGGCGCAGCTCCGGTCCGAGGGTTGCCGTGCCCAGTTCACGTACCAGAATCGGAGTGCCCGTCTCCGGATTGTTGCCGACGACAATGTTCTCGACGTCCTGCAGACTGCGGATGTAGCCCCGGCCGCGGACCATGTACTCTCGGCCGGTGAATTCGACTAGGCGCCCGCCCACGTCGTTATTGCCGCGGCGGACTGCTTCCACGACCGTATCTATTGAAATCTTGTATGCCAGCAGCTTGGTGGGATCGATATTCACCTGGTACTGCCGGACAAAACCACCCACCGGCGCGACTTCGGCCACGCCAGGAACGGATTGCAGGGTGTAGCGGAGGTACCAATCCTGGTAGGTCTTCATCTCTGCCAGGCTGTACCGGCCGCTCGTGTCCACCAGCGCGTACTGGAAGACCCAACCGACCGCAGTGGCGTCCTTCGCGAGCTCAGTTTGAACGCCCTGCGGCAGGCGCGGCAGGATGCTGCTCAGGTATTCGAGCGTGCGGGAGCGGGCCCAATAAATGTCGGTCCCGTCCTCGAAGACCACGTACACGTAGGAGTAGCCGAAGTCAGAAAAACCTCGGATGTCTTTCACCTTGGGCATACCCAGCAGCGACGAAATGATCGGGTAGGTCACCTGGTCTTCCATGATGTCTGGGCTCCGGTCCCAACGGCTGTAAATGATTACCTGCGTGTCGGAGAGGTCCGGAATAGCGTCCAGTTTGGTTTGGGTCAGAGAGTACCAGCCAAGCAGCACGGCCACCGCGGTGAAAAGGAACACCATAAACTTATTGCGGGCGCAGAAATCGATGATCCAGTTGATCATGGCTTCGTCTCAACTTCCTCCGTCAAATCGACCCAGCGCAAGACTAATCCACCGCTTTCCCGCGCGAATGCTTCGGCATCCTCGCGACGCGCGAAGGCATATGTGCTTGGCTCACAGCGATCGAAAACGCGGCTATACGGGTGCTTCGTCTGGTCGAGCAGGGGGCTATCGTGCGGATCACACAAGGAAAAGCGCGTGCCTTCGACATAGAAGGCGGACTCAGGTTTGAGCGGCCGGAGAGAGTGATACTCGGTGACTTCCACCAACGGTCCTGGTTTTCCGATCTGACGGTTATGTGTCAGCCCGCAGCGGATGCAGCAGACTGGCGCCCGCCACCCATTGAGAAGCACAACCGCGCGGGCTTGCGCGTGGATGCTCCGCTCGCAGATAGGGCACATCTGTGATCTCGTCTTCCACAACAGCCAGTAACCTCCTGCTGCCAGGCCGACGAGAAACAGGCCGCTCAGTACAAAGGTCGCCGTTTTGGCTTGTGTTCCCATCGCTTTTCTCCTTCGTCGCTCAGTGCTTCATGCCACCCATGGCGCTCTTAAGGCGGCTCTCGGAATCGATCAGGAAATTACCGGAAGTGACAATCGTTTCGCCGGGGCGCAACCCATCGAGCACAATGACCTGGTCCCCAACCCGCGCGCCCGCCTGGATCTTGCGAGGCTCGAAGTAACCGTCCACGTGAGCGACGAACACCACCTGCTCAGTTCCTGCATCGAGTACGGCTTCCTGCGGCACCACAACCTGCGTCCCGTAATCGATTGCGAGCTCTACGTCTGCGAACATCTCAGGCTTCAATTCAAGCTCTGCGTTGGGCAACTGCAGTCGGACCTTGGCGGTTCGAGTTTTCGGATCGACAGTAGGGTTGATAAAGGTGACTCTGCCGACGTAACTCTTCCCTGGAAAGTAGCTAAGGTGCATCGTCGCGGTTTGTCCCACCTTAACGTAGGGCACTTCGTACTCGTAAATGTCAGCGAGTACCCAGGCAGTCGAGAGGTCCACGATGGTGTACAAGTCCATCTCCGGATTGACATACCGTCCCTGTGGAAACACCGCGCGCTCGGTCACAATCCCAGTCGCCGGAGAGTACATCGTGAGCGTCCGCTTGACCTTGCCCTCTTTCTCGAGGGTCTGAATATCGTCGTCGCTGACATCCCACAAGCGCAGGCGCTCGCGGGCCGCGCGCAATAGAGATTCCGCACTGCTGGAAACTTCAGCGTAGGGGGCGTCGCTCAGGTACTTCTTCCCGCGGACCGCAATCAAATACTCCTGCTGGGTAGAAACCAGCTCCGGACTGTAAATCGTGAACAGTGGGTCTCCCTTCTTGACGGCCTTGCCTACAAAGTCCACGAATACATCCTCGATGTAGCCGGTCACCTTCGTGTGGATGTGCGATACTTTGGTTTCATCAAAGGTGACTCTTCCGACCGCCCGAATCTTTCGCTGTACGTGCTGGCGTTCGACCCTAGCGGTCCGAACCCCAATTAGTTGCTGTTTTGCAGGGGAAATCATCACAGTGCCCGGTGGCATGTTCTCCTTGGATTCGTTGGTGTCGGCGTACATCGGCGCCAAGTCCATGCCATCCGGAGCCTTTCCGGGTTTGTCGGTTCTGTTGGCCGGGTTCATCGGGTCGTACCAGTAGAGGACTCTGCGCTCGCCTTGCTTGCTGGCTGCGGACGCTTGACCCGCATGTCCTGCATGGCCTTGCGCAGCTTCCGCCGGGGCACCGTTGGACCAGGACTTCAACCAGGTACCGATTGGTGCCCGGAAGAAGTAGAGGACGGCGCCAACCAGAGCCACCATTGTGACCAGCAGGATCATCTTGCGTTTCATGGCTTCCTCACTTTGTCAGCTCGATTCCGGTGATTTCTTCCAGCCGAGCGAGAGCCTTTTGGAAGTTGGCCAGCTCCTCGTAGTAGCTGATCTCGTAGTCGAGCACGTTGGTGAAATTCGAGATCAAGCTTAGAAAGTCGAGCGAGCCTACCTGATAGGCCGCGAGCCCGGACTCCAACGCCAGCGTTGACTGCGGCACAATAGCTTTGGAATAGAGACTAAGCAGCTCCTCCGAGGTCTTGGCCATAAGGTACTGCTCTTTGACTTGAAAGAAAAGAACTGTACGGATGGCCTCGCGCTCATGTCGCGCCGCCGCCAAGCTGGCTGAAGCCTCGCCAACTGCCTGGCGCTGCTTGCTCTTGTAGAATACCGGGAGATTCACAGTGAATCGCAAACCGTACATCTCGGGGAAATCAGGGCGATTCTGGTAATCCCACCCCACGCTGAAGTCAGGGTAGTAGTTCTTCCGTGCCAGATTAACCGCAAGCTGGTTCTGCTCAATCAGCTGCTCCTGCCTGCGAATCTCTGGGAAGTTATCCACTGCCTTTTGCAGGAGCTCTTCGAGCGAATACGCGAATACCGATTTCTCCGCCCGGGCCAGCGGTCCGACAGGACTGTCCGGAGGACGAACGAGCAAACTGTTGAGCTGTGCCTCGAGCGTGCGCCGGCGCTGGCGCAGCACGGTCAATCGCTGCAAGACGCGGCTGACTTCCACTTGGGCGCGAATGACGTCCTGTTGAAGGCCTTTGCCAACTTTGTATCGCTCTTCGGCGATGCGGGCGAGCTTTTCGAGCAGCTCTTTATTTTCTTGTGTGATGTCGAGCGCCCTGTCCACGGCGAAAAGTTCGTAGTAGGCAAGCGCAACCCCAGCTCGCATGCGGCGCCGCACAGCTTCGAGGCTCCACTTCTCGGCGTCCACGTCTTTCTCGGCGATCTTTCCGCGCAAGTCGCGCTTGCCGGGGTACGGGAACTCCTGCATCAGGCCAAATTGGCGATAACTCGAGGGGTCGCCGGCCTGCGTCTTGATCGGGGCGGGGTCACCCATATAGCCGAATGAGAGTTGCGGGTCCGGCAGCGCGCGGGCCTGTGGGACACGGGCGCGTTTGGCCTCCACCTGGCCAGCCACCGCGCGCAGGGCCGGGTGATTGCGCTCGGCCTCTGCTTGCAGACTGGCGAGCTGGACAGGTTGGTCTGCGGCGCGTAGCGGCTGTTGCGCTCGCAGGACTGGCGCGGCGCACGCCAAGAGCAGAAGTTTTACAACGAGTGTGGTTCGAACTCTCATGCCGTTTCCTCTCTTTGTCGAAAAGCGGTCCACGTCTCGCGCATTCCGGTGCTGCAAGAGAGTGCGCGTACTGATTGGCGCTGGTCTGGAGAGGCTTAGATTAGGAAAACGCAGAGAAGGGGCTGAAGGTCGGGCGGCCAAGCAGTCGGAGTAGAGTGCAAGACTCTTGCAGGTCCGGGCGATGGCGTATCACTGGTGCTTCGCTGTACGTTGCCCCATGCATCCACCACGATGTTGGGGATGCCGGCCTTGACCTGCGGTAGCGGAGCCCGGCTCCACTGGCAGCAAGACAAATCCATCGGGGCCTGAACGGCGGTAGACGGTTCCGGCGTTCCCCTCTGCTGGCAATGGGGTTGCGGCTGGCACTCGGCGGGTCTTCCTGTAGGTGTGACACACGCCCCAACCGGCAGAGGAGCCAGGGCCACAAGGCTGATGCAAAGAGCGAAAATTAGACTCCGACGGAACATCGCTGGGGCAAGGAGCATGTCGTATGCCAGAGGGCGGTTACACTAAATATTTTACTTTCAGCGAGGTACAGGGATGTTCCTCCCTACCCCTCTGCGCGCCTTAACACAGTTCGAGAGCGTCGCTGCGCAGCCTGGCCCAGCTTGCCTCACGTCTTCTCGGGTAGCTCGAATCCTGCGATGATGCTCGAGCGCAACTGCGGCGAGATGGTCAGCTCGCGCGCGGGTAACTGCGCAGGCTCAGCAACGCGCTTGCGCCCATAGAAGAACTCGATCACCAGAAAAACGGGGGAAGGTTGCGAGGACAGGATTCCGACTGCCGGCAGCGCGCTGCCGGCGAAGAGAAAAGCAAGGCTGTCTACGAGAATGCCAATGTCGCTCCTCCAAAACAATGCGGCCGATAGGCAGGAGCTTCTGACCGTAGTCGAAAGATCATGGCCAGACACTTCGTCTTCTCAGGAGATAGGTAAGGAGAGAGTAAAGGAAAACCACAATTCCGCTCAGCAAGAAACCTCCTGCGATGTAGAGGAAGACAAGAAAGCCAGTCCGAGGGCTCAAGAGAAAGCTCAGACCCTCCACCAGCAGACCCAGAATCAACAAGATTCCAGACACTTGCAAGTGTCTAGCGTTCAATGGTTCGTTCGCCCTCATTCTACTTGCCACCCGAACCTGGTGCAGTTCAGCTGGGCGGCACTGTGGGCACCGTCGAGACAACCGCCAGTGAAGCACGAGACCTGGTTGGAATTCAGATCGGCGCGAGCCTCGCTAGCGTCGCGTCCGAATCGGTGCGAATCTTCACACTGCCATCTGACACTCGTCATATTCCCGGGCTCCGCGACTCTCCGGACGTCCTTGGCCTCATCATTGTTGCACGGTACCTTGTTCGGTGCAGTGATGCGAGTCACTCGTTCTTGTGACCGGCGTCAGAAGCCCGGAGCAGCGTCATTCAGGGGAAGGGGAATAACCAAAGAGTTAGAAGCTCTCAAGATGCTCTAGGGCCGCCTTATTTCGGATCACCAACGTCGAGCCCTTGATCTGAATGAGCTGCTTCTCCTCGAAATCCCTCTGGAGACGAGTCACCATCTCGGGGGATGCGCCAATCATCTGGGCAATCTCTTCGTGTGTGAGCGTCAGTTCCGCGCGTATTTCGGCCCCTTCCTCATGGTGGCCTGCGGTCAAATCCATAAGAAAGCGCGTCAGCTTCTCTCCGGCGGGATGGGAGAGTCCGATCGTCCACATCTCCGAAAGAACAGCACGATAGTCCTCGCTTAGCTGCTCGGCCACTCTCAATGCAGCTTCGGCGTGCTCACGCAGAAAATTGAGGAAGTCAGCCCGGCCAATGAAATTGGCTTCCGCCGGTTCGAGTACCTCAGCCGTCGTGTTATAGGGTTTGCCCGACACCGTTTCAGCGAGACCGAGGACTTCATCCGCATCACAGATCCTCAAGATCAAAGTCTTACCATTGGTCCAGGACGTAGATAGCTTAACGCGTCCTTTGCAAACAACGAACACCCCGCGCGGACTTTGCCCTTCGACGAATAGAATCTGGCCTTTGGGATAAGAGGATCCAGAGGTGATTGCCGACAGATGTTGTACGGCCGGAAGCGGAAGGTTACGAAATATAACTTCCTCACGGTGTGGGCAGGGGAGGCAGTTCTCGATGAACTCTAGACCTTGCGGAACGCGCATGGGCACACCACGTCCCATTATACCCCGCCCATCCAGCAGACTAACATTGGCCAGGGAGCTACTGCTGCCAGGCTAAGACAGATGATCCCGGAACATCAAATTGGAACGGAGCACAATGTATGCCACAAACGAATGGGGACTAAGCGCTTTTGATCCAGGCAGTTGCTACGGTCCGCGGGGCAAGCTGCTGCGCCACCTAGCGCACCTCAGGTCCGTCGCCGCGCGGCTTGGCCCAGCCCCGTGGGCGAAATCCGCGTCATCCGGGCGACATCCATTACTGATCTCGGTCTTCTGGAGCCGGAGTTTTCTTCTGTTCGTCTGTCTTTCGGGAGGCCACGGCGTTCTTCGATGACTGCAAGAGTTGCTGCAGTAGAAGTTCAAGGTAATACGCCGGACGGGTGAGGCGGAGGTGCTCGGCAGACGTCTCGCCGGTCAGCCAGGAACGGTCCATTGGGTAAACGTCCGGATCGAAGATCGTCGTATAGAAGTGCCAGAGGAGGATGGAGAGCGTGGCCAGGATGGCCTCGTAGTAGTGGACTGCAGTGGCCGCGTCCGCCAGCCACTTGGGAAAGTGCCGGAGAGTGAAATTGTTGAACCACAGCAGAAATCCCGAGACTGCCATCACCACCGACCCCCAGACAAAGGCCAGGTATTCGATCTTCTCGGCGTAGCTGAATTTCCCGAACGACGGGGGCCGGCTCGAAAAGCCGAGGTTGTAGCGCAGCACATCGACAAGGTCCGACAGGTCTTGGATGCCCGGCCGGAGGTGGCGCAGGATGATGCGGTCGCGCCGGGAAGCGATCAAGTGGACGACGTGATAGACCAAGGATGCCAGGAGCACGACCGCGGCTACGCGGTGCAGCGTGCCGCGGAAAGCGAAGCGGGCCTCCCATTGCAGCAGCGGCTGCGCCCACCAGGAATCGGGGAACTTCAGGGCGAAGCCGGTGAACACCAGGACGGGAAAACTCAGCATCACCAGCCAGTGCGCGATGCGGAAATGCAAGTTCATGCGGGCGACTTCTTCGCCCGACCGCTCGCGCCGGCCGCCCCGGACGAGTTTCGCCAGGAAGTCCACGCCGTTGTGGAGCACCATGAAACCGAGCGTGAGGGGGATCAGGACCCAGTAGGCCAGGCGGATCCACTTCACCACGGGGTGCTCGCTCGCGGTGGCGGCCCGCACGTGAACGGGGCCCATGGCGAAGCGGGTGCCTGCGCCGGCGTGGCAGCGGCCACAAGTGTGGGCGAGATTGGCCGGATAAACCGTGGAGCGCGGGTCGTTCGACGGCAAGATATCGTGCACGCCGTGGCAAGAGGCGCAGTTGGCCACCGTCTGCGAGCCCGCGCGCAGCGCCAGCCCGTGGTAACTGCCCTGGAAAGAAACCACTCTATCCGCAGGCAAGTTGTAGCGCTGCGCCAAGCGCTCATCGCTGTGGCAGCGGCCGCAGGTGACGCTGGACACTCGCGCCGGGTTGACCAGCGATTTAGCCTCCCCGGGCGCCAGGATGGCGTGTTCTCCGTGGCAATCGGTGCATACCGGAGCGTCACGCACGCCGCGCAGCACCGCCTGCCCGTGCACGCTGGCTGTGTAGGTCTTTTGAATATCAGCGTGACACGTGCCGCAGGTCTGCGGCACGTTCCAGTGATTGATCTTGGAACGAGAATCGCGCGCCGCAAAAATGGCGTGGTTGGAGTGGCAGTCGGAACACGACGCCGCACCCGGATTGCCCGCGGCCAGCGCTCGTCCGTGCACGCTCAGCCGGTACGCCTCCACCGGATGGGCAAACGGGATGTTGTGGCGCGCAAGAAATTCAGCATTGGCGTGGCAGGAGCCGCAGGTGTCTGGCAGATTTTTCTTGGCCACCGGCGATTGGGGAGCCGACGCGGGCAGGATTTCATGGACAGGTCCATGACACGACTGACAAGTGGCCCCTTCGGTGTCGCCGCTCCGGCGAACCGCGGCGTGCACGCCTAGCTCGTATTCGCGCACGATGTCGCCGTGGCAGGAGGCGCAATCGACCCGAGGCATCGGCTGCGGGTGCGGGAATTCCCTGATGCCGGTGTGGCAGACCGTGCAATCCAGGCTGGCGTGGACGCTGGCCGCGTGCTTCGCGGCGTTGATCGAGATGATGCGGCCAGACTCCGACTGCATGCCGGGTTGGCCATGGCAAGCCAGGCACTGCTCCGCTTGGCCGGCGCTCTTCTGATTTGCGCCGGCGTCGGCGGGCAGGGTCAGCAGTAACCCCAGTGCCGCGAGAAGGCCTGGAAGCTTGGGCATGGGCCTCTTACCGGTTCACCGGCGTCGCCACACCGCCTTCGGTCTTTCCGGAGCGGGCGGCGCACCCGCCGGACGCGGTTATTTCATTCCCAGATCCGCCAAGATCTTGGGATTGGGGTCCTCCACTGCAAGAATTGTGTGGCACGCATTGCAATCGTTGGTAATCACGTGGCCGTCGGCGCTGGCGTGATTGCCGTCATGACAGCGGAAGCAGCCGAGGAAATCCTCGTGACCGATATTGTTGGGATGGGTTCCCCAGGTAATCCGCATCTCCGGAAAAATATTGCGCAGGTAAATGGCCGCCACCTGCTCGCCGGAAGTTTCCACCAGCGCTCGATGCACCCGATAGACATCCGGGTAATTCGACCGGTAGAACTCGTTGAGCGTGGCAAGGATTTTCATTCTGGCAGTCTCACGGTCCGGGTATTGGGCGCGCAGCAGTTCCACCGACTTCTTCTTGATGAAAGGAAGCAGGGGGCTGATGCGCCCCTCGGAGATCTGCTGGTCCACAGCGCGCTCGGGCATCTGGAAAGCATGGGTGGGCCGGTTGTGGCAGTCCATGCAGTCCATCACCCGGCGCTCGGCACGAGCGAGCTGCTCGGGAGTCGGCTTGACCTCGCTAGAGGAGAACGCCACCGTCCGCCCGGCGTCGTCCAGGTAGCTCACCTGCGGAATCACCTGGCGGCGGCCGTCGGTCGAAACGTAGCGGATGCGCTCGGCCAGGTCCAGGTGCCGGCCATGGATGCCCACGGCTCCCTGCCAGCTGAGGCCACCGATCTTCAGCACCAGCACGGTGGTCAGCGGCGTGTTTTTTTCGTCGTCGGAGTATCTTGTGCGCACCAGGAACTTGTCGCCGGTGAACCTCTGCGGCCAGTGGCACTGCTCGCACGTCTCGCGGGCCGGGCGCAATTGCCTGACCGGTGAGGGGATCGGCCGAGAGTAGGTATGCAGGGTGACCGCGAACACCTGCCGGACGCCCGAGAATTTCGAGCGCACGAACCAGGAGGCGCCTGGGCCGATATGGCATTGCACGCAGGCGACCCGGGAGTGCGGCGAATTCCGATAGGCGGTGAACTCCGGTTCCATGACCGTATGGCAGGTCTGCCCGCAGAACTGCACCGAATCCATGTACTCGACGCCGCGATAGGAGGCCGTGCCCAGGATGGCGAAATTCAGAAACGTCGCCAGGCTCACCAGCCACAGCCCTTGGCGGATGATCGGGCTGCCAAAATCAATCTGTGGATAAGCCTCCGGCAGCTCCCCGCGGGTGCGTAGCTTGCGGCGTCGCCACAACGCGCCGAGGGGAATCAAGACCAGCCCGGCAACGAAGACACCGGGGAGGATCAGGAAAAAAATAATTCCCGCGTAGGGATGAACCGGCCCGCCCTTGACAATCTCAAAAATCCAAAAGGAAAGGAGGGTGGTCGCGGCGCTGGTGGTGAGCACCGCGCCGAGCATCGTGACCGCGTTATTCCCCAGATAGAAGGCGGGACGGAACCATCCCGCCATGCGTTCGCGAACAGTCATCTCTGCCGAGCCCCGTCCCCGCCGGGTCTGGCCGGCAGAGCCCGCGAGTCAGCCGGCTGCCGGTGGCCTACGCGCCGCTTAGGTTCCCAGGGCCGCGACAACAAGGAAGCGCGGCTCCACCTGCAGCGTTGCGCGGAGGGAGTTGCTGATGAAGCAGGATTTCTCCGCCTTGGCCAGAACTACCCGCGCCTTCTCCAGGTCTTCGGCCGTGATTTCAATCTCCGGCACGATGGTAATCGCAGTGAAACGATAACCCTCTCCGGTGACTTTTTCCAGTCGAGCGACGACCTTGCTGCGGTACTCGGCAATGGAGAGCTTGGAGCGTTCGGCAATGGCGAGAAACGTAGTCATCAGGCAGCTCGCGGTGGCCGCCGCCAGCAGATGTTCCGGCGTCCACCTGCCGGGAGTCCCGGCAAATTCCGCCGGCGCGGAGATCTGGAGCGTGGGCAGGCCCTCGGAAGTGACCTGTCCGGTGCGCCCCTCGGTCCAAACCACTTCTGCCTCGTATTCATAGGAGTCGGACACTGTCATGGTCTCCTTTCGTGTGATTTGCCAGCGCAGCGAGTGCCGCGCGGGCGGGGTTCATGGGAGTGAATGACGCCGCTCGGCGGCGTCATGGGACGCGTTGCATGGATGCGGTTCCTGCAGGAATGACGCTGGTGGCCAGCGTCCTGATCCGACAGCACCTGTTCGAGCACCGTCAGGGGCCAGCCACAGATGGGACAATCCCGGTTCAATTCCTTGTTCCTCTCGCTGTAACAGCCCCGTGGCGTGCCTCCAGCGCGCTGGAGACGATGCGGAGCAGTTCCTGCTCGTTGAGCGGCAGCCCTACGCTGTCGAAGGCGCCGCGCCGCATCGCTTCCAAGTAAAGATCCACGTCCGCCGCCGCGGTGACCACAACCACCGGGGGGGCGGAGGGAGTCTGTTGCAACCATACGAGCATATCGAGAGGGCGCTGGAAGCAGCCGCAGAGCCGCGTCACGATCAAGTCCACTTTCCGGCCCCGGACCGCGGCGCGCAACTCCTCGAACGAATTCACTCCCTCGACGCGGAGTCCCCAGTGCTCCAGGCGTTCGCGCAACGCGTCCAGATCGTCGCGTTGCGCTCCCCAGAGAAGCACACGTGCGTCACCTAAGTTTTCCATCGCGCCACCTTCGACCGATCGCGCCGGACGAGGTCGTGAACCGCCCCGACAATCTCGACCGCCGGGCATGGCTTCTCGATCACGAGATCGAAACCCCGCGCCCGGGCCCTGTCGGAGAGTTCCGCGCCCGCCTCAGCGGAAATGAGGATCGCCAGCGTCTCGGGGAACTTCTCACGCGCATAGGAGAGGATTTCCGAACCGCAGTGGCCCTGCGCGAGCCGCCAGTCCGTGATCAGGACATCAAAACAGGAGTGCGCAGCCAGGGATATCGCCTCCCCCACCGACTCCGGGGCGGTCACGCGGCAGCCGTCGCGCTGCAGGCTGCTGCTCATGCACCAGCGCAGCAACGGGTTATCTTCGACCAAGAGTATCGATGGATGTTCCACGACTCCCCCGCTACTGTTCGCCGGAGCGGGCCTCCGGCCTGCTTTCTTGCAACCCATTGACCGAAGGAAGGATTGGCCACTCAGGACGAGTAACCATTGAGATTGCCAGCGTTTGGCGGCCTCACCTTTCGGGCGGTGCCGCATGTCTTCGCCTGGGCTGCGGGAAATTCGGCCCTGCCGGGCTGCCGCTTGCGTGATATGGCTCAGCCAATGGGTTCCATCGCCCCGGCAAGAATTGTTTCAACTTGATGTACGGAAACGACTTGGCGTCGGTCGTAGTATTGGTGTTCAACGTGCGCGTGTGGCCCCGCGGGTCGGGGGATTCGTTTGATGCCGGTGCATCACCGCTCAGCTTGGGGTCAACTGCGGCAAACATTCCGCTCGGTACGCACGGGGATCGTACTGCTGATCCTGCTGGGACTCACCTCGGCCGTCGGGACGCTTGTGCTCCAGCGGCCGCAGACCGACCCCGAGCAGCTCACACGCGCCTATGCGCCCCAGACGCTGCGATGGCTGGATCTCCTGGGCTTGACCGACGTTTTCCACTCCTGGTGGTTCGCGGTCTTGCTGGCCGCGATTGCTTTGAACCTGATTCTGGCTTCGCTCGAGCGCTTCCCCGTCGCCTGGGCCTACTTTCGCCGGCCCTACCGCCGGCCCGAAGCCCATTTTCTAAAGGGCCTGGCGCTGCAGGAGGAGATTGCCATTCCCAGCGAGGAGCGAGGCATGGCGGCAGCGGAGCGCGCCTTCCAACGTATGGGATTCAAGTCCCGGCGGGTCCCCGGGTCGGAAAGCGCTTCCCTGTTCGCCGAGCGTTATCGCTTTTCGCGGCTGGCCGCCTACGTGGTGCACGCCAGCCTGCTGTTGATTTTCGGCGGCGCCATCGCCGACGCGCTGTGGGGCTACCGCGGAATCGTCACGCTGACGGCGAATCAGCAGACCGACCGAATCGAGCTGGGCGATGGCAAGAGCAAGACGCTGCCCTTTGTCATCCGCTGCGACGCTGCGGGCCAGGAAAATTATTCGGACGGCTCGCCGCGGCGCTGGTGGTCGAAGGTCGCCGTGCTCGAGGGCGGACGCGAGGTGCGGAGGAAAGAGATCGCCGTCAACGATCCGCTAGTGTACCGCGGCGTGCGTTTCTATCAGGCCAGCTATGGCACCAGCGGCGAGGCGGATGCCATCCGGCTGCGGGCCACGTCCAAGTCCGCTCCCGTCGACGCCAAGGAGATCGTGCTGCGGCCCGGGGAATCGCGCGCGCTCGACGCGGACACGTCGGTAAGCCTGGCTGCTTTCTTTCCCGACTTCGTCCTGCGCGGCAAGCAAGTGGAGAACCGTTCCAATCAACCGAACAACCCGGCCATCGAGCTTCGCGTGGACTCCAAGAAATCGGGCGCGGTCAAGGTCTGGTTATTCCCGAAATTTCCCGATTTCGCGCATCCCGACGACTCGCCCTACGCCTTTCAAGTCCGAGATCTCCAAACGGATTACTTCACCGGATTGCAGGTGTCGCACGAGCCCGGCCAGTGGGCGGTGTGGGCAGGCGTGCTGTTGATGGGAGCGGGGCTCGCGGCGGCCTTCTATTTTGTCCATGTGCGCGTCTGGGCGGTGCCCGTCGGAGACGGGCGAGGCCGCCTCGTGCTCTGGGTAGGAGGCACGGCCAGCAAGAACCGCGAAGAGTTCAAGGAACGCTTCCGCAAGCTGGTGGGGGAAATCCAGAGCGGCCTCGCCTACGCCGGCGGGGCTGCGGAGGGGAAAACCTAAGTCCCATGGCCAGAGCGCTCGCGCCGAGCAAGGTGGCAAGCAGAGCGGGCCATCGCCCCGGGGCAGCCGGTAATCTGTTGCTCTTGCTGGTCGGCCTGGGCGTGCTCTTGCTGTTTCTCACCGCGCTTCTCCCCGCGGTGAAGAACACCGAGGTCTTCACCGAGGAAAATCTGCTCTACGCGGCGCTGATATTCTACGGTGCTGCCGCGGCGCTCTACGTCGGGTTTGCCGTCAGCGGCGTCCCGCGACTGGCCACCGGCGCATCGTTGGCCACCGCTCTCGGCCTGGTCGCCAACACGCTGGCCGCGGGCCAGCGCTGGTATGCCGCGGGACATCCGCCATTTTCCAGCATCTACGAGATGCTGCTGAGTTTTGTCTGGACCCTGGCGGCGCTGACCCTGTTCGTCGAACGGCGATACGCCGTGCGCATCCTCGGCAGTGTGACGATGCCGCTGGCGACTCTGTCGGTCATCCTGATGCAGGTGCTCCCCGCGCCGGTGCGGCCGCTGGTACCGGCCCTGCAGTCCACCTGGCTGCACGTCCACGTCACCTTGGCGATGCTTGCCTATGCAGCCTGCGCGGTCAGCGTCGCATTGGCCTTGCTGTTCCTGATCCGCGATGGGGTGAAGACAGAAACGTTTCTGGCGGTGACCAGCGCTCTGGTGGTGGCTATTTACGCGGGAGTTGCCACGCGCTTCGACGGCTCCGGCGGCCTCCGCGTGGTGGCCTGGGACGCGGCCAACGGCCGTGAGATTTTCCTCGCCGAAAAAACGCCGCTGCTCGTGGTCATCCCCGGCCTTGGCTGGGTGCTGTTTCTGGTTCTGGCTGCTGTGCTGACCCCGCTGGCACTGTGTCTCTGGGCCCGCTGGAACCGGGCGGAAGGCGCGATGGTCTGGACCAATCGCGCTTTCTTCGTCAGCGCCCTCCTGCAAGCATCGGCGCTCGCGGCGTTCATGCTCCGGGCGCGCGAAGGTCTCTATCCATCGCCGCAGGTCGAGGAAGTGTTCCCGACCAGCTTGGCGGCGAGCCCGTTCATTCTGGCAGGGCTGGTCGGCGGGCTATTTGCCTCGGCGCTCTATCTGCTCTTGCTATGGCGGCGAGAGAGCCTGGAGCGCATGTTGCCGGAAGCCGAACGACTCGATCAGCTCACCTACAAAGCCATTGGGCTCGCTTTCCCGCTGCTCACTTTGATGATCGCCGCGGGGGCCTACTGGGCGAACCGCACCTGGGGCTCGTACTGGAGCTGGGATCCGAAAGAGACCTGGGCGTTGATCACCTGGATGGTCTACGCCGGTTACCTGCACATGCGCATGGCGCGCGGTTGGCGGGGCCGGCGCGCCGCCTACTTTGCGATTCTGGGATTCGCCATCGTGCTGTTCACGTTTTTTGGCGTGACCTACCTGCTGCCCGGTCTGCACGCCTACGCCTGAAGGGGCAGGGAAAGCCGAGGGATGGGGGAGAGGGAAATGGGAGCGGCATCCCTTCTGACGGAAAGAGAGTCGCATGCGCTCGCGTTGAAAACTATGCGGGCGTTTGTCATGAAAGGCAGGCGCAAAGAACTGGCTAAACACTTTGGCGCCGACGTTGTGCTAGACTTTGCCGACCAGGACCCCGTCGAGACCATCCTTAGCCTCACGGCAGGACAGGGGGTGGATTCCGCAATCGAGGCCCTGGGCTCGCAGGCGGCATTCGAGGCCTGCATCAAAGTCACCCGGCCAGGGGGCACCATTTCCAACGTTGGTTACCACGGCCGGAGCGAGTACGTCCAGATCCCACGGACAGAATGGGGTGTGGGCATGGGAGACAAGACCATCCGGACAGCGCTTTGTCCCGGCGGCAGAGAGCGCATGCAACCTCTGCTCCGCCTGCTGGAGACAGGCCGCGTGGACCCCACGCCGATGACCACGCATCGCTTCCCCTTCGACCAGATCGAAACAGCATTTCATCTGATGGAAACTAAGGAGGACGGGATCATTAAGCCTCTGATCCTTTTCTAGCAGCACGCCATGAGGCCAGCGGAAGAAAACATCAACCACCTGTACCGCGCCGAGACCTGCGCCCGGCTCGAAGTCGCGGTTCGCACCAGGAGGGTCCCATGACCCGATCGAGAATGTTTCAGTGGGTTGTCCTGGCACTGGCCGCCGCTACGATTCTCTTGGTTTTCGTCGGGCGGCCGCTGGGGGCAACCCATCGCGAGCAGGCGAAAAAGCCCACTCCAGCCCCGGCCGTGGACGCCTCCAAGTACGTGGGCTCGGAAACCTGCAAGGGCTGCCACGAAGACATTTACAAGAAGTTTGAACTCACCCCGCACTGGAAGACGACCTTCTGGAAACGCGCCGGCTCCGAAGCCATGGGCTGCGAGTCCTGCCACGGGCCCGGCGCCGACCACGTCAACGGTGGCGGCGACAAGAGCAAGATCTTCATCTTCAAGCGGGCGACTACCAAGCAGAGCAGCGAGCGCTGCCTGGAATGCCACCAGTACGGCGAAGAACACAGCAATTTCACCCGCTCGATGCACCGGATCAATGACGTGAGCTGCACCGATTGCCACTCGCCGCACCACGCCAAGGAAAGTCAGTTCCTGCTCGTGCAAGGCCAGCCCCAGCTCTGCTTTTCCTGCCACCTGGAGACCAAACCGCAATTCAATAAACCCTTCCGGCACCGGGTGAACGAAAAGCTGGTGAAGTGCACCGACTGCCACAACCAGCATGGAGGTTTCCTCACCCGGCAGTTACGCAGTACGGCGGCGCAGGACCAGGTCTGCTTCAAGTGTCACGTGGACAAGGCCGGGCCGTTCGTCTTCGAGCACCATGCGATCAAGCCCGAAGGCTGCGTGGCCTGCCACATGCCGCACGGCTCGTCGAATCCGAGGCTCCTGAAGCGCAGCCAAATCAACGTGCTCTGCCTGGAGTGCCATTCGCTGACCACCGATACCGGCCCGGCCTCGATTCCGACATTCCACAACCAGGCCCAGAAGTATCAGGCCTGCACGATGTGTCACGCGCAGATCCACGGCTCCAACTTCGACCGGTTCTTCTTCAAGTAGGCATGCCATGAACAGCCGATTCCAGAACGCAAATCACGCACCAACGGGGAGCGACCGCTTCGCGCCACGGCGCTCGCCCATCGGAAGAATATCCCGCCCGGAGTGGCGGTGGGAGTGGCCTATGAAACCGAATCGTTCAGTTCTGCGCCGCGCGTCTCTCCTCTTGAGTTTGGCGTTCCTGCTCCACCTGCCCGTGCGCGCCCAGGATCCGGACAAGCCGCCCGAGGGGATTGACTCGGGGAACTACAACATCAGGCAGACGGTGGAGTTCGGCGGGCGCATCATTCCCCGCGGTGACTTCAAGGACTCTCGGGGCACTCGGGAGGTGTACAACACCTTCGTAAACCTGCGGAGCGGCCCGCGGCTGCTCGACTACACGCTGGAAATGAGGTCGCTCAACCATCGGGGAACGCTTTTCGACAACCTCTTCGTGACCAACTTCGGCTACGGCGGTGACCCGAACAACGTCACGCGCCTGCGGGCCTATAAGAACAAGTGGTACAACTTCAGCGCGACGTTCCGCCGCGACTATAACGTCTGGGACTACAATCTGCTGGCCAATCCCTTGAACGCGTCCAGCCCGACGTTCGCCAATGCCCCGGCGGGTTTTGTCTCCACGATTTTCCTCTCCCCGCACAGGATGAACCTAGTGCGCCGGATGAGCGACTACAACCTGATCATCGCCCCGCAATCGCCCCTGCGCTTCCGCCTGGGATACTCGCGCAACGTCAGCGAGGGGCCGTCGTTCAGCAGCATCCACACGGGCACCGACGCCCTGCTCTTCCAGCCCTGGAAGACCACGGTCAATGCCTACCAGATTGGCGTGGACTTGAAATTCATTCCGCGCACCAATATCAGCTACGACCAGTTCTTTAACTACTACAAAGGAGACACGGCCTGGAACCTCGCCGGCACGCCGTTTCTGCTCCAGACGCCGCCGCCGGGCCCGGCGGTCACGCCCGTTCCGGTCGACCTTGGGCTGCCGTTTAACGCCGCGCCCGGCGCCAACCAGCCGTGCGGGACGCCGTTCAACGCGCCGCCCAGAGCCGGCACCGCCAACCCCGGCTGCAACGGCTACCTGAGCTACCTGCGCAGTGGACACGTGCGCACCTCCTTCCCCACCGAACAGTTCAGCATCCAGTCCAATTACTTTCGAAACGTGGACTTCTCCGCGCGCTTTTCTTACTCGGGCGGGGACAACAACGTGTTCGCCTTCCGGGAAGACTTCGCCGGGCTGGTCACCCGCACGCGCCAGCGTGCCTTCGGCGCTACCGGGCCGGCCAGCGGGCGGCGCGTCACCGCGTCCGCCGATGCAGGCATCACCATCCACGTCAGCGAGAAATTCCGCATCACGGACACGTTCCGGTTCAACAACTTCCGCATTCCGGGAGTGCTGGCGTACACGCAATCGTCCCTGTTCGGAACGTCCATGCTGGTGGCACCCAACACGTTCACTCCAGGTCCCGCGCCGCCCCCGAGTTGCCCGACGGTGACATCCCCGGGCTGCCCGCAGCACAACACCAGTTCTCCCCCCGACGTCTTCACCCAGCTCTCCAGCCTGTTTCTGAAGCAGGACGTGAAGGTGAACACTTTCGAGCTCGACTACGACTTCACCCACCGCATCGGCGCCCGGGTGGGCTATCGCTACCGGCACCGCATCATTGCCGAGAGCGACACGGAATCCGGCACCTTCATCTTCTTTCCGACCCTTCAAAACAGCCGCACTCCGCCTCCGCCGCTGAACGTGGACGACGCCGGGAACCCATTGACGTGCCCGGTGGCCAACAACCGGTCCGATGGCTCGTGCGTGCTGTCGGCGTTTTCGTCGGACGGTCCGACGTTCACGGAGATCAACGAGCACTCGGCACTGCTGGGCATCTGGCTGCGACCAATCGATGAACTGCGCATTAGCCTGGACACGGAGATCTTGTCCGCCGACAACACCTTCACGCGCATCAGCCCGCGGAACTTGCAACACTACAAAGTGCGCGCCAGCTATCGCCCGGTGAACTGGGCTAGCTTCGGGGCGGTGGTCAACATCCTGGAGAGCCGCAACAACATAAGCCAGGTCAATAACCTCCAGCACAACCGGAGTTACGGATTCGACCTGGCCCTGGAGCCCAATGACCGGATGAGCTTCGACATCGGCTACGAGTACAACGACATCTTTTCGACGATCCTGGTCTGCTTCGTCAGCAGCAGCTCGCCGCCGGGTCTGTCCAAGTGTCCGGGCTCGACGGTCCTGCTCGCGCAGAACTCGGTCTATACCAACAAGGCTCACTACGGCTACGTGGACCTGATGTGGAAGCCGATCAAGCGGGTCACCACTCACCTCGGTTACGCCATCACCAGCGCCACGGGCAGCACGCTCATCCTGAACCCGAACACGCCGCCGGGCTCACTGGCGTTCAATTATCACCGGCCGTACGGCGGGTTCGCGGTCGAGCTGGCCAAGGGCCTGACCTGGAAGGCGAACTGGACGTATTACGGCTATAACGAGAAGGAGCAGTTGGTGCCGGTGGATGCCACCGGACCGCGGGATTTCCGCGGGAACATGGTCACGCTGGCGCTCCGCTACGCCTTCTGACCTGCTCGAGCGGGCCAATCCCGGGGCCGCTCCGACGAAACCGGAGCGGCCCCGTAACATTACCAGCCTCCCTGCTGTTACAATGCCGCGGGGTTGCCATGGGGTCTGTGAATGTGCCCGAGTGAATCCCGCGGAGTCCCCGAGGAACGCGAGGCCCCGGCCGCACCGCGGCGGCGTTTCGTCGAATATTTGCTCGGCGGCAGCCTGCTGGCTTCGGCCATCTCCTTCGTGTACCCCATCCTGCGTTACTTGGTCCCGCCTGCGGCTACCGATTTGGGTGGCGACACCGTGGTGGCTGGCCACGCGGGCGAACTGAAGCGAAACACCGGCAAGATTTTCCGCTTCGGCAACCGGCCGGCTCTGCTCGTGCTGACCGCCGACGGCGAATACAGGGCCATGTCCGCAACCTGCACGCATCTGAACTGCACGGTGCAGTATCGCGGCGACCTGCGCCAGGTCTGGTGCGCTTGCCACAACGGTTTTTACGATCTGAGCGGCCGCAACATCGCCGGCCCGCCGCCCCGCCCGCTGGAAGCCTACGACGTGCACGTGCGCGGCGACGAGATTGTGGTGAACCGGCGGCGCGGAGCCTGACGTGAGCGTCTTCGCACGCATCCGCGACTGGCTGGACGAGCGCTTCGGCTGGAGCGAACTGCTTGCGCCGCTGCGCAAGAAGACCGTTCCCGTCCACCGCCTCTCCTACTGGTATTTCCTCGGCGGCATCACGCTGTTTCTCTTCCTCATCCAGGTGGCCACAGGGATTTTGCTCCTGCTCTACTACCGCCCAAGCGCCAACGAAGCCTTCGAGAGCGTGCAGTACATCATGACCCGAGTCCAGTTCGGCTGGCTGGTGCGCTCGATTCACTCCTGGGCCGCCAACCTCATGATCTTCAGCGCCTTTGCGCACATGTTCAGTGTGTTTTTCCTGCGCGCCTATCGCAAACCCCGCGAACTCACCTGGGTCAGCGGCATGCTCCTGCTGTTCCTGGCGCTGGGTTTCGGATTCAGCGGCTACTTGCTGCCCTGGAACACGCTGGCGTTCTTCGCCACGAAGGTCGGCACGGAAGTCGCCGGGCAAGTGCCGCTGGTAGGGCGTTGGCTGGTCGTGTTTCTGCGCGGCGGCGAGGAGGTGACCGGCGCCACGCTGACTCGCTTTTTCGGTTTCCATGTGGCCGTGCTGCCCGGCCTTACCACTCTGCTCCTGGCACTGCATCTCCTCCTCGTCCAGCGGTTCGGAATCAGCGTGCCGCCCAGCGTGGAATCGCAATGGCGGTCGCTGGCGCCGGCCACCCGCGAGATCCGTTTCTTCCCGCACTTCATGATGCGCGAGCTCATGGCCTGGTATGTCGCCTTGGGGGTACTCGGCGCGCTGGCCGCTCTGGCTCCTTGGGAATTGGGTACCAAGGCCGATCCGTTTGCGCCCGCGCCGGCCGGCATCAAGCCGGAATGGTACTTCGTGTTCATGTTCCAGACGCTCAAGCTGCTCCCGGCAAAGCTCTGGGTCCTGGACGGGGAAGTGGTCGGCGTACTCGTGTTCGGCCTGGCCGGTCTGCTGTGGACCCTGGTGCCGTTTTTCGACCGAAATAGCCCGGGGCGGACACAGCGCTGGGTGCTGGGCGCCGGAATTTTTGCGCTCACCTATGTGGCGTCGATGACCGTCTATGGGTACGTCGCAAAATAGGAAGCGATGAACCTGGAACTCGGCACGAACAAGCTCGCTGGCGGCGACCCGGGGTGGCGAAGTGAACCATTGCCCTGAGCCCTGCGCCCCGCTGCGGCGAGGCGGGCGATGCTCCGCTCTGTCGGCCCGCTGCCTGGCTTGGCTGTTCTCCCTGCTCGCCTTTCTCCCGGCCGCCCACGCGCAAGTGAAAAGCACATGCTTGGATTGTCATTCCGCACTGGATCCGCCGCTCCAGGTGACCCCGGAACAATTCGCGCAAGACATCCATGCGCAGAAGGGGTTGAACTGCGCGAGTTGTCATGGCGGCGACCCCACCAGCGAAGACCCGCAACGCGCCATGGGCCGCGCCGCCGGCTTCCTCGGCAAAATCAAGAGAACACAAGTCCCGGCGCTCTGCGCGCGCTGCCATTCCGACGCCGCCTACCTGCGCCAGTACAACCCCTCGCTGCGCACCGACCAATACAGCCAGTATCTCACCAGCGTGCACGGCAAGCGGCTGGCGCGCGGAGATGCCAAGGTGGCTGTCTGCACCGACTGCCACGGGGTCCACGATTTGCGGCCGGCCAGCGACTCACGCTCGAAAGTCCACGCGCTCAACGTAGCGGACACCTGCGCGCGCTGCCACGCCAACGCCGACTACATGAAGGGTTACGCCATCAAGACGGATCAGTTCGCCGGCTATACCGCCAGCGTTCATCACGAAGCCCTTGTGGTCCGCGGCGACTTGAGCGCGCCCACCTGCACCACGTGCCACGGCAACCACGGCGCAGCGCCTCCCGGCATCGCTGCGGTCGAATTTGTCTGCTCGACCTGCCACGTATTCCAGGCACAATTGTTTGACACCAGCCCGCACAAGAAGGCGTTTGCAGCCATGGGACTCCCCGCCTGCGTCACCTGCCACAGCAATCATCGCATCGCGCGCCCGACCGACGCCCTCATCGGAATCGACAAAGAGTCCGTCTGTCTCAACTGCCATTCCTCGGGCGACCCCGGGTACAAGGCCGCGGAGGAGATGCGCGGGCAGCTAAACCGACTCGAAGCGGCCATCGCACGGGCTGACCAGGTGTTGGATCGCGCGGAACGCTCAGGGATGGAGGTCAGCCAAGCCAGGATTGACGAGGCGCAGGCGCGCGATGCTTTGACCAAGGCCCGGGTGACCATCCACAGCTTCCAGACTGCGCTCGTGGATGAAGACATTCAGACCGGTCTAAAGGTAGCCAGCCAAATGTATCAGTTCGGGACCAGGGCCTTGGCCGAGCGCGACTACCGCCGCAAGGGCCTGGCCATTTCCCTGGTGACCATCGTGTTCGTCCTTATCTGCCTGCGTCTGTACATCCGCGAGCTGGGATCCCGCGATAGACTAGGAGGCGGCTAACAATCGAAGAAGGAGAACACGGTTGGTTTGCTAATCTAATCCGGCGGCGTCTGCGCCGTAAGACGGACCGAAAGCGCTGGGCTGCTGCGCCCATCCAATGAGGAGGTCACAAATGAAACACGGGCTGACTTTGGGAGTGATTCTGCTGTTGGCGGTTTCTGTTCCGCTGCTATCCTCTGGGAAGGGAGATACGGCAGCCGGCAAGGTCTCGTTTGCGAAGCGCTGTGCCGGTTGTCACGGGGCTGCTGGCGAGGGCAAAGAAGCCATCGCCAAGATGATGAAGGTGGAAATGCGCCCCCTCGGATCGAAGGAGGTCCAGGCCAAGAGCGACGCCGATCTGCGCAAGGCCATGGTGGACGGCGTTGGGAAAATGAAGCCGGTGACCGGCCTGGCCGATGCGGAGGTGGCAAATTTGATCGCCTTCATCCGCAGCTTGGCCAAGAAGTAGGCTAGCGGCGCGAGGGCTGTCACCGAAGGGAAGGATTGCCACCTCACGCCGTTTTCACGCCGGGTTCAATAACTGGCGGAGTTTTTCCACCAATTGACCGGCATCGTAAACAGGCTTTTCCAGGTAGTCGTCGGCGCCCGAGGCGGCCAGGAGGCGTTCGCGATCGCCCGCCATGGCATGCGCCGTGGCCAGCAGGATGGGCAAGGGCCGCCCCGTCCGGCGGAGCGTGCGCTGCTTTAGCTCCCGCGCCAGTTCCAGGCCGTCAATGAGGCGGCCCTCCCATTCTGTCCCGCGCAGGGACACGTCCAGCACGGCCGCGTGCACGCGCCCGGTGTCCACCGCATCGAAAATCTCCCGGATATCCTCCGTCACCAGGCACGTGAAGCCGCCGGCGCGCTCGAGCGCCATGCGGTAGAACTTGGCCACCAGCGCGTTGTCCTCCACAATCAGCACGGTGTGTCCGCGGGCCTCCTTCGGCTGGTCCTGAGGAGTCATCGTCCCGTCTGGGTGGAGACCTGGTTGGGCGGACCGGATCGCGGAGCCTCCCGCAAAGCGTGCGACGCGAGCGGCAGGGTGAACCAGGCAAGCGTTCCGCGGCCTTCGCCGCCGGTCTCGAGACCAATCGCCCCGCCCATCATTTCCACCAGCCGGCGAGCGATGGCCAGGCCCAGCCCGCTGCCGCTGTGGCGACGGGTCTGCGCGTTCTCCACCTGGACGAATTTTTGGAACACCTGTTCGCGCTTCTCCGCGGGGATGCCGATGCCTGTGTCTTCCACCTCCAGGCGAAGAAAGGCCGGCTTCGCCGTCGGCGCAGGCTCTCCCGGCACGACGCTGGCGCGCAGGGTCACGGAGCCCTGGGGGGTGAACTGCACTGCATTGGAGAGCAAGTTCAGCAGGACTTGTCGCAACCGCACCTCGTCCGCGCGCACTTGCGGCAGAGCCAGGCGCGTGGTGCGGTCGAACAGTTTAAGGCCCCTCGACGCCGCCTGAACCACCACCAGGGGAAGCGTCGAATCCAGCACCTGCCGGGGATTGACGTCCTCAATGTGCAGGGTCATCTGATTGGCTTCGATCCGGGCGATGTCCAGAATGTCGTTGACGATGCCCAGCAGGTGCTGCGCGCTGGCGAAGACATCGCGGAGCAGTTCCTGCTCCTCCGAGCGATCCTTGCACAGGCCGTCGAGAATGAGTTTGCTGAAACCCAGAATGGAGTTGAGCGGGGTCCGCAATTCGTGCGATGTGTGGGCGAGGAACTCATCCTTGATCCGGCTGGCCTCGGCGAGCTCGCGGTTGGCGCGCTCCAACTGCTCGTTCAGCGCACGCAGATTTTGCAGCGTCGCATGCATGTAAGATTCACACATCAGGTTGAGGTCGAGATCGAGGACCTTGCCGAGCGAGTGCGCATGGCGCAGGCGGTCGTCGCTGGCGGGAAATTCCGCCAGGAGGCAATCGGAGAAGAATGCCCGCACAATGCCCATGGCGCTGATCACGTATTTCTGCTCCAATCCGATGCGCACGTGCCGGTAACCGATCTGGTTGCGGTCCTCGGCGTAGGCCTCGTCATAGGTGCCGGAGAAAAGGCCGCGGGCCCAGTGCTGGAGCGACTGCTTGAGCCGGGCGATCTGCTCGGCGCCGCCGGTGAAGACGCGCAAGGCGGTGGGATGGTGCGGGATTTGGGAATAGAAGCGCTCGGCCATCTCGGGAAAGTACTTCTCCATCCGCGGGCCGAGCCGCCGGAGCGCGGCTGCATCTGCCTCGCCGAGGTCCAGATAACGCTTCATTTCCTGGATGAAGCTCTCCAAACGGGGTCCTTCCTCCCGGCGGGCGCTTCGCCGCGAGGACTTGTTGCGCCTCCGGCGACGGAAGATAATGGGCGCAACATGTTAGCACGACTCGAGAACCGGCTGCCCCGAGCGGCATCGAGGAAGCAAACTTGACGCAACGTAGCGCGAACCATCCGCCACTCGGCTGGCTGCCACTGGGGTGGCGTCTGAAGGCTATCTTGCCGGTCGCCGCGGTGTTGCTCACGGGCATGTTGGTGTTTGTGTGGGTGACCCTCTCTTTTGAAGGGCCCGAGCGGCAGGCGGTCATCTTGGTGGCGGCCGCAGGCGCGGTGGCCATCTGCGCGGTCTTGCTCGTGGTGCTGGCAGTGTTGATCCAGCAGCCGCTGGTGGAACTCCAGCGGGAGATTGCCAGACTCCAGGCCGGCGATCTCTCCGTGCGCGTGGAGTTCGCCAAGCGAAACGATGAGATCGGCCTGCTCGGCCGCAACTTCAACGAGATGGTGCGGCAGTTGCGCGAGACCCGCGAGGAGGTCGAGCGCCTGCACCGCACGCAGATGACCCGTGCCGAGCACATGGCTACGCTCGGCGAGCTGGCCGCGGGACTCGCCCATGAGATTCGCAACCCGCTGGCGGGCATTGCCGGCGTGATCGAAATCATTGGGCGCGAACTGCCGGAAACCAGCCCCAACCGGGGGGTGCTGAAGGATGTCCAGCAGGAGGTTCTACACATCAAGCAGATCCTTTCCGAGTTGCTGGACTACGCGCGGCCCAAGCCGCTGGACTTCCACCCGGCTGACCTGAACGCCACCGCCGAACACGCCGTGGTGCTGGCCCGCCAGCAGGTGCTTTCGCGGCCCATCCGCATCGAGCTGCTGAAGGCGGAAGACCTCCCGGCGATCGAATACGACGCGGCGCACATCCAGCAGTTGCTGCTCAATCTTCTGCTCAATGCCATCCAGGCGATCGACGGTGCCGGGCGGATCGAAGTGAGCCTGGGAACCCGGGATGCCTTTGCGACCATCACCGTCAGCGACACGGGGGGAGGCATCGCCCCCGAGCACCTCCCCGACATTTTCCGGCCGTTTTTCACCACCAAGGGACAGGGTACGGGACTCGGGCTCTCGCTGGCGCGGCGAATCGTGGAGGACCACGGCGGGCGCATCGAGGTCGCCAGCCAGTCCGGCGCCGGGACGCGATTCACGGTGTGGCTGCCGCTGCGCAAACCCGCGCCCCGGGAAGCCGCTTCGTAGTAGAGTACGGACGATGGCCAAACAAAAAATCCTCATCGTGGACGACGAAAAGCTGGTGCGCTGGTCGCTCCGCCAGAAATGCGAGGAATGGGGCTACCAGGCACTTGAGGCGGAGACTGGCGAGGAGGCCTTGCGCGTGGCCCACGACGAATCGCCCGACCTCGTCCTGCTCGATGTGCGCCTGCCGGGCCTGGGGGGCCTCGAGGTTCTGGACAAGCTCAAGCAGTCGGGCGAGGCCCGCGCCGTCATCATGATGACGGCCAACCCACAGCTCGACGACGTGAAAGCCGCCATTAAGCTGGGCGCCTACGACTTCGTGGGCAAGCCGCTGGACTTCGATGAGCTCGGTGTCACCCTCCAGAACGCGCGCGAGGCCACGCACCTGCGCACGGAGGTGGAATCGCTGCGCGGCGAGGTCCGCCGGCGAGCCGGGTATCATGACGTAGTCGGCGTCTCGCGCAAGATGACCGAGCTGATGAATTTCGTGCGCAAGGTGGCCGCCAGCGAGGCCACCACCATCCTGATCCAGGGCGAGAGCGGAACCGGCAAGGACCTGATCGCTAAAGCCATTCACTACCAGAGCTCCCGGCAAGAGAAACCCTTTGTGGCCATCAATGCTTCCGCCATTCCGGAAACACTCATGGAGGCAGAGCTGTTCGGTCACGAGCGTGGCGCGTTCACCGACGCGAAGGCCATGAAGAAAGGGCTATTTGAAGTGGCCGATGAGGGCACGCTGTTCCTGGATGAGATCGGCGAGCTTTCCGCGTTCCTGCAGGCGAAGCTGCTGCGCGTGCTGGAAGATCAGGTGATCCGGCGGGTGGGCGGGGTGCGCGACATCCAGGTGAATGTGCGCGTGATCGCGGCATCCAACCGCGACCTCGAGCGCGCGGTGCGTGAGGGCCACTTCCGCCAGGATCTCTACTATCGCTTGGCGATCATTTCGATTTTCCTCCCGCCGCTGCGCGAGCGGAAGGAAGACATTCTCCCTCTGGTGGACTTCTTCATCGAACACTACAACCGCAGGCTCCGCAAGTCCATTCGCGGCCTCAGTGAAGAGACTCGGCGGTTGCTGCTCAACCACGAGTGGCCCGGCAACGTGCGAGAACTCAAGAACGCCATCGAGCGCGCCATCATCCTCGAGGAGGAGCCGGTGCTGCGACCCACCTATCTGCCTTTCTCCGTGGCCCAACCCCATGCGGGCGTCACTGCGTTCGAGCACGCCTCTTCGCCGCCCGCCGGCGGGCAGCCTCTGCCCAACGGGCGCTGGCTGCCCCCGCTGCTCATTCCCGAGGGTGGCACTTCGCTGGAGGAGGTGGAACGCGCGCTCGTCGAGCTGGCCCTGCGCCAGGCCGGCGGCAACCAGACTCATGCGGCACGGCTGCTGGACATTAGCCGCGACGCCCTGCGCTACAAGATGAAGAAATTTGGCCTGATGCACGCCGATGAAGAAGAGTCCGCGGCGCCCGCTGGGTCCTGAGATGCAGCGCGCGCGAGGTCTGCCGAGAGAGATGCAGTCAACCGGTTAGGAGTTTTCTCCGCTCCATGCCTCACCCTGCGAAAGACCTGTAAACGTGCAGGAATTGCCGAAGGATCAGACGCCGGCGGCGACTTCTCTTTCCAAACGCGCAACCGTGTTCTTCAACCAGGCGAGTATCGCGGCTTGGAGTTTGTCGCGATCTCCCTCGCCTTCGAGCGATTCCACAGTGTCGCCGCGGTCGTTCAGCGGAATCTTGTGGCAGAGGTCACCCTCGCCACTGCGCAGCTCAGGTGGGACAAACTCGGATAGAAAGCAGCTTGTGCAGGGGTGCTCCTTTTCCTCCAGCCCCAGGTTCAGGCAGGTCACGGAGTCGCGGAAAGTGCGCGGTTGGGTGTGTGGCTGGCGCACCGAAGGGTAATAGCCACCCTTTTCGATCACCTGAATCTCGAGTTTCAGGGCTTCAATCATTTGCCTCTTGTCCACGTTCATGGAACTTCTCCTTCCGGGCAGCGCGGCGAAAGCACGAATTCCCGGAAGACTTCTTGCTGCCCCGGGGGAACAGAGCAAACTATAAGCCAACACTGACCGTTTAGAAAGAAAGGACTTGGCCTGAGGTATGGCACGAGGGAGTGGCACCGCTGGGACAAATCGCGCAGCGGGCAAGGCAATGCGACATCAGACGCAGCGATCATTCTTGGCTATGGGGAGGGAGTAGAGGGGCGTGCGGGTGGCTCACAGCCACCATCTGCCGCAAATACTCTAAGCCGGCGTGGTCCATCAGCTCCTGCGGACTTTGCGGAACGCTACTTCTTCTGTGTGCGAGCCTTCTCCATCAGATCCAGCACGCGCTGTCTCTCGGGGTACTGCGGGTTCGACTTGAGCAGCTTCTCCCAGGCGGAAATCGCTCCGGCGTAGTCTTTCAAGCCCTCCGAGCGCACCACGCCCAGATTGAACAGGGTATTGGCATGGATGGGGTCAATGGCGAGAGACTTCTCGTACTCCGCGACCCCCTTTTGCGGGAAGCCCGAATACCAGAACGCGGTGCCCAGGTCCGTGTGCACGTTGACTTCGTTCGGGCGCACTTCCAGCGCGCGTGTGTAATATTCGATCGCTTCAGGGTAGATGCGGTGGTCGTAGTAGAGATTGCCTAGCTGCACGAGCGATTCGAAGTTCCTGGGGTCCGCCTTCAGGACGGCGAGCAGCGGGGCAGCCAGAGGTTGCAATGATTCCGCAGTAGGCAAGGCCCCTGGAGCGGGCGCCGTGCCCGGGGCGGGCGCTGTGGCGCCAACCGTCGGCGGCGGCGGAGCGGGTGAGCCGCGGAAGATGTAACCGATCAACAATCCCGCCATCAGACAGACCAGCGCGAGCAGGTAGGCCTCGCGGCTGGTCCAGCTCCCCCCTGATCCCGCGTTCTGAGCAGCCATGGAAATATCCTTTCGTCAGTGAGTGCCGGCCAATACGGGCCGGGGAGCGGGACAACTCGCTTCCTTCGTTTCCCTGCCCTGGCGCTGCAAGCCAAACAGCCGCCGCACCGCCGCGCTCAATCGTTCCTGCTCCGGCTTTTCCGGGATCTCTTTCAGCTCGCGGGCGAGCTGACTGGCAATCTTCTGGACGAGCTGTGAGGTCAGCGCCTCTAAAGCTTGCTCTTCGGACTGGCTGAGCGGGCCGGCCTCGGCGCAGTAGCGTTCCAGCTCCTGGCGGCGGATTTCCTCCAAACGCTCGCGCAGGGCCACAATCGTGGGCACAACGCCTTGCGCGGCCAATTTGCGGAGGAACGCCTTGGCCTCGCCAGCGACGATGCGTTCTGCCTCGACGGCGGCTGCCTGGCGTCCGCTCAGGTTTTGCGCCACCACGCGCTCGAGGTCGTCGATGTCATAAAGAAATACGCCGGGTACCTCCCGCACTGCGGGTTCAATGTCGCGCGGCACGGCGATATCGATGAAGAACACTGGCCGGCCCTGCCGGTGCTGGTGGATGCGCTCGGCGTCCTCCCGGGTGAGCACCGCGTGCGGGCAACCGGTTGAGCCGATGACGATGTCAGCGTCTGCCAGGTGCTGCCAGCGATCCTCGAAGCGGACGGCGGTGCCGCCGAGCTTCTCTGCAAGGCTCAGCGCGTTCTCGTAGGTCCGGTTGGTGACCCAAACCGGCGTGGCACCGCTGGAGAGCAGGTAACGTGCCGAGAGCTCGCCCATCTTGCCCGTGCCGAGGACCAAGACCTTGCGACCCTCGAGCCCCCCGAAAATTTGCCGGGCGAGCTGGACCGCCGCGTAGGGCACCGAGACGGCGGACGAACCGATGGCGGTTTCCTCGCGGACGCGCCTCGATACGCTAAGCGCCTTCTGGAAGGCCGCGTCGAGGAAGTGGCCGCTGGTCCCGGCCTTCTGCGCCTTGGACCAGGCCGACTTCACCTGCCCGGTGATCTCCGGCTCGCCTACCACCATCGAGTCCAGGCTCGCCGCAACGCGGAAGATGTGCACCAAGGCATTTTGTCCGAACAGGCGATAATAACTGTCCCAATCGGACGGCTGCAAGGCGCGCGCGCGCTCCAACAGTTCGCGGACGGAGTTGACCGCAGCCGAAGCATGGTTGGCCCAGAGAATGAACTCCGTGCGGTTACAGGTGGCCAGGACCACTCCTTCTTCAATCCCTGGCGCGCGCAGCAGTTGCTGCAGCGCCTCGTAGCGCTGGGTTTCGCTGAACCAGAAGCGCTCCCGCACCTCTACCGGCGCCGTCCGGTGATTCAGGCCAACTACGACCAGTGTGGCTTTCGAGGCGTAACCCTGAGTGGGCATCGAGGATTCTTCCGGGCACCCGCGATGCCAAAGCCACGGCATGCTAGAGCGCCGACGCTGTCCCCGCCATCCCCAAGCGTTGCAAGGGTTTAGCGGACCGCCGCGAAGGCCGCAAGCAACCCGCGAGCTGCGCTTGTGCGGGATATGCCTCTGGCCACGCGGCATTTGGCGCGATTTGAGCCCGGCGCACGGAGGGGCCAGGGACCGTATCCCCTTGCGTTGCCGCAACATACGGGGGCATTGGTAATGGCTTGGCAGATGCTTCGCACAGGCGGGTGGGCTCCGCAGGCCCAACCATCGATTGAGGAGGGTCGCGTGAAAACAGCGCTCCATACCTTGCAGGTGGTTCTCGTGGGCCTCGTGCTGGCGGCGTTCACCGCCTCGCTGATGCAGGCCAAGCCCGAGTATACGAAGAAGGAGAAAACACCCTGCCTCACCTGCCACGTCAAGAACGGCTCCAAAGAGCTGAATGAGGTGGGCAAGTGCTACGAGAAGAAGAAGTCTCTCGAAGGATGTAAGGCGCCCGATCAGAAGTAACCCAAGCGAGGAGAGAAGAGATGACCCAGGGCTCCGCAACGGGGATCCTGCGCCACGAACATGAGGCCATCCTGCGGATGGTCGGCGCGACCGAGGAAGTGGCGGGGCTGTTGGACCGCGGCGAGCGGGTCTCGCCGGCGATCCTCACTGGGCTGCTGGAATTTTTTCAATTCTTTGCCAACCAGTGCCACCACGGCAAGGAGGAACAGCTGCTGTTTCCGCTGCTCGAGAAGCGCGGTTTGCCGGGCCAGAGTCTCAGGGTCATGTTGATGGAGCACGACCGGGGCCGTTGGCTGATCGGCGAGTTGGCCGCCGCGACGACAGCTTACGAGGCCGGCGATGCGGCAGGCCGGCCGTGCTGGGCAGTCGCCGCGCGCGGATACGCGCGCTTGCTCCGCGAGCACATCTTCAAGGAGAACAACGTGCTCTTCCGGATCGCCGACCGGCTGCTCGACCAGGCTGACCAAGAGGAGCTCGCGGCTGCGTTTGAGAAAATCGAAGAAGAAAAGTTGGGCCACGGCACGCACCAGCGACTGCATGCGCTGATGGACAAGCTGCTCGCGGAACTCACGCAAACCCGGAATTCGCGGCAGGAGTTCGAGGCTCCCTGTGGCCGGAAATAGCTCACTGGCAGCGGGAAATGGCCCAGCGGAGAGATCGGGGGAACGGCAGATGGGCAAGTTGTCCGGCTATTTTTCTGCAATGACAAGGCTTACAAGCAGCGCTCCGGCGAAGCGATTGGCACGTGTCTTGCCCTCTATCCAACTTGGCCGGAGAGTCTTGGTAAGGCATCGGGCGGCTGTGAGAATCGTCGCAGCACACGACGGCCGGAGATAAGCCGAGCAGCGCACGCAGTCGAGCGCCGGCATCCGGCTTGGAGGCACACCCCACTCACCCGCTGGGAAGATGCCTCCAGCAGCCGCCCGCATCTTGCGAGTTTGGCAGCGACTCGGATCGGCAATCCGGACCGACGACTCCGGTCGCGGACAGAACGGCCCGCCCCTGAATAGGGTGCACGCGATGGATTGCCATCCGGGTCGCTGCCACAACTCTCTTGGTGGGTTCGCGAAGGGCCGCGCCGAAATGTTGGGTCAGAATCCGTTGGGGAAACACACGAGTTTGCGCTCTACGCGAACGGTACCCCCTACGCCGGGAAACCGGCACACGTTCTGTAGGGCGCATACGGCTCTTTCCGGGGCGACCGGCGGGGATGCTAGGAAGGGCGCGGCGATCCTCCGACCGGTTGCCCCGGGAGAGTCAGCATGAAGAGTTCCTCGCCTTCCACTTCGTCTTGAGCGCGGAGATGTCCACCGCAAAGGTGCAGACGACTTTGCGCATGCCCGCCGAGCATGGGGCTTGGGGAATCCTGCTCGTGCCGTTCTTCTGCGCCGCAGCAGTAGCCGGGAGCTGGAACGCCTCGCTCCTGTTCGCAGGCGCCTGCGTGTTCGGACTCTTCCTTCTGCGCGCTTCGCTCAAGCCATGGATATCTTCCAAACAAATCGAGGACCGGGGTGCCGGCGGATGGAGAAGCACCCTCCGGCCCGCCCATTATGCGTTGGTCGCGGCGACGGGTGCTGCGGCGGGGCTGCTGGTCTTCGTGTATCACCGCTACCAGTTCATCTGGATCGGGCTGGCCGCGCTTCTTCTCTACTTGTTCCGGCAGCTTCTGATCCGGCCGCGCCGCGATCCTGGCCGGGAACAGCGCAGCCTTGCGGCGGAACTGGTCGGAGTCGGACTGCTGACGCTGACGGCCCCGATCGCGTGGATCGCGGCGAGGGGCGTGCTCGAGCCCAGCGGGGTGAGGGTCTGGCTCCTGAACTTACTTTTCTTCTGCGGAGGCGTCGTCTACGTGAAATACCGCGTGCGCGGCCTGCTCGCGCACCGCCATTTCCGCTCCGCCGGCGAGCGCCTGGCTTTCGCCTGGCCGGTCTTCGTCTATCACTTGCTGCTGGCGGCTTTCCTGGCTTATGGGGTGATTCTGGGTAGGCAGCCTGCGACCATTCTGCTGGCCTTCATCCCGGGAATCTTGCGCGCCAACGGATTGCTCTTTCAGTTGGGCCGGCGATTTGCTATCTCGCGCCTGGGTTGGAATGAGATCGTTCACTCCCTGCTGTTTGCCTTGCTGCTGGTCCTTGCCTTCCGCACTGCCTCATGACTTGCATCACAGGAATCCGCTCAATTCCTGCTCTTCGGTGGTCACGTGGTCGCGCAGCTCGCGCGTCAGTTCCTTCCCCTGTTCCTCCAGCTTGCAGATAGCCTCGGCGAGATCGTCGGTCCGGTTAAAGTCATCCAGCGCGGTGCGGAAGGCGTCCAGACGCAGCAGGAGGTCGGTATGCTCGTCCTTCATCTGGGTGCAGAATTCGGCCAGCTCCGGGCTCACTCCGGAAACCGGCTCGAACAACAAAGCCTCCTCGCGGCGGCAGTGCTCGGGAACCAACTCGATGAGTTGCCGGCCGTACTGGCGGATTTGCCCGGCGGCGCGAGAGTCGGCAACAACTTCGCCGTAGCACACCAATTGGTCGAGGGCAGAGCTCAGTTCGCGCAGAAGCTGCTCGAGAGCTTGGTGCTCGAAGTGGATTCTCGCGCCCTCTTCACGAATCGTGGGAGTCAGGGTCCCCATGTTCTCCCTCCCCGCGGTGGTCGAATACGTTCCACCGCTGCTCAATCCTGGGCCTTGCCCGTCTGCGAGAAGAATTGCATTCCGCCTGCCAACGAGTGCGATTTGCAGGGTCACCGGAAGTCTTTGATAGCCCGGGCGTTAATCTCCGCTGGCGAAATCCCCGGGCCATTCATCCCCTTCTTGTGAGCCGGGTGGCGCAGATTCGTGCGCGAGGTTGCGCAAGAAGACGAGGTTATCTCCCGGCCAAAAAGTCCAAACTGCTCTTTCTGAAGGGGTTACGGATGCCACCCCTGGCCCAACGTGTGCTCTCCTCTTCGGAGAATGGGGAGCGCATTACGCCGTACCGATTTGAAGCGGGCTCCTGGCGCTGAATTTCTCATGGCTGGTAGCTGGCCAGGTGGAAAGGACAAATGACCATCCTTCGCCAAGTGGATAGCAAGAGCATTGCGACAGGGCCAGTTCGACCCGAGTCGATTACCGCGGTAGAGACTGCCCCCGAGGCTGCTGGGGAGTCTCCGCCCGGCTCACCTCGTTTCCCGGGCATTCCCTCCACCTCGGACGGTTCCGGGGCCGTGGTCTGGGTGGAGTCGCAGATTTCGCAGGCCGCCTGCGCGTATCCCATTACGCCCTCCACGCCCATGGGCGATGGTTTCGCCGCCGAGTACGCTCGGGGCAAGCGAAATTTGTGGGATGAGCCGCTGCTGTTTCTTGAGCCCGAATCCGAGCACAGCTCGGCATCAGCGTGCGAAGGGTTCGCGCTGGCTGGCGGCCGCGTGACCAACTTCACTTCCGGTCAGGGACTCATTCTGATGAAGGAAGTCCTTTACGTCATCGCCGGGAAGCGCCTTCCGGTGGTGTTCCACGTCGGCGCGCGCGCTCTGACGTCCCACTCGCTCAACGTCCACTGTGGCCACGATGATGTGATGGGCGTGGCGGATGTCGGCTGGGGCATGCTCTTCGCCCGCAACGCCCAGGAGGCCGCGGACTTGGCGCTGGTCGCGCGCCGCGCCGCGGAAGATTCCGAGACGCCCTTCTTCACCGTGCAGGACGGTTTCCTGACCACGCATACGCTCGAATCCATCCGCTTGCCCGAGCCGGAGCTGATGCGCGAATTCGCCGGCGCGCCCTCCGAACGCCTGCGCAGCCTGTTTGATCCGCAGCATCCGGTGCTGAGCGGGCCGGTGCAGAACCAGGACAGCTACATGAAGGGGAAGGTGGCGCAGCGATTTTTCTACGACCGCGTCAACCCGGCGCTGGCCCGCGCCATGGAGCACTTCGAGGATCTTACCGGGCGGCGCTACGGCCTGCTGTGCCCCTACCGCATGGACGACGCCGAGTACGCCATCCTCGGCATGGGCTCGATGATGGAGACGGCCGAGGCCACGGTGGACTATCTGCGTGAGCAGGGCCTGCGCATCGGCGCGATCAGCATCACCAGCTTCCGCCCGTTCCCCGCGAGAGAGTTGACCGAACTGCTGAAGAACTGTCGCGCCGTCAGCATCATCGAACGCGCCGACGTGCCCCTGGCGGAATCGAACCCGCTGACGACAGAGGTCAAGGCGGCGCTGGCCGACGGGCTGCTGGGCGCCTTTGGCATGGAAACGCAATGGATTCCGGAGATTTATTCCGGTGTGGCGGGGCTGGGCGGGCGCGACGTCCGCCCGGGCGACTTCGTCGCCGCGGCCAAGAACATGGCCGGGGCGGACAGCCGGCGCTTCTTCGTGCTGGGTATCAAACACAAGGACGCGCTCGAGGTCACCGACGACCCCGACGTGCGTCCCGCCAGCTCGTTCTCGCTCCGCGGACATTCGGTGGGCGGGTTCGGCTCGGTGACGACAAACAAGGTCATCGCCTCGGTGGCCGCGGACCTGTTCGGGCTGCACGCGCAAGCTTTTCCAAAGTACGGTTCGGAAAAGAAAGGTCTGCCGACGAACTATTACCTGACGCTTGCGCCCGAACACATCCGGTTGCACGCGGAGCTCAACGCCGTGGACTTCGTCGCCATCCAGGACGCGAACGCCTTCGCCAGCGGCGACCCGCTGGAGGGCTTGCGCGAAGGGGGAGCGATTTATCTGCAATCCGCCGAGCCGCCCGAGCGCGTTTGGGCCAGCCTGCCGGCGGAGGCGCGCAAGAAGATGCGCCAGCGCCGGCTGCGATTGTTTGCCTTGGACGCGGGGCGCATCGCGCGGGAAACCTCCAGCCGCGCCGATCTGCAAATCCGCATGCAGGGCATTGTCTTGCTGGGCGCTTTCCTGCGCCTGACGCCCTTCCGCGAGCGCGCCGGCCTGGGCGAGGCGGAGCTTTTCGCCGCGCTGCAAACGACGATTGAGAAATATTTCGGCAAACGCGGCGGGCGCGTAGTGGCCGATAATTTGACCGCGGCGCAGCGCGGCTACCGCGAGGTCGCAGAAATCGTCGCGCCGTCGGAAGAGCCGGTGCTGGCCAAGAAAGCCGAGCCTCGCCGGGTTTCCATCTGCGAGTCCGCAGCGCCGTTTGTGCCGCCGGATTTCTGCGACCGGGTGATCGGCACCTACGCGCGCGGCGGGGAAGCGGAGCTCGAGGCGGACGAGTTCGTGGCCCGCAGCCTGATGCCTCCGTCGAGCGCAGCGCGCCGCAGTTTCCGCACCCTGGCACCGGAGATTTCCCAGCTCACCGCCGCGGCCTGCGTGGGCTGCATGGAATGCGTCAACGAGTGCCCGGACACGGCCATCCTGGCGAAGGTAGTCGAGCCGCCGGCGCTCGAAGAGAAACTCGCCCACATCGATCGCCCACAACTGCGCGACGCCTTGCGGCAACAGTTCGCGGTGACCAGCAAATATCACGACCTGTTCGTGAAGCGGGGCGAGACCGGAGGGTTGTTCGGCCTGTTCATTGACCCGGACAAATGCAAGGGTTGCGGCGAGTGCGTGGCGGTGTGCGGCTCACACAATGCCCTGGCCATGCGGTCCAAGTCCGAAGTGGATCTGGCCCAGTACGACCTGGGGATGGACCTGTTCCGTCACTTGCCGGAGACCCCGTCGCGCTTCCTGAACGAGAAGTCGCTCGGGGACATGATGCTGGCGGGGAGGTCGCTGCTCTACGCCGGCGGCGCGGGTTCCTGCATGGGCTGCGGCGAAGCAACCGCGCTGCGGCTGATGCTGGCGGCGACGGGCTTCGTGTACGGCGCCGATCAGATCGGCATCGTGGCGGCCACCGGCTGCAATACGGTTTTCGGTTCCACCTATCCGTTCAATCCCTTCGGCGTGCCCTGGACCAATTCGCTGTTTGAAAACGCCCCAGCCGACGCCATGGGTATCCGCCTTCGCTGGGACCAGCAGGGCCACGCGAAGCGCCGGCTGTGGGTGCTCGGCGGCGATGGGGCGATGTACGATATCGGCTTCCAGTCGCTCTCGCGCATGCTCATGTCGGGCATGGACATCAAAGTTTTGGTGCTCGATACGCAGGTGTATTCCAACACCGGAGGGCAAACCTCCACCGCTACCTTCACCGGTCAGGACGCCAAGATGGGCGGCCGCAAGCGCGAAATGCGCAAGGAGCTTGCGCAGATTGTGATGATGCACCCGCACGTGTTTGTGGCGCAGACCACCGCCGCGCATCTGAACCACTTCTACAAGAGCATCCTCGCCGCAAATGAGTACCCCGGACCAGCCGTCGTGGTTTGTTATGCGAGCTGCATGCCCGAACACGGCGTGGCGGACGCCCTCGCTTCGACGCAAGCCAAGCTGGCCGTGGAATCGCGCACCTTCCCGCTGCTGGTGTACGACCCGCGGAAGGGCGAGCGCATCCGCGAATGTCTGAACTTGCAAGGGAACCCGACACTGAAGGAAGACTGGTTCACCGATCCGAAGACCGGCGAGCCGGTGGATTTCATCACCTTTGCCCGCACCGAGGGGCGTTTCGCGACTCAATTTGATGCCCGCGGCAACCCGAACGATTTCTTGACGCAGGCCCGGGAAGGTCGGTTGGAAAACTGGCGCCGGCTGCAGGAATTGGCTGGTCTGCGTTGAAGGATAAAAGGAGACACGACGATGAGCGCACAAGCCGTAAAACTTCCATCCGCTGCGCCCGCGAAGTACGTTGATCGGGCAACCCAGGACGGCAGGAAGCGCGTCCAGCTGCGGAACATTTTACTGGCTACGGATTTTTCCTCTGCGTCCGCAGCGGCGTTGGATTACGCGCTCTCCGTGGCGCGCCGTTATGATTCGCGGCTCTACGTCGCGCACGTCATCAGCACAGACATCTGCCGAATGGTGGCGCCCGAGGCCGTCCTTGGCGTATCCGAGCAAGCGCGACGCTACGCCGAACAGCAGATGGCCAATCTGCTGGTCTCTGGCCGGCTGCGGGGAGTGCCGCATCAGGTCTTGCTCGCGGAGGGAGAGCTCTGGCCGACCCTGTCCGAGATGCTCCCCAAGCACGAAATCGATCTGGTCGTGGTGGGGACCCACGGCCGCACGGGCATCCGCAAGCTGCTGCTGGGCTCCACTGCAGAAGAGATCTTTCGGCTGGCACCAACCCCGGTTCTGACCGTGGGACCCAGAACGCAAATCGAAGTGCCCTCGGAGGCCGGGCTGCGGCGCATCCTATATGCCACTGACTTCAGCCCCGATTCCGAGCGCGCCGCGGCCTATGCGCTCTCCCTCGCTCAGGAACACCAGGCTCAGCTCACCTTGCTGCACGTTCTGAAGGAACCGGTGGAGGCCTCGCCACAGAACGCGGCACTGCTCCAGTCGTTCTTCGCCAGGCGGCTCCGCGGACTGGTCCCCGCGGAAGCCGCCTTGTGGTGCGATCCGGAGTTGGCCATCGAATCCGGTTCGCCGGCGGAGGCGATTCTGAAGGCTGCGTTGGACCGCCAGGCTGACCTGATCGTCCTTGGAGTGCGTCGCACAGCGAATTTTCCGGGCCACCTGCCGCCGGCGACAGCCTATAAAGTGGTGTGCCAGGCGCACTGCCCGGTCCTCACGGTTCGCGGGTGATTTGCAGGCGAACCGGGCGTCCGCACTAGGCTTGCGGCGGAGGACCGGTCAGAGTTGTTGTCTCTCCGTCTTGAATCTGCCACCCGTGGTCCGGGGAGTGTTTTTCCGCAAGGTTTTCGATGCTGCGCACTGGTCGTGGTTGAACTGCGTGTTCCGGCGCATGGCGGGCAACGTTCAAGAGCTGAAGGAGCTTCCTAGTCACTTGAAAAGAGTAGACTTGACCGTCAACTGGCGGGCGGTCTCCAAATTGCCTCATACCCACCCTCGGGGCCTGCCAGGGGCTTGCTTCATGGCATGGCTCAGCGGTTCAAGTTCACTCGAAAGGAAACCGATATATGTTCACGCGCATGGTGGAGATAAGAACGAAGCCGGGCAAAGCAGAAGAATTCTGCCACAAGATCCACAGCAGGGTACTCACCATCCTGAAGGGCCAGCCAGGCTTTGTCGATGAAATTGTCTTGGTGTCGGAATCTGAGGCTGACCGTGTCGTGGCGCTGAGCTTTTGGAAGACGAAAGAGGATGCAGAGCGATACAGCGTCGAGCAGTATGCCCAGATCCGCGAGCTCATCGAAAATCAGGTTCACACCGCTCCCAGGGTGCACACGTTCAAGGTAGAGACTTCAACGGCGCACCAGATAGCGCGGGGAAGGGCGGCGTAACCGGACGTATCGCAGCCCGCCGGGCAGCGACGGCGTTGACCCCGCCGTGCTTGGCCGAATCCTTTCGAATGACGTTGAGGGAGAAAAGGAGGCGTTCATGGCCCACCGAGGCATTGCGACACTGGCGGCCGTCCAGGTGCTTAGCTTTCTGGTACTCAGCCACCTCGAGCCGGAGTTTTGGATGCTGCACCTCTACCAGTCGCTGATATATCTCGCGGTCATCCTGTTGTTGTTCTATTCCAGAGAAAAATACGCGTATATGTTGGGCATGCTTGCCCCAGCCGCCTGGCTGCTGCTCACCTACGGCACCGGCTTACTCTCCGGTGCGGCAAGACAAGTCTCCCAACTGTTGCACGCGCAGAAGCCCGGCAACCAGGTCGGCGTGATGGCCGCGGTCCTGGCCGTTCTGGCCGTTTTGATGGTCGTGTTCTGCGCCTATCGCTGGAAACGCGAATATGCTGGGCTCGGCGAGTGGCGGCGTACCTTCCTGGTAGGCCTGGGTGTTGTTCTCGTCTACTACGGCATTTTGGGGATCTGGTTCTGGCGGGGAGTGCCGCAAACTCTGCTGCCGGTATAGTGACGAGGGCCCTTGCTGGCGTCTCGGGAGCGAGCGCGATGAGGCAAGGGCATGGTCACCCCCGCGCCCGCTTGAAAAAACTGATCGCGACCCTGCAGATCACCGGTGAGCCACGTCACTCCCGGCGGATGAGCGCATCACGCACGGAGTCGTTCCAGCCGACCGGGGCGACAGGCGCGTTCGCATGAGTCCCCTCTCGAAGGCCGCGAGGGTCAATGCCGCTGATCGGCGCAGCCTCACCCTGCCTGCCGGAGTCAGCGGCCGAACCAATGCCATCGGGCGCAGGGCCACGGAAACAAACATCGCCATCTTCGCGCTCGCGGGGATTGGGTTGCACCTCGCCTTGCGCTACCTCCTAGCTGCGCCCCGGGCGATTTGGCTTTTCCCCCTACTGTTCGCCCTAGTGGTCGGCGGAACCCCGCTGCTTTTCGCCCTCGCAAAGAAACTCTTGGCCGGAGAATATGGTTCCGACCTCCTCGCGGGTATCTCCATCGTTACCTCCGTCCTCCTTGGCGAGTACTTGGTGGGAGTGATTGTCGTCCTGATGCTCTCGGGCGGCACGGCCCTCGAGCAGTTTGCCACTCGACGCGCCTCTTCGGTCCTGGATGCGCTCGCCAAGAGGATGCCTCAAATCGCACATCGCAAGTCGGGGGATGGGATTGCCGACGTCTCTTTGGATGAGATTGCCATCGGGGATTCGCTGGTGGTATTTCCGCACGAGTTCTGTCCGGTCGATGGCGTGGTCATCGAGGGGCACGGAAAGATGGACGAAGCCTATCTGACCGGCGAACCATTTGAAATTTCCAAGACTCCGGGCTCGGCGGTCCTCTCCGGTGCCACGAATGGCGAAACCGCGCTGACCATCCGGGCGGAGAAGTTGCCCGTCGATTCGCGTTACGCCCGAATCATGCAGGTGATGCGGGAAACGGAGCAGCGCCGACCTCGTTTGCGCCGCTTGGGGGACATGCTGGGGGCCTGGTACACGCCGCTGGCTGTTGCCCTGGCGCTTCTGGCCTGGGTCATGAGTGGCGAATCGCATCGCTTTCTGGCCGTGCTGGTGATCGCCACACCATGTCCCTTGCTCCTGGCCATCCCCGTCGCCGTCATCGGCGCAATCTCGCTCGCGGCGCGGCGCGGAATCATCATCAAGAATCCAGCCGTGCTGGAGCAGATCGGCCGATGCCGGGCCTTGATTTTCGATAAGACGGGCACGCTCACTTATGGCAAGCCGTCTTTTTCGGAAATGGTTTGCGCGGCTTCTTTTCGAGAAGAGGAGGTGCTCCGGCTTGCGGCGAGCCTGGAGCTCTACTCAAAGCATCCGCTGGCTGGCGCCATCCTTGATGCTGCGCGGGCGGCGGCGCTGCCCCTCGGGGCGGCTGCGGAAATCAGTGAGAGGCCCGGGGAAGGCCTGAGAGGCACTGTTGACGGCCACCAAGTCTTGATCACGGGCCGGGCCAAAATCGCGGAGCAGAAAGGGGCCTTGCCTCCGGCCGCGAAAGGGCTCGAGTGCCTGGTCTTTGTTGACGCCACATTTGCAGCGGCCTTCCGCTTTCAGGATGCGCCGCGAAAAGATAGCCGGCCTTTCCTCGATCATCTCAGGCCGCGCCATGGCGTTCGTAAGGTGATTCTTGTTTCCGGAGACCGCGAATCGGAGGTTCGTCACCTGGCCGAGAGGGTCGGTATCACCGAAGTGCATTTCGACCAGAGCCCCGAAGAAAAAGTAGAGATCGTGCGCTCGGAGACGTGCCGGGAAAAGACGCTCTTCGTCGGAGACGGCATCAACGACGCCCCCGCGATGCAGGCAGCGACAGTGGGAGTGGCGCTCGGGGTGGCCAGCGACATCACTTCGGAGGCGGCCGATGCCGTCGTCCTGGAAGCCTCCCTGGCAAAGGTGGACGAGCTGGTGCACATCGGCGGGCGGATGCGCCGCATCGCCTTGCAGAGCGCCATCGGCGGCATGGTTCTGAGCGTCGTGGGAATGTTGGCTGCCTCTCTCGGCTATCTCCCGCCCATCGGAGGCGCAATTGCTCAGGAGGTCATTGACCTGGCGACGGTGTTAAATGCCGTCCGCGTTGCCCTTCCCTTCGATGCGCTCACCGATTTCTGAGCGGATGAGCGCGTTCCGCATCTCGCAAGATTTCCCTCTGGTAAAATAGCGTCCGCATGGCAGAGGGGCCTCGAATGACGAGAACGCTTGCGGAAGCCGCGGCGGGCCGCTCCACCCTGGAGAGCTTTTTCGCGCCGAAATCGGTTGCCGTCATCGGGGCCACCGATCGCGAAGGGAGCGTTGGCCGCACGCTCCTGACCAATCTTTGCAAGGAAACATTTCCGGGCAAGGTCTACGCAGTCAATCCAAACCGGTCAGAGGTTTTGGGCCTGCGGTGCTACCCGAACATCCGCGCCGTTCCAGAAAAGGTGGACCTGGCGGTGGTGGTCACGCCGGCGCCGAGTGTGCCTGCCGTGATCGGAGAGTGCGTTGACGCGGACGTTCGATCGGCGATCGTGATTTCAGCCGGATTCAAGGAACAAGGCGCAGAGGGAGCCGCATTGGAGCGCCAGCTCCAAGAGCAACTCCGCCGCGGCACCATGCGGCTCGTGGGGCCCAACTGCCTGGGGGTGATGAATCCGAGTCTGGGACTGAATGCCACCTTCGCGCGAGATGCCGCCCGGCCCGGGAGCGTCGCCTTTCTCAGCCAGAGCGGAGCCCTGCTTGCGGCAATCCTCGATTGGAGCTTGCGAGAACAGGTCGGGTTCCGCGCCATTGTCTCCACCGGCTCCATGGTGGACGTCGGCTGGGGCGATCTGATTGATTTCTTCGGTGATGATACGCAGACACAAAGCATCCTGCTTTATATGGAATCGGTCGGCGATGCGCGTTCTTTCCTTTCCGCAGCGCGTGAGGTAGCGCTCCGTAAGCCCATCATCGTGATCAAGGCGGGTCGCACGGAAGCGGCTTCCCGCGCCGCCACCTCCCATACCGGCGCGCTCACCGGGAGCGACGAAGTGCTCGATGCAGCCTTTCGCCGCTCCGGCGTGCTGCGCGTTCACAGCATTGCTGACCTCTTCTACATGGCCGAAGTCCTCAGCAAGCAGCCGCGCCCGAGGGGCCCCCGGCTCACCATCCTGACCAACGCCGGCGGGCCAGCCGTGCTCGCCACCGATGCACTCATCGCGAACGGCGGAGAACTGGCCGTGCTCTCCGATGAATCCCTGCGCGCCCTCGGTCGACTTCTTCCACCCCACTGGAGTCATAGCAACCCGATCGACATCCTCGGCGACGCCGATTCGGATCGCTACGCCCGAGCGGTCGAAATCGCAGCCGCCGACCCTCAGAGCGACGGCCTGTTGGTGATCCTGGCTCCGCAGGGCATGACCGAGCCGGCCCAGGTCGCTGAGCGACTCAAAACCAGTGCCCAAGCCTACGGCAAGCCGCTGCTCGCGAGTTGGATGGGAGGGGTCAGCGTAGCCGCCAGCGAGTCCATCCTCAATGCCGCAGGCATTCCCACCTTTGCTTATCCCGATACGGCCGCGCGCGCCTTCACCTACATGTGGCGGTACACCTACAACCTGCGTGGTCTTTACGAAACGCCAACGCTGGCCGAGAGCGCTGAGGTGGAGGAGGGCGCTCGCCGCCGGGCGGAACAGATCATCCAGCAGGCGCGCAGCCGCGGGCGAACTCTTCTGACGGAGGTCGAATCCAAGCAGATTCTCTCGCTCTACGGCATCCCCGCAGTGGAGACCCGAGTCGCGCGGAGCGCAGACAATGCCGTGGCGCTGGCTCGCGAAATCGGATACCCGGTCGTCCTGAAAATTCACTCCGAAACGATCACGCACAAGACAGACGTAGGCGGCGTCAAACTGAACTTGCAAGACGAGGCCTCGGTGCGGCGCGCGTATCAAGCCATGGAGGCCTCTCTAGCCGCGCGGGCCGGTGCGGAACATTTTCTCGGCGTGACCGTTCAACCCATGGTGCGGTTCGCCGGCTACGAACTGATCCTCGGCAGCAGCGTGGACCCGCAGTTCGGACCGGTGATCCTGTTTGGCTCGGGCGGTCAACTCGTGGAGATCTATCAAGACCGCGCCCTGGCGCTCCCGCCTCTCAACACCACCCTGGCGAGAAGGTTGATGGAGCAGACGCGCATCTTCGCCGCGCTGAAGGGCGTGCGGGGGTGGCCGGCGGTGGATCTCGCGGCGCTCGAGGGACTCTTGACCCGATTCAGCCAGCTTGTCGCCGAGCAGCGCTGGATCAAAGAGAGCGACATCAATCCATTGCTCGCCTCGCCCGAGTGCCTGCTCGCATTGGACGCCCGGATCGTGCTGCACCCGCCGGAGCTGGGCGCGGATCAGCTTCCCCGCCTGGCCATCCGTCCCTATCCTGCGGAATACGTTGCGCCCTGGACGATGAAAGATGGTACGCCCGTGACCCTTCGCCCCATCCGCCCCGAGGACGAGACCCTGATGGTGAAGTTCCATGAGACGCTCTCGGAGCAAAGCGTCTACCTGCGATACTTCTACTTCCTCAACTTGAGTTCGCGCGTCGCGCACGAGCGTCTCATCCGCATGTGCTTCGTTGACTACGACCGGGAGATGGCCTTGGTGGCCGACCACAGAGACGCAAACGCGGGAGAGCATCGAATCGTTGCGGTCGGGCGATTGAGCAAATTGCACGGCAGGAAAGAGGCTGAAGTCGCGGTGCTCGTGAGCGATCCCTATCAGCATCGCGGTTTGGGTGCCGAGCTGCTGCGCCGGCTCATTGAGGTCGCACGAAACGAAAAACTGGACTGCATCATCGCCGATATCTTGCAAGAGAATGTGGCCATGAGAGCCCTGGCAAAAAGATTTGGCTTCCATTCCCGCGCCTCAGATGATCCCGCCGTGGTCAGGGCTGTCCTCGAATTCTGACCGCGACTACCCACCCCCAGTCAGCGCCTCCACCGCCAGATCTGGCCGCCCCCAGGCCCCCACCCCCAGGCGGGACGCCGCGGGACAGTAAAGACAAAGGGGATGGCCAAGACCGCCTCGGCAATTCCGCTCCGGCGTGAAAAGAACTTCCACGACAAGCCCTTCGCGACGCGGCGGGAAGCCGTGATGCAGTGACCCTCATCACACTTCCGCGTGACCCCCGTCACGGTCTCTGGAGACACAATTGGTTACAAGGAAGGGGCTGGTTTGCTGCGTGTATGGCCAATCGCTTCTGGATTGTCTGGCACGGAAGGCAGCGTATAATAGGCCGCGGTTCTCCTATGCGCGCTCCTTATGGCCTGGCGATTATTGAGAATTGCCTCGCATGCCCTCACCTGGAAGAACGACTTTTCTGTAACCTCCCTTCGGCAGCGATGAAGAAACTGGCGGCGATTACCTCCCCGGCTTCCTATCCGAAGGGCGCGACCCTGTTCGTGGAAGGTCAAACCCCGCGCGGTGTCTTCATCATCTGCAACGGCCGCGTCAAACTCTCCACTTCTTCGGCCGACGGCAAGACCCTGATCCTGAAAATCGCCGATCCAGGCGAAGTACTGGGCCTGGCGGAAACCGTTTCGGGGAAACCCTACCAAGCTACGGCCGACGTGCTTGAGCCAGCGCAAGCAAATTTTATTGCCAAGGCCGACTTTTTGAACTTCCTACGCGAGCACGGCGAGCCAGCATTGCGCGTAGCGCAACAGTTGAGTGAGAACTATCATTTTGCCCTGTCGGAAATGCGCACCATCGGGCTGTCGCATTCCGCCGCGGAAAAGTTGGCTCGCTTCCTCCTCGATTGGTCCGCCGACAAGGAAAAAGAAGAGGGCGAGATTCGGCTGAAGCTAACACTCACCCACGAAGAGATCGCGCAGATGATCGGGGCTTCCCGGGAGACCGTGACCCGCCTTTTTGCTAACTTCAAGAGAAAGCAGCTCTTGCAGGTGAAAGGGTCGACAGTGGTCATCCGTGACCGGGCCGCTCTGAAGAGTTTAACAGGTAGCTAGCCGTCCTCTTTTTCGGTTTTTGACTCCCTCCACGAAGCCCCCTCCTGCGGGTCACACGGCTTGTGACATTCGTCACAATGCTCTGTGACCCCCGTCATATCCGCAAGGCAGAGATTGAGAAAGAATTCTGCCCATTGGGGGGAATGGAACATTCTTAAGTCATTTGCCGGCCACACGAACCGAACAAGGAGGTGCGTCTAAATGAAGCGCCAGAACGTGAGCCTACTCATTGCCACCGGTCTGACCGGCCTGCTCCTGTGGATACTGGGGTCCGCGCCTAAAGCTTCCGCCATTCCCGCCTTTACGCGGAAGTACCAGACCTCGTGCACCACCTGCCACAGCAACTTTCCCGAGCTGAACGACTTCGGTGAAGCCTTCAAGAAGAACGGCTTCAAGTTCCCAAAGGATGACGAAAGCTTTGTCAAGGAACCGCCTGTCTTGCTGGGCGCCAAGGCGCAGCGCGAGGCCTTTCCCAAGGCCGTTTTCCCGGGGGAAATTGGCGGGGCCTTGCCCGTCGCCTTCCGGTACTCCGGGTTTGCCTCCTACAACAACCGGCAGCCGCTGGCCCTCGGTTTTCAGCCGCGCACGGATCTGTTCATGCCGAACACCTTCACCATCATTGCCGCCGGCACCTTCGGGCCCTCCATCTCGTTCTGGGTGGACAACGACATCTCCAGCACCGGGACCAACGCCGCAGCGACTTTGGGAGACGGCTATCTGAAGGTGAACGATCTGGGCCGCTACCTGCACCTGCCCAAGGACTCGCTGAACATCCGCTTCGGGCAGTTCGAGCTCGACTTGCCCTTCACGCAGGCCCGCAGCATCAACCCCACGCCCTACGACATCTATAGCCAGGCCAGCACCGTGCTAGTGCCGCCAGCGACGACGAGTCCGTTGGGCACCACGAACAACCCCTTCATGTTCGGTATCCCGCAGCGCGGGATTGAAATCGGCGGCTACCCGAACGACGGGAATTTCAACTGGTCCATTGCCGTGGTGAACGGTTCGAACAACGGCCCGGCTATGCGCAATTCCAAGGACATCTACGTCCGCGTTTCCCAGCGGTTCAATCTGGAGCGCGATGCCAGTGTCCGCCGCGAAGTACAGGCCGCCGGCCCCACCGGGCCGCGGGACCACACCTCGCTGCGTTTCGGCGCCTTCTACTACTACGGGCGCAACGCCATCAATGCCGATCGCATGCTCTTCCCTACCCTGGGGACGGCCCACGAGCCCTTCTACCGGGCCGGAGCCGACTTCCGCTTCAAGTTCCGCCACTTGGAGCTCTACGGGTTGGGCATGTACGGGCACGACACCAACCTCGTCCCCAATGAGAGCGAGACTGGTTTTGTCCGCGCCACCCCGATCACCTTCACCGGCGGATTTGCGCAGGCGCAGTACTGGATCCACCCGTGGTTAATCGCGATCATGCGGTATGACATCGTCAACTCGCCCACGGATTTCGTGAACGGCATTTCGCGCCGCAACACGCGCAACCGTTTCAGCCCGGGCGTCCAATTCCTGATCCGCGCGAATATCAAGACCGTGTTCGAGTACCAGCGCCGCTGGGAACAGCCCATCCCGGGCACGACCACACCCACATTCTTCCGGCACCAAGGGTTCGTGGCCGGAATTGACTACGCGTTCTAGTAGAGTTAAACCGTCCCCGGCCGAAAGGGCCGAGGGCCATCTCAAGGGCAGAGGCCGAGGATGAATACTCTAGAGAAGGGCTTGATTCTCGTCGTGATCGTCGCAGTTGGTTTGCCGTTCGCCGGCCCGAGCTGGGGCGGCACGATTAAAGGGAAGGTGACGGTGCAGGGCATCCGCTCGCCAGAACACATCGCCGTGTATGTGGACGCCATTTCGGGGAAGGATTTTCCTGCGCCCGCTCAACACGTCGTTGTGGACCAGAAGAAGATGACCTTCGTGCCCCACGTTGCCGTGGTGCTGAAGGGGACCACCGTGGATTTCCTGAACAGCGATGCGGTGGGCCACAACGTCTACTGGCCTTCGATCAGCGGCAATAAAAAGCTGGCGCACAACCTGGGAACTTGGCCGCAAGGGCAAAAGAAGTCCTACCAGTTCACCGACCTGGGCGCCGCCGCGCTGTTGTGCAACGTTCATCCGGAGATGTCCGGCTACGTCGTGGTCGTGCCCACGCCCTACTTCGCGGTGACGGCCAAGGACGGTTCGTTCGAAATCAAAGACGTCCCGCCGGGCCACTACGTGCTCAAGACCTGGAGCGAAGAAGGCAGGCCGACCACGCTGGCCGTAGACGTGACCGCGGACAAGATTGTGGAGCTGAAGGTGACCAGGTAATTCGCGAGGAAAACCAGAGGTGGACACCTGCAAGCCCGTACCAAACTCGTAGACCTCGAGTGGCTGGAGTCGAATTTTCCGTGCATGCAGGCGTGTCCGGTGCATACCCAGGCCGGCCGCTACGTCACGCTGATCGCCCAGGGCCGCTACGAAGAGGCCTATCGCTACGCCCGCGAGCCGAATCCCTTCGCCTCCATCTGCGGCCGTGTCTGCGGCCATCCCTGCGAGACCAATTGCCGCCGCGGGAAATTCGATGCGCCCATCTCCATCCGCGCGCTCAAGCGCTTCCTCACCGAGCGCTATGGACCGGAATCGCGCAACCCGCTCGACGTCTTTCCCGATAAGCCAGGAATCACTCGCGCGGAGAAAGTGGCCATCATCGGCTCAGGTCCCGCGGGACTTTCCGCCGCGCACGATCTGGCTCTGCTCGGGTACCCGGTCACAGTGTTCGAGGCTTCACAGGTCCCCGGTGGAATGCTCCACCTGGGCATCCCCGAATACCGCCTCCCGCGGGATGTCTTGCAGGCGCAAGTCCGCGAAATCCTGGATCTCGGCCCGGAGCTGCGCCTGAATGCGCGGCTCGGCCGGGACTTCACCCTCGCCGACCTCCGCCAGCAGGGATACAAAGCCATCTTACTCGCCCTGGGTCTCCACCGCAGCCGCGACCTGAGCGTGCCGGGCAACGAACTGGATGGCGTGGTGAAGGGCATTGATTTCCTGCTAAACGTCAATCTCGGCTACCGCTTCTCGATCGGCAAGAGGACAGTGGTCATCGGCGGCGGCAACGTCGCCCTCGACGTGGCGCGCTCGGCGCTGCGCCAGCAGCAGCGCATGACGCTCGAGGCGCTCAGCACGTCGCTGCTCCCGGAAAGCCTGACCGAAAGCGAGCTGAGCGTGGCCATGAAGGAGTTGATGGACGTCGCGCGGGCCGCCTTGCGCATGGGCGCCCGCGAAGTGCATCTGGTTTGCCTGGAGTCGCGGGAAGAGATGCCCGCCTTCGCGGAGGAGATCGAGGAAGGCCTGCGGGAAGGATTGAGAATCCACCCTTCGCTCGGCCCCGTGCGGTTCGTCGGCGCGCAAGGCAAGGTGACCGGCGTCGAGACCATCCGTTGCCGCTCCGTGTTCGATGCGCAACACCGCTTCAATCCCTCCTTCGAGCCGGGGACGGAGAGCGTCCTTCCCTGCGATACGGTCATCCTGGCCATCGGACAAACCTCCGACCTCACCTTCCTCACTCCCGAGGATGGCATTGAGACCACCCGCCAGGGCACGGTGAAAATCAATCCGGAAACGCTGATGACCATGGCACCGGGGATCTTTGCCGCTGGCGATATCGCCTTCGGCCCGCGCTTGATTATTAGCGCTGTGGCGGACGGCAAGAAGGCCGCTGAGGGAATCGATCGTTACCTTCGCGGTGCGGAATGGCAGCCCAAGCCCCGCTACGTCCAGATCACCGTCCTTGACCACCACCAGATGGCCGAACGCTTTGACGAATACTCGCGGCTGGCCGTGCCGGTGATCCCCATCGAGCGCCGCACCGGCATCGCCGAAGTAGAGATCGGCTTTACGGAGGAACAAGCCCGTCTGGAGGCCTCGCGCTGCCTGCAATGCTGGGTCAACACGATTTTCGAGGGCAACGAAGCCGAGGGCACGGAGTGCATCCTCTGCGGGGGCTGCGTGGACGTGTGCCCCGAGAATTGCCTGAAACTCGTGCCCCTGAGCCAGTTCCAGTTCTCCGAGGAGACGAAGGCCCGCCTCCGCGCCGAACCTGCCTCCTACCAGGACACCTTGCAGCACCTAGGGCCTGAGGATCTGCCCGCCGCGGAAGGTTCCGTGATGGTGAAGGACGAAACCATCTGCATCCGCTGCGGGCTCTGTGCCGAGCGTTGCCCGGTGCACACCATCACCATGGAGGCCTTCGAGGTCTTTCATCGGCCCCCGGATCTGATTCCCGTGGAGAGCATTCAGCTGCGAGTATGAGCGAGCCCGAGAAACCTTCCGTGGAAGCCGCTTCCCGGACGCCGGAGGGAAAAGAGGGCCTCAGCCGCCGCGATTTTTTTAACGAAGTGGCCCTCGGCGCGCTAGGCATCGCCGGCCTGGGCGCGGCGGTGGTCACCTATCGGTTTCTTTCACCCAACGTTCTGTTCGAACCGTCCGCCGCGTTCCGCGCGGGGAACCCGGAAATGTACCCGGTCAATTCGGTCACCTATTTCCAGGACCAGCAGGTCTATATCGTGCGCACAGCGGAAGGCTTCTATGCGGTTTCCGGAATTTGCACGCACCTCGGCTGCATCACCCAATGGAAGCCGGAAACTGGCCAGATTGCCTGTCCCTGTCACGGAAGCAAGTTCAAGCGGGACGGCACGAAGATCGAAGGTCCGGCGCCCCGGTCGCTGCCGCATTTCTCCATCACGCTGACGGCCGACGGCGAACTCCGGGTGGATAAGCTCGAAGTGGTGAAGCCCACCCAGGCGCTGAAAACATGAGGGATTCCGTGGGCACACCTGTCTTCGATCGGGCGCTCGGCCGGTTGCGCGCCACGCGCGTCTGGAAGTCCATCTTTCGCCGCGGCCCGGCGCGCACCAACCGCACGCGCAGCCTCGCCGTTTTTGGCAACCTCTTCCTCCACCTGTTGCCGGTGAAGGTGCGGGAGAAATCCCTGCGTGTCCGAGCGACGTATTACCTCGGCTCCTTCTCCTTCCTGTTGTTCGTCGTGCTGGTGATCACCGGCGTCCTGCTGATGCTCTACTATCACCCCGCCATCCCGCAGGCCTATCGCGACATGAAAGACCTGCGCTTCGTCGTCTCCAACGGGGTCTTCCTGCGCAATCTGCACCGGCTGGCGGCGCAGGCCATGGTGCTGCTGGTGTTCTGGCACATGTTCCACGTCTTTTATCGCGGCGGCTACCGGCCTCCCCACGAGTTCAACTGGGTGGTGGGCGTCGTGCTGCTCCTGGTCACGCTTTTCCTGAGCTACACGGGCTACCTGCTGCCCTGGGACCAATTGGCCTTCTGGGCCATCACCGTGGGCACCAACATCATTTCCGCGATGCCGCTGCTGGGCCGGGATACGCGTTTCCTGCTACTGGGCGGGAACCTGGTTGGCGAGAACGCCCTGCTGCGATTCTACGTCCTGCACTGTGTGATTTTGCCGCTGCTGGCGGTGGTCTTGATCGCCGTACATTTCTGGCGAGTGCAAAAGGATGGCGGCCTGACGGTGCGTGAGGAAGATGGCCGAGAAGAAAAATAAGTACGAGGCCGGGTTCGGCTCCGATGCGCTCAAGGACCCGCAGCGCATTGTGTTTGTGACGAAGAAGACCTCCGCCAAGGTGAAGGGGGAAGTGGGCAGGCAATTGATGTCCTATCCTCACCTGGTCTTGCGCGAGGCCATCGCCTTCATGGTCGTGACGATTGTGCTGGTGAGCATCTCGCTGGTCTGGGATGCCCCGCTCGAGCAGCTTGCCAACCCGCTCCTCACGCCCAACCCCGCCAAGGCGCCGTGGTACTTCCTGGGCTTGCAGGAGTTGCTCCACTACTTTTCGCCGCTGGTGGCCGGGATCATCATCCCCACGCTGGTGGTGATCGCGCTGGTGGTGATTCCCTACTTCAACGTGAACATCCGCGGCGAGCCCCTCTGGGCGAGCCATCGCCCCCGGCGCCTGCGCGTGGCTGTCGCCACCCTGATCGTGTTGGTGATTTTTCTAACCGTTTTCCGGGCATGGACGGTCCTAGCGCCCAGCCTCGCCGTCGGAAGTCTCTTGTTGTATTCCTACTTCGTGGCACCGGGCAGCCACTCTGTGCCGGAATATTTGCGCACCCGGCCGGTCTCTTGGTGGGTGATGACGTGGTTCATCGCCATCGCGCTGGTGCTGACCCTGGTGGGCACGTACTTCCGTGGCCCCGGCTGGTCCTGGGTGTGGCCTTGGAGAGCGCATGGCGGCTGAAGACGCGGGAAGGGTGTCGCAGCGGCTGCGCTTCTGGTTTGCGCTGGTCAGTGTGGTGTTCGTAGCCGTGCTGGCTGTCTCGCCCGTCAAGGATCTCCGCCAGGAATGGAAGAAGTACAAGCGCGCCTACGTGCGTTTGGCCCAGACACGCCCCGACACCAAGCGCCTGCTGGCAGACTACCGCTCGGACCTCGATCAAATCTGGATCCCAGAAATGAACGTGGTGGACCGCTGCACCGCTTGCCATCAGGGGATCACTCAACCCAGCCTGGCAGACGCTTCCGTGCCGCAGCCCTTCCGCGCCCACCCGGCAATTCCGCACCACGTCAAGGACTGGGGCTGCGTGGTCTGCCATCGCGGCCAGGGTCCCGCAACCGAAGTCGCCGAAGCGCACGAGACCACCCTGGCCTGGGAGCAGCCGCTCCTCCCCGGGCGTTTTCTCCAAGCCTCCTGCGGCTCCTGCCATCGCAACACGTTGCCGGAAGCGCCCCGGCTGAACCGCGGGCGGCAACTCCTGGAACGGTTTCATTGTACGGGATGCCACCGCCTGCAGAATATCGAGCGCACGGCCATGCTTGGACCCGACCTGACCAGCGTGGGCACCAAGGTGAGCCGCACCTGGATCTATAAGTGGTTGAAAGAGCCGCGCACGATCGTGGACAGCTCCGGCAACGTCGCAGTGAACGGCTATGAGACGGAAGAAAAGCCGCGCATGCCGCAGTTCCGCCTGACCGAGAAGGAGCTCCGGGGTTTGTCCGCTTACCTGAGCTCGCTCCGCGGCGTGCCTGTGGAGCCCTATCGTTTCAATCCGCGAGTCGTGACGGCTTTGGAAAAACGGACGGACTTGGTGGAGCAAGGCGAGGTGCGTTTCCGCCAGATGTTCTGCTCGACGTGTCACTCCCTGGCGGTCACCCGCGCCGGCGAGACTAAATTGATTGGGGGAGACATCGGGCCGGAGCTCACCAAGATCGGAAGCAAGGTCAATCGCGATTGGCTGGTGGCGTGGCTGCGCAATCCGCAGGCCTACTTGTCGCGGAGCAAGATGCCGAGGTACGAGTGGTCGGAAGAAGACCTCTTCGAGGTCACGGCTTACCTGACCACGAAGCTCACCGACCCGGACCTTCTCAGCAATCTCCCCGGCCTGGACAACCCGGCGCCGGAAGAGGTCCGGCTCGGGCGACGCCTGTTTGCAGAAAAAGGTTGTGCGAGCTGCCACGTGGTCCAGGGGGCGCCGCCGCAGAAGGATTTCGGCCCCGATCTTTCGGGCCTGGGCGCGAAAAACGTTTCGCAGTTGGAATTCGGCTCGTCCAAGATTCCCCGGAATCTGGCGGCGTACATCCAGGCGAAGATCACCGACCCAAGTTCCGTGAATCCCGCGGCGCGCATGCCGCAGTACCACTTGAACTCCGCGGACCTTGCCGCCATCACCACAGCCCTGCTCAGCATGACCGGCACGCCCGCGACGAGCGGACTCGAACGGCTGATTGTACCGCGCCCGGAGGCGGTCTTTCGACCGGCGGGGGCCTTCGGCGAAGTCTACGAGCGCTATAAATGCTACGTCTGCCATCGCTTTAATGGCTATGGCGGTGATCTGGCGCCGGATCTTTCCTACGAAGGCAGCCGGGCGCAACGTCAGTGGCTCATCAATTTCCTTAAGAACCCGCAGACGCTGCGCCCCATGCTCACCCTGCGGATGCCCCAATTCAACATGACGGATCGGGAGGCTTCCATTCTGGCGGACTATATCGGTATCGCTCTCCAGAACCCCTCGGTGGATCTCGCCGGCGCGGACCCCAAACAATTCACTCCGGCGATGGCGGCAAAGGGCAGGCAGCTCTACGAGGTGAAATACCAATGCCAGGCCTGCCATACTATCGGCTCCGGCGGCGGCTATGTCGGCCCCAACCTGAACAACGTGGGGAACTGGATGACTCCGGCGTGGCTCAAGGCCTGGCTGAAGAATCCGCAGGCGCTGGCACCCGGGACGATCGAGCCTCGGCGCGCCTTCACCGATGACGAAATCGATGCTTTGACCGCGTACTTGCTGACCCTCCGCCAAGGCCGCCCGGCACCGGGGCAGGGGCGCGCGGTCGCCGGGCAGGGAGCGGAACGATGAAACTCTCCGCTCTGGCCCGCATGCTTCTCCTGTTCACACTCGTGGGAGTCCCTGGCTGCCGCAACCGGAGCGCGGTTGTGCCGGCCGACGCCCTGTTGAGAGCCTACGACATGGAGCCGGAGTGGAGCGATCCCCAACACACGATTCCCCTGAATTACCAGCAGGCGCAGGGGAAGCGCTTGTTCTATGACCGGTGCGTCTGGTGCCACGCAGATGCGACGCCCGCCGGGCCTTCCAATCGAAGCAACCTGACGCCCACCCCGGCCCTCATCAACGACGGCGCCGTGCTGAACGGTTTGAGCGATGAATTCCTGCAAAACATCATCACCCTTGGCGGCAGCGCCATGGGGAAGTCTGCTATGATGCCGCCTTCGGGCCGTGACCTCACCCCGGATGACATCCATGCCATCATTGCCTACATCCGTGCCATTGCACAGCCGCCTTACACGCCGCCCGCGCGCCCCGGCCCGCCCTACCGGACGAAGGAACGCCCATGAACGCTGAGTGCAACACGCCGCCTCTGCTCCGTGCTCTTCGGCCGTTCGTCTCCCGGTGCCTGCTCGGCCTGGCGTGCTTGTGGGTTGGCTCGGGCGCGTGTCTCGGCCAGGTGAGCCCGGCCGAAATCGTCAACCCGCAGCTCAGGGCGCTCGAGGAAAACTATTTCTCGGAACTCAAAGCGCTGCATCGCGCCGTCGTAGCAACGAAATTCCCGTTTCCGTTTGTCCTCAGCCGGTACGTTGGTCTGGACCCCCAGCAACTGGCCAGCACGGACACTCGCGGGGTAGAATTCGTCAAGTTCCACGAACGGGTGGTGCTGAAAATCACCGGGAATTACAACGCCGCCTACAACGCCGATCTGCTTACGTCGAATCAACGTGCCAGCCGGGCGTTCCGCGAGGTCATCCTTGCCATCCTGCAACAGGTGACCCAAGTCATTCCCCACGAGGTGAGCTGCGATGCCGTCGGTTTCGAGATTTCCTACCACGTTCACAGGCAGACGCGCGGCTCCGACTACGAAGGAAAAGAGATTCTCGTCGTCCTCCTGGATCGAGCCGAAGCATTCGGCTTTCCCCACCTGGCCAGCGTCGGCGAGCAGCAGGCGGTTCTGAACCGCTCGGAAATCTATCTGAATGGCCAGGAATTCGGTCTCGCGCTGGGCGAACGAGATCCGCTCAACATCGAAGCGCTGGCCAGGCCGGCGCCGGGCAGTCCTGCCGCCGCGGCTGGTCCGGCGGGAAACGCGGGCACGCGGACGCAGGTTTCGAGACTGACCCCGAGCGTCTCGCCAGCTTCTCGCCGCTGGGGAGCGGCGCCGGAAGCAGCAGAATCCCGCCCGGCTGCGCCCTCAGGCACCGACAGGCCGGATGCTTCAAATCCGCCCGCCGCGGCGGCCACCCCGGCCGATGCGGAACGCCTGCAGACCAAATACCAATCCCAAATGGACGCGCTGGCAAGAGCAGGCGTGGCCGGTTTATCGCTGATGGACTACGCCCCGCCCTCCTTCGTGATTTTCCGGAACCAGATCGTGCTTCAATTCACCTTCCGCAATCCGCTCCACTTCGAAAAAGGGAGCAGCTCGATCTACAAGCGCGCCGCCCAGAGCTTCGACCTTTACTTGGCGCCACGACTCAAGCCTCTGCTCGAGAAATTGCCGGCCGGCGAGGAATACGAAGGTCTGGACATCACCCTGCTGAATCTACTGGATGCAAAGCCCGCGGCGTCCTCCGAGGCACTCGAGTTCATCTTTCCGCTCCGACTGCTCCGCCAATTCGCCGACGCCGAGATCACCAACCAGGAGTTGATCAATCAGAGTGTGGTGCTGGTGAACAGCGTCCGCATCGCTCTGAATCTCCAACTGGTCGAGTAATTCTGGCTGGCCGGGGCGCGCTCCGCTGTCGGAAATTCCCGCACGAAAAGGTTCTGTCGCTTTTCAGGTCGTCCGTGCAATCCCATGGCCGGATTACAAACATTGCAAAAATCTGAGGAAGTACTATTGCCGGAGCACGAAGACCCGACTACCGTCAAGGATAAATGAGCCTGGCGGGGACCCGGAGGAGGCTGCGCGCCGTTGCCGCTTTCTCCGCATGCGCATCGGACTCCGCACGGCTCGGATGAGGATTCCTTTTCAGAGGCAACTCTCCTTCGGAGGGGGTTGGGACAATGGACCTGGGAATCGAAGAGCTCCACGCGCTGGCTGCGCGACGCCCCCAGCGCCGCCTCCACTTCTTCCCCCAGGATCAGCTCGATCACTTCCCGCACCCGCTCCCGAATGGCCGCCTCCAACCCCTCTCGCAGAGAACCCTCTTGGCCCGCTTCTGTTGGAGTGCTGCTCTTCGCCATGGCGTATTCCTCCTGTGCCCGTAACCTCCGCCGAAGAGATTCCGGGCTTCTTGTTCAAGGCTTCTCAGGAGAATACGCCTTCAACTTTTCTACAGGAATCGGGACAGAACCAGCAGGGTGTCGCCCCTTCCGCAAGGAATTAGCGGCAATGAGAGCAGAGGGCCGTTACTGCTTTAGGGCAGCGCTCTTCCCGATTAGCTCTGAGTAAGGCAGGTTGTTGGTCGTGAAGCAGATGCCGCACGGTCTTGCCGAATAACTGCGGCTGCTGGCTTCGTTCGTTGAAGCGGTACTGAAACTCATTTAATTTAGATACCTCGGCAAGCGGTTACAGACTCCCCGCTCTGAATTGCGCACCTCATCGGACCATCGCTCCGCCACAGCTGGTACCGAGGTCGGTTCTCGGAAAATTTTCTCCGCGGACTAAGGCCAGAAAGAGCGCAGGTGGTCCCCTCATCTCTCCTGAGAAGACCGGTTCCCCCCGGCACCGCTCATCTGCCTTCCTTCCACTTGGCGGCTGCTTTCTGCCCGCCATCGACCAGTTGGCTGTAGCGGAACTTGGCCACCCGGTATTCGGCAGCCTTTTCCGAGAGGATTTTCGCTTCCCCAGTGATCCGAACCTGATCCCCTGAAGGAACTGCACGGGTAAATTCACCGTGTGCAGCTATCAATTCTCTAGCTGCTTTGACGAGGCGATCCCGTTCCTCTGCCAGTCGCTCCTCCCACAGGTCACGACCTGCGAACACGGTGCTGCCGACTGCGTCGTCACCCAGTTGCTTTTCGTTCATCCGCCCCAACTTGTTCAGAGCGATTTCGGCTTCTTGCGCTTCTTTCTCCCTTTGCTGAGCCCAGTCAGCGAGCTCCGTAGGTTTTGAAGAGGGCGGCAGCGGAGCAATTACGGAAGACGAATGCGCCACGTCGTCGTCTGTGAAAATCCGCTTTGCCTTCGTCGCAGATTTCGGGGCACTCTCTTTTTCTCTCTTTAGCCTTCGCGCTGCGTCAGCCACCGACTCTTGGGCAGAAGCGCAGGTCGCCACCACGAGAACGACCAGCAGGCACCCTAGCCCTCTTTTCATCAGTGCATTCCTCCCGCCCGTGAACCGGGGGACACTGCGCGCTCTCCAGTCCCTAGGTCCCCTCCCATTCTTTCCAGTCTCGGACTCTCATTTCTTGCAGTTTCTTGTATCGCCTTTGCCGATTGAGGCGATTCGCACGCCTGTCTTTTCGATAGATTTCTCTGAAAAGACCCTCCAATTCCTCGACCTCGGCCTCTGTGATGTTTGGCCAGACCTCGAAGATCGAAAAATGAGTCCACAAGTCGCGCTTTCGCTTGCTGTTTGCATGGGCCTTAAGCCGTCCCTGTATTCCGGCTCCTCCACCACGAGCCATGCCCACATAGACGACGTCGTACTTCTTCAGCCTTAAGCGGTACCAGTGCAGGGCGTATATTCCGCGGAGCCCTGCCGGCACTTGTTTGATTCCAGCCTTGGGAATCCACTGAGTACATCTGCGAATCAGCCGTAGCTTGCTGGAAGTCATGGGCTGTCACCGCAGCGACCAACTTACCCCTATCAGCAAGCAAACAAACAAAAAAGACTTGCCATAGGCTGGTTTCAGTTAACCGCAGAGCCCGCCCGGCGGTGTTGGAGAAGGCTGCAAATGCGGCCCGGAAGATCCTGGGAGCCAACTACGCGGCGGTCGGAATCCTGGAAGAGGATGCCATCCATTTGCAATCGTTCGTCGCGATGGGAATGGACGCGGAAATCGCGGCCAAATTGGGAAAGCCTGTGTTTCGAGGTTCGATCTTCGAAGAAATCATCGAGGAACGCAAGCCGCGGCTAGCTTTCCACCCGTTAGGAGAGGAGCCTGGTCTGGAACTGCCCGCGGATCACCCGGTCGTGCACAGCTTCCTGGGCGTTCCGCTGCAGGTCGGGGAGCGCGTGTATGGCTGGATTTACGTGGCCGAGAAGCTCGCCGCTTTGCAATTCAGCGACGAGGATACGCGCATCTTGATGGCACTGGCTGCTCAGACCGCCATCGCCTATGAGAACGCGGAAGGCTACCGCGAGATTCAGCGCTGGGCCTCGGAACTGGAACGCCGTGTCGAAGAGCGGACCGCTGAGCTGACCGAAACCTGCAAAGAGCTGGAAGCCTTTACCTATTCGGTTTCTCACGACCTGCGCGCTCCTCTCCGTCACATCGCCAGCTTCGCTCAAATTCTGGCGCAAGATTACGCGGGCCAAATTCCCCCGGAATTCCGGCAGCATCTGGAGCGCATCCAGGCCGGCGCTCGGACAATGGCCGAGCTGATCGACGGCCTCCTGGAGTTATCCAAGGTCGGACGAAAAGATGCGCAACGCCAGCGGACCTCCCTGGACGGTCTGGTCCGAGAAGTTCTGCGGGAGCTCGAACCCGAAACGCAAAGCCGCGAAATCGAGTGGAGAATTGCAGCCTTGCCCGCGGTGGACGCCGACCCCATGCTGATCCGACAGGTGTTTATGAACCTGCTCTCCAATGCCGTGAAGTATTCGCGACGCCGTGCCCGCGCGGTGATTGAGGTTGGCGCGCTACAACGGGGGGCCGATTCCATCCTCTACGTTCGCAACAACGGCGTGGGATTTGACGCCAAGTACGCCGACAAACTCTTCAGCGTTTTTCAAAGGCTGCACCGCCCAGAGGATTTCGAGGGCACCGGAGTCGGTTTGGCCATCGTGCAAAGGATCATTCACAAGCACGGTGGCCGCATCTGGGCAGAAGCGGAAGTGGGAAAGGGCGCCGTATTCTATTTCACCTTGGGTCCGCGAGGATCAGACGAGCCTGCCGCCGAAGGCACAAGCCAGGTCCCGCCACGCGCGCATGCCTCTCCTACCACCGCCTGACAGTTTTTTGAAAAAGTGCCTTTGGTTGTCATTCTGAGCGCAGCGAAGAATCTCTCTTGTGCGAAAAGCCAGAGAAAAGAGGGATTCCTCGTCGCCTCCGGCTCCTCAGAATGACCCGCAAGGGAGCTTTTCAACGAACTCCTAACGCAACTTTGACCGACCCCGAGGGAAGCTTGGGTCTATGAGCTGCCGAATCAGGTCTGAAGCCGGGCACTCAGACGCAGAGTCAAACCAAGCAGGCCAATAAGCTGGGGCTTCTTCTGCTGCTGCTCTGCCAGCGGGAAGCTTACGCTGGGCGCGGCGGCGGGCTGCCGGCGGCTGCGGCGCTGGGGTAAAATACCGCCGCAAGGCCAGGAGGGGAGTTATCGCCATGCCCAACACACTGACGGTTCTGGTTACCGGTGCCACAGGCAAACAGGGCGGAGCGCTGGCGCGCCTGCTGCTGAAGAAGGGCCACCGCGTTCGCGCGCTGACCCGCAAGCCCGACTCGCCGGCGGCGCAGGAGCTCAAGCGGCTGGGCGCCGAGCTCGTGACCGGCAACCTGGAGGACTGCGCCGCCATCGAGCGCGCCGCGCAGTCCGCCGACGCCGTCTTTGCCATGTCCACTCCGTTCGAGGCGGGCACCGAGGTGGAGACCCGCCAGGGCATCACCGTTGCCGAGGCCGCAAAAGCGGCGCGCACCAGGCACCTGGTTTTCACCTCCGTGGCCAGTGCCGACCGCCGCACCGGCATCCCGCACTTCGAAAGCAAATATAAGGTCGAGCAACACATCCAATCCCTCGGCCTCCCGTACACCATCATCGGCCCGGTCTTCTTCATGGAAAACCTGCTCAGCCCGTGGTGGCTGCCGGGATTGCAGCAGGGCCAGTTGGCCATGGCTCTGCCGGCCTCGCGAGGACTCCAGCAGGTGGCCCTGGACGACATTGCCGGGTTCGCCGCGCTGGTGCTGGAGTGCCGCGAGCCGTTTCTGGGCCAGCGGTTGGACATCGCCTCCGACGAAGTCACCGGGCCCCAGGCCGCCGAGATCATCTCCCGCGCGTCCGGGCGCAAGATCGAGTACGTCGAGCTCCCCATCGCTCAACTGCGGGCTGCGAACGAAGATTTCGCCAAAATGTTTGAGTGGTTCGACCGCGTCGGCTACAGAGTGGACATCGCCGCGCTGCGCCGCAACTACCCCGAGGTCGGCTGGCGCACTTTCGAGCAGTGGGCACAGGCGCAGTCCTGGGGCGCGCTCAAGCAGGCTGCGGCCCGTTGAGGAAGCCCGCCGGCCGCACTCTACGTCTTGTATAGGGTGGGGAGTCGCGCAGGCCGCTATTTTTCTGACGCTCCGGGCCCGCCAGGCTTCCCGGCGGGCTGGCGCTTGTAGATGACGTCCACGGCGTCCTGCCAGGGATCGCTTTCGGCGAGCCGGAAGAAAGCCTTGAAGCGGAAGGCATCATTATTCAAGCGCTGGTAACGCGCCTTCAAAAAATGCGCGCCGCCGTCGGGATGGCTGACGCGCACCACCTGGTCCATCTCCTCGCCGTTCACGGTGAGCTCGCCCTCGGCCACTTCGCCGTGGCGGTTGACCTGCCAGAGCGTGAGCGTTTTCTTCCCCGGATGCCACACGAACATGCCGTCGTACTGCGGGGTTTCCCTGCCGCCGGCGACGAAACTCACTTTGAACAGCAGGGCGTGCCGCGTGTCGCCCCAGTAGCAGTTCATCTTGACCAGCAGCGTGCTGCCGTCCGAGGCCTTCTCTTCGGCCGTCCACGTGCCCCCCGCGAACCACCCGATCTGTTCCAGCGGATTGCTTGGTGTCGCAGGGCTCTGCGCCCAGACCGGTCCGTGGCCGGCCACGAAAGCACACACGGCCACAAGACAAACTGCGAGTCGCCTGGATTTCATGGGCTCTCTCCTCCCCGCGCGATCGTCGCTGCGCTCCCCGGCGGCCATCTTAGGGCCGCCGCCGCAGCCAGGTCAACGCGCCGCGAGCCAGCGCCCCACCAATGCAACTTGGTTGCGCGTCGCGGCGATGGTAGAGTACGCCCCCATCGCTGCCCGCATCGCGCGCATCCATGGCCTCCACTGAAAACCCTGCCGCCTCGCCGCCCGACGCCGCAGCCAGCGGCCTGGCCCGGCAACTAGGGCTGTTTGACGCCACCATGCTCGTGATGGGCGGGATTGTGGGCGCGGGCATTTTCATCAATCCCTACGTCGTGGCGCGCCTGGTGCACACACCGGCGCTGATTTTGGGCGCCTGGGTGCTCGGCGGGCTGATCGCACTGGCCGGAGCTTTCATCTATGCCGAGCTTGCGGCGCGCCTCCCGCGAGTGGGCGGGCAGTATGCCTATCTCCGCGAGGCCTATCATCCGGGGGTTGCGTTTCTTTACGGCTGGGTGCTGTTGCTGGTGGTGCAGACGGGCGGGATGGCCGCGGTTGCGGTCACCTTTGCGCGCTACCTGCTCGAGCTGACTCGCGCGCCAGTGGGGGAAGGGGTGGTGGCCGTGCTGGCGCTCGCCGCGCTAACGGCCGTCAACTCACTCGGCGTGCGTGCCGGCAGCGCGCTGCAGAGCGCACTGATGGTGATGAAGATCGTGGCCATCGCCGCGCTGGTGGCCTTTGGCCTGCGCGCCGGCGCCGCGCCCGCCGCGGCGAGCCACGCGCTCGACCCCCGCGGACCGCTCGACCTGCTGACGGCGTTCGGGGCGGCCATGGCGCCGGTGCTGTTCGCCTACGGCGGTTGGCAGACGGCGAATTTCGTCGCCGATGAAGTGCGTCAGCCCGAGAAAAACCTGCCGCGGGGCCTGCTGCTGGGCGTGGCCGGCGTCGTGGCGCTTTATCTGGCCGTGAACTTCGTCTACCTCCGCGCGCTGGGGCCCGCGGGCCTGGCCGGCGCCACCACGCCCGCCTCGGCGGTGATGCGCCGGGCGCTCGGGGAAAAAGGCGCCGCGCTCATCGCCGTCGGCATTGCGCTTTCCACGCTGGGATTTCTGAGCCAGTCCATCCTCACTGCCCCGCGCGTCTATTTCGCCATGGCCCGCGACGCCCTGTTCTTCCGCAGTGTCGCCTGGCTCGACCCGCGCACGCGCGTGCCGCTGGTTGCCATCCTCTTGCAAGGCGTTTTGGCCATGATCATCGCGGTCTCCGGCCGCTATGAACAGATTCTGAATTACGTGGTCTCCATGGATTTCCTCTTCTTCGGGTTGACGGCAACGTGCCTGTTTGTCTTTCGCCGCCGCGAAGCGCGCGCCCGCGAGCGCCGCGCCAGCGCACCGCCGGTGCCCTACCGGATGCCCGGCCATCCGCTGACCACGGCGCTATTCATCGCCGCCTGCTGGCTGGTGGTGGCCAACACCTTCCACCAATATCCGGGCAACACCCTCATCGGCCTGGCCATTCTCCTGGCGGGCATTCCGGCGTATTTCTTCTGGAGCGGGCGGCAAAAGCCGAGGACGACCCAAGGATGAAAGAGCCGCGCAGCACGATGCGTTCTGCCTACATGGAGTGGGCCAAGACTCGCGCCCGCACGCGCTTTGACTTGGCCTCGAGCGGCCTGGCGGATTTCACTCTGGCAGACCTTCCCGTGCGCCTGGACGACCTCGAGCTGAGCCGCCCGGGCAGCTACGGCTACCCTCCGTTGCAACGCCGCCTGGCCGCCAAGTGCGGCGTCGCTGCGGAGTGCGTGGTCGCCGCAACCGGCACCTCCATGGCCAATTATTTGGCCATGGCCGCCACACTCGAGCCCAGCGACGAAGTGTTGATCGAGCAGCCGGGCTACGACCTGCTGGCGAACACGGCTCGGTTCCTGGGTGCCGGCGTGCGGCGCTTCCCGCGTCGCTTCGAGGACGCTTTCCGCCTTAACCCGGCCGAAGTCGAGCGCTCGATCACGCCGCGCACGCGCCTCGTCGTCCTCACCAATTTGCACAACCCCAGCGGCATGCTCGCCGGCGAGCGCGCCATCGAGCAGGTGGGGGAGATCGCGCGCGGCGCGGGCGCGCGCGTCCTCGTGGACGAGGTTTATCTGGACGCCGCTTTTGCGCAGGCGCCGCGCTCGGCCTTCCACCTTGGAGAACACTTCCTCTCCACCAGCAGCCTCACCAAGGTTTACGGTTTGAGCGGCCTGCGCTGCGGCTGGGTGCTGGCCGAGCCCGCGCTGGCGCGCCGGATGTGGCGGCTGAACGATCTGTTTGAGGTGATTCCGGCGCACCCGGCCGAGCGCTTGAGCGTTCTCGCGCTCGATCATCTCGAGCGCATCGCCGCCCGCGCCCGGGCGTTGCTCGCCGCCAACCATCGTCTGCTCGACCGCTTCCTCGACTCGCGCCGCGATTTGCGCGCCGTGCGACCGGCCTGCGGCACCACCGCCTTTCCCCGCCTGGTGCGCGGCAGCGTGGAAACACTTTGCGCGCTGCTGGAGGAAAAGCACGACACCTCGGTGGTGCCGGGAAGATTTTTCGAGATGCCGGAGCATTTCCGCGTCGGGATCGGCGGCGAAACCCCGCAGGTGGCTGCCGGGCTCGAGCGGCTCGCCGCGGCGCTCGACGAGCTCGCGGCACTCGGATCGGAGGGGCAACATGGCCCAGACTGAAGTGGTGGGAATCGGAAGCTGCACGGTGGATTTTTTCGCGCTCGTGCCCAAACTGATCGGCGCAGAAGAAAAAATCAACGCCCCGCGCCTGGAGGTCCACGCCGGCGGCGTGACCGCGAATAATCTCACCCAGGTGGCGCGCCTCGGAGCCCGCGCCGGCTGGTTGGGCTTGATCGGCGACGACGAGAACGGCCGCATCATCCAGAAGGAATTTGCCGCCGACGGCATGGACCTCGCCGGGATCGAAGTGGTCGAAGGCGAGCACTCCTCGTTCACCTGGATTCCGGTGGATGCGCAAGGCGAGCGCTGCATCTACATGTTCCCCAACGTCACCGGGCGAATTACCCCGCAGCAGGTGCGCGAACGCTTTGCCGCGCACATCCGCCAGGCCAAGCACTTCCACACCGAGGCCTCGCAGCTCCCGCTGGCCCCGGTCGAGGAGGCCATGCGTATCGCCAAAGACGCCGGCGTGCGCGTGCTCTTCGATCTGGACGTCGCTGCCAGCTACTTCGCCCAGGCTGGGCTCGGCAGCGAAGCGGCGCTGGCTTGCACCCGGGTCGGCGCGCGCGCGATGTCTCGCCGCGATGAGGTGGAGGCCTTCCTCCGCGCCAGCCGCCCCGCCGGGGGCGCGGCCGCAGGACGCAATCCCGCCTGAGAGGGAAGCGCCGATGTTCACGCCGCAAAGTTTTGACGTGGCCCTGCTAATGATGATCACCAGCGCCATTTGCTGGGGCTCGTGGGCAAACACCTACAAGGGCACGCGCCACTACCGCTTCGAGCTTTTCTACTGGGACTACGCCGTGGGCATTTTCGCCATCTCGCTGCTGGCGGCGTTCACGCTCGGCAGCCTGCGCCACGACGCGCAGAGTTTTCTGGCCAACGCGCGCGCCGCCGACGGGGCCAACATCGTTGCAGCGCTGATCGGCGGGGCCGTATTCAACGTGGCCAACCTGCTGCTGGTGGCCGGGATCGAGATGGCCGGCCTGGCGGTGGCCTTTCCGGTTTCCATCGGCATCGCGCTGGTGGTGGGCGTCGTGCTCAGCTACCTGTTGCAGCCGAAGGGCAGCGCGCTGTTGCTGGGGCTGGGCGTCGTCTGTGCGGTAATCGCGGTGGTCATGGACGGCAAGGCCTACGGCCAACTGCGCCGCCAGGGCCGCGCACTCTCGCGCAAGAGCGTGGTGACCTGCATCGTCTCGGGAGTGCTGATGGGTTCGTTCGCGCCGTTTGTGACCCGCGCGCTCACCGCCGGCCGGCCGCTGGGGCCGTACAGCATCGCCGTGTTCTTCACGTTGGGAGCCTTCCTGTCATGTTTCGTGGTCAATATTTACTTCATGCGCCGGCCCCTGGTCGGCGAGCCCGTGCATGCGCGCGGATTTTTTGCCGCTCCCGCGCGCGATCACCTGCTCGGCCTGTTCGGCGGCTTCATCTGGGGGCTGGGCACGGTCTTCAACTTCGTGGCCGCCAGCTTCACCGGTGTGGCCATCTCCTACGCTATCGGCCAGTCCGCGCCCATGGTCGCCGCGCTGTGGGGGGTGTTCGTCTGGAAGGAGTTCGCCGGCGCGCGCAGCAGAGCGAAACTCTTCCTCGGCCTTATGTTCCTCTTTTATATCCTCGCTCTGCTGCTCGTCTCGCGCGCCTACACGGCCGCGGCAAGTTGATGCGGCGCCACCCCGCCGCCCGGCGCCCGGCGCCCGGCAGGCCGGTGGAGCCGGCAAAGTGGGTGGGAGGTGCTCGCCCCGGCCGGAATTTGGTGCTATACTTTGGGGCAGGAGGGTCGCTCAGCGGCTGGGTTTCTGTTCGAAAGCCGCGCTCAGGCGAGTTGCAGAGGCGCGAGCGCCTGGCGGCTGACCCGTTTACGCCACAGCGCAGCGGGGTTAGCTTCTAGGTGGCGCTTAGGCGACAGTAGTACAAAAGTCCTATTCAGCCTACCCAGCCCGGCCCAGTACGCTGGTACTGGTCAGGGGACATCCAGCCGTCCCGAAATGGACAGGAAGGCAGAGGCAACTCGCAACTCGTTCGAAGAATCCTTTATCTAGGCGACCTGAGGATATGACTACCACGGTGACACAGATACGTCGGGGGAATCTCCACATCGGCTGGGGGACCCTGCAGCCTTCGCGCGATAAAAATGTGTGGAAGGAGCTCGTGGGGCGGAATCCCGGGATAGCGCGTTTCAGCCTGTTGGAGAACCCCAAGCCGCGCTGGAACTGCTTCGGGGCCAGCGTGCTGCTGCAAACCCTGGGTGTGACGTTGCTGGTCACCCTGCCCATGCTCTTCCCGCAGAAGCTGATTCCCATGATGCGCTACGAGACCGTGCCGCTGGTGGCGCCGCGCACCGATGTGCCGCTCCCTCCGGAGCCGCCCAAGGTGCGCGCCAAAGTGCAGCCGCCGCCGGAAACGCCCGCGGAACCGCCCAAGGTCGCCAAGATGATGGCTCCGCCACGCGTGGTGCAACCCAAGCCCAAACCAAAGCAAAACGAGATGAAAGCGCCGGAGTTGAATCCAGTTTTCCAGGCGGCCAGCATCGCCGGGCCGCGCGCTGAGCCCAGGCGCCCGCGCGAGCCGGTGCAGACCGGCCTGATGAGCACCGGCAGCGCCGCTCCGGCCACGCTGAACCGCCCCATCGATCAAGTGCAGACCGGCGGCTTCGGCGATCCGAACGGCCTGCCCGGGAAGGGTGACCCGAACAAGCGCGCCAACATCGCGCAGCGCGGCTCCTACGACCTGCCCGGCGGCCCCGGCTACGGCAACGGCACGGGCGGGGCCAACGGTGCTCGCGGGACCGTGGCCAGCGCCGGTTTCGGCAACGGCACGGCCATCCCCGGGGATGGCGGCTCCGGAAGGCGCGGCAGGGTTCAACAGGGCGGCTTCAGCAATGCCAGCGCGCAGGCCGAAGCTCCCAAGGCGAAGCCCGCAGAAGGCGCCGCGGCGGTCCAGCCGGTGGTGATCCTCGATAAACCGCGTCCCGCCTACACCGAAGAGGCGCGCCGGCTGAAGCTCGAGGGCGAAGTCCTTGTCCAAGTGGTCTTCGGGGCCGACGGGCAGATCCACGTGGGCCGCGTGATCCGCGGCCTGGGGCACGGCCTGGACGAAATCGCGGTCCGCGCCGCCCAGCAGATTCGCTACAAGCCGGCGATGAGCCACGGCCAACCCGTGGATTTTCCGGCCACGGTTCATATCGAATTCCAACTGGCATATTGATGGGGGTAGCTATGCGCAGCCTGAAAGTCGCTCTTTCGGCTCTGGTCCTGGTGGCGGCCGTTCTGCCGTTGGCCGCGGAGGACCAGCCGTCGAGTCTGGACCAAGTGGTGGACCGCGTCATCGCCCGCGAGAACGCGGTGATGTCCAGCCTGCGCCAGTACAGCCCGCTGGTGGAGACCTATATCCAGAATATGCGGCCCGACAAGTCTCTGGGCGCAACCCCCGCCGGCGACCGCTACTTCCTCGGCCGCGCCGAACTCGCCAAGGGCGTCGAGCTGAAATCACTCACCGAGAAGTCGGGAAAGACGCATCGCCTGCTGGGCAACATCGGCAGTTTCTTCTCCTTTTCGATGGAGTACCTGCCCCGCGGCTTCTTGCAGATGATCTACCTCGACAACAACGGCTTCGATCGCCAGCACTACAACTTCGACTACGTCCGCCGCGAGTTCCTCGGCGAAGTCCGCTGCCTGGTGTTCGACGTCACCCCGCTGCCGAAGTCCGGCAAGGGGCGCTTCCTCGGCCGCATCTGGGTCGAGGACCAGGACTTCACCATTGTGCGTTTCAACGGCGCCTACACCGGCAGTTCGAACTCCAAGTTCTACTTCCATTTCGATAGTTGGCGCGTAAACGCGGGACCCCATCTGTGGCTGCCGGCGTTCATCTACAGCGAGGAATCCGATCTGCCCTACGCCCTGGTGCGGCGCTTGCAGTTCAAGGCGCAGACCCGCCTGTGGGGCTACAACCTCGGGCACGCCGGCCAGGAGCAGGAGCTGAGCCGCGTGCTGGTGGAGGCCGCCACGCCCATCCGCGACGACACCAAGACGGCCAACGACCTCACCCCCGTGCAGGCCCAGCGCAATTGGGACCGCCAGGCCGAAGACAACGTCGTTGATCGCCTGCAGCGCCTCGGCCTGCTCGCACCCCGCGGCGAAGTGGACAAGGTGCTCGAGACCGTGGTCAACAACCTCGAAGTCACCAATAACCTCGACATCCAGCCGGAAGTCCGCTGCCGCGTACTGATGACCTCCACGTTCGAGTCTTTCACCATCGGCCACACCATCGTGCTCAGCCGCGGCCTGATTGACGTGCTGCCCGACGAAGCCGCACTGGCCACCATGGTGGCGCACGAGCTCGGCCACGTCGTCCTCGGCCACCGCATCGATCCGCAATACGCCTTCTTCGACCGCCTGCTGTTCGACGACAAGGAGACTTTCCAGCACTTCATGTTCGCCCGCAACCGCGCCGAGGAAGATGCCGCCAGCCAGAAGGGCATGGAGATGCTGAAGAATTCTCCCTATAAAGACCAACTGGCCAACGCCGCGCTGTTCCTCCAGGCGCTGGACGCCCGCGCCAAGGAGATCCCCAACCTGGTCAGCCCGCATCTGGGCGACCGCGTGCCGGTGAACTCCGAATTGCGCAGCGTCGCCACACCGGCCGACCCCAAGGATCCCAAGCGCGCCAACCAGATCGCCGCGCTGCCCCTCGGCGGGCGCATCAAGGTGGACCCCTGGACCGATCGCCTGGAAATGCTCAAGAGCAAGCCGGTGGGCAACGTCTCCGAACGCGAGAAGATGCCCTTCGAGGTCACTCCGTTCATGCCTTACCTGACGCGCCAGACCAGCTCGCAGGCGCAGGCGCCGGGAGCAGTCACCGCCGAGTCCAAGACCGACCCTTCCAAGAAACCCGAATAGCGCGAGCGCAGCGCTTTCTCTCCCGGGGGCGTCCCGCAATTGCGGGGCGCCCCTTCCTTTTTTTCTGCCGCGGCGTAGAGTCCCGCTGGCGCGCCGCCGCTCTCCTGGCCTGAGTCCATGCCTTGCGCCCGCTCTCCGATTTCCGTACCATCAATCGCGTAACTTCTTCCCAGGAGATACTCATGAACCCCAAGCTTCGCCTGGCCGCGGCTGCGCTGGCCGCCGCTGCGGTTTTCTTGAGCGGGTCGCTGGTGGGCAACTGGCAGGGCTCGCGCGCCGCCGCAAAAAACAATTTCGGGGCGCCCAAGACCATCATCCACGTCTCGCTGATCAAGTGGAAGGCCGACGTGCCGGACGCAGAAAAGCAGAAGGCGCTCGAGGGCATCCGCGAGCTGGCCGCGCAGATCCCCGGCATCAAGAACGTGTGGCTGAAGGCCACGCGCATACAGCCGCGGGATTACCACGCCGCGTTCGTGCTCGAGTTTGAGAACCGCGCGGCGGCCGACCGCTACGCGGAAGACCCCGCGCATGCCGAGTGGAGCAAGAAGTTCCTGGCCCTCCGCGAAGCCAGCATCTCGCCGCAGATCAGCAACTGAGCCGCCGCGCCTGTGGCGGGCACAGAAAGCGCTCGCCTTGCGCCAGCGGCGGTGCTAGGCTGCCGCCACAAGCGGGGACGCCGGGCCGCAGGTCGCGCCCGCGCAAGGCTTCTCTTTTTCGGTCCATCGGCTTGGCTTTCGAGCGCGCGGCGCGGCGGGGGCTGCCCACTCTGGCGAAGGAGAGGTCCATGGACTGGAAGAAATTCACCGCCGCCGTCGTGCTGGGCTACTTGCTCGTGGGCGTGCTGGCCTATTTGATCCACAACGTCTGGCTGATGCCCGTGTATCGCCAGTACGAGGGTGTGTGGCGCTCCGATTCGGTCATGATGCACAAGCGCTGGGTGATGCTGGTCGGGCAATTCATCTTCACCATCCTGTTCGCCTGGGTCTACACCCGCGGAGTCGAGCACAAGCCCTGGGTGGGCCAGGGCATCCGCTACGGCATCCTGATGACGCTGCTGGTGGTGGTCCCGTCGGCCTGCGCGCAGTACACCATCTATCCCATTCCCTACACGCTGGCGCTGAAGTGGATGGCGGGCGGCGGCGTGCAACTCGTCGTGCTGGGGCTGGTGGTGGCGGCGTTCTGCCGCAAGCCCGCGCACTAGTCGCGCGCGAGCCGGAAAGTGCGGAGCAGCGCGCGGTCCAGCGCGCGATCGGAGAGCAGCCGCTTGGCCCACTTGGCCACCCAGGCGCGGCGCGTCACCGTATACCGCGGCCGCGGCGGATCATCGCGCAGCGCCCGCAGGATCACCCGGGCGCAGTCCTCCGGCGTCGAGCGCGCGCCCTGCGTGGTTTTCTTCCAGGACCGGCGGAAATTCCCATACACCATCGCGTAGGGACTCGACTCGGCCGCCGCGGCGTAAGGCGACGACAGCTCCACCGAAACCGCCTGAAAATTCGTGGGGATGTAGCCCGGCTCGATCAGCACCACATCAATCCCAAAAGGATACAGCTCCAGGCGCAGCGCGTCGCTCATCCCTTCGAGCGCAAACTTGCTCCCCGAGTACGACCCGAACAGCGGCAGCGCCACCTTGCCCGCTGCCGAGCTGATGTTGACGATGCGGCCGCGGCGGCGCTGGCGCATCTCCGGCAGCACGGCCTGGGTGACGCGCACCGCGCCGAAGAAGTTGGTCTCAAACTGCTGCCGCAGGTGCCCCATGCGGAGTTCTTCCATCGCCGCGATGTAGCCGATGCCGGCGTTGTTCACCAGCGCGTCCACCGGGCCGGCCTTGGCGTGCACCTCGGCCACGCCGCGCGCCACGGAGGCCTCGTCGCAGACGTCCATTTCCAGGGTTTCGAGCGGCAACTTTCGTTCCCCGACAAGCCGCTCGAGCGCGGCGCGCTTTTCCGCCGAGCGCCCCGCAGCGAAAACGCGATAGCCCTGCTGGGCCAGCAGCAGTGCCGCAGCGCGCCCCAACCCGTCCGTGCCGCCGGTGATCAGGATCGTTTTCAGCTCGCCGGGCGCGGCCATGGCTCCCTCCTCGAAACCCACAAACTACACCAGAATCCGCGCCGAGACCACTCAGCCGCCGCGCACCCAGCCCGCAGGGTTATCGCGTTGCTTAGCCTCTTCAGAGGTGGTCTAATTTCCCCGGTCCGTCTATGGTGGACGAATCGGAGTTGCGAGATTTTGCGCAGCGCGAGAATGACTACCTACTCTCCCTCCTGCTTCGCCCCAAGCCGACCCCAATAGTCGAAGACCCACAAAAACTCGCTGAAAGAAATTGCCGGGCCACGGCCAACTGTTTTGGGGAATCTGATCCACTGCATGCCATGGCGCTTAATACCCTCGCCTTTGTTCATCTTCACAAACATCAGGACGCGGGCATAGCACTCGACTTGGCGGTCAAGGCTGTGGGGTTGCTACGCGACCGCAGCGGGCAAGAGGAAATGCTGCTCGAATCGAAGTGTCTGGCCGTGCTGGCCAAGACGAGAATGGGTTCCGCCACCTCCTCTGCAATTCAGGAAGTATTTCAGCTACCCGTCGGCCACCTGAGCTCATCCTCCCACGTCCGAGCGGCCGCCCAATCACTTTCCGAAATCCTTGCATCTTCCGTGCTCGAACACAGGTTGAAGAGGTATCTGCTTTTGATGGCCTTGCGGGATATCGCGATGGAGCTTCTGCGAGAGCTGGAGTCCAGTGGCGAAAGCGAGGCTCACGACTCCCTCCAAAACAGCTTGTTGAATTTCTTAGAAGTCTATTACGGCGCCAAAGATGAAAGTAAGTGAGCCGATGAGAGCTGCCAGGGAAAAGATGGGACAAAGCAGATACACCGCTTCCATCTTCACCTGATGGGTTCAAACAGCGCCCTCATCCCGAACACGAGTTTGACGGGCGACTCAGCCATGTCATTCTCCCCGAAGCGCCGTCGCTCGGAACAGGCGAGAAATCTGCTTATGGGAAGTTGGAAGGCCTTTTGGGGCTTGGCGCCGATTGCGAGCGAGTGACGGCGCACTCGAAACCATACCGTCCGCGGCGCGTACGGATTACGATCCCACAGCTTCTGCGGAATCTTTCACCGGGAGTGCCGTCACTGGCGCCTTCGCTCGCGTGGTGGTGATCACCACCACGCTGACCAGAACAAACAGAGTCCCCAGAATCGTTCGCAGGCCAAGCGCTTCGCCGCCAAGAAAATATCCAAGCAGCACGGCCACAACCGGATTCACGTACGCGTAGGTCCCAACTTTTGTCGGCGATTCATGATGAATCAGCCACACATAGGCGGTAAACGCGATGATCGAGCCGGCGACAATCATGTAGAGCAACGAGAGCCACGCTCCGCGCGAGACGGTCCACGGATGAAAATTACGAAATTCGCCCAGCGCGGCCGACGTGAGCGCCAGAAACACTCCTCCGGCGAGCATCTGCGCTCCCGAGCTCATGACTTGGGAAGGCGGCAGCGGCAGCTTACGCGTAAGCGCCGACGCTATCGACCAGCTCATCGACGCAACGATCAGCGCCACAGCGCCCACCCTGTCGATCGGTGCCCCGCCGAGGTTCAACGAGCGGCTCATCAGCACTGCCACTCCGCCAATCCCGATCAGCAGCGCCAAGGCCAAGCGGACAGTGAGCTTCTGCGTTCGCAGGACAATGATTTCCGACAGCGCCATAAACAGTGGAATCGTGGCCATCATGACCGCGGCGATCCCCGAAGGCACACGCTGCTCGGCCCAGAACACCAGTCCGTAGTCGAGGACGAAGATCAGGATTGCGAGTAGAGATGCCGATGTCCATTGGCGCATGCTCGGTGAGCGCTCGCCACGCGCCATCATCCAGGGATAAAGAACGAATCCCGCTACCAAGAAACGCATCGCGGCCAGAAGAAACGGCGGAACTTCCTGGACGCCCACGCGAATGGCGAGAAACGTGGACCCCCACACAAAATAGATGGTCGCGAAAGCCAACAGCGTCTTCCACTTTGGGCGTTGGGTGTGGGCTTCCATAGCAGATTCCTACCAACAATCTACCAATTTATCCGCCTGATCGCGCGTACTTCCCGGATCAAGGCGCACTCGGAAACAATCCACTTGTCCGCGTAGAAGTGCCCTTGCCCTGTGCGAGATCTGATTGCGCGGGCGCGTTCTCGACAATTACCCGCGATAAACGCGGCAGCGTATAGCCGCTTGTTCAAAAATCGTCCCGCCCGTCATTCTGAGTCCCGGCCTTGCCGGGGCGAAGAATCTCTCTTATGCGAAATGCCAAAGATAAAGAGGGATTCTTCGTCGCCCTAGGCTCCTCAGAATGACCTCTAAGGACTTTTTCAACAGACTGTCAGGAGAAATAATTGCTGTTGGTTTCGCTCACAAGCCCACAGATAGCTCCAGTCAACCGCGCGCTGCCGGTCTTTCGAAATCTCGCGACCAGCGCGGGCGATTTTTTGGGGCACTCTCGCCCGCGTACTGCCCATTAGTATGAACAGGGAAGAGCAGGAACTCTCGCCGGTGGCTTGCCACCAGCTCGAAGCTGATCTGGTACCGCAGCACCGGCGAGAGCCGCCGATTGCCGCTCCATTAGCGACACGCTCAAAAGGAAGGGAGCGGCGCGGCGCCGCTCCCGTGTGCCAAAGCGAGGTAGCTTCCCGCGGGAACTACGTGCCCGCAGCGGCGGCAGCGGCTTGGTCCAATATGGCGGCCGCTCGGCCAAGTTCTGTCACGCCGAAAATCACCAGGGGCGCATTCGTCCCCGGCTCCAGCCCGCAGTAGCTGTAGTTGATGTTGATGTTGGCTTCGCCCAGCCGCGTGGCCGCTCGCGCGAGCTCCCCCGGCCGGTGCGGAAGTTTCACTTGCGCGACTTCTTCCTCGATGTATGTGAGGCGTTCCGTGTCCAGCACGGTCTTCGCTGCGGTGGGATTGTCCACCACAAAGCGTGTGACGCTCTTTCCTCCAATGGGGAAGGATTGGAAGGCGAGAATGTTCACCCCGCGGTCGGCCAGGGCCCGGCAGACTTTCCCGAGGGTTCCTGGCCGGTCTTCCGTGAGAACTGCAAATTCTTTGGTCGTAGGCATGGTGGGAACCTCCTTTGCCTGTACCTCCGAGAAGGCAGAGCGCATTCTCGGCGTAGATGTGACAATGCGGGAATCATACCCCCCATGCCCCTAGGGTTCAAGATCGCCCTCCCGGGACCACCAGCGCGGCGCACACAGCACTGCCAGAACGATGGCCGGGAGAAAAACGCCCGGCACATCGAGGAGCCAGTGATGCGCGTCCAGGCGTCCGGTGGCCAGGTCGAAAACGTGGATCAGCGCGTGCAGCACGTAGAAGACAGCCGCCGCCAACACCACGCCTCGGTGCCGCGACGCCCGAGGAGCGGTGACGCAGAAAGCGATTCCCAGAGTCAGAAAGGCAGCGCCGATGTCGCGCACGAAGTGGACGTTGAGCGGGCCCGTATCGGGCACCCCGGCAGGGAGGCGGTAGTACCACGCGCGCGGCGCCAGGATCATCCACAGGCCGTTAGCGATATTGAAGACGCCGAAGATCCAGAACACTGCGCGCATCGCTTGCCGCAGTAATATAGCAACTGCCTGCGCCAGGGTCGAGCTTGCCCCTCGGGCGCGGTGGGACGGTTGCCACCCGCCGTCTCCTTCGCTTCCTGTGCTTCCTTCACTGCGACTGCCCGCCGCGCGGCAATTTTCCACAGCCGGGGGGGATTTACACACTAGGGCACAAAAAGGACGAAAAGGCACGCTTGACGCCCCCGCAGAACCTGCTATACTTTCGGATTGTCCGCCAACGGGCGGGCAAGTCAGGGGTAATCAGCCTTCCGTTCCCGCTGTGCGGGACGCAGTGAGGTCGGTTACGGATACAGGATAGAATCGAGTCGAGCTTCGCGCATCCCGACAGGTGTGACGGGAAGCCCGGCGCTCGACGCCGGGTTTTTTATTTTACAGCCCCGATGGAATCGGGGGCTCCGCCAGGCGCGGAGCAAAAAGCTCTTTGACAACTGAATAAGGCTGGCAATGCGCGTCGCCCTGGTCCCTAAATTCAGGATTGGAGACGCCGCGCAAGCCGCAAATTCTGCTCGAGCACCATCCGCCAGCTCTGCTGGCGGGTGGAGAGGCGAGCTTACCCACGCACGGCTCTGCTGCGGGTCCCGATTCGATCGGGGCGCGCATCCGAGACGACGTGTTGGGTAAGTTTTATGGTCAAGCTACTAAGGGCGTGCGGTGGATGCCTTGGCGCCAGAAGGCGATGAAGGACGTGGCAAGCTGCGATAAGCCCCGGGGAGCCGCAAGCAGGCTTTGATCCGGGGATCTCCGAATGGGGAAACCCAGTCCGGTAAAACCGGACTACGGCCCGCTGAATCCATAGGCGGGCGCGAGCTAACCCAGGGAAGTGAACCATCTCAGTACCTGGAGGAAAATAAATCAACCGAGATTCCGAGAGTAGCGGCGAGCGAAATCGGAACAGCCCAAACCCCGATTCTTTGAATCGGGGGGTTGTAGGACCGCGTGAGTAGAGTTACCAATCCGGAGGCTAGGTGAACATGCTGGAAAGCGGGGCCATAGCGTGTGATAGCCACGTAACCGAAAGCTTACCGGACTCGAAGCGGTATCCTGAGTACCACGGGCCACGGGAAATCCCGTGGGAAG
>OBEQ011939355.1_pt1 | contig 86832 bp, 92 predicted proteins | sample 1670901 | NCBI WGS metagenome assembly OBEQ01 (sample SAMEA104232315, study PRJEB22302) | groundwater metagenome | biome: forest; feature: aquifer; material: groundwater | place: USA | collected 2011-08-07 | depth 5.4 m | reverse complement strand
CCCCGCCGTTAGGCTCGTCGTAGCGGCGTATCGGCGGTTGCAGTAGAAGTCTTCGTGAATAATGCAGGCTAACTTTTCTGACGCCTCACCGTCACTGTCATCGATGGGAAATCTACGTGCGTCATAAGGGCGGCTATGGTATTCTGCCATCTTCTTCGTGCGTTGTTCGTATATTGTGAGCGAGACGGGCGGGAAAAGCGCGACTCGCAAAGATGACACTTCCGGCCTGTCCCGCTTTTCGCGCCAGTCTCGCGCGAATAACGAGTCCCGCTCGCGACTAATAGGAGTTCGTTATGGCCTGGTTTAAAAAACAGAAAACGGCTGAGCCTGAACCTCCAAAGCGGTCTAAGATTTCTGAAGGGATGTGGCTCAAGTGCAACCACTGCCGGGAAATTGTCTATCGCAAAGAAGTCGAGCGAAATAATAAGGTCTGCCCAAAGTGCGACTATCATTTCCCCATTTCTGTCATGGAGCGCATTGGGCTCTTGGTCGATCTCGGGACGTTCAAAGAGTGGGATGCGGAGATCGGCCCCCAGGATCCGCTGAATTTTCAGGATACGAAGTCGTACAAGGATCGTGTGAAGGCGCACCAGGGGAAGACCGGCCGCAAAGATGCCATGGTGATCGGGGAAGGAATGATGAATGGCCGGCGTGTGGTGCTCTGTGTGTTCGACTTCAGTTTTATGGGTGGCAGTATGGGGTCGGTCGTCGGGGAAAAGATCTGCCGGGCGATCGATCGCGCATTGGAGGCCAGGTTGCCGGTTATTTTGGTCACCACCTCCGGAGGAGCCCGGATGCAAGAGGGGATTCTCTCCCTGATGCAGATGGCCAAGACTGCTGCCGCTGTCGCCAAGCTGGGCGAGGCCAAACTCCCGTTTATTTGTCTGTTAGCCGATCCCACGTTTGGAGGCGTCACCGCCAGCGTCGCCATGCTGGGGGATGTGATTCTGGCCGAACCGAAAGCGCTGATCGGATTTGCCGGTCCCCGCGTGATCGAGCAGACCATTAAACAGCAGCTGCCGGATCAGTTTCAGCGAGCGGAATTTCTGTTGGAGCATGGCATGATCGATATGATTGTGGAGCGCAAACAGCTGAAAGAAACCCTGAGCACCCTCGTCGCGCATTTTTGAGTCCGGACCTTTCATGAAAAATTCTGGTTAGTCTTCTTCCTGCCTGGTTACACCATGACCTATTCCTCTGCCGTGGCCTATCTGTATCGTCTGCAAAAGCATGGCATCAAACTGGGTCTTGCGACGATGACGGCGTTGATGGCGCGACTCGGCATGCCGCAGACCCGGTATCGTACACTGCACATCGCCGGCACGAATGGAAAGGGCTCCACCGCGGCCATGGCCGCTGCGATGTTGCAGGCGGCAGGGTATCGAGTAGGGCTCTATACCTCGCCCCATCTCGTGGAGTTTCGAGAGCGGATACGGGTGAACGGCGAGATGATTGGTGAATCGCAGGTGGCACAGTTGACCGAACAGCTTCAGGCTCTCTGCCAACCGGACCTGTCGCCGACCTTCTTCGAATATACGACGGCCATGGCCTTTCAGCACTTTGCCGATTCGGGAGTCGATGTGGCCGTGTTGGAGGTGGGATTGGGCGGAAGATTCGATGCGACCAACGTGGTGACACCCATGGCCTGCGCGATCACGACGATTGCTCTCGATCATCAGGAGTATCTGGGGAACACACGTTCATCGATCGCTTTCGAGAAGGCCGGCATTATCAAGCCGGGGGTGCCGGTGGTGCTGGGACGGCTCGAAGATGACGCATGGCGGGTGATCGAACAGGTAGCCAGGGAACGACAGGCCCCGGTGTTTCGGATGAATGAGGATTTTTGCACAGAGGGAGAGACGCCTCAGCAATTTTCCTATCGCGGGCTGGGCATGCACTATGACGAACTCACCTGTACCTTGGAGGGCCGCCATCAACTGGATAATGCCGCCTGTGCGCTGGCGCTGTTGGGAGCGGCGGCTCCTCAGGGGATTACTGTCACGGTTGAGGCGGTGAGCGCGGCATTGCGTGCGGTCAACTGGGCTGGACGATTGGAAGTGGTTGATCGCTGCCCGACGATTCTAGTGGATGGCGCACATAATCCTGCTGCCGCAATGGCTGTAGCCGACTATCTCACGCGCTCCAACCGATCTCACCCGTCCCGCCCTGTGGTCCTGGTCCTTGGGATGATGCGCGACAAGGATCATCGAGGCTTTGTCGAACCGCTCAGAGGCCTAGTCGATGAGGTGGTGTTGACACAGGCGGATCTTCCACGCGCTGCCACCGCGCAGGAACTCCGAGCTTCGCTCGAAGGTCTGTTGTCTCACCCGCATGTCGTGCCGTCGCTCAGCGATGCGATGGCACTGGCCAGACAGCTGGCAACGCCGGACGGTCTGGTCTGTGTGACGGGATCGCTCATGCTCGTGGGGGAGTGCAAGGCATGGTTCCGTGGCTGCGGGCTTTCACCGCTTCGGGGCTGACATGGGAGGGATCTCGGCGCGGCTGTGGATATGCCTGGTCGGTTGGTTGATGATGGGGATGCTGCTTCCGCAGGCAGGGAGTGCTGCAGCGACGACGACATCCTCCGAGGGCCCCCCGCTCGATATTACGGCAGAACGAATCGAGTATTTACAGGAATCAGAAGTCTACGAAGCCGATGGCTCGGTGGTGGTCAACCAGGGCACCCTGCGTCTGACGGCCGATCACATGACCATCCAGGCGTTGCCCGGCGTATTGATTGCCACGGGTCGCGTCCGGCTCACCGATCCCAAAGCCGATCTCGTGACCGAGCGGTTGGAACTCAACGTGAATACTGAAGCTGGGGTGGTCACGCACGGACGGGTGCATCTCAAATCCACAAATACCTGGGTAGAGGGGCGTCTTCTGCAGCGGTTTTCAGAGGACCATTATCGGGTGAAAGAGGGCCGGTTTACGAACTGCGATGCGCAGAAAGGTGAGACGCCGGCCTGGCGGTTCGAGTTCAAGGATCTTGACCTGCAGGCCGGCGACCACGTGGCGTTTACAGGCGGATGGCTCTGCGTGAACGATATTCCAGTGATTCCTCTTCCCACGTTGACGTATCCGCTTTCCAAGCGACGTACTGGGTTTCTCATTCCCACTGTCGGGTACGACAATCGTTTTGGCACACACCTCCAAGAAAGCTTCTTTTGGGCTATCAATCCTAGTCAGGACCTGACGATTTCTCCCTCCTATTACAGCGGCCTCGGTTATGGGAGCGATTTCAAATATCGTTATGTGCTGGACCAGAGGTCGAGGGGGCAGTGGCTCGTCAGTGCCTTGCGGCAGACAGAGTTGCCGAATGTGTCCGGCGTGAGCCAGACAGGGCAAGATGTGCAGCAGACTCGGGCTCTGATCAGCGGGACCCATACACAGCAATTCACGCCGGACTTGTTGCTTCGTGTCAAAGCCAACTTGGTGACCGACCCGAACTATCTGCAACAACTGAGCAATTCGGGGGTTCAGCGGGCGCTTCCCAGCAGCGAAACGAGTTTGTTGGCGACCCAACGTCTGTCTTACGGAAACACATACCTGCTTGGTCAATACCTGCAGCCGTTGCTATCGGGAGGACCGGATACGTTTCAGCGCCTGCCGGAAATCGGCTATAGCTTGCCGAATCTCTCATTGCTCCATTCGCCGGTTTTGCTGGGCACGGATATGAGTTTCGTGAACTTTTATCGTGAACAGGGATTTACCCAAAATCGAATTGATGTGCTGCCGGGACTGACGACCGACGTCCTGGATTTCGGCCATATCGTGGGCCTGACGCCCCAAGTGAAAGTGCGGGAGACCTATTACACGCGGGGAGTGCAAAATCCTGAAAGCCAGCATCGCGAGACCTTTTGGGTAGGGCTCGATGCGACGTCGAAGCTGAGCCGCCGGTTCGGAACGAGCGAGGGCAATACCTTGCTGCATACCGTTGAGCCTAGCGTGATATATGAATATGTTCCGCCGACGGATCAGTCGAAACTGACTCAGATCGATCAGGTGGACGATTTGCCGAAGAAAAACTTGCTGACCTATGCGATCCGCAGTCGGCTATTGGAGCAAGCGGGCAGCAGCAGCTTCAATTGGCTGGATTTCACGATGGCTCAGAGTTATCACGTGGGCGCTGCGCAAACGAGAGCTCGGGATTTCACGCCCGGCGTTGCCCCGCTGCTCGGGTCGATGACGCAACCGCTGCAGCCGGCGACGGTGGCCATTGAGGGGACGAAACTATCCGATCTCTGGATGCGGGCGGTGATCGGCAACACGACCCCTCAGTTCACGCCGGCAAAGTTAGAAGCTGCCGCGTTGGGCCAAGGCGCCGGGGCTGCCCCTGGTCAGCAGCCTGCTACGAACCAATATCTGACCATCGATGCATTTTTCGATCCCTACCGATCATCGTTGAGTCAATTCAACACCACCCTCCGGGTTCAGCAGTCCAACTACTGGTACCTCGAAGTGGGGCAGCGCTTCACGCACGATGGTAATCGTGTACGTCGCGGGGACCTGTGGAATCCGATCTCGTTCAACGAGGTCTATGCCCCGACCCCTGAAATTCAATTTGTCACCGCGGGAGGAGCATTCCGCACGCCTTGGGGCTGGACGGTCGGTGGGAAGGCTTACTACGATGTGAAAACGGGTAAGAGCCCAGAGTACGATGTCGTTGCCCTCTATCAGAATCCCTGCAAGTGTTGGTCGCTGGGGCTCTATTATTTACAGTTCCCCGATCGCCAACAGTATAGCTTCATGTTGAGCCTGACCGGGATCGGCTGGACGGAGAGTTTCGGCACGGCAGTGGTCCGAAGTATCCTCGGTCCGCTGCTGATCGGGGAGAAAGGACTTCCCTGGGCTACGCCTGGAGGGCCGTATGGGAGGCCACAATCGACCCTACCACAGCCTGAGATGGGCGGGTATGGCCGATGAGCAGAATTTTGCACGAGACACGCGAGACTGGCGGGAAAGGCGCGACCTGAAGTTCCGAAAACCTCGAACTTCGGACCTCGAACCATTGTCTTTCTCGCCCGTCCGCCAGTCTCGCTCGTCGGCTATCCTGCTGGCTCTGGTAATGTCATGCGACGATCCGACGAATTTGACTCCTCGAAGAGGACTGGTATACGATGCCGCGCCGGGTTCAATTTTTATCGTGTACTCAGCGAAGGAGGAATCTGACGTGGCAGGTGATGCACTGAAAGTTGAAGATGCAACGTGGGATGCAGAGGTCATAAAGTCTTCCGAACTCGTGATGGTAGATTTCTGGGCCGTTTGGTGCGGTCCTTGCCAGATGGTCGCTCCGGTCATTGAGGAATTGAGCAAAGAGTATGCGGGAAAGATGAAGGTGCGGAAGCTCAATACCGATGAAAACCCAGAGGTCGCAGGCCGCTATCAGGTGATGAGTATCCCGACAATTCTGTTTTTCAAGAACGGGCAGGTCGTGGAGAAACTCGTTGGGGCGCGACCGAAGCGGCAGTTCAAGGAAATGATCGATTCGCTGCTGGCGCAACCAGCCGGCTCAGCCTAAGGATTGTAGTCACCCGCCGCAATGCTCACCGAGCTGCGTATTGTCAACTTCGCGCTCATTGAGCAGCTCAGTCTTCAATTTCAGTCTGGGTTTACGGTCCTGACCGGGGAAACCGGGGCTGGCAAATCTCTCCTCATCGATGCCATCGCCTTGTTGGTCGGCGGGCGAGCCTCGACCGACCAGATCCGTTCCGGAGAAGACGAGGCCCAGCTCGAAGCAGCCTTCCACCTTCCGGACACCCATCCACTCCTTCAACGCCTGCGGTTACACGAAATCATCGGTCGGAACGAGTCTGAGCTGATTCTTCGGCGCGTGCTCTCCCGATCGGGTCGCCACCGGGCATACATCAATGGCAGCCTATGCCCCCTGCATGTGCTCGAAGAACTTGGAGGCACCCTCGTCGATATCCATGGCCAGCATGAGCAGCAATCATTATTAGCGACCGCCAAACAAATAGACGCCCTCGATGGGTTTGGATGTCTCTACGAGCTACGCGGGAGGTACGAGCAAGCCTACCAGGGATGGAAGGAGTTGCGCAGGCAATTGGATGCCTTGCAGAGTGACGTCGTCGACCGTGCAAGACGTGAGGATATGTTGCGGTTCCAGGTTCGGGAGATTGAACAAGCCGGTCTGTTGCCCGATGAAGAAGAGCGGCTCCGCAGCGAGCGGCAGCGACTGGTTCATGCGCATCGGCTCAGAGAATTGGCTCACGAGGCGCATGTCGAGTTACAGGCGGATGAGCAGGCCGTCCTCACCAGACTGGGGCGGATCGGGCGAATCCTTGCAGAGTTGGCCCAGACCGATCCGGCGATGGGTGATTGTGGGCAGGTTGTTATGGAGTCGGCGATCCCACTCAAAGAACTTGCCGGGCGGCTGCGCGACTATACACAAGAGGTAGAGGCTGATCCTGACCGACAGGCTGTCGTGGAAGACCGGCTCGACTTGATTCAACGGTTGACGAAAAAGTATGGAGGGTCGGTTGATGCGGTATTAACGACTGGCAGACTGGTGCAGGAGGAACTTCAGTTATTGGACAATCATCAGGAGAGAACTGCCAAGTTGACCGCGCAGCTGGACGAAGAGGTCCGTCGTCTTCGCACGCTGGCAGAGCAGCTGTCCAAGAAGCGAATTGATGCGGCCAATCGGATGACGACGCTGGTGGGAGCGGAGCTGGCAGCGTTGAAGATGGAGCAGGCGATCTTTCAGGTCGTGGTCTCGGTCGATGACTCGGCTGAGGGGTTCGGCCCGGCGGGGCGTGATCGAGTGGAGTTCTTTCTCTCAAGCAATCCGGGTGAACCGCCGAGACAGCTGGGCCGGGTGGCGTCCGGTGGGGAACTCTCGCGTATCATGCTGGCGCTCAAGACGGTGTTGGCCGAGATGGACCAGGTTCCGGTCCTGGTGTTCGACGAAATCGATACGGGAGTCGGTGGAGCAGTTGCTGCAGCCATGGGGACGAGACTGCGCAAGCTCGGGGCGTTTCATCAGGTGTTTTGCATCACCCATCTTCCTCAGGTCGCATCCCAAGCGGAGCACCATCTGCTTGTGGAAAAGGGCCTGGATAGTCAACGAACATCCACGTCGGTCAGAGCCCTCAAGGGGATGGGGCGAGAAGAAGAAATCGCCCGAATGCTGAGCGGTCCAACCGTTACGAAAAAAGTGCGTGAAACGGCAGCGGAACTCATCGCAGGGGCGAAGGGGAAGCAGTCTGAATAAATAAATGGGTTATCCCGCAGTATGTTAGGAGTGCCGCTGCCGCAATCGCCAATGTTCAGGCGAGAGGCCCGGGGCTAGAGGCTAAGGGGTGACCAGATGGAATGTCTTCCCACTCGCCCATCGCCTGGCTTCCAACTAGGAGTCGGATCGGTCGGTCGGCGTAGTAGCAATCGCCATGGCAGGAAGAGAGGCCTTGTATTCCTTGACCACGTGAGAAAAAAGTGCTGTCAACTTCGGTTCAAAGTGGGTGCCGGCATACGCAAGCATCTGTCGGCAGGCTTCATCGATCGAGAGGGGTGTCCGGCCAGGAAGTTCTGCGGTCAGATGGTCGAACGTTTGGGCCAGACAAACAATGCGGGCTAGTTGAGGAATGCCTTCTCCCTGAAGTCCAAATGGATAGCCTGAGCCATCCCACCGTTCATGGTGATAGGCAATCATCTGTCCTACCTCAGCCGGAAGTGCCAGTGGTAACACGAGTTTCGCACCCTGTTCCGGGTGATGTCGATTACCGACAGCTTCTCCGGTCCCAATGATTTCATCGTCGGCAAATTGATAGGGTTCAGGCCCGATCTTGCCGATGTCGTGGAGGAATGCCCCCAACGCCAACGATTTCTGTTCAGCGAGTGTCAGGTTGATGCGGTTGGCCAAGAGGGTGGCGTAGAAACTCACTCGGCTGCAATGGTTGAGCAACTGGCGATCTTTCGCTTCAAGCAGGTCGGAGAACAGAGGGAGAAGGTCCGGCATGGGTTCAGAGCTGGGCGCATGGTCTAACGTCGGTTTTCCGATCGCCTGGTACCCCGTGATCAGTTCCTTCCAAGCTTGTGCGCTTTCTGTTTCTGAACCCCAGAGACCGGTCGATGTCCCGATAAAACGTCTGAGGAAATCGAGCCGTTGTTTCTTTTCGAGTGTTTGGTTGACGAGGGAAAGCAATTCCGTGACGTTGAAGGGTTTGAGCAGGTAGCCGGCGGCGCCATGGCGTATTCCTTCCATGGCGGACTTTAAGCTGCCGTATCCGGTAATGATGATGACTTCAACGTCGGCGTGGTCATGCTTGATGTCCTGAAGGAGATCCATGCCTTGGCGATCTGGAAGTTTCTGATCGAGTGTGATGAGGTCGATTGGCTGGGAGTTCAGCACGTCAATCGCTGCCCTGGCTGATTCCGCTGTCTGTATATTGAAAAAGGGGCGGAGAATTACTCGTAGGGCGTCACGAGGTCCTGTCTCGTCGTCAATCACGAGCAAGGTCGGTTTACTCTTTGTTGATTCCGGAGTCACAGGCAAGCTCACAGGTGCCCTCTATCGCTAACTAGGTATTTTATAGGCAATTCTTGTTCCATTTCAGTGGGTTAACATCCTGGCCTCAATGGAGTGTGGCTTGTGCATGATCGCGACCCATATGTAGTTTTCTTGAACGAAACACTACGTACACTAGTAAGGAGATCTCATACCAAACTGTGCAAAAAAGACGCAGTGAGGGGAGTGGTTGTGCTATTCCTGCACTACTGCCGGAGGTTCTTCGGTGCTGACTTCCTGCTCGGGTCTGCCGATTCCGAGCGTGTCCATGCGGTACTTGAGCATTCGGCGGCTGATTCCCAACAATTCAGCGGCATGGGTTTGGACATAGTTCTTTCGTTTGAGGGCATCCAAGATAATCTCGCGCTCGAATTCCATGACAGCCTTTTCGAGCGACAGGCGGCCAGAGAGTGTGTCGTCGCGGAGTGAGGAGGATCGGGTGTCGTTCTTGAGAATGTTCGGGAGATGTTCGGGGGTGATGGAGTCCGACCCCTTGGACCAAATGAATGCCTGTTCGATGATGTTCTCCATCTCTCGCACATTGCCCGGCCAGGGATAGCGGGACAGAAGATCGACGGCATCTTTGGAAAACTCTTGGGCCGGACGGTTGTCTTCTTCGATTCGTTTGGCCAGAAAATGTTTGGCGAGGAGGGGGACGTCTTCACCGCGTTCCCGGAGCGGGGGCAAATAGAGCGCAATGACATTGATGCGGTAGTAAAGGTCTTCACGGAAGTGCCCTTTGCGGACGAGCTCCTCGAGATTCTTGTTTGTTGCCGCCACGATGCGCACATCCACCTTGATGGATTGCACGCCACCAACTCTGGTGAATTCTCGTTCTTGCAACACACGCAGCAGCTTGGCTTGCGTCATGGCGCTGAGGTCGCCGATCTCGTCGAGGAAGAGGGTGCCGTTATTGGCGAGCTCAAATTGCCCGACTCGACGAGCTGTGGCATCCGTGAACGAGCCTTTCTCATGGCCGAACAACTCACTCTCGATGAGCGTTTCAGGAATGGCTGCGCAGTTCAGCGCGATGAAGGGGCGCTCGCGCCTGGCGCTATTATTATAGTGGAGCGCCTTGGCGACCAGCTCTTTCCCCGTGCCGCTCTCGCCGGTGATGAGGACGGTTGTGCGGCTGTCGGCGACTTGTTCGATCTTCGTGTAGATGTCCTGCATCGACGGGCTTTTGCCGATCAGGTTGTGAAAGGCATAGCGCCGAACGACTTGCGCACGGAGTTGTTTCACTTCCCGTTGGAGTTCCTGGTCCTTGAGCGCGTGCTCGACGATCATGCGGAGTTCTTCCACATCGAAGGGTTTCGAGAGGTAGTCGGCTGCGCCAAATTTCATCGCATCGACGGCGGTTTTGACCGATTTCGTTCCTGTCAGCATGATGACCTGTGCAGTACGGTCCTCGGCGCGTAGGGTTTGGAGTACCGAAAGCCCGTCGGTACCTGGAAGAATTACGTCTAGGAGGACCAAATGGGGGGCTTCCTTGCGAAATAACTCAAGGCCCTCCTGGGCGTCGGCGGCTTGGATCGTTTCGTAGGTCGGCTCCAGCACTGCCTTTAACGAGGCCCGAACCCGAGCTTCGTCATCGATCAACAACACTCGTTTTTTCATGCTGGTTTCCATATAGGGTATCGTCGGCTAGGCGGGTAACGCAGGCAGGCTCACGAAAAACGTGGTGCCGACACCGACCGAACTCTTCACCCGGATCTCGCCGTGATGCTCTTGAATAATTTGATGGACAATCGTCAAGCCGAGTCCTGTTCCTTCATGCTCTCCGCTCTCGTGTTTCGTCGTGAAAAATGGGTCGAAAATATGTTCGAGATTCGTCTCCTGGATTCCCTCACCGGTATCCTCGATTTCGATGTGAGCCCAGACTTTTCCTCCGGGCTTCTCCAGCTTGCTGGTTTGAACGCGTAACCGCCCACCGGCTCCTGCCATCGAGTCCATGGCATTGAGGAGGAGATTGAGCAGAACTTGCTTGATTTGCTGCCGGTCCAGCATGACACGAGGCAGGTCGGGCGCCAACTCTTTTTCAATCTTGATTCCATGGCTGTCGGCCTTAACATCGATGAAATACAAGCACGAGGCGACAATGTCGTTGAAATCCTCGTCCGTCAGCTTGGGTTCCATGTATCGGGCGTAATCGAGAATTTCCTGAATCAGCCGTTCGATCCGATACACGTCATCGAGCACCACTTTGCTGAATTCTTGAATAAATTGGGGATCGTCTCTCCGTTCAGGAGCCAGTTGGATAAAGGTCTTAATCGATGTGAGAGGATTTCTGATCTCATGGGCGAAGCCGCCGGCGATCGTCTCCAGGGATTTGAGTCGATCTGTGCGTTTCATAAGCGTGTGCGAACGATAGAGCTCTTCGTACAGCACAATGGTATCTAGCGCATTCGTGGCGGTTTGTGCCAGCGCGGCGAGCGTGGATTTGGTCAGCTCAGTTTCTCCAGCGATAGGTACTGCGGCGCCGAGGAGTGAAAAGGCGATGAGACGGCCTTTAATAAGGTGTGGCACGATACGTGTGGCCTGCATGGCTTCCATGGCCGTGCGTGCGCCGGCTAAGGAGTCGGTTTCTTGGAGATCTTCAGTCGAGTCGTCCTGCGTCATGATCCGGTTGGTTGTAATCAAGTATTGGGGCAGGGGATGGCTCACGGCCAGCGTCGGAGGAATAAGCATGGGGGCGGCCGGGCCAACCATGCTGGCGCGGCGATAGTATTCGTGCTCGCGATCCAGCAGGAACAGCGTCCCATGGGTCGTAGCACCTGCGCGACAGAGTTCTTGGATAATACGATTCCCGAGCGTCGTCAGGTCGGTCATCGTTCCCAGGTCTGCCGCAAATCGTGTGATGATGTTCAATAGCTCGCTGGAGGAAGGCATCAAGACGTTGGTGTTCGGTGAATGTGATGTCATAACGAACAGGGTGCGTAGGGGCGCCGTGCGACCTGCTAGCGGAACCATTGGAGCATGGCGCATCTATGTGTTCAAAGATGTACGGGTGAGAGTATACACAGCCAGGGCACGTTCAGCTAGCAGATTTACTTTTTTCGATGACGGCAAAGAAGGCCTGCCCATCGAGCGCAAGAAGGATACGGGGTGTGAGGATGCCGGCTTGCTGGAGGAGCGAGGCGAGTGAAGGTTGGTCGAACGTGTGCAGTAATCCATGCCGGATGGCTTCTCGGAGTCTCCCCAGGTAGTACAGGACGGTGTGGGCCTGAGGACTAAATTCATCCTGATTCGATCTGTGCAGATGCCGGCGATAGAGTACCGAGAGATCGGTGTCGGGGTGGAAGACTGTGAGGACCAAGCGCCCTTGCGGATGGAGCATGCGGTACAGCTCCCGAATTGTGACCAGTGGAGAGGGGACGAACGGGAGCGACAGATTGCAGACGATGCGATGGAGGGACTGGTCCTTGAAGGGAAGGCCCTGCGTCCAATCAGCGTGCATCCATTCGGTGGTCAGGGGGGGGTGGACGGTGAGTGTGCCTTCGAAGTCACTGTCGAGTTCCCGATGTAAGGCACGAAGACTCTGTCGGGCCTGCGTCAGCGGATCTTGCGAAAGTTCCAGTCCGATCATGTGAACGGGCCGGGCCGGGCTCCATCCACGCTGCCGTGAGCGGTAGGCCTGGTTGACCATTGTGGCCCGGACTAAATCACCGTGGCCGACTCCCACATCCACCAGCACGGAATTCGGTTCAAGCGGGCTGAGTAGGCGGTAGAGATCGTCCAAGAGTTTCCAGTATTCATGGAGGTTCCCGAGTTGGGGAAGTTGCTGCAGGTGCGTGAATCTCAAGGCCGCACGCGTGAACTGCGAGAGATTGTGGCGAAGACGGGTGCGCTCCAGTTCGATGCGCTGTTGACGGGCGAGCATGAGACGGGTCTGCGTGAGGAATTCCGCCGGCATGGTCGGCAGCGAAACGGTTGCGGCGATCTGTTCCAGTATCTGCCGGAAGGCCGGGGGGTGCGGTTCGTTGAGCGGGAGATCCTGGCCGAGCAGCGGTGCCGAGACTGTTCCCAGACTGGTATGAGGTCCCAGCGCGGTGAGGAACGCCTGCGGGAGGTCAGCTGGAGGCCATGGCCCGAGCGGGCTGCTGGGAATCGTGAGAATGGCTGTTGGAGAGCGAAGGAGGCGCAGGTCTGCAATGGTGGAAGCCAGATCGGTAAAGTGGCCTGCGACGACGTCGCCGACAAAGTGATCGACATTGACATTGAGTCCGAGCAGATTCGCGACGCCCCGTCGGAGTCCGTATTGGTGGTCGGCCACGAGATCATGACCATGGACAATCATGAGCATGGCTTGAATATCGACGACAGGATTGATCAGGAGCAGCAAGTCGATGGGACGGGATTGCACTGCCATCTTGAGGGCGACGCGTGCGGTCAGGTCGCTCGCCATGACGATCAGGGGAGCGGTCGGCCATGTATGTTGCACAAACTCCACAACTGTAAGGAGGTCGGCTTGCATACTCCGCAAGGCCGTCTGTTCCAGTTCGCCGTCGCTCAGCCCCAGATGGTTGGTGTGGTCGTACCTCAAGATGCGGAGCCGGTGATGCGCCAGGTAGTATGACAAGGTCATGGCATCCAACGCGGTTTGGCCATAGCCTGGAGTGATGATGACGACCGGCGTATTCGGTGCGAGTGACTGGCTAAGATGGTCATCGGCGATTACGATCGTCTGGCCGCGTGGATTTCGACACTCTCGCGGAATACTGACGACCGACGCGTACTGTGAGGAGGAGTCCGATTTGCCAGGGGACGTCAGATGTTGTTGGACGATACGGCTCACTTCGCGTTCAGCGTAGTGTGTGAGTTCCTGAAAACGGAGGCCGATCTGAAGAGCAGGATCGGAGCCGTGGTCACGAAATTCCCTAGGCGCTGCGGGATCCGGAGCCACCCAGACGATTCGGGCAGAGAGTACGGAATCCGGCGCGCCCGGTTCATGGGGCCCAGGGTGTTTCTGGGTTTGTGAGGCCGAGAAGCGGAGTGTGGCACTGCCACTCAGGAGCTCGGGGCGAGCGTTGAGGTGAAGGCAGGCGCCGTCGCGACTGAGGTTGGTGGTGAGTGCTTCGAGGAGGTAACTTCTTCCGGCAGGATCTGTGACATCAATCCGGACTGGGAGCTGCAAGGCCACCCGGACAGCCTCACGGAGGTCAAAATCTTTCTGCTCATGTAATACGGGGGCGGTGATGGCAGTCAGTTCGATCTGCGGCCCTGCCGCAAGAAGTACTTCAAGAGAGAAGGGTAAAGTCTCCTCCTGTGCGGCATGGACCAGTGAGGCTAGGACGGCTGATTCTTCTCGCTTGAGCGAATCAAATGCGATGACGAGATGGGAGACTGGCGTTCCAGAAGAGAGCGAGGTGGGCCGTTCCTGTGCCTCACCGTGCAGTTCGAGGATTCCCACGACAGTTTTGAGTACAACATAGGCATCTTGTGACGTAACGGTGGGGAAGTCGTTGGGGAGTGTAATACAGGCTCCTCCGACGCTGAGGTTGGAAATAGTGCCATTCCAGGTCGCTGCCCCGACGGTGATCGCGGCAGGCAGGGTAGTTGAAATTCGAGGTGAGTGACGCCGTTCCTGCTGTCGACTGCCAGAAACGATTGTCGAAATAGGTGCCGTTGTCGCGCTCTTTGTTTCAGGAGCGAGTGAGGGCTGTGCAGTAGAGACAGTAATCGGCGACGAGAGCATCTCACGGGTGGGGCGAGAGGCGATCGGAAGACGGAGGATTATACGGAGAGGGCCTTGCATCGGCGCAGACAAGTCCAAGGTGCCACTCAGTTGGCGGACGAGCTGATACGACTCGAGGAGATCAATAGGCGGGGGTGACGTAGTCGGAGATGTTGCCGACCCTGCCATATCTGATTCGAGCAGCTCGACTTCAACCTCGGTAGGTGGGCTGAGGGGAAATAGGAAGGGGGTGTCTGCTGAGACGGAAGAAGGCCCAACTGAACGCGTGCTCACGATGAGTCGTTGTGCACGGCCCATTATCAACAAATAGGTTTGCGCGTAGGTCAAGAGAGAACGAACGAGCGTTGTAACCTGCTTGCGATCGCCGACAAGGAGGGAGAGGTGAGAGGAGAACTTCCGTATGATGCCTGCACTATCCACGATTGCCGGAGTTGTGGACGTGAGTACGTCATCAAGGACGTCGTTGATCGTAGATCCTAGGGTCTCTTCCTCTCTCTCGTGGAGGGCTTGCGCCAGCTGTGCTCCGAGTTTCGTCGCTTCTGCGGCATGGCTGGCGAGTGTTTCGGCTTGGTCGCCCAGACGTGCGTCGCGAATGGTGGTGAGGAGTTGCTGGGACTGTGTCAACAATGAGGCCAGTGGATCGTGGAGCTGTTGGGACAACAGGGTGACTCGCTGGGCCAGCGCGAGCAGTTCATCCGTGCGCCGGAGTTGCTGGCGAAGTTGATGGATCGTCGTGCCTTGTTGTTTGGATTGGGAAAGGTCTCGGATGAGTCCCACTGTGCCGAGAAATCGGCGAAGGGTGTCATAGAGCCCTCTGGCGTTGACCTCCGCCGCGAGAGTCAGCGGCTTGTTGTCTTGCGTGGGTTTCCCTCGCAAGGTCAATTCAACGCGGCTGGTGCCTCGCGCTCCGGAGCGGCGTTCGTTGAGACGAAACCGAGCCACCGACTCTTGGTCTGGAGGAATGAGAGTGGTATAGGGCATTCCGATGAGTTCATCTGACGAATAGCCCAATAGTGTGACGATGCCTGGACTGATCGTCACGAAACAGCCGCTGGCATCGAGTTCGTAGACAATGTCGCTGAGTGATTCAATGAGCCGACGATGGCGTTCGTGCTCGTGGTCCAGGGTCACTTTCAGGTGACGTGTTTCAATGGACTCCTTGGCACAGAACAGGAGTTCTGTGAGAAAGGCTGGAGATTGCTTCGAGAGGAAGAAATCAATGTCGGCTTGGAGTGCTTGAAGCGCCGAGGCTGAATCGGAGCGGTCGCTGCACAGAACAATCCCCGCATACGGTGCGCGACGTTTGAATTCGCCTGGTAGGGAGGTGTGGTCCTCAGCGAGGCACTGTTCATCGATGAGGATGAGGGTCCAGTCGTACGACGCAGTCCATGCACGGGCTTCTTCGACGGAGTAGGCGACGTCCACACGGCAGCCAGGAAAGAATCCGCGCAGACTGACGGTGATGAGTTTAATGGATTCAGCGTGTTCGCTGACAATCAGGATAGTAACCGGCTCACTCTGCGGCATCTAGATGTCCCTGTGCTTCCTGGGAATCCGAGCAAGCCCAGTTTCAGAGCGACACGACAACGTTCACTCATCACATAATCCGAGACACACTGGCCCCACTCTTCTGCTGCAAACGACTCGGGGCACGCGTCTGAGGATGTAGATGTGAATAGCACAGGCGGCGGTGCGAAACCCAGCCTACATGCGATGGAATGGGCCTCTTCTTTGGTAGGGGGAGCCCTCATGGGCGTCGATGACGAACAAAATTGAACGGCGCTGGTGGAACCAGGGAGGAGGTTGGGAGGGTGCTGTGGTACCGCGCAGACAGTGCGGCGGGTACCGTGGTGTGTGGCTCCTACTTGAGGGCGAGAGGCGTATTCGATGTCGTTGGACAGGCGCCAGGGGTCATGTACAGCAAATAGTTTCCCATCCCATGTTGGGCTTCTTTTTTCTGCAAGGGATGGTGATGGACCATGACCATCTCATAGTCATCAGCCTTCGTCACAGGAAACCCCTGACTGTCCTTATAGACTTGATGCGGTTGAAACTGGAGAAAGGTCCCGTCATGGGTGACATCGGGAACCGTTCGAAGCAGGGTCTGCTTCCTGGTCATATTGTCCAGCCCGATCATGAGGAGTTCGTCATGCCCATGTGGGTAGGCGAATTTCACACAGCCATCCATCGAGAACTTGAGTGGTTCGCGGTGGACCTGGACTCCGGAGGTAATTTCAATCCCTTCGTCCGTCTGGTTTGAGCCTCGCTGGGAGAACTTGCTGAAGCACACAATGTTGACTCCCACCTGATATACGTCCATTTCTCTAACGGGGGCGCCCTCGGGTGCCATATACATGGTGAAGGTGGCTATCACATCCTTAGTAATCGGCGCCCCGTGGTAAAACGCGACGATCGACATGAGGCGATCACCCTTGGCGAGTTTGACTCCGTAGCCGTCCGGAAAACGCGTCTCGGTCATCTCCAGCCCTGCTCCCGCAAAGAACAACGGTTCGCCCTCGCATGAGACGCTCGGCTTGCTATTGTTGATCATCAGGATGTGATGGAGATAGTTCTTGGGGAGTGGCTTTCCTTCTTTGGTGAAGACCGCTGTTTTATACCCCACCATATACATATCTTTAGGAAGCTGAAAATTATGCTTGGGCATCGACGCTGCCAGTTCTCCATCGTGAGCGGCCGGGAGGTCGATGGGACCGAACGTGAGGGTCACGACATTGTCCTGAATTGTGACGCTCGTAGCCGTTTGATTCATGAGTGTCGGGACGGCATGGTGGTCGTGACCGCCGTCTGCAAGGGCAGGGGTCACCAGACAGATGCAGACGAACAGAGTGAGGAGTACCTGCCGCATAAAACCTCCCAAAAATAAAAATGATCACACGAATATTCGGTGTGCTGGTTGTATGCGCCTGTGTGATAGGCAGATGTCATCGTGCAGATGGCGGCAGTGTCAACCGTTTCCAGAGATAGGTTCCGCCATGTTCACGAGGGGGAATATTCTTCTGGTTGCCGACGCGTGAATACCACCACACGCCTTTGGCCTGGGTTCCATCCTCGGAGAGGAGGAGTTCAAATTCTCCTTCGCGATCGTTGCCCGGCTGCTGCCAGGCACCTTGCCACAAACGGTCGGCATATTTTGTGGTGATGAATCGTCCACCGTGCTGGGTGTAGGGACCGTTGCCGGCCTTGTCGAGTGTGGCCTTGTAGCGTTTGTCATCCTCCACTTCGAGAATGTCCCATTCCCCGCTCAAATCAAGGACGGTGGGTTGGGCGACCGATGAAGCTACGGCGCGTGGCGCAACGACTTTTGTCCGATCATCGACAGGCATCGCATCGCTAATACTGCGGAAGGATTCATGCCAGGATAGGAGTATCCACTGGCCGTCTCGACGCTCGAGCACACCGGTTTCCCGTAACGGCAGGACGGCGCGTTGTTGGTTCGGTCCCTGACCGAGGACACGCCCATAGGCAAGCTCCATTGTGTACCACCCGATATCTCCCTTCGACCATACCCTGAGTTCGGAGATGCGTAGGTCGAGCGCAGCCACGTTTGCAAACTCCTCTTTGATATCCCGTTCAAGGTCAGGCCAACCCACGTATTTTCGGCCTCCGATAGAATAGCTGACGATATCGGCGTCGTGGGCCATAAGCCTGGACATGGCAGGCAAATCCTTTTCTGAGTTAGCTTGAACTAGTGCGCGGACAGTCTTTTCGAGTTCGGCGTTATCTGCAGTACTGCTCATGGCTGCAGGAACCCCGAAGGCTCCGCCGATGACCATATACACGAGGAGACGAACCAGTACGGGCACACGCATGATGAAGCTCCTGTCGGGATCACAAGGGAAGCGGGAGGAAAGACTGTCCAGCTGGAGTTGCAGGCTACAGGGTCGATAGAGTCTTGTCAATAATTAAACTGCCTATTGATTCAACTACTCGACGGCAGGCGACCTGTATGCCACGACGATCACCGTCACGTTATCTTCGCCTCCTCTGCTCAGCGCCTGCTCGACTAGGTCGTGGCAGGCTCGGTGGGGATCGCCGTTTGCGAGGGAGAGCACCGATGCGATGGCTGCGTCCTCTAGCATTTTCGTGAGCCCGTCGCTACAGAGCACGATCAGGTCGTGAGGGGTCACCGGCGTCTCGGTCAACTCCGGTTTCATATCGACGCCCATGCCGAGGCCTTTGGTCAAGATGTGACGCTCAGGATGTGTGAGCGCCGTAGCCGCATCGATCAGACCGCGCTGCACCCATTTCTCGACGAGGGTGTGATCGTGCGTCAATTGTGTGATGTGTCCCGCCCGATAGAGATAAGCGCGGCTATCTCCCAAGTGGGCGATATGGGCGACGGGCATCGGGGTCGGCGTGATGGCCAAGGCTACGAAGGTCGTACCCATCCCTTTCAAGTAGGGTTTTGCCTGCATGAGGTCATGGATTTGCCGGTTGGCGCTCGTCACAAGATCTGCCACGAATTCGGCTGCAGCGTTGGGGTGTGTGCGGAGCCAGGCTACTCGTTCTTGCGCCCGCTGTCCGGCCACGGCCACGGCGGTTTGGGCTGCGATGTCTCCTGCAGGGTGTCCACCCATCCCATCTGCCACGATCCAGACGCCGCAGTCATTCAGGAGGGCCAGCGCATCCTGGTTCGACGCGCGAACATAACCAGTCTCGGTTCGACCGACCCCGGTCCACTGTTGGGGCTGTGTCACGGAGCGACCTCGACCGGATTTTGGCGACGGACGGGTGGAAATCCTACAGAAGGTGGGCCGAATCGCGCGACCATCCGGTCATAGAGCAATGATGCGAGCGGTTCGAGGTTTTGAGTATCGGCGGCGTTGTACCTCAGCAACAGGTTGCGCGCGGCCTCGTCTCCCGCGCACCACTGGTGCCACAGGCGAACGGCTTCCCATCCATCGAGCCCCACCACATCGGTTGCGCGCGCAATCTGGACCTCGTGTTCGATATGTTTCAGTCCTCCCTGCATGCCGAGTCTGCGCGCCGCGAAGCAGAGATCGAAGTGCGGTTTCTTGAAATTCAGCCGGGGGAACTTCGCCTGCAAGTAGGGAATGTCAAACCCGCTGCCGAAAAATGTAATGAACAGGTCTGTCCGTTCCAGTTCTGCGTGCAATCGATCCTCGGTTAACGTCTCCCCTCGGATCAGGCTCGTCATATGCCCGTTGCGATACAATCCGACCACCGTCACATGCCCCTCGCGTGCAGACAGCCCTGTCGTCTCGATGTCTAGATAGAGCGTACGAGGGCGAAACGTCTCGAAGAGACGCCAGTGCTCACGACTCTTCAGGCAGGCGCCGAAGTAGTGTGCGTTGCCTTCTTCTAGGCGTGACCGGGCGGTGGCGAGTTCGCGGTCATACCACTCTTTTCTGGTCGAGGAGATACCGGGCAGGGTCGGAGATTGGAGGAATGCGGCCCAATCGAGAATGCCCTCTTGCCAGAGACGGCGTTCGGAACTTTGGCCTATACCCTTGAGAAGAACGAAGGATGACGTGAGCATGTGCGCGCGGGATTGTAGCCTTGATTTCACCAAATAAACAAGCTAAAGTCCGCGGCCTGAGCGGGGTTTCATCTGATGGCACCGATGAGAACGCAATGGCTGACCTCCCCAACAAAATTCGTATCACCATCGGCTCTGTGCAACTCGACGCGGAACTCAAGTCGACGAAGACGGCGCAAGAAGTCTATGCCGCATTACCGGTTGAAAGCCCGGTCAACACATGGGGCGAAGAGTTCTATTTTAAATTAGCCGGGGTGAAGGACCATCGAGAGACGGCGACGAATCAGGTCAAAGTCGGCGATGTTGCCTTCTGGGGGGCTGGGCAGGTTCTGGCGATTTTCTTCGGACGCACACCGATGAGCATGGGCCAGGATCCGGTCCCGGCCGATCGCGTCAATGTGATCGGCCGTATTCTCGGGGATGCCTCGGTGCTGCGGCGTGTGATGGATGTATCGACCATTCGAATCGAACGGATCTAGTATGATGCTGAAAAAGGGGCGGGGTAGCTGGGACAATCCCCGTGCTCGCGCAACGCGCGGCCTCCGAAGGCCCTCGTTGAACGCGCGCAGTTGGGATTATCCCAGCCACCCCTAAAAGGTGATAGTTCGCTGCGGCCTTGCTTGGGACAAGGCGCGTCTCGGCGCGCCAGGGTTGGGTGGGTGAGAAGGTTGGATTGTTTGAGCATCCTACGGGAACATGCTCGTGTTGTGGTGCATGTGCGGACAACCAAAGTTCTCGTGCCAACATAGTTTTCCCACGGATCGTTAGCCATGCGACTGTCGAAAGAAAGAATTCGCCACATCTCGGAGTCGCTCGCCACCCGGCTGCAGCAGGAGGGACAAGTGGCGATCATCGGGGATCGCAAGGCGTTCGTCGAGCAGATCGATCATGCCATTCTCGATGAACTGTCGGTCGAAGACCGCCTAAACGCTGAAGTGCGGCAGCTGTTGAATGCCTACGAGCACGACATCGAGCGGGGACAGGTGGACTATCAGCGGATGTTTACGATGGTCAAAACGAAGCTGGCACGGGAGCGGGGCATCATCCTGTGAGGAGTGATCAGTGAGGAGTGATCGGTGATGTGGTGGGATAGTTGGAAGTAGTGAAGCGCTCATCACTCGTCACACAGCACCCTTCACGCGAGGACCGGATATGTTGAGCGAAGATAAAATTAGCCACTTGTCTCATGTCATTCTTCAGGCGGTCAAGAACAGCCTTCTGGTGACGGTACAGGCCGATGAGGTGCGTGTTTTGAAAGAAATCAAGCGGGTGCTCGCATCCGAGTTGGCTCAAGAAGAAGACATCGATCGAAAGGTCAAAGCGAAGTTGGCCACCTACTCGCGTGGGATCGTCGAGGGAAGTGCGGAGTGGGACGTGCTGTATCGGAAAGCGTTTGAGGAAGAGACGCGGAAACATGCGAAGGCGTGAGAGGCCGATGGAACGTGGAGGCGCGATGAAATTCCTATCCATACTCGGAGCGGTCTTCGTACTCGTCGGGGTCGTCGCTTGTTTCAAGACCAAAGAGAAACCGTTGGTTCCTCTTGCGCTTGGGTCCGGGGTGAAGCCGCAAGTGGTGACGCTGACTGAACAGGGGACGCAGGCCTATCAAGGGAATCAGTTCGACGACGCGAAGAATTATTTTTCTCAAGCGGTGGCTGCGGCTCCTCAATCGGGGCCCGCGCACTATAACTATGCCTTGGCCCTGAATGCCTTGGGCGACTCGGAACAGGCGCGCCAACAGTTCATGGAAGCGGCCAACCTGGCTCCGGGAGACAAAGTAATCTGGGATTCGCCCGCGCTTCGTCCCTACGGCAACCCAGAGTCTCCGAAAAAGACCCAACCAGGTCCACTGGGGGCCACCCCCACCAGGCCAGGCATGGGTGGTGGGCCGCGATAATGCAGCAGGCTAAGGTCGAGGTTGAGCGAGGATCAGACTCTTTCAATCTCAATCTTGGCCTCAACCTTAACCTTTCAGAAAGGGGGCGGACTTTTTCAGCATCCTGCTAAGCAACCGGAAAGGGAAGAAGCTAATGGCCAAGGAACTTGAAGTCGGTGATAAGGCTCCCGTTCTCTCGCTTCCCGACCAATCGGGAGAACCGGTCAGCCTGAAAGACTTTACGGGCAAGCAAGTGGTTCTGTACTTTTATCCCAAAGACGACACCCCTGGCTGTACGACGGAGTCGTGCGACTTTCGCGATGCCGCTACGCCGATCAAGAAGGCGGGGGCTGTCATTCTCGGTGTGAGCTTGGACGGCAAAGAGTCTCACCAGAAGTTCATCAAAAAGTTCGACTTGCCATTCACGTTGCTGAGCGATGAAGAGGCTGCCGTCTCGAAGGCGTACGGCTGCTATAAAGAAAAAAATATGTACGGCAGAAAGTATTGGGGCATCGAGCGCAGTACGTTTGTGATCGACCAGACCGGCAAGTTGAAGGCGATCTTTCGCAAGGTCAAGGTCGGCGGTCATGTGGATGAAGTGTTGGCGGCTTTGAAAGGTTAAGGCTGAGGCCAAGGCTGAGATTGCAAGAGTTTGATCTTAGCTCAATCTCAACCTTGACCTCGACCTCAGCCTGCTAGGTGGCTGTGCGGCCTATGGGTATTTTTTTCCGCAGAGCCGGTTTCTTTACTATCCTTCTCTTCTGGACTGCGGCCACAATCGTCTCTGCGGCGGAAAAGACTTCCGGAACCTTGTCGGTTCTCGATAGCCTGACCGCACCCAACCAGCCGGCCACTATTGAAGCGACGCTCACAGGGAAGGGTCTCCTGACAGAGACCGGTCTGGGAGGAGAGCCTATCCAGCTTCTCGTCGCCGGAAACGTTGTCGCAACCGCGATGACAGGTGGCGACGGGCGGGCCTTTTTGTCGTATACCCCGAAGGCCAAAGGGACTGTCCCATTCACCGTGCGAGTCGGAGACACTCCGAGAGTTGGCGTGGCTGAGGCTGGCGCGAATCTGACTGTGTGGGAACATCGCAGCCCGATCATGGCGGTGGAAATGGCCGCGCTCATGCAAGACGCTGTCGGACAGGGGCCTATCGTGATCTTGCCTGGGAAAGAGGCGGAAGGCAGACGCCCGATGCCTGATGCCGCGGACGAACTTGGCAAGCTCACGCAATTTTATTACAACGTGCTCTATGTGGTGACATCGGATAAGGCGGTAGGTACTAAGGCTCAAGTCAATGCGCAAGCGAGACAATGGCTCAAGGATCAGAAGTTTCCGGTCGGGCACATTCTCGTGCTGCCATCCAATCTGGAGGCGTTGGGGGCGAAACTCGATGACATGCACGCCGCCGGGTGGAAGACGCTCAAAATAGGTGTGGGGCGGACGAAAACTTTTGCCGAAGCGTTTCTGCAGCGGCGCCTTGACGCCGTGATGGTGCCTGAACCGGCCAAAGGCGATGCGCCGCGGAAAGCGAAGGTGGCAAAGGAGTGGAAGGATGTGCGGAAGAAAATGTAGCGGGTAACCGGGTGCCCTTCTTGCTCGCGCAACGCGCGGCCTCAGAAGGCCCTCGTTGGACGCGCGCAGTAAAGGGCAACCCGGTCACCCGCTTGTCGGGATACCTTCCGCACTGGGTGGAGGATGAAAATAGAAGACGAAAGATGAAAAGGATTGGAAGGGCACCCACGTTGGTCTATGTGCTCCCTCGATGGGCGCAGTGGAGGAGCCCACTAGCCACCATAGCGACGTCAAGACAACAAAGATGTATATTTATGTCCTCAACCGCTGGACAGGCAGGAAACAATTGAATGCAAAGGGCTTAACAGACCTTCGACAAGAAATCACAAGGCGTGGTATACGGATAGAAAACTAGAACTCTGCATCTTATGCGGGTCAGTTTAATTATTATTAGAAGTCGTATGCCCCAGTTCCCCCAAAAACAACGCCTTCCCCACCTATCTGCGCGCGCCAATATGCAGACCGAATAAGTCCTATGCGTGAAAACAAGCAACTCGACGTTTGGCTCCAACGACTAAGTCACTTTTCGCAGTTCGGTCTTTTCCTCTTCACTATTTGGGCAATATATTTCACTGTGATACCGCTTTACCAAAAAGCGCTTCTCGATGAAGCAATTGCAAAGAAGGAAGTCGAACTCAAGGAAGCGGGTGCTGCACTTGAAAGAGCATATGTGCGCGTAAAGGCTACGATACTGAAAGACTTCGTATTCATCGCAGGTGCCGAGTGCTCCGGTTTGTTGGACCTGCCTAAGCCATCACTTCCACTGCTTAGAGAGCCTTCTTCTGCAAGGCTCCCTTTTGCGGAAAAACTCTTCGCGCTGGATGTCCCTGCCTGTCTAACCAGAGCTGCAGAGGAATCCGCTTCACTAAAGGATCTGAGGCCCGAAGATCGAAAGCTATTCGACCAAAAACTTCTCACATTGAGCGAGGAATTGTCGAACCTTCGGAAGCGCGCAATGGCAGAGCATAACGAGGTTCCTAAACGTGCAGCTGCCAACCCCAAAGCACTCCCTCCGCCGGACGGAGTCACCGGTCAGATGTTGGAATTTCTTGCAAAGCGAAAATCACCTGAAGTGCATCAACGGCATATACTTGAGGCTACCATTGAGGGAGAACAGTCCCGCATTGGGACAACCTATGCCAGTATGATTCGCCTGAAGATCGCCACACTAAGGTCTATTGAATGAGGTGGCAGCGGGTGGGGTCATTGCTTGACTTTGCACTGCACCAGCGTTGCGGTAGAACCTCCTGCCCGAGCCGTGTCAAGAAATCCGTCCGGTCGGTCTCGGCATGAAGGATCGTCTGCTGGTCGTTGCCGCGAGCAGTGAGGTGCTAGGGGGCGCTCGAATATTCCACACGAAGTTGCGAGCCATGAACGCGGAGCCAAGAGGGAGAGAGGTGCAAGGTCAAGCAATGACCCCATCTCATTCCTCCACGCAATTGCCTGTCCTCCGCAGGGCCTGGGATTAGCAGGCAGTTTCTGCTGGCTTAGCCGAAATGATTCGGACGTCGAATTATAGTTAGCCGGCGCACGTTTCCATATAACGAGAACGGGGAATCACCATCTGTGTATAGCCTGCTGGTATCTCATCAGATTGAGGATCACGCCGAGGGAACCTTCGAGATTCCTAAGGGTCGTTTTCTTGAGTACACGAGCGAAGCGATTTCTGCCCAGTTGCAGCCGCTTTCAATAGAAGCGATTGACTGCATCAAGTCGTGGCCGTGTGTCCTCATGCGGGAGGGGCGGGGCGAAGAACGGGCCTACGTCGGGCGGATCACTGCCATTCACGATGTAGGTGCGGACATCAAGCTTACGATCGCGTCCTGTCCAAGCGAGTCTCCGATTCTCAATGACGCTCTATGGAGAATCCGCACCGAGCTCGACATCGAGCAGTTCGAGTTCAGCCGGCACCACTGGGCTATCAAAGACCGGGACCTCTTTCAGGTACTTTGCGCTGCAGGCCACGCGTTCAATGCCTCTGTAGTCGCTCTATTCGAGGACAAACCGCTACCAGCACCGCGTCGGGCGGATCTCATCAGCGCTCGAAACGCCATCTCGGAATGGAGCCATACTAAGATCGACGATTTCCTGTTGGAGGCCGGCGTGGAAGGCTTGGCCGCGGGGCGCGCCATCGGCAGTCGCCGGGATCGAGCCAATGCAATTGTCGAGTTCGCGCTTGCGCACCAAGCCGCGACGACAGCCGAGAACTCGCTGCTCTCTGTCTTCACTGTGAGAGCCGCCGGATTGCCAGCATCTGATTCAGATGCGGAGAACGAATCGCCCGTCCCTCCTGAAACCGAGGGTGAAACGCCTCCGGGGCGAGCAGAAACAAGATCTTCCGGCCGCTCTCCGAACCGGGTCTTCATCGTGCACGGTCAGAACGAAACAGCCAGATCAGCAGTTGTCGCGTTTCTTTCAAGGGTCGGCCTGAGCGGGATCGTTCTTCATGAGCAACCCAATATGGGGCGTCACCTCCTAACTAAGTTCATTGAGGAAGCAGAGCTTGTAACGTTCGCGATCGTTCTGATGACTGATGACGATGTCGGTAGTCTCAAGGGCCACAAGCTAGCGCCACGCGCGCGCCAGAATGTCATCCTTGAGCTAGGTTACTTCCTGTCTCACCTCGGCCAGGAGCGAGTTTGTGCTCTCATCACTCCGGGCCTCGAGACCCCCTCAGATTTCGATGGCATCGTGTATATCCGCATGGATGACGATGCAAGATGGGAAGCAGAGCTAAAGCGCGAGTTGTTTGCGGCCGGGATGCCCTTGACCGAAGCCTCTAATGACGCGGGCGCCGGCTAGCAAGCCGATGAAGCTGATGGCCGCCTTCGGCGCCCGCAGCTTATCGGCGAGCCGTTAGGCGTCGAGCGCGTGAAAATTGATGAGGTAATTGAGAGGTGTCCCGTATCTTCCATTCACACCTTCTATCCTTTACTATAAGCCTTCAGACTTTCCCCCTAATTTATTGAGGCTTTTCTGAATGCGGGCTAAGACTAGTTTTTCCTGCCAAGCTTGCGGCCACCAGTCGCCACGATGGCTGGGCCGCTGCCCCGATTGCAGCGGCTGGAACACCATGAAAGAGGAACGGCAGGCGCCGACTGGCAAGGGTCGGCCTGCTGCTATGAAGACGGCGCAGGCTAAGGCCACGCCGATTGCTGAGATTGAAGTGGTTGGTGAAGATCGGCGGTTGACGCAGATCGGCGAATTCGACCGGGTGCTGGGTGGGGGAGTCATTCCTGGCTCGGTGATTCTGATTGGCGGCGATCCCGGGATTGGAAAGACGACCCTGTTACTCCAGGCGCTCCCGCGCCTGTCTTCGAAGGAAGAACCGGTGCTGTATGTCTCCGGAGAGGAATCTCCTAGGCAGATTAAGATGCGGGGGCAGCGGCTCGGTATCGAGCATCCGAATCTTTTAATTCTGGCAGAAACCTCCCTCGAACAAATTCTTAAAGCGGCGCAGGAGATCCAACCGGCCGCAATGGTCGTCGATTCGATTCAAACGGTCTACACGGAACAAATTACCTCCGCGCCCGGCAGCATCAGCCAGGTGCAGGAAGTGGCAGGCCAGTTGATGTGGTACGCGAAGCGCAGCAGCGTGCCGGTTTTCATCATTGGGCATGTCACCAAAGAAGGCGCGATCGCCGGACCGCGACTGTTGGAACATATCGTCGATACGGTGCTCTATTTTGAAGGAGACAAGGGCCACAGCTTTCGTATTCTCCGCGCGGTGAAGAATCGTTTTGGCTCGACCAACGAGATCGGCGTGTTTGAAATGAAAGACTCCGGGCTGGAGGAAGTGAGCAACCCCTCCGAGTTGTTTTTGGCGGAACGGTCCCAGCGCACGACGGGATCGGTGGTGGTGTCCAGTCTCGAAGGATCGCGTCCGATTCTGGTCGAACTACAAGCATTGGTGTCTTCCACGAGTTATGCCATGCCGAAACGAATGGCGAATGGCGTGGAGCAGAATCGGGTTTCGCTGTTGCTCGCGGTCATGGAGAAGCGGCTGGGTATGCATCTCTCCGGACAAGACGTCTATGTGAATGTCGTCGGTGGAATGCATATCGACGAGCCGGCCATCGATTTGGGCATTGTGGCGGCGGTCACATCGAGTTTGCGCGAAGTGCCGATTGAGCCGGGACTGTTGGTGTTAGGTGAAGTCGGACTCGGCGGGGAAGTGCGGGCGATCAGTCAGGCCGAAATGAGGATTCGTGAAGCGGCAAAGATGGGATTCAAACGCTGTCTGCTGCCGGAACGAAACTTGGCCAAGCTCGATCCCATCGATGGCATCGAATTAATCGGTATCCGAGAAGTGGGGGAGGCGTTGGATGTTGTGTTGGCGTAGCGCCCAGGGAAAAAGTAAAACGATAAGAAGTGGAGCGGTCGGACCTTTGGCCTTCAGCCTTTTTGTTTTAGCCCTGGTTACGTTGTCCGGCTGTGCACTGTTTGCGCCGCGAGAGGAAGTGCAGCTCAAGCAAGCGACGGCGGGAGAGCTGACGGATTTGCTGAGCCAGCGGGAGGCGGCGATCCAGACGATGAAAGGTCTCTTCAGCGCGAAGGTGCGGGGAGGGATCATTCCTATTGCATCACGGGTGGAGGGATCGTTGTACTATCGCCGTCCGAACGCCATGCGCCTGCGTGGGTTTACCGCAGTCGGCGGCGAACTTTTCGAATTTGTGCAGGCAGGTGATCAGTTCCGCTTGCGATTGCCGACGATGGGCCGTGTCCTGTCCGGCAGTCCATCCGACATGAGCGAGATGGGAAAGCTTGCTCGGCCGTTTCAGTTGAGTGTGTGGGCGATGGGGGGTGTGTTGGGCACTGGCACGATTGCAAAAAACGAGACGGTTGCCCTCGTGGAAGAGAGAGACCGCTACCGGCTGGAGGTCTCAGGTCCGTCTCCCAGCGGGGTGCAGCTCATGCGCCGGCAGCTGTGGTTTGAACGGCAGACATTGCATGTCGTTCGGGAAGATCGGTTCACGGAATCCGGCGCGGTTGAAGCGACCATTCAGTACGAAGACTTCCGCGCGATCGGCGACGGGCGTCTGCTGAGGCCATTTCAGATCCTGTTGGAAGATGGAAAGGGGCAGGGGAGTGTGCAGGTGACCTTTCATGAAATGATTCCGAACCAACCGCTGACCGCGGGCGACCTCGCACAGGTCTCGCTCCGATGAAAGTATTGGCAGTCGAGACCGCAACTTCGTGGCAGAGTGTGGCGATCCTTGATGGGTCGCGCGTCCTTGCCCGTCACGACCAGGATGCGGCCGGTTCGCACGCCAAGCTGTTGCTGCCGACGATCGATCGATTATTTTGTGAGACGGGCCTGACACTTAAGCAGTTGGATGGCCTCGCTGTATCGATCGGCCCCGGGTCTTTCACGGGACTTCGTGTCGGCCTAGCCACGCTTCTCGGGTTCCGGACGATCAGTCGGCTCCCCTTGGCGGTGGTGCCGACATTGGAGGGGATGGCTTGGAATCTCAGAGGCACCTCAACCCTGCTCTGTCCCATTCTCAACAGTCGGCGTGAGGAACTCTACTGGGCGTTGTTTCGCTGGACCAGTGACGATCGGTTGGAACGAGTGGTACCAGAACAGGTGGGCACACCGGTCATACTAGGAAGCAGTCTCACAGAATCAGTCCTCGTATTCGGCGAAGGCTGGACGGTCGAAGAGTCAGCCATCCGTGCGTCGCTTTCTCCCTCCGTCACGGTGACCGAAGCTCCGTATTCTGCCAAGAAGCCTTCGGCTGTCTCGATCGGATTGGCAGGGATTGAGCGGCTTCGGCGAGGCGAGTATGAAGGAACCGGCATCAGTCCGCTGTATGTGCAGCGCACCGCAGCAGAACTGAAGTACGAGGAGTCCGGTGGTATATCGCCCGTGGTCCTGCGTCAGGAACGGGTCGCAAGAAAAATACGCGCGCGTCAGGATGCTCAAAAAGGCCGTTCCGCAAGGCCGCAGCGGGCGAGGTAGGCTGAAGCCTGAACCTCAACCTTCTTCGTGTTGGCTGACTGTTTCAGCATCTTGCAGATAGGGACTGGCATGGGCGAGTGGATCATTGAATCGGCGACCGTCGAGGCGCTGCCGGACATTCTACATATCGAAGAAGCTTGCTTCTCAGCCCCCTGGACGCGCAAAATGTTTGAGGCGGAACTGAGCGGCAATCCCTTCGCACATTTTTTATTGGCCAAGCAGTTTTCGCCGGGCGAAGTTGGTTCCGTCTCGATTGTCGGGTATCTCTGTTTCTGGGTCGTCTTCGAGGAAGTACGGCTAATGAACCTGGCAGTCATCGAGTCGATGCGGCACAAAGGTATCGCCAGGGCCTTGGTCATGCAGGCCCTGGCGGTCGGGTTGGCACAAGCGGCGAGGTGTGCAGTGCTCGAATTGCGGGCTTCGAACCATGCCGCGCATGCACTCTACCGAAGCCTTGGGTTTCGCGACGTGACCACCCGGCCAACCTACTACACCAATCCCATAGAAGATGCGTTGCTGATGGAACTGGACCCGATTGTGTCGGAGTCGGGTCGATTGACACAGGAAGTCGGTCGCGAGGGGGGACATATCAGGCCCCTGCAGTAATCTCATAGCCAGGAGGTGCGACATGCTGACAGACAGTATGATTGCGACGATTGCGGAACGGTTGCGCCAATCCAGCCACGAATTTCGTATATTGGAAGAGGCGCACCACCGTCTGGATCTGGAATTGGTCCAATTGCAGAAACGTCATGTACTGACACCCGCCGAAGAATTGTCTATGAAGGATTTGCACAAAGAGAAGTTGGCGAAGAAAGACAAGATGGCCGAGCTGATTCGTGCCTATCGAGACCACGAGTTGCAGGCCGCTCCGCAGTGAGAAGCATCGTCGTGGAGCCTGCGTCAGCCAGCAACCGAGACCGGAGTCATGGCACAGATTCTCAATCCCCTTGCCGCACATATCCAGACCGTCAAGAAGCGTCTGATCATCATCGGGGCCACGATTCTGGTGGCCCTGATGGTGGCCTTCGCCTTTTCCGGCGAGATGGTTGCGTGGTTGAATCGTCCGTTTCCCAACCCGCTGGTATTCTACGGCCCGACGGAAGCCTTATTCGCCTCGATCAAAGTGTCCTTTCTTGCGGCGATCCTGGCGAGTCTGCCAGTCATCTTCTATCAGTGTTGGAAGTGTATTGAACCAGCGTTGCTCCCCAAGGAGCAACGCTGGGGCGTTCCGCTGTTTGTGCTGGCGGGAGTACTCTTTGCCTTCGGTTTAATCTTTTGCAATCTCGTCATTCTCCCGCTGGTCATCGACTTCTTCGTCAGCTTCGGCATGGATCACGATGTCACCCCTGAACTAAGCGTCGGCACCTACATCGACTTCAACGTCAAATTTCTCCTGATATTCGGCTGTGCGTTTGAATTACCGCTGGTGCTCACCATCCTGGCGCGGGTCGGGGTGGTCTCGGCCCAGGTGTTAGCGAAGTATCGGAAACACGCAATCGTGGCTTCGTTGATCCTGTCGGCCATCGTCACACCCGATGCGACCCTCTTTACCATGCTCTTGATGGCCGTGCCCTTGATGGTGTTGTATGAGATCGGAATTCTTGGCGCACGCATTTTTGGACGGGGAGGCCCGACCGAAGTCAACTTGCCGCTCGATCCGGATCTACCGATTGGGCCAGCCGGGCACCGTGTCCGATAGAAGTTGGTAATGGGATAAGGGGTAAAGGGATACGGGGTAGGGGACAAGGGGGTAGCGGGGTAGATGAAGATTTGGGCTCGGATTGTACTTGTAGCAGCGTTTACGCTGAGTATTATTATATGGAGTGCAGGCGGAATATTAGAGGCTGCCACTCAGGCGCCCTCGCCGGTCCCACCATCTCCCCAGCAAGCTCCTGGCCATGGGGAAAGCCAGCCTCAATACGATTCCTTCGGCCAGCAGGCTACGAGCATTCAGGCGCTCACGTCTGTCGGGAGCGACTTGGTCTATGCCGGCTCCTTCGGTCTCGGTCTGTTTCGCAGTGAGGATCGCGGCGTCAACTGGACGAAATCGGGTCAGGGTGTGACCGATCCGTTTATTCTGACGCTTACCACGGGGAAAGACGGTGCAATCTATGCCGGAACTTTCCGTGGCGGGGTCTTTCGTTCCCGCGATCGAGGGAAGAGCTGGCAGGCGATCAATAGTGGGCTCAAGCATCTGGAAATCAAAGCCCTTCTTGCCGTGAGTGATGGGGTGTACGCGGGCACGAGCGATGGAGTCTATCGACTCGCTGCCGACCGCTGGTCGGTGGTCACCACCGGTCTCGACGACATTCTGGTCCATGCCTTAGCCCTCTCGTCGGACGGGACGCTGTTTGCCGGAACCTCAGGGAAAGGCATCGTGCGATTTAAGGCTCAATCGACCGGGTGGGTGCGTCAGCAACAAGGGCTCAAAGATCATGAAGGCATGACGGAAAACTTTATTCGTGTGTTGACGATCGATCCGGAAGGCGGTATCTATGCCGGCACGTTCGATGGAGGTGTCTTTTGCAGTGTCGATGGGGGAACAACCTGGCGGCCCATCAGCCGCGCGCTCCCGAACGATTCGATTCGCGGGATTTTGTTCAACAACCGGGGGCTTTTTGTGGCGACGGGGCATGGCATTTTCAAAACCACCGACAAGGGGCGTCAGTGGGTGCCGCTCAATAAGGGGTTGACGAGTAAGGCCATCCAAGTGTTGATCGAGTCCGGCGCCGGAGTGCTCTATGCCGGTACGAGTGACGGGGCATTTCGAAGCGACGACGACGGACGGACGTGGAATCCCATCAATCAGGGACTTGAGGGAGGGGAGGCTCCGGCGCCTTTCCATTTTCGCTAACCAAGAAAGGGTAGAGGACGATGTCAGAGCCGACAGAGAAGACGCGAGCCACCATTTCCATCAGCAGCAAGGGGACACAGTTGGGCGAGATTGTGTTGCGGTTGTTTCATGATGTGGCGCCTGGGCATGCGAAGAATTTTACGAAATTGGCCCAAGAAGGGTTCTATAACGGCACGACATTTCATCGGATCATTCCCGGTTTCATGATCCAGGGCGGCGATCCCAACAGCAAGAATCCCGACCGTGCGTCGCACGGCATGGGGGGGCCGGGACATAGGGTCAAAGCCGAGTTCAACAGTAAGCCGCACAAGCGTGGGGTGCTCTCGATGGCGCGCTCGAACGACCCGGACAGCGCCGGCTCGCAGTTTTTCATTTGTGTTGCGGACGCGAACTTTCTCGATTGGCAGTACACGGCATTCGGCGAAGTGATCAGCGGGATGGACGTGGCAGACAAGGTGGTGAACATGAAGCGTGACGGTCGGGACAATCCCCTCGAACGAGTCGAGATGACGGTCAGGATCACGGATTAAAGTGCTGAGTGCTGAGCAATGAGTGCTGAGTATAATAAAAGAGAATACAACAGATCGTGGGTTCAGAGACTGCGTTCCTTCTCAGCACTCAGCTCTCAGCTCTCAGTACTGCTCGTCCTGTCCGCGTGCGCCATTCCTGCACTGCCCTATCGCGCGGTCTATGAAGATCCGGTGAACTATGTTCGGCTGGAGGTGGATGATGCCGCTTTGCCGGAGTGGCCTCCCAGCGTGCATGCGCATCCGAAGGCGATGCGTACCGAGGACATGGTTCGCATTCTCGGCGGTATCTCGGTCAAAGAGCATCGGATCTGGCTCCAGCGATGGCTGCAGGGTGAGGCGCCGCTGATACCGGCGTTTCGCCCTGATGAACTTGCTCTCTTGTCTCAGCAGATCGCAGAGGCTTTCGCCGCAGCCAAACCGGACGAACGCGTGACGTTTTATCTCAGTCACCCGCAAACGTCCGTCAAGCGCATCATCACCACGGGGGGATTATACGTCCATAGCACTGAGTTGCATTTCATTTTGGGGAACTGGCAGGTCCTCTACGGCATTCCAACCTATGGGATGATCTATGATCGCCGCTATCCCATGCGACCGACGGCTGCTAAGGGATTCGACTTGTTCTTCGAGCCGGGTGATGCGACCATCGCACAAAGTCACAGTCTCTGGGATACGTTGTTGGCTAACGCCAATGACGAACTCGTGATCGATCTGACAAAAACTGTCCCCGGTCCTCTCGCGCCTTTGGCTGGCCGCTGAAAAATCCGCCAATTCGAAGAAGGTTGAGGCTCAGGCTAAGGTTGAGATAACTTGGGCTAATCTTCGCTCAACCTTGACCTCGCCCTCAGCCTGCCTCTCCTCATCCTACTGAATGTTGAACGTGAGAAGCGGAGAATTCCCTGTCAAGACAGAGACTTAGTAGATTTCATGCAGGTGATTCGGTAAGATGACGTATCCGCAGAAATGATGCGGTTTACCCACCAACCCCGCACTATTCATGAAGGTTCGTCGTGAAAGCGCGCAGACGCGAAGCGAGACGGGCACTCGGAGCCGTGAAGCCTTGAGGCATACTTGTGCAGTATGTCGAAGGGCTGAACGGCGAGACTGCCCGTCATAGCCGCGTATCCGCGCTTGCAGCAGAAGCTTCATGGATAATGTGGGCAAAGATGATCGATCCAGGGAGTAGGAGTGATCCGAACTCGTGTCGCTGTCGCGCTGACTGTCATTCTGCTGATCGGCGGCGGTGCGTTTCTCTTTTTCTCAACCTACTTGACCGGGGATGATTACGTTAAAGGTTTTTTCCTCCAGCAGCTGGAGCAGAGTATCGGGCGCAAGATCGACGTTCACCGCATCAAGCTGGTCCTGTTTCCTCGCATCCGATTGGAATTGACACAGGTCGCAATTCACGATCGGAATTCCGATGACGTCTTGTTATCGGCCAAAAAGCTGGATTTGGTGTTGCGGTTTCTCCCGCTGTTGCGCAAGCAGGTGGTGGGGAAGCGGTTGCTCATCGAAGAGCCGACCTTAACGCTTCGGCGCGATCGCAGCGGACACTGGAATCTTCTCGATCAGGTCGCGCAGGGAGGGGGAGCCGATCAGGATGCCGTCCAGACGATCGGCCGGATTTTCCGCATCCGTGAGGCGACGCTCGTGAATGGGAAGTTGCTCATCATCGACGACGCTCGTCAAGACGGGACACGATCGATGACATTCGAGTCGGTGGAGGCGTCGCTGGTCGTTCGAGCAGAGCGGGGACAGGCGGATCTGCGCGTCTCTGCCGGTGGTGCAGGCGACCAGGGTTCCTCTGCCATTTCCCTGGCCGGGACAATCAGCACCGCCCAGCGGCAGAGGTTGGCGATCGACGATTCCTCTGCTTTAGCGGTTTCACTACAATTCGATGGCACACTCGAAGCGGCCAATCTCAATCTTCGACAGGTGGCGGATTTCTTCGCGCCGCGCCCGGTTCCGGAACAGTTGCAGGGCACCGTTAATGTGCACAGTCACGTTCGGGCTGTGCCTGGCCTCGCGGGCTATGATGTGGTGTTGTCCGATCTGTCCGCGAATCTCGAACAGCTGAGGCTCGCAGGCCAAGCGAGTCTCTCCGGTCTGTTGACGCCTCAGCCCACGTTTGCGTGCACCTTTGCAACATCCCCGATCCAATTGCGCCAGTTGTTCACGACCGTGCCGGCCGAGTGGGTGCATCCGCAACTGCCGGTGGTGATAAAGGATCGGGAGATCGATGGGATAGTGGAAGTCGTGTCTGCGACCGTCACGGGATCGTCGGTAGAGGGAACGCAGTTGTCGTTGACGGGGGAATTTCGCGTGAAGCAGGGGCAAGCTCTGATCGGAGAGAATCGTGTCCCTGCCAAGGATTTGACGGCGATGGTGTTGGTCGAAGCCGGCCGCCTCAGGGTGTCGAATCTGAGCGGACTCTATGGCACGATTCATATGAATGACAGCAAGGCGTTCGTTTCCTTCTTGGAGGCGGGGCCCTGGCTCGAGTGGGATATTACCGGGACGATGACCGCTGCAGACTTGCTGCAGCATCTCGGGAAGACTGTCAAGTCGGAACAGCTGTCGCGTATGTTGGCTCCCTTGCATGAGGTCGAAGGTATGGCCAGTACCACGTTTCGCATGGTCGGCCCGCTCGATCAGCCGAGTGGCGTCACCTTTGCCGGGGGAGAGATTACCGTTCAGCGTGTCAGTCTGACCCATCCGTCGTTGCCCGAACGGCTGACGGAGCTGCAAGGCCGGTTCGTGCTGTCTGAAGGCGGGACCATGTTCGATCAGGTGACGGGACGCCTGGGTGATCTGGATTTACAGGTCAGTGGGGGCATCACGGGGGGCAGTGGCAGCGCGTTTCAGGATTTCCTGATTCGGGTCAAGGGCGATGCGGACCATATGACCAAGTTGCTGCCTTCGCACGCCATTCCAGCCGCGACGATTGAAGGCGTGCTCAACGGCGTCGTGGTTTTAACTGGGCCGACCCTCTCGCCGCAACTACGGGGTGAGCTTGTCCTGACTGACTCGAAAGTGACGCTTCCCGGTCTGGTCGAAAAACCGATCGGTGCCCAGGCAGCGATAGAATTTTACGGCACGATTCCTCAGGGGGCCGGGATATTGCTCGACAGGATCGAGCTGGTCGTACCGCCGATCCGATTGCCGGTGAAAGGCAAGATCCAATTCGGTGAGCCATTCTCCATCGATGCGGCGCTTTCTACCGGCACCCTGTCATTGTCCCGTGTGCCGGAATGGATTGCGAAGGGAGGGTTTGAGGCGGGGAATATTGAATTGTCGCTCGACATGAAGGGGAAGGGTCTCGATTGGAAAGCCTGGAGGAACACCGGGTGGCTCGCGTTGACCAACGGTCTGATGAACGCCAAGGGGGCCGAGGGACCGATACAGGATTTGTATCTGCGAGTTCAATTCGTGAAGAACGGCGCGGATATCAAACGGTTGTCGTTTCGCCTGCTCGACAGCGACGTCTCGCTGGAAGGGACGATTCGTAACTGGGCGGCGAAACCCACGATTACCGCCAAGATCGAGTCCAATCAGATGGATCTCGATCTCCTCATCCCGCAAGGCGAACGGTCACCCATTCGAGATTTTCTGGAAACTCTCGCAGCCACCAGCAAGGTTACTGCAACCGCGTCAATAGCACGCGGGCATTATAAACATCTCAAATTTGGGAGTCTCTCTGCCCGGATTACGATCCAAGATGGCGTGCTCGATCTCGATCGTCTGTCCGGCCGATCGAGCAAGGGAGAAGTCGCCGGACGTATCGTGGTGCAACTGTCGCCCACGCAGCCGGCCGACGCTGAGCTCTCGGTTCGGGCGACGGGCTTGTTGATGGAAGATGTGCTGAAACTTTTTGGACCGAAAGCAGGTGTCATCACAGGTGAAGCGCGAGTGACGGGGACAATTCGTGGTCATGGGAAGAACCCGCACGGGCTGTATCCCACGTTAAACGGCAAGGTGGATGTCCTGCTTGAAAACGGACGCATCTTCAAATCGCAGGAGCGGGCGGTCTGGAAAATCATCAGTATTCTGAATCTGCCGGCGGTGCTGCAGGGGAAGGTCGATTTGGAGAAAGAAGGGTTGCCCTATAACAAAATTTCGGCGACGGTTCTTGTGCAGAACGGGCTCTTCGAAACAGAAAACCTAATCATCGATGGCCCGATCGTCAAGATTTCTGCTGCCGGCAACTATGATCTGTCGACGGATCAAATCGATATGGTCTGGGCTGTCAGCCCGTTCGGGTCCTATTCGCAATTCCTGAAAACCATTCCACTCTTCGGGCGGCTCTTTGCCGGCGATCGCAAAGGCCTCGCCACTGCGCTGTTCTCCGTCAAAGGATCAATCGAGGATCCGGAGGTGACGTACTTGCCGATGAAGTCGTTTGCTACCGGCGTGACGGGCCTGGCGCAATTGGCCTTCGACATTTTGAAGAACACGGTCATGCTGCCGATCGACCTGATGACGCCCGATGAGGAGAAAGATACCGTCAAGGGCAGCGTACCCACACCTGAACCGGTTCCCTCCGCGCCTTGACCGACCTCCCCCCCCGTGCTAGATTCCGACCAGCATTCACTATGGCGTCATCCACTTCGCTCTCTCAACGTGCCACTGTGTTCATCGCTGCCAGCGAGATCGACTCCAATCTCTATTACGCCACGAAGTTTATTGCGCCGGACCCCTTTATCTATTTGGAGATTAAGGGGGAGCGGATCCTGGTGATGAGCGATCTAGAAATGGATCGAGCGAAGAGTCAATCGTCTGTCGATCGGGTGCTCTCGTATTCGGAAGTAGAAGGGCGCGCAAAGACACAAGGTATTGCCGAGCCGGGCACGGTCGAGGTGGTTCATATTCTCTTGAGAGAAGCCGGCATCACGCAGATCCTCGTCCCGGCAAACTTTGCGTTTGGCCACGCCCTCAAGTTTCAGTCCTTAGGGTATCAGCTGTATCCAAAACGAGACCCGTTCTATGAAGAACGAGTCGTGAAGACCGCTGAGGAAGTCCGCTATATCGAAGCCGCTCAGCGCGCGACGGAACAGGCGGTTGCGGCCGCCCACGACATGCTGCGTCAGGCCTCGATCGAGAAGGATCAACTGTGGTTCGATGGGACACCGCTGACATCGGAGCGGGTGAAGAAGCTTATTAATGTCACATTGATGGAGTGCGATTGTGTTGCCCAGCATACCATCGTCGCCGGGGGAGAGCAGGCCTGCGATCCACACAACGAAGGCAGCGGGCCGTTGCCGGCTCACCGCAGCATTATCTTCGACGTGTTTCCTCGGTCGGCCACCAACCGGTATTTCGCAGACATGTCCAGAACCGTAGTGCGAGGGATCCCGAGTCCCGAACTGAAGCGGCTCTATCAAACGGTCTTGGATGCGCAAGAAGAGGCCATCACGAAAGTCAAAGACGGAGCAGACGGAAAGAGAATTCATCAAGGAATCTTGGCCAGGTTTGAAAAAGCCGGGTACAAGACAGGCATAGTGAACGGTCGCATGCAAGGCTATTTTCATGGCACTGGCCACGGGGTCGGACTCGATATCCATGAAATGCCGCGCATTAGCCGCACCGGGTCACTGCTCCAAGAAGGCCACGTCGTCACCGTCGAGCCCGGCCTCTACTACCCCGGTCTCGGCGCTGTGCGCATTGAGGACATGGTGCTCGTCACGAAAGACGGGTGCCGAAATCTGACGAACTCTCCGAAGATTTTCGAGTTGGGTTGATCGAAGTGCTGAGACCTGAGTGCTGAGTCACTAACCGTCCGTTCATCGAGACTCGGTCCTCAGCACTCATAACTCAGCACTAACCTATGCGCCTCACCTTCACGATTCAACGATTCAATCCAGAAATCGATCGCGTTCCCCACGAGGATGAGTATTGTCTCGATGTCGGCCGCGGGATGACGGTGCTCGATGCATTGATTCGCATCAAGCAAGAGTGCGATGGGAGTTTGGCCCTCCGCTATTCCTGCCGCTCTGCGATTTGCGGCTCTTGTGCGATGACGATCAATGGCAGCGAGAAACTGGCCTGCCGCACCTCCCTTCGCAAAGAACTTGAACGGCACGGGCACATCGCGGTCGCGCCGCTGCGCAATTTGCCGGTGATCAAGGACCTGGTCGTGGACATGGCCTCGTTCTGGGAGAAGATTCGCGACGTACATCCCTGGCTGGTGCCGGGGACTCGGTCTGCAGATGAGGATGTGCCTGTTCAGATGCAGGCGAAAAACCGTATCAATCCGCAGTTTCACAATGTGGACGCCTGCATCATGTGCGGCGCTTGCGTCGCGGCGTGCACCGTGCATGAAGTCTCGAAAGGGTTTGCCGGCCCGGCAGCCTTGGCGAAGGCCGATCGTTTCCTCTCCGACCCACGCGAGTCTCATGTGTCGACAAGGGCTAGACTTTCGGTTCTCCAAGACGAACATGGGATCTGGGACTGCACACGCTGCAATTTCTGCGTGGAGGTCTGCCCGAAAGACGTCAAACCGATGGAGGCGATTATTCGGTTGCGGCGTGCCTCACTTGAACGGGGCATGACGACGACCGGCGGCGCGCGGCACATTCGCGGCTTTACCGAGCTGGTTGAACAGCAAGGGCGATTGAATGAAGCGATCATGCCGCTGAAAGTCGTCGGGTTCGCACCGCGAGGCCTGCTGCACATTCTGCCTCTTGGCATGAAGATGTTCTTCAGAGGGAAAATCCCCAATCCCTTCGGACCTGCGCTCCCTGGGCTTAGCAAGCTTCAGGCCTTCATCGAGCGAGTGCGACGTGCCACGTTGCCGGGCTGACGTCGATGGCCTGGACATTTCGATTTCTTGAAGAGATTGCCCTGGCCGATATCGCCTTCGAGGCCGAGGGGGAGTCGGTCGAGGAGGTCTTTCGCGGCGCGACACAGGCCATGCTAGAGACTATGGCAAACCCTGTGACAGTGTCGGGGGGATGGGAACGCACGATTGAACGGAGAGATGTGGACCCGTCGGCGCTGTTGTTCGACTGGTTGTCGGAGATGGTGTATTGGAAGGACGCGGCTGGGGTGGTCTTCCGAGAGGCGCCGCTTGCCCTGACGCGGGAGGGGGATGTCTGGCTGTTGCACGCACGTCTGATCGGCGCCCCGGTGGATCAGCAGACGCAAGAACTCCATGCCGATGTGAAAGGCGTCACGAAACATCTCTACGAGCTCAAGCAGACAGGCGATCGCTGGAAGGTACGAGTGGTGCTCGACGTATGAAGACAAGTGCTGAGTGCTGGGTACTGAGTAGGAGTCACAGACGAGACAAACCAAATAAACTAAATAGACCAAATGAACCAGACAAACCATCTCTGACATGAATCTCAACACCGACATGACGGTCAATCGAATTACGGACGAGATTTGGGAAATCCCCATCTCTGAAAAGCCCGGCATGCTGGTGCCCGCCAGGATTTATGCTACCAAAGGGATTCTTCAGGCCATGGACTCCGGGGTCTTCGATCAGGTCACCAATGTCGCCTGCCTGCCCGGCATTCGCCGGTATGCGCTCTGTATGCCGGACGGGCATTGGGGCTATGGATTTCCGATCGGAGGTGTCGCGGCGTTCGACGTGCACGAGGGCGTCATTTCTCCAGGCGGTGTGGGCTACGATATCAACTGCGGCATGCGGCTGATTCGAACAGATTTGACGCTGGCGGATGTGCAGCCTCGCTTGGAGCGGCTCATGACCGAACTCTTTCGGAATGTGCCGGCCGGCGTCGGGGCGAGCGGATTTGTTCGGCTCTCGGGGGAGGAATTTGGCCGTGTGATGACCCATGGGGCCAAGTGGTGTGTGGAGCGGGGATACGGGTGGCATCGGGATCTTGTCCGCATGGAAGAAGGCGGCTGCATCGAGGGGGCTGATCCGTCGATTGTGACCGACCATGCAATCAAACGAGGCATCAATCAGCTGGGGACCTTGGGATCGGGCAATCACTATCTCGAAGTCCAGGTGGTGTCGAACGAGCGGATATTCGATCCGGTCACGGCGGCGGCGCTCGGCATCACCGGCAACGAGCAGATCGTCGTGATGGTACATTGCGGTTCGCGCGGGTTCGGCCATCAGGTGGCAAGCGACTATCTCAAGGTGTTTGAAAAATCCATGCGCCGCTACGGCATCACCGTGAAGGATCAGCAACTGGCCTGTGCGCCATTTCGGTCTCCCGAGGGGCAGGAGTATTTTTCCGCCATGAATTGTGCCGCGAACACGGCCTTTGCTAATCGTCAAGTCATCACGCATCAGATTCGCGAGGCCTTCGCGACAGTCTTCGGTCGGTCCGCCGAGGCGCTGGGAATGGAGTTGGTGTACGACGTGGCACATAACATCGCCAAGGTCGAACGGTATCCGGAAGGGGACCTGGTCGTGCATCGCAAGGGAGCGACCAGGTCCTTTGGGCCGGGGAGTCCAGAGCTGCCAGAAGCGTTCCGGCAAACAGGTCAACCTGTTATCTGTGGCGGTTCGATGGAGACCGGCTCATACCTGTTGGTGGGGACAGATCACGCGGTGCGCGACACGTTTGGATCAACGATGCACGGGGCAGGGAGAACGATGTCCCGCGCGCAAGCGAAAAGATCGGTCCGCGGCGCGGAGTTGCAGCAGCAGATGAAACAGCGCGGCATTGTGGTCAAGGCTGTGTCGATGTCGGGCCTCGCGGAGGAAGCCGGCCTGGCCTACAAAAATATATCCGAGGTTGTCGAATCGGTCGATCGTGCGGGAATTACAAAAAAAGTGGCGGAATTACGTCCGATAGGGAATATAAAGGGGTAGCAGTCCGCCATTCTTGAAGGTGCGACGATGGAACAACGAAAGAACCTCCGGTTTCCCGTCAAGTTTCGTAGTTCATTTTCTTCCATCGGCATGGTCGGCGGAGAGGGCAGCATCGTCGATCTCTCCATCAGGGGTTGTCACATCGAAAGCTCTATTGATGTTCAGCCAGGATCCTCCCTGGATATTCGGATCAAGGCGGTAGAGGGCGAACCCCCAATTCACGTTCAGGCAGCGATTGTCCGGTGGAGCCGAGGTGGGGAATTTGGCCTTGAGTTTGAGGTGATTGCTCCGACAGAATGGACCCACCTTCAGGAATTCGTGAAGCAGCTCGAACTGGAGCCCTATCAACGAGCGCAACAGCAAAAAGAAACCGATATGTAGCAGAAAACTGAAAAACTCTGTTCTCATCCGACCAACCCAAGCGGCTACGTCCTCACCTACCCGGAATTTTCCAAGACCGTCTCTTTGCCCTGGGAGATATCTTTTACCAAGCGGCGTTCTCGCGTCGTTCAGATCCACAACGTACCGAAGGAGACCTTGGGAGGTTGGAATCGCTGCAGGGGCTTTTCCGTTCGCCATGATCCATTTTAATAGGATGCTGAGAAGACCGCCCTCCTCGGTTGGCCCGTCTCGCTCATCTTGCATGTCCTGTACGTCTCGCACTTCATGGTCCATGCACGGTGACTTTTCAAAAAGCGAAAGCTATACTTCCAACCATATGTGTAAACCAGTGGGATGGAGGCGATTGTTATGAGAAGTTATATCGGAGGGTTGTGGGGGATTGTGGGAATCGGATTGCTCGCCATACCCGGTGCGGTCACGGCTGGGGCGTCGGATAAGCCGGTAACGGGTGATACGGTTGTCCGGGAAGCGCAGGAGGCGGTGACGGCTACCAAGGACTATACGATTCAGCAGAAAGATGCGTTTCAGCGAAAGGTTCAGGCGGAACTGGATGAGATGCAAGTGCGCATCACGCAGCTCCGTGGACAGGTCAAGCATGCGTCGGCGGAAGCACGAACAGATATCCAGAAGGCGATCGTGGAATTAGAAAAGAAAAAGGACCTGGCCAATAAAAAAGCGCAGGACATTCATTCCGCAACGGCTTCTTCCTGGGAACAGGTGAAGTCGAAAACGGCGGCTGCGATGGACGATCTTCGGGATTCCCTCAACCGCACCCTGTCGCATCTCCCGTGACGGTCAATCAATGAAATATGCCCTCTATCCCGGTTGTGCGGCCCAAGGGGCGACGCCGGAACTCTATCAATCGACCAGGGCGATCATCGGCCGATTGGGAATCGAGGTCGTCGAACTCTCAGCCGCGGCCTGTTGCGGCGCCGGGGTCGTGACGGAAGCGCATCCCGATATGGCGCTGGCGCTCAACGCGAGGACGTTTGCGCAAGCGGAGACGCTAGGACTGGACGTCATGACGATCTGCGGCACCTGCCAAGGGGTGATGAGCGCAGCCAATCGACGATTGAAGACAGAGACAGAGACTCTGGATCGCATCAACATGCTCCTGGCGCCGGACGGTCTGGCCTACCACGGTCATGTCCAAGTCAAACATCTGTTGTGGATCGTAGTGCGAGACATTGGACTGGCTCGCCTGGGCGAGCTAACCTCCGTGCCGATGCGAGACTTCCGCATCGCTCCGTTTTACGGTTGCTACATTCTTCGCCCATCGTGGGATCTGGGGTTCGACGATCCTGAGAATCCTCAATCCCTTGAACGCCTCATCACCGCTGTCGGCGGTGAACCGGTAGCCTATGCCGGAAGAACCAAATGTTGTGGGTTTCCCATCATCCTCGAAAAGGAAGCCATTGCCGTGGCCATGTCAGGGATGCATATGAGTGAAGCCAAGGATCAGGGAGCCGATTTTATGGTGACGCCCTGTCCTCTCTGTCACATGAGTCTGGATATTTATCAGGAACGGGCTGGCCGTGCGGTGAACCGAGAGCTTCATTTGCCGATCTTGCATGTGCCGCAGTTACTTGGTCTGGCGATGGGGCTTCCGCCCAAGGACCTGGGGCTCTCGCATCATGTGATCTCGGTCGATTCTATTCTGGCAACGCTTGAGCGTCGTCGAACCCATCCGCAACCTATCTGAAGGAGTTGGCGAATGAAGGTGGTGAACTTCTCTGACCATCAGCAGTTTAGCAACGAGAAGATGAAGAAGAACAATCTGTTTCAGACACCACGATTTTTCTGCGATATCTACTGCTTCGAACCAGGGCAGGAACAGAAGGGCCATATCCATGGCGAGCAGGATAAAGTCTATCTCGTGCTTGAGGGACAGGGCACCTTTCAGGTCGGTTCAGAGAAACAGGTGCTCGGTCCGGGGCAGGGGGCCATGGCGCCGGCCGGGGAAGAGCATGGCGTGAAGAATCACACAGACCAGCGTCTCAAAGTACTCGTGTTCGTGGCGCCGAATCCCTCTTGAAGATGAGAGTGGGATGGGGGCGGATCGATCTCCTGTGCTCGCGCAACGCGCAGTCGCGGAAGGCCCTCGCTCGGGCTAATGGCACGTCTTGGCGTGCCAGTGGGTGGGCGGGTGGAAAAGTTCGCGCAGTGGAAGATCAATCAGCTCCCATCCCTGAGAGAGAACGAGCAAGCTTGGAGGGAGGATTGATCGTCATGTTTCCTGTGAGGATAGCAGGCATACTTGGAAAGACTATCGAGCAATAAGCGCCTACGACCAAAATGAGATTGCCGGTCGATACGAATATTGCCGAAGACAAGCTCATGCGCTACCTGCTGTTGCCACAAGTGCGTGGTGACAAGTCGGCTTTTCTAGCACAGGCAGGCTATACTTTAGAAAATGCCGACCAATTGTTGCGCGACTTGCGCATACAGATTGCGTCAGTCGATGCTGTGCCAAGAGAATCCAATAAGTTTGGGCAATATTACGAGATCTGCAGTACTCTCATCGGCCCAAATGGGGTAACGCTGGCCGTTCGCACCATTTGGATGACTGAACACTTGTCGGGAATCACGAAGTTCGTTACACTGATTCCAGACAGACGGAGGACGGGATGAAGTTTGATCTGTACACCGATGTGGCATTGACGTGCGATCTTCTCGCGCATCGTCTCCGTCGTGGCGACATCGTGAAGCTGGTAGACCACCACATGGCTTCTGACGGTACCGAAGGGTACTCGATCGAAGTCTTCAACGCTCTCGGTGATACGATCACCGTGACTGCCGTTCCCGTTTCCGCTCTCGAAGCTCTCCGTGAAGATGAAGTCCTCTGTGCTCGGACCTTATAACGAGCCGAGTCTTTCCGTCGTCTGCCAAAATTTACGTCGCAGCCAGTCAAGGGGCAGGCTAGATGGCCTCCTGCGCTCGTGCAACGCGCGGCTTCCGAAGGATGAGGAAGGAGCGGACAGGTGCCCTTCTTGCTCGCAGACGCGCACGATGGAACTGTGCTCGCCTGGGACAAGAGCGCGTCTCGGTGCGCTCGGGGTTGGGCGGGTGAGAATGTCGCGCGCAGTAAAGGGCAGCCTCGGCCACTCCTTCCAGGGGAAGCATGAGAAATCAGAAGACTCTCGCCTCTCTCGTACGTCTCGAATTAGATTTCTGACTCCTTGTCATCCGAGCACGGTGAGTACGGATTCATTCGTCATTTAACTCAGTTTCTAAGACCTGGAGTGGTGAGCGTGGAGGGGCGGTTTGGCGGAGGAGGGCAATCTCGTCGGGCGTGAGTTTGTAGACTTTCAGGATCAGCTCGTCGAGTTCACGTTCGAGGCGAAGGGCGTCGGCACGGTTGGCCCGGAGTGCGGACGACTCACTTTCAAATGTTCTGCTGAGGTGTTGGAGTGTCGTTGGCGAAGGGTGCTTAAGTCCGGCTTTCTTCAACACAGCAAGGAATTCCTCCTGCCGCAGTTGCCAAGGTGATTCCAAGGAGGTGGGGACTTTGATGATCCCTGTTTCGTGAGTCACCCACTGAATGAACGAGGCTCTCTTTTCAGCGAAAGACTTAGCCAGTTCGATGAGACGGCTGGCATTCAACTCGATTGTACTGCGCTGGAGAGGAGAAGGCTTACATATAGGAAGTGATTCGAAAACGTATGTCTTCGGACGCAAGGCTTCGTCTTTTCCATGCGGCAAATATCGCCAATTGAACCACCACATAAGTGAGGAGTTCAGGACGCAGAGGACGCTGAGATCGCTGGTTGGAATGATGTATCCGGTATCGTTTAGGTAGCATCCTTCTCGCTCAAGAGCGAACCATGAATGGAACTGAATGTCCTGGTAAACAATTTTCGATTCCTCAAACTTGTCGTAATAATCACAGGACCGAAGCTCCCACCAGAACATCCCTTGGTCTTCTCGTTTTCGCAGCGCCTGCTCCATCGGTTTCAGATGAGCATGGAGCGACGGGAACTCCTTCTTGAACATCTCTTCGGCCTTCGCGGGCTTGTCCGCCAAGGCTGCCCAAGGCCACTCCTCGTTGTGACTTGAAGGAAGCGCGATGATCCACTCCTTCTCCCACTCCACTGCCCATCGTTGAATGTTCCGCCCCCTGAGGAGCTTCTTGATTAGGCTCTCGCACTTTGGGTCTTCGGTGATGAGCCGATCTCGGGTTGCCTGGTCAATGAAAAAAGCTTCATTGAGACCTGTCTTCACGCCATACAAAGGTGGCGATCCAACGACTTCTCGCAATGGTTGCCCGCTGTTCTTGATTTTCTCGAAGAGCTGCAGCACGTCTGGCGGTTCAAGTGTCCAGCCCTGTGGCTTGAGGAGCAGGATCGGTACGCCGAAGGCATGTTTCTCGACAAACGGCATTAGCTTGATCTCATCCAGCGCTTCGCGAGGGACCGGGCAGACGCGGAGGGTTGCTGTGTCCGTCGAATCCGCCGGATGCGGGCGACGGACGATCGCAACCACTGGAAACGTGTCGGCATCGGGAAAGATCGGCGCGTGGCCGAAGTCCACCAGGAGGTCGGGCCGGTACCGCGTCGCCAGAGTTTCCCTTAGCTTCTCTCCATAATTAGCCCTGAGCCATTTGTTCGGCAGGATGAAACCGAGCCGGCCGCCCGGTTTGAGCACAGCTAACCCTCGTGCGAGCACATAGACGTAGATATCTGCCACGCCGTCGTAGACAGAGGGATAGGTCTCGGCTAGGGCTTTCTTCAGATTCGCCAGTGTCTCCTGCCGTACCCACGGAGGATTTCCAATCACGGCGTCGAATCCCGGCTCATCCACACGCCTCCCTCCTCCGTACCAGACTTCCGGAAACTCCAGTTCCCAGTGAAAGAACCGGTGGGCTGTAGCCGTCCGGTGCACAGCTTCCTCTAAGGGCTGAGTCTGGGCTGGCCTTGTGCGATGGTCGATGACGCCGACTTGGCTGCCGACATGCTGAAGCGCCTTGCGCGCATTGGCATGTCCGAAAGATTCAGCCTGCCACACATTCATCAACTGGATAAATGGTGTCAGCGCCTGTCGCGCGTGCTCGAACTTCGTTTCGCTTTCTTCGACTTCCGCCGCCGTGACGTCGGTCAGCTCCCCGACCTCCCGCATCAACTCGGTCGCTTGCAGCATGCCGGCAAACTGTGTGCCGAACAAGCCGCCCTCCAGCGCGCTCTCTACCGTCTCAACTTCGGCGCCAATGAGCGCATTGCCGCATTTCAAGTGGTGATCCAGAAACGAGAGCGGCGCGCCCAACGTGAACGAGTCGAGCCAGAGGGACAGTTTGGCGAGTTCCACTGCCATCGGATTAAGGTCCACCCCATACACGCAACGCTTCATGACCATCCGTTTGATGAGATTGATCTCGGTCAGCTTGCCGGTGATTCTGTCGATTTCGCGCTCGTCGAGCTTTTGAGCCTTGAGGTCCGCGATGATGGCCTTGCGTATCCGCTCGATAGCGGCAATAACTGGGTTGCCTAGATGGGCTGCCAGGAAGGCCACAATCCGGTCGGCCAGATAATTCACGGCATGGACGAGAAAATGGCCGGAGCCCATCGTGGGGTCCAGCACTTTGATCCCAAAGATGGCGGTAAAGATGACTCGCGATTGGTCTTCGACTACCTGCTGCGTGGCTCTGACAGACTGAGACGCTTGCACTCGTTTGCTCTGGTCGCAGGCCTTTTGCCATGTGACGAGCAACGACTCGACCTCCTTCAGTCGCAGATCCACAATTGGCCCAAGTGCCTGTGTCACGATGAACTCGACGATGAAGTGCGGGGTGAAATAAGAGCCGCTCTCCTTTCGCTCTCGATTTGTGCTCTCGAGCCTCAGTGGTTTGTCTGGCGACTCTTGGCGCAGATGGAATTCGAGCAGTCCTTCATACACGTCACCAAGATGCCGGACTCCCAGCGCCGAATAGTCGATGAATTGGCGCTCGGTGAGGTCTGTCTCTGGGTCGAATGTCAATGCGCGGATCGCTTCCGCTACGAAGGGATCAGCCAGCTTGTGTTCTGCCAAGAAGCGTGGGCCTGCTGGTTCTGTCACACCTGTGGTTGCACTTTTCTTGGGAGCATGAAAGAGCCCTCCGTTGTAATGCGGCACGCTGAGTGCGGCGTCCCCTCGGTCCACGATCCGGAAGAGCCGACAAAGATGCTCCCAATAGTCGAAGGACTGCGCAGACTGTTTGGCGCCGATCCGTAGATCGTCGTGCACTCGTTCTTTAAGCGCCTGTAAGCTCTTCTTTCGATAACCCAACTCGTCATGAACCGGAAGGAGGTCTCTCGATTCTGCATAGAGGAGAAACAGGAGGCGGAAGAGAAGCGTGATCGTTCCGGCGAACACTGCCTGCAGAGACTCGTCCGTTTCCGTGGCGACGCTTTTTTCTGACCGGCGGTAGGCTACAAAACCTTCTGCCACCCGCTTGAAGACCTGGTCGAAGATGAGGTTCTTGAGGTGATCACTGACGGATCGAGCCGCTCGATCGCTTTCTTCTAGGTAGAGGTCTACCCATCGCTTGCCTGTTGCCGGGGCAGGGGTGAGCGCCTCCTGAGCGAAGAATCCATAGAATCGGCGAAAGGCAACTGGATCGTCCAACTGTAGTAGTGCTTCGAGATCGACTTCCAAATAGTTGCTGGAGCGAGAGGCGGCACGATGGGAGAACAGGCGCCAGGTCTTGCCATTGGTCAGTATGGCCCAGCAGACCTTCCCATCCGTGTGGTAGTAGACTTCGTCGAGGTATCGGACGAGCTGGGCGGTGGCGTCGCGCGCGTCTAAGGGGTCGTCTTTGACGGTATCGTTCAATGGACGTCCCCAATACTTGGCCTCGGCGATTGCTTGTGCGTGGGAGTAGTAAGTCTTGGGCTCATTGGGCGTGTGAGCCGCGGTTTCGTAATCCTCTGTGGATGCAAAGAGCGCATAGTCTGGGCGGACCTTTGCCTTGCGCCTTTTGTGGCGCGGTTGGGGATCGTAGACCCAACCCAGTGCCTTCAAGACCGGACGAATGAATTTATCCTCTGTCTTCTGTTCGTCGCGGACCTCAAACACTCCGGCCCGCTTCGCAGAGGAATAAGCAACAAGGATTAGTTCTCTTGCCTGAGAAGTTCGCTCCAAGAGGCCTGCTGTGTCGTTCCAGATTGAGAAGTCGAGGAACTTGGTGTCGAGGAAGTTAGTCGAGAAGAGTCCTTGATTCAGGACGGGGAAGAGATTCGTTTGGCGTGGGCTCATAGAATGGCCTAGCCTATAACATGCACGCAGAGACGAGTCAAAACTAATAGGTGGACGATTGCGTGGTGGTCAATGTGGAAAAAGTTACGGGGAATTGAGGGTAGCTCATTTTACTTCTCAGGGTGGGCGTGGCCAGATTGTCCTTCACTGCGCGCATCCAACGAGGGCCTTCCCAGGCCGCGCGTTGCGCGAGCACAGAAGATCATCAAGGCTCCATCCCACGCTTCTTGAGTAAGACTCCGAAAGCTTTGGCGTGGGTTAGGGTCGGCGAGGAACTGCCCGCCCTTTTTCTAAATCTTGGAGGTCGGCCTGGCTGGTGAGGTCGGTTTGAGAGGGATCGACGGCGGCTATTGTGGGCCCTATGCCGCCACGCGTTTCTTAGATCCTCGTTTTGAGCGGGTAGTCAGGCGTCGAGTCGCCTCGGACACTTCGAGGAGGGAGCGCAGAGCCGCATTGACCGATGCGGAATCGCGAAAGGCGTTGGCGACATCGGGCTCAAGCACGGCAACGTTTGCCCCTTCCTTGATAAGCCGTCGGTAGTACTTTCCTCGAACAGCTTTTGTGTAATCGAAGCTATACTCTGCCCGCATGCTGTCTGACTGTGATGGTTCTTTACGTTTCATGCCGTTTCCTCTCTCCCGCTGTTGCTCGGCGGGCACTGATGATTCTCACAGCAGTTCCTCGATCCGTATGGGCTACGACCAGCAGCCGTCCACGGGCGGAGTGACCGATCGTGAGACAGCGCCGTTCGCCTATGGAATGATCGGGGTCCTCAACTGTTGCAGCTAGCGGATCATAGAATACGGTTACGGCTTCGTCGAATGAGATTCGGTGTTTCAGTAGGTTGCGCCGTGCCTTATCGCGATCCCACTCAAACTGCATGTGCGTATTGTAATGAACTGATTATGAACTGTCTATGAAGACAGCCGGCAATGTTGTGTCGAGTCTGATCGATTTCTTGGAGAAATCTGATTGCGAGCCCAGGTTGGCAGGTTTCGTACCAGGAAGCAGCTTCAGCCAATTCCACAACAGCCTCAGGCGAGAGGCTGACAAGTTTCACTGCTTGGGCAGGCGATCCAACACCTGCTTGCGCGCCTCTTCCCAGGGTATGCCTGCCGCTCCGGCCTGTGCCGCCCTTGCTCGGCGCTCAATTTCCGCAAGCCATTGTGTGTCACTACGTTCTTGTCCCGGTTCCGCTGGCGGCAGACTATCGAGCAACTCGACAACTAATTCCGCCCGCTGTTGATCGGGTAGTTGCAGAGCATCCTTGAGTAGTTGCTGGGTGGATGGAGCCATGGGTCTACTTTATCTTGTCTCAGGCGGAAACGGAAGGCTGGATCACTATCAAAACATGTGGGAAAAAATGTCAGGAGCAATCTGCAATGCGCTCACCTACCTTTTCGGAACGCTCCGCCCTTCTTCCAAATCTTGCAAGTCTGACCAGGCAGTGAGGTCGGTTCTGGAGGGATCGACGGCGTCTCTGAGCTTGTTGAAGTATTCCTGTTTCTCCGGCGTGCTTGGTCCGCGACTCAGCATCATCCGGTTCCAGGCTTCCAACTCGGCTGGAGGATGCGCCTTCGCCTTCTGCGTAAACCATTTTGCCACGGCGTCATCTGAAGGATTGGCTTTGACGGTTGCGGTGAACTGATCGGCAGTGATTCCTGCGAACTCCATGAGCCGGTCGTCCATGGGACAGGGGTAGATGTATTCGCCCTCGGTACCGGCGAGCACGGCCCTGCATTTGTCGATCATGCGCGCGAGATGGACATAGCCTTCCATCTTCACGCGCATGCTGCGAGGAAAGCCGGTTCGCAAGTCCATCGTTAGATCAGCTTGTGATTCGTAAACGTCAAGTTCTTCACGATTACTTCGCCGTTTTCATATGTAATGATGCGGCGGGTAGCCGGAAGATCCGATGATCCGATGCGCACATGGGTGTCGGTAAAGCTTTCCACGTTGTTCAGCTTCCCGTCGGTGGGCGAGTAGTAGTACACACTGTACTTCGTCGTCAGATTCTTCTGGTCTTGGGTCACTGCGCTCTCTTCCACGTTAATCGTAAAGGCAAAGGGGGTCATGCCTGGGTGTGCCATCGTGCGATTGATCTGGGTGATGCGATTGTCTTTGACGCGATAAAACGAGTTCGACCCATGAATGATCAGTTTTGTGCCGAACGGATGCCCGTCCTCTTCCATGGTCAATGAGTACTTGCCGTCCGATTCTTCGAATGTTCTCGGGCCACGGTGCACTGCGATCATGCCGAGCTGTTCTTGCGCCCACTTCTGCACGTCGGCTTCTCCTAATTGGACCGATACTTCACGAGGGCTTTTCACCATGACGGGTCCACGGGTTTCTTTCCCATTTATATTCACGGTCAGGTCGGCCGTGAATCCCGTAAAGTCCTTCTGCCAGCGCGAGGTCTTTTCGAACGCTTGTCGAAGTATCTCGCGTGCCTTCGGATCGTCGGCGACGGTCGGTTGGTTCTGTTTCTGATGTTCCATTGCGGTCTCCCTCTAAGAATAAAGTGAGCAGGATTATAACCCCTGGATGAAAATAGCCTCAAGTGGTACCCGTCCGGTGCAAAGTATCTGGTGGATTTGGGAGAATTCCGCTATACTGCGCCGCGCGTTGCTGTACCTGGAATAGAAAGGACGGACATGGAACGACGGGCTGCTTCCCATACAGAAGAAGAAGAGATGAACCATCGCCGGCGGTTGCTGAATGCCGCGAAGAAAGGCGATCAGAAGGCTATCGGCAAGCTCTTAGAGCTGTATCAAGTGCGGATCTACAGTGGCGACATGGTGACAAAAATGAATAAAACATCCGCGACACACAAACTTCAGGCTCAGCTCGCGGAAGGAAAGCCTGTCAAGGGTGGGTCGGGGAGTCACGGCAGGAAGACTGCGCCTGCGAAGGCTGCCTCAGCGAAACTTAGACATGGAAAGTCCGCGGCAAAACGCGCACCCGCGAAAGCCAAATCGCGTTCTGCCATCGCGAAGTCAAAAGCTAAGCCAAAGCCAAAATCTCGGCCAACCAAAGCAGCGACAAGGAAACGCAAGAAGTAGCCAGGTTGCGATTATTGCACGGCTACTCGTAGCCCCCCTCCCCCCAGTTTCGCGGCGATGTCTTCCGCTTCTGCCAGCGTACCTGCAAATACGATGGCTTCTCCATCGTGGTCTATCTTCCATGCGAGTTCAAAGGCCTTCGCGGAGTTCATGCCAGGAATGTATTGGCAAAAGAGCGCAATGACCTGCTCATAGGTGTGACATTCGCAGTTGAACACGATCACCCGCGCATCGATCCCAGCACTTGTGTCGATGCTGGTGGTCTCTGCCGGGGCGGGAGGGGCGAATGGGGTGTTCGTGCCTGCCATGGGGATGAATTCTAGCAGACTTGATTGTAACTTTTAATAGCCTGCCCGGAGGAGCAGGTGGTTGGCTCTCGGCCAATTCTCTCGGATACAGGATTGCGCATAGAGCGTGAAATGAGCGGGGGAGTCTGTGACTGGTTGGAGCTGGTGTGCCAGCGCGAGGGTCTGTGTGTAGACGAGTGAGGCGGATGTCTTCACGAGGGCGAGCCCATATTCATAGGAGTACCCGTCTTCAAGGGCGAGACTTCTCTTTGAGAGTGCTCTCACCAGACCAAGATCATAGGAGCGCTGTCTAAATGAATCGTCCATGAGGCGTAGGAGTGCGGCAGGGCTTGGCACGAGACTGTCGCCGATACGAAGACTGTGGGACGGCTCGAATAGGCCACGTTGGAGGCGACGGTCCAGACGAAGCGCCGTGTGAAAGCGCGCGCGCCACAGAGGATCGTGCAGGTCGCGATCGATGGCGGTTGCCACAGGAGGTGGAAGCGGTCCACTTACGTCATAACCTTGCACGAGACGTCTAGCCTCGATGAGATCAGGGAAGCTCATGCCCATTCGGTCTTGGAATGCTGTCATCCCGGACATGGGGGTCAATTGCAGCGCCATGAAATCACGAAAATGGACCGTGGCAAAGCGAGTCAGGAGCCGTGCCAAAGTCTCCTGGTGGCATAGATGAAAGGGATAGAACAGGGCGTGAGGTGCTCGGGGTCGATTCATCGACAAAGTTTCACGGTCATGTTAGGGTTTGCGCGTGCGATATCTCTTCACGTCGTGGCTTGATTTCCTGCTCATCTTTGTTCCGGTGACGATCGCGCTCGAAGTCCTTCGAGCCGATCCACTGCTGGTCTTTGTGTCGGCCGGACTTGCCATTATTCCGCTAGCAGGCCTGTTGGGTCGAGCCACCGAGCATTTGACGACCCATGTCGGCGCCGGCATTGGCGCATTGCTCAATGCCTCGCTCGGCAATGCCGCGGAATTGATTATCGCACTGGTGGCGCTGCGCGAGGGCCTTCACGATGTCGTCAAAGCCTCTCTCACCGGCTCAATTATCGGCAACATCCTACTCGTCCTCGGGGTCTCCATGTTTGCCGGCGGGATGAAGTACGAGCGGCAGAAGTTTAACCAGACTGCTGCTGGAATGGGCGCAAGCCTCCTGCTCCTGGCCGCTGTGGGGCTCATCATTCCCGCGCTCTTCCATTTCACTGCCCCCGATCGTGGCGTCGTGATTGAACGAAATTTAAGCCTCATCATATCATTTGTGCTATTCGCTATTTATGCTGCAAGTCTATTGTTTACCTTGAAGACGCATCGTCATCTGTTTGCCGGAGAGGCCCATAATGCTTCGGACCTCGGAGAGCAGCCCTGGACCCGAGGCGCGTCGATTACGGTACTCACAGTGGTGACCTGTTTCGTGGCCCTGATGAGCGAGATGTTGGTGGGGGCGCTGGAGCCGGCGTCGCACCAACTTGGGCTCACGCAAGTCTTCGTCGGTGTCATTCTGGTTGCCCTTGTCGGTAATGCGGCCGAACATTCCACGGCCGTGATGGTGGCGCTGAAAAACAAGATGGATCTAGCCTACGGTATTGCGGTTGGGTCCAGTTTGCAGATTGCGTTGCTCGTTGCCCCATTGCTTGTCTTTGCCAGTTATTTCTTCGGGGCGCCGTTGGATCTGATCTTCACACCGTTCGAGGTGGCTGCGGTGACGATCTCGGTCCTGATTGTGGGATTCGTGGCGATGGACGGAGAATCGAACTGGATGGAGGGTGTGATGTTGGTCGGCGTGTACTTGATACTGGCCATCGCCTTTTTCTTTCTGCCCGCCTGACAGGATGCTGAAAAAGTCCGCCAGCGCAAGAAGACCGTTATTTGGTTTGTTTGGTCTGTCTCGTTTGTTTGGTTGAACAAGACCGGCCCGATGAACTAACAAACTAGATGGACCAGATGAACCAGACAGACCACACACGAAGTGGGCGGCCCTTTTGAGCGTCCTGCAGTTCAGAATTTATCCATGTCGATGACTTCCGTGGCCTCCCACAGATTCTTCTGCTCTGCATCCGCCAGTTCCTTCACCTGATCCTCTTCCGTCTCTTCACCGAACTGAGCCGGTTGTGTCGGCACAAGCGTTTTCTTTTCGGACGGAGACGAGTCTGCCTCTGGTGGCGACGACCGCCTTCTTCGCTTCTTGGCAGGGTCCATATTAACGGGCATGGCAACTCCAATGTGGATCGAGGTTGAGTTTCCGCTCCGCCAAAGGACAAAGTCAATCGAGTAAGGTGGTCACTGGCGAGAGAAGATTTGTCTGGTTTTTCTTGTTTATCTGGTTCAACCAAACAACGAGACAAACAAAATAAACCAGATGAACCAGAGTTCTGTTAGTACAGCTGCCCGGCGATGGTATCGGCCTGGAGGCGGCCTCGTGCCGAGAGTCTGCTGCGCTCACCGTCTTCTTCGATCAACTGTTGCGCGAGTAACTGTGCGGTGACTGTCGTATGCCCGTAGTTCTTGGCATGTTGATGAAGGTGGCGTGAGGGAATGCCTCGAATCAGGCGTAATCCGAAAATCACGGCGTCGCGGAGTTGCTCCTTCTCCGAGAGCCTGGTGCGATCTTCAATAGGGAGACAGTTTGCCGTGAGCGATGTGTTGTAGGCCATGAGGTCGGTGACGTTGCCGAATCTAGTCCCATCCAGATAGGACTGTGCGCTCGGTCCCGATCCAAGGTATTCGCCGTTGGTCCAATAGAGCAGATTGTGCCGGCAGGCATATCCCGGCTTGGCATAGTTCGACACTTCATACCGCTCATAACCGGCGTCGCCGAGCATCCGTTGCGCGGCTTCGTCCATTTCAATCTGAAGACCTTCATCTGGAGCTGGACTCCGTCGGCGCAGGATATTGGAGGCGAGCTTTGTATCTTCTTCGACTGTGAGGGCATAGCAGGACAGATGTGCGGGCTTCAGTGTGAGGCAGTGGGCTAAGGTCCGTTGCCAGCTCTCCAAGTTTTGGCCCGGGAGCCCATACATTAAATCGAGATTGATGTTGGTGAATCCGGTGGCTCTGGCCTGAGTCATTGTTGTGACGGTCTCATGGACGGCGCCAGGCCGTCCTATTCGAGACAGATCGCTATCTTCCATCGATTCCGCGCCGAAGCTCATGCGGGTGACGCCGGCCTGAAGCAGTTGAACGAGATCCTGCTCGGAGATCGTGGAGGGGTGCGCTTCAACGGTGATCTCACAGTCTGAGGTAAGGGTGAAATGCCTACGAATCTCAGACAGGATCGTAGTCAGCTGAGTCGCGGCAAGTGCCGTTGGTGTGCCACCCCCGAAATAGACAGATTGGATGGGACGGCCTGCTGCTACATGTTGCTGCGCCGACAGACCGATCTCATGAAGAAGGGATTGGACAAAGGTCTCTGCGCGATCCTCGCGATGGATTTCAAGGTAGAAGGCGCAGAAGTCACATCGCTGTCGACAGAAGGGGATGTGAAGATACAGACCGAGGGGAGGGGGTGTCATGATGATAGGCTGAATCCCTGTGGTTTGGAAAAGTCCCGTGCGAGGACGATTTCAATTTCGTCGGCAGGAGATTTTCCACGATTGCGCACATGCGTCTGCCAGGACCGGTGCTGCCGCAACGATTCAAAAAGCACCTTGAGGAGATCCGGTTTGATTCGCGCTTCCCACTCTCGTACCCAGGCCTGGTTTTCCTCCTCACCTTCATAGTCGTCGGGAAAGGATGCCTCTAGGCTAAACCGAATGGTAAAGGTTTTCTCTTCTTGGTACATACAACTCCTCGGAGCCTGCCCGATTGCGAAGTGACCGGCCCGATCTTATAATACATTCAGAATAAGGAGAACGATCTATGCCTATCTTCGAATATGTCTGCGGGGAATGCAATCATCGGTTTGAGCTGTTGGTGTATGGTTCCACACAAGCCGCCTGTCCAAAGTGCAACACCACGAAGTTGGAGAAACAAATCTCTTCGTTCGGGGTCGGCGGCACGGATGGTTGGGTGCTGCCAGGCAACGGGGGAGGCGCCTGCGGAAGTTGCGGCGATCCCCGCGGCCCCGGCTCTTGTTCTACGAATTGACTGTGGAGTCCGGCGACCAGGCATTACAGCGCGCGATTGCTGCGATCTCTCAGTCCGATCCGCTTACCAAGTTACTTGAACAGGTAAAGCTTGGCCGGATGAAACCCACCGATGTCGGACTACGTGCCGTGACCGACTCCTGGTTGGGTACCTATCAGAAAATTATTGAGTCCGGTGGGTTCACTAGCCAGGGCTTGCGTCGCATCGATCCACACCCGCGTTTGGCAGTGCTGATCGAATGCGGAGTGTTGACAGGTGATCAGCAGACGGTCGCTGCCCTCCGCACGAGTTTTGAGCGGGCTGTCGCCGCCGCAACGGAGTGATCTCATCCCATGTCGGCTCTCTGCGTCATCGCCGTTCTGCTCCTGACCGTAGGATCAGTTGGAGAAGGGTGGGCGGAAGACGCACTCGGTACGAGGCCGCTGCTGACGATTGCACGCAAGGATCTTCATACCATCCTGCCTGCAGACTGCCATATCTTGATCGATCCTCACTCAATTGAACAATTTCTCGATGCCCTGGATGGAAGCCCTCCGAATTGGGGCTTGGTCTACGGCCGTGGCCATCACGATCCAGACCATGACGAACGGCTGTTCACGCTGAACCGGGAGCGCGATGCGAAGCGTGCAGGGAAGAAGGCGCTTCAGTGGACGGTGGTCTTTCTGTGGTCAGCGGAACTCTCGCGCTACGATCCAACGACTAGCGGGTTCGGTCTGGCCATTGGGCCTATCTTCACGCCGACCAGATGGGGTGTTGTCCGATTCAAACCAGAAGAAGTCCCGAGCAATCTCGTCGTGATTCCTGATCCCAGCACCCGTGACGTTCTCCACCGACAGCTCGATGCCGGACGGAAAATCGACATTGAGATTGTTATGGTAGGGCGGCTCATTCCCGATGAGTCTCTTGTCTATGACTTTTCCCATGATGAAGAAGGTTTGGGTATCATCATGCCGGTGGTGAGGATCGAACGGGTTGAGTATCTGCTGGCCCGGTGAGATCCCGCAGGATGCTCAAAAAGGCCGTTCAGCAAGGCCGCAGCGAGTGAAGGCCCGAGGAGGTACATACCAAGCTTCGCTTGAACCGCTCGCTTCGATCACATGCGAGCGGATAGTCACTTTGCCTCCAGTGGGCTTAATCGGTACGTTGAGCCTCTGAACGATGCGAGAACGAAGCTGGCGGACTTTTTCAGCATCCTGCTAGAACGCATCCTTCGCGCAGCGGATACCTGTACCGCTGGGGCGGCTGTCCATCGTGCCCCAGTCGCGGTCACTCGTGCGAAGACTGATAGCCGGTTTGAGCCAGGACCCACCGCGCATTGCTTTGATCGCTCCGCGAGGAGGTCCCTGAGGATCTGAGAGGGGGGACTCGTTGTAGTAGTTTGGGTTATACCAATCCTGTACCCATTCCGAGACGTTGCCTGCCATGTCGTGCAGTCCGTACGGGCTGACGCTCTCAGGAAAGCTTGCGACCGGCATGGTGAGCACTTCTCCCCTAAGGCCCTTTTCTTTTGAAATCTTCGCTCCCTCGCCCTTGATCCAGAAGGCATCCCACTCCGCTCCGCTCTGAAAGTCGATGGTTCGTCCCGCCCAATAGCTGGCGCTGTTGGCCTTCTTGAAGTCCCACTCGTTTCCCCAGGGGTAGCGACGGCCATCGGAGCTGCGCGCGGCCTTTTCCCATTCTGCCTCGGTCGGCAGACGCATACTACCCCAGGCGCAGTAGGCCACGGCGTCCTCCCAACTGACATTGACCACGGGATGGGTGCCGATGCCGGAGATCGGTGCATTGTTCTCCCATAATGTGGAGGCAGGGTTCGAGTGTGCCGGCGCGCGATGTCCAGTCGCCTGGACGAATCGTGCATAGCGATCGTTTGTGACTTCGTAGCGGTCGATCCAGAACGGAGCGGTGTAGACAAGGCGCTGCGGCTGTTCGTCAGGAAGACCATCGCTGCCGACCGGATTTCCCATCAGGAATTCTCCGGCAGGCACCAGCGCCATGTCGTTGGAAGGAGGGGAGCTAATGGCCGATGACGGATGGCTGAAGGTCAGAGCAAGAAACACGAATGAGAGGTAGATCACCAACTAGGTCTTTTTCAACCCACAGACTTTGGCGACTGCATCGCGATAGGCCTGCCAGAGCGTCAGGCATTTCTTGAGGCAGCTCAGAACGGCCTGTTGTTGGGTACGTGTCGTGGCGTAATTCACCACCATGGTGTAGGCATCATGACGGTGGCCGGCTTCGACCATTTGGTGCGCGCGAATCAGATCCATGCAATCGATCGGCAGGCCGTGGTGTTTCACTAATGGGTGACGTTGGACGATCGCTTCGATTTCTTCGGCGGTCTTCGGCTTGGAGGGATCAGCGATTTCGGCGCGATCCTTCACGCTGCCTTCTACGAAGACAGTCAGGGCCGCTGCTCCGATGACCCAATCTCGGCTATTCGAGACACGGTCCAGCCAGGCACGGTAGCGCCGACTAGCGGGTAGGAGGTGTACCCGGTCGAAATCATGCGTCGGCAATCCAAGGCCTGCCATCATCGTCAGGAACAATTCCGGATGCGACTTTCCCAGCGAGAGTCCACCGGTGTCTTCTTCATAAATATTATCGGCAAGCATCCGGCGGATCGGGGCCGGGGGATTCTGCCCATGAATGCGTGCCAGGAATACAGGAAAGTCACGCACGTAGACGCCGTATTCCTGTTGAAAGTGGCGCCTGAGTTGATCGACAGTGACCGTTCCGTCGGCGAATGCCGGCCATGCCCAATGATGCTTACGGTCCATCATACGTAAGAGTTCTTCTTGGAATCGGCTTTTCGTCATGGGGCGTGTCATGTCTGTTGCCTTCCCGGTGAACGACTCGTTACAATTCGATGGCGCGGAGGCTTTCAATGAATCAGGTGACGATTCAGAACCCAGAAGACATTCTGTCGATGCTCGCAGAGGTGTCGCTGCAAGGGTCTGGTTTTGTGACGGACTGTCTCCTCGACTATGTGTTGGAAGAAGGCTTCACGGAGCCGATCTTTCTCAATGCCAGTGGAGAAGATCCGGATGCCTATTTTAAAGGCCAATCTCCTGCCTGGGCAGTGTATCAGGTCCGAGAATGGAAGCGTGTATTGACCGTTTCGGGCGGTCTAGGCAAAGAGCGCCGCGTACAAATTACAGAAACCCCGTAGCCTGTGGTGAGTGTAAAAGGGATGCGGGGAAAAAGCAATGAAAAGACGGGGGATTCAATGCCAATGGCGGGTTTGAGCGTGGAGTGCGTCGCATGCCGATGATACGTCTCATTGAGCCGCAGAGCATGGGCGAACTGGCGATGATCACAAGTCTGTTGGAAGGTAGTGGCATCGCCTATATTGTTCAAAACGAACATATGAGCAGCTTGTACCCAGGACTTCCCATTCTCAACTCGCGTGTCATGGTCGATGAGTGCGATCAGCCTCGTGCGGAAGTGCTGTTGAGCCGACTGCGGTTGGCGGTGCGAGATGTCTCGTCACCGCCATAAAAGTAAAGGCTAATTTCGGGGTTTTGGGCTGTGCGGATTGGACGGGGACTGAGTGGGTAGCCGTTCGCCGGAGCCTTGAAACCACCCGCCAATGAGGCTACCTTCTTCAAAGTATAGATAGCGGTGTTTCACCACCGCAGCGCTTTCCCAATCTTCAAAAATCCATTCCTCCCGACGGAGGCCTTCCTTGGTGAAGGTCGTGTTGATCGTTTGTGGCCCCCCCCAGGCTTCCAGCACCTGTTCTTTCGACATCCCGACCATGACCCGATGTTCCACGATATGTTTTTGAAAGTCCGGGTCTTTGAGTTGTGCGATGAGTGGCCAGATCACCATGATGAGAACGAACAGGCCAAGCCCGGCGTAGATGATAAGCCGAACTGGGCGTCGACGGATGAAGGGGGTCGGTTCTTCTAGATCGGTTGAAGCGGTGTTCATCGATTCATGGGTAGCCGTGATGGTGTGAGGCATGATGCGGCACATCGTAGCAATGTGAATTGGAGAGAGTCAAGCGGAGCAGCCAGTTTCTCTTTATTAATCAGTGCGATATAGGCAGTGCGCTATACTAAATGAGTGCAAACGCTGTGGTGTTCAAGAGAGACCGAGATGAATCCTGGATCGAAGCAGAGAAATAGCCAGAGGCGATGGATACTTACGGTATGGCTCCTGGCCGTCTGGGGGTGTCTCGTCATGCCGCTGGCTTCAATTGAAGCGTCGGCAACCACCATATATTCCTATATCGACGAGCAAGGCACGCCTGTGATGACAGATAATTTCAATACAATTCCTGAACGGTACCGTACAAAGGTCAAAACGACCGAGCAGATAGGGACTGCTCCCCAGAGTCCCTCCACAGCCGGCGCCATTCATGAGCGCGTATCGAACTTTGGAAGGCAGCTTCGAGACATGGTTTCAGGAGCTGCCCCCAACATCTCCGGACTCTCTCCTTCACAGTCGGGGATTCTGACCTATGCTGGTTTGGCCGCGATAGTGCTGCTCGTCGCCATGAACGTGATTAAAGGCCAATTCATCCGCCTTCTGGCTTTGGGGTGTTTGATCATGCTTGGTCTTGCCGTGCCAGTTTTAATGTACGTGTCGGATGATGGTCCGATCGATGTGATGAAGAGCAAAGCCGCTCAGGTCGAGAAAAAACACCAAGACCGTGTCCAGCAGATTCCGTAACCCGTCTCAGCATCCCCAAAACCAATCATCAATGTCGGCTAGTCCGCATACTTGGGGACCGGTATCTTTTTGGCCGTGGGGGGCTGAGGAGCGAGCCGGTGCTGCAAGAATTCTCGTGAGTAGGGATTCAGGATGGGGTCATGGGTGTGTCGTTGCCGTTGCTTCACAAGGTCGACACTTTGCGTGCTGATTTCCACTCGGTCGATCAGCGTCTTGGTTGTGAGTGGGTCCGGCAGGCCTTGCAACGAAAATAGCTGAAAGGCCAGGGTCCATTCCAGCCTATCCCTGGTTGCCTCTTTCACAATAAAGCGAGCCTCCGGTGACGCGGCGCCTTTAAACAACAATAGCCAAATATTTGATCGGAATGAGGGGGCTGCAGGATCTTCTGACGGGTGAAATTCCGGGACGAGCACAGGGATCTGGGCGAGGGGAACGCCTGGGGAGAATTCGATATCGACGAGCCGAACGAATAACGTTCGATTCTCGCTTTCATCGTTGGGGTCAACGGTGTAACTGAACGAGTACCGGACATCGATGCCATTCCGTGTAAAGGTATAGACATCCTCGCCATTTTCCGGCGACACGAGTTTCCGAAAATACTTCTCCCAATCGGTGATGGCGTAGTAGGTAAAGAAGCGCAGAGCGGACTTCCGATCGCGCACCGCCTGCGGCATCCCGAGTTTTTGATGTAATTCCGTCTGTGTCAACCCGAGGTACCCATCCTCGAAATAGGCTGCCGCGAGGGCTGCAGAAGGCTGGAGCCAAATACCGGTGGTCGATAAGAGCAGCAGGGCTGAGCAGATGGTATGGATGGAAAGACGCAGGAGCACAGTTCCTCTCCAACTGGCAGCGGCATCGTATCGGCGGCGTTCCCTCCTGTCAAGGCGCGCAGATCTGGCAGGCCGATCGGGATTGCTTGCCGGTGTAAGAACCTGTCGGTTATGATGGCCGGACTTCCTTCACCATCACAGCGGGGTCGATCGCGGAGACAAGTCGTATGAGTGCCTCGTTAGAAACCTTACTACAGCAGCGCATTCTCGTCCTCGACGGGGCCATGGGGACCATGATCCAGCAGCGGAAGCTGGACGAGGCTGCGTTTCGTGGCGAGCGGTTCAAAGATTGGAGAAAAGATCAGAGAGGGCACAACGATCTGCTGAACCTCACGCAGCCCGCCGTTATAGAGGAGATCCATCGCCAGTACTTCGAAGCCGGCGCTGACATCGTGGAAACGAACACATTCAACGCGCAAGCTATTTCATTGGCCGACTATGGCATGGAATCTTTGGCCTATGAGATTGCGAGAGCCGGAGCGGAATGCGCCAGGCGTGCTGCGGAGCAGGTCAAGCTGACAGCGCCTGATCGGTCGTGCTTTGTGGCCGGTGCAATAGGACCCACGACGAAGACGTCGTCTATTTCGACCGATGTCAATAATTCGGCGGCGCGCGGTACGACCTATGACGAACTGGTGGCAGCCTACTACGAGCAGGTCCGTGGCTTGGTTGACGGCGGAGTGGACCTCTTGTTGGTCGAGACCATCTTCGATACGCTCAATGCCAAAGCGGCATTCTTTGCCATCGATAAACTTTTTGACGATCGCCACATCAGGCTTCCCCTCATGGCCTCGGTGACGTTTATTCAAGCCGGCAGCAATCGAGGGGTGACCGGTCAAACGATCGAAGCCTTCTGGAATTCCATATCCCATGTGCCCTTGCTCAGCGTCGGCATCAACTGTGCGCTAGGCCCCAAGGAAATGCGTCCGTTGATTGAAGAACTCTCGGGCCTGGCCCCGATTTATGTGAGTAGCCATCCGAATGCCGGACTGCCCAATCCGTTGCTGCCGACGGGATTTCCGGAAACACCGGATAGTCTGGCGCCCCAATTGAGAGAATGGGCGCAGAATGGCTGGCTGAATATTGTCGGCGGCTGTTGTGGGACGACACCAGGCCACATCAAGCTGATTGCCGAAGCCGTGAACGGTCTTTCTCCGCGCGTTCCACCGTCCGTCGAGCCCGTTACCAGGCTCAGCGGGTTGGAAGCGGTCACGATTCGTCCGGAATCGAATTTTGTGAACATCGGTGAACGGACCAACGTCACTGGGTCGCCGGCGTTCTCCAAACTGATTCTGGCCGGCGATTATGACGCCGCGCTCTCCGTGGCGCGACAACAGGTCGAGGGGGGCGCCCAGATCATCGACATCAACATGGACGAAGGTATGCTCGACTCCCGGGCTGCCATGGAGAAGTTCCTGCGATTGGTGGCGTCGGAGCCGGATATCTGTCGCGTGCCCATCATGGTGGATAGTTCGAAGTGGGACATTCTTGAGACAGGGCTGAAGAACATCCAGGGCAAGCCCGTCGTCAATAGTATCAGTCTGAAAGAAGGCGAAGCCAAGTTTCTTCAGCAGGCCAAATTGGTTCATCGCTATGGGGCTGCCGTGGTGGTGATGGCCTTCGATGAGCGCGGCCAGGCCGATACGTATGAGCGCAAGATCGAGGTCTGTGAGCGGGCCTATCGCCTCCTCACGGAGCGCATCGGTTTCCCTGCCCAGGACATCATCTTCGATCCAAACATCCTCACCGTGGCGACCGGGATCGAGGAGCACAATAATTATGCGATGAATTTCCTCGAAGCCACGCGCTGGATCAAGCAGCATCTTCCGCTGGCAAAAGTGAGCGGGGGGGTCAGCAACATTTCCTTCTCATTTCGCGGCAATAATCGTGTGCGCGAGGCGATGCATGCGGCATTCCTCTATCACGCCATCAAGGCCGGTTTGGACATGGGCATTGTCAATGCCGGCCAATTGGCGGTGTACGAGGAGATCCCCAAGGATCTTCTGGAACTGGTCGAAGATGTGTTGCTGAACCGGCGGCCGGATGCAACGGAGCGATTGGTGACCTTTGCCGAGACCGTCAAGCAACAGGGCAAAGCGGCGGTGAAAGACGATGAGTGGCGTTCGGGCACGGTCGAAGAGCGCCTTTCCCATGCGTTGGTGAAGGGCGTGACCGACTACATCGAGAAGGACATCGAGGAAGCTCGACGGAAGTTTGCCAAACCGTTGCATGTGATCGAGGGACCACTGATGGCCGGGATGAACATCGTCGGGGACCTGTTCGGGTCCGGCAAGATGTTTTTGCCTCAAGTGGTCAAGAGCGCCCGTGTCATGAAGAAAGCCGTGGCCTACTTGATGCCCTTCATGGAGGCGGAAAAGCTAAAGTCAGGGGCCTCAAGCTCGAATGGGAAAATTCTGCTCGCCACGGTCAAGGGCGATGTACATGACATCGGGAAGAACATCGTCGGAGTAGTCCTAGGATGTAACAACTACGAGGTGATCGATCTTGGGGTGATGGTGCCCTGTGAAAAGATCTTGGCAGCGGCACGCGAACATGGGGTCGCGATCATCGGGTTAAGCGGACTGATTACGCCGTCGCTGGATGAAATGGCACATGTGGCGCGTGAGCTGACGCGCGAGGGCTTTGATCTGCCGTTACTCATCGGCGGCGCCACTACGAGCAAAGCCCATACGGCCGTCAAGATCGCCCCGGCCTACAACCATTCCGTGGTGCATGTGTTGGACGCCTCCAGAGCTGTGGGCGTCGTCGGAAGTCTGGTAAATGCCGACGTGCGAGCTGACTTCGCCACGAAGGTTCGTGCCGACTACGATCAGATACGCCAGACCCATCAGGATAAGGGCGCGAAAACTCTTTGGACGTTGGCGCGTGCGCGAGCCAATCGATTCCAGTCTAATTGGGCAGAGATCGATATCCCCATACCGGCCTTCACGGGGGTGAAGTTGGTGTCGCAACAGCCGTTGGATCAGCTGATTCCCTATATCGATTGGTCGCCATTTTTTCATACGTGGGAATTGCGCGGACGTTACCCGACTATTCTGGAAGATCCTGTTGTGGGTCTGAAGGCTAAGGAGTTGTACGACGATGCGCTGGCCTTGCTCCGCAAGATTGTGGAGAAACGGTTATTCACCGCCAATGGGGTCTACGGATTCTTTCCCGCCAACAGCCTGGGCGACGATATTGAAATCTTCACCGATGACCGTCGCACGACAGTCTTGGCGACGTTCCACACCTTGCGCCAGCAATCGGAGAAGCCACAAGGTCAGAGCAGTTTCGCACTGGCGGATTTTGTCGCGCCGAAAGAGTCCGGCCGCGCGGATTATGTCGGAGCTTTTGCCGTGACAACGGGAGTCGGGGTGGATATGTTATGTAAAGAGTTCGAGCGCGACCATGATGACTATAATTCCATCATGACCAAAGCCTTGGCTGACCGTTTGGCTGAAGCATTTGCCGAATATCTCCATAAGCAGGCGCGTGATGCCTGGAGTTATGGCAAGAGCGAGGCCCTCTCTTCCGACGACTTGATCCGTGAAAAGTATCGTGGTATCCGACCGGCGCCAGGCTACCCAGCCTGCCCTGATCACACAGAGAAACGGTTGCTTTTCGATCTGTTGTCTGCAGAACAGCAGACAGGCATCACCCTGACTGAAAGCTTTGCGATGTGGCCTGCCGCCTCAGTCAGCGGGCTCTACTTTGCCCATCCGGAGGCCAAGTATTTTGCCGTGGGGAAAATCGGAAAGGACCAGGTGCTCGACTACCAGGTGAGAAAAGGGATGCCTCTTTCAGCGCTGGAGCGATGGTTGGGGCCGAACCTGAACTATGAACCCATCGGAGGATAAGAGCCAACACATAGGATGAGGGAACGCCTCGACGCTGAGGCCTGCTAGGAGACTTCTGCCAAGACAGCCTGTCGGACTGGTTTTCCGATCGCCGCGGTCAGTGCTAATTTCACTCGACGATATCGTTCTTCTGCCCAGCGATTCACTTCTTCTGAATCAGTAAAAACCAGCTCCCAGGCTTTGGCGGCATCCAACATCAGCAACTGGTGCGGGTGATTATTGGCGGACACATAGACGACGAGCACGGCAGATTTGCCGGTGAGACTGATATCCGTAAACACGTGCAGTCTGGCGCCATCCGGCAAGGTGATGTCGCGGGAGGCGGCCTCGACGAGGGGATGGTACAGCCGCTGAAGGAATTGGGATGTGACTTCGTAGGCGTTGGCCGCACTTAAGAGGCGGGGATTGGGCTTTTCTCCAAATAGGTTCTCGGTCAGATAGGTCGCAGCCTCCCAGGTCGGCATGATTCCGGACGTGACCAAGGATTCACACAGATACGCGATCCAATTGCGTGTCGCCCCCTGTTTGCGGGCCGCCGTTGTCTTTTTCGCCATGATCGGCAATCCTTTCGCGAGCATGAACGACTGTGGGTACAGGGCCTAGTAACCTGTGCGTGGGGCTGTACCTGACGAGATGAGGGAAGTATATCGGCGGGTGGAAAAGCGGTCAACGAAATGACGAAAAGGATGCTAGGACTTGGGAATGATTCCGCGCGGCGATTGGTCGGCATACTGGTCATGGATGAGCGTGATGTCGCTCAGTGAAGCGAAGAAGATGTCGAGGAGCTCGGGATCGAAGTGTTCGCCTCGATGTTTGGCCATGAGATCGACGGCGTGATCGAGGGGGAAGGCGGGTTTGTAGACCCGTTGTGTGGTGAGGGCATCGAAGGCATCAGCGATTGCGGCGATCCGTCCTTCCACGGGGATCGCTTCACCCTTCAACTTGCGCGGATATCCGTTACCATCCCAACGTTCATGGTGAGTCCAGGCGATCGATGCCGCGACCTTGAGGATTTCCGCATCCGACCCACTGAGGATACGATAACCGATCTCTGCATGTTGAGAGATGACAGTGAATTCTTCCGGCGTGAACTTGCCGGGCTTGAGGAGCACATGATCCGGCGTGCCGATTTTTCCGATGTCGTGCATCGGACTGGCGGTGCGGATCAAATCGCACCGTTCCGATGACAGTCCATATTTCCTCGCGAGCAATTCACAGTAGTGGCTCATGCGCTGAATATGCTGTGCCGTGGCACTGTCTCTGTATTCGGCAGCGATGGCGAGTCGCTGAATCGTTTCCTCTCGTGAGAGCCGCAGTTCCTTTTCGCTTCGTTCGAGCCACTCGAGCGCCTGCTGGAGAGCCATCGTTCTGGTTCTGACGACATCTTCCAGGTTCTCCCGGTGCAGGCGATTTTCAAGTTCAAGCCGGCGGCGGCGGAGTGCATTGGCGACATTGATCATGACTTCATTGGACTCGAACGGCTTAACGATGTATCCAAAAGCCCCCATGTCCAGTGCCGCGTTTGCCAGCACCGAGCTGTCGAGGCCGGTCACCATGATGACGGCGGTATGGGGATGCTGACTCAGGATATTGCGGACGAGATCCATACCCGACTCACCGGGCATATTCACATCGCACAATATCAATGCAAAGGGTTGTTCCTCCAGCCGTGTCCGTGCTTCACGCGCATCGGATGCGAGGACCGTCTCATACCCATGGGTTTGAAGCATGTATCCCAGTAGCCGACGAATCGGTTCTTCGTCGTCGATGATCAGTACGCGCTTGAGTTCAAGGAGAGCTTGATCGGCAGATCGGTCGAGGAGCAACGTCATGATTTGTGGGTCTACTTTATATTATAGAGAAGAGAACTGTTTGGGTTCAGTGGGTGCGCATGTGTTTCGCGACGGTTCAAGGTCTCAAGAGAATGTAAGGGCAAAGCACATTTTGTGCCAATACATTACGAAAATCCGCACGTTGCGGGTCTTTCACCAGATAACGCCTTCTTAGCCGAAAAGCAGTGGGATACCGCGCTGTGACAGTGTTTTTATGAGGGCAGTTCCACCCTTGCTCGATGTCCAAGTGGGGTATGTGCATAGAAGGAGCATACAGCTGTACAGATTTAGCCGTTTGCGCCGTGTACTTTTGTACAAATCGATCAGCAGGAATGGTCGAAGGCCAGTGTCTTTTTTTCCTGATTCCACTCGCTGATTGAGACACTAGCCCGCATAATTCACGAGGGTTCGTGGCGAAACCGAATAGAAGTCAGGCGAGGGGCGAGGGGCACGAGGCGAGAGGGAATACATTCCTTCTGATTGCCCCTAGCCTCTGGCCCCGTGCCTCTCGCCTGAACATCGGCGGTTACAGTAGAAGCCTTCGTGAATTATGTGGGTGAGGGCCCGTTTCATTGCGCTTTCGAAGGGCCTTCACTATAATGCGCGGCATCACAAACAGGAGTCATTCATGAGTAGTGCAGCGGGACTATTGCGTGTCGATGGGCGACGAAAAGATCAGCTTCGTCCGGTGAAGGTGACGCGGAATTTCATTAAGCATGCCGAAGGGTCTGTTTTGATCGAAATGGGCGACACCAAAGTGATTTGTACGGCCTCAATTGAAGAGAAGGTGCCTCCGTTTCTGAAGGGGAAGGGACAAGGATGGGTGACGGCAGAGTATTCGATGCTTCCCCGTTCGACCCACGAGCGATCCCCGCGTGAAGCAGTCAAAGGGAAACAGGGTGGCAGAACGTTGGAGATTCAACGCCTTGTTGGGCGAGCCCTCCGCGCGGTGACCGATATGGGCCAGATGGGAGAGCGGTCGATCTGGCTCGATTGCGATGTCATTCAGGCCGATGGAGGAACCAGAACGGCTTCTATTACAGGGGCGTTTATTGCTCTAGCCGATGCGTTTACCGTCCTCAAGAAGCGAGGCCTGATTAAGAAACGTCCTTTGACGGACTATCTTGCTGCCATCAGTGTAGGAAAGGTCGGTGGGGAAATTCTCATCGACTTGGCTTATACGGAAGATTCCATGGCCGATGTCGACATGAATGTGGTCATGACTGGACAAGGGCGCTTTGTTGAAGTCCAGGGTACAGCGGAGCGGACCCCCTTTGCCAAACAGGAAATGGATGAATTTATGGCGATGGGATGGAGCGGGATTCAGACCCTCACTGCGCTGCAGAAGGATCTGATCGGGACATTGGAATAGGGAAGAGCCGATGATTCGTGAATTGGTGCTCGCGACTCGCAATCGGCACAAAGTAGAGGAACTCGCTGCGCTCTTAGGCGATCTGGGCATCACGATTCGTACGCTTGATGAATTTCCGGATGCTCCGGACGTGGTCGAAGATGGGGACACCTGTGAGGCGAACGCGATTAAGAAAGCACGTGCTATTGCCGAGTTCACGGGCTTGCCGGCGGTCGCCGACGATACGGGGCTGGAAGTGGATGCGCTCGGTGGGCGGCCCGGTGTCTATGCAGCCCGTTATGCCGGTGAAGATGCGACATATGAAGACAACTGTCGAAAGCTGTTGCGGGAGTTGATGGGTGTGCCTCGTGAACGACGAACCGCGCGCTTTCTGACCGTCGCAGCGATCGCACTGCCTTCAGATGGAGTACGAGTGGCACAGGGAACATTGGATGGAGTGATTGCGGAAGAGGCGAGTGGGACGTTAGGATTCGGGTATGATCCGGTGTTCCTCATTCCAGAATTAGGGAAGACCTTAGCTCAGCTATCGGCGGATCAAAAAAACAGGATTAGTCATCGCGCCAAAGCATTCACTCAGGCGAAAGACCTGTTACGAGAGATGGAATTCGAAATGTTCGAGTCGGGGCGTAGCGCAGCCCGGTAGCGCGCCTGCTTTGGGATCACACCCTAGGGGATTGCTGAAGGCCTTGATAGGCGCGGCAATCCCCTTTGTTTATGCCGTATCCAGCCTCTCGCCTCTTTATTTCTCTTTGTTGCTCTCTGCCTCCATTCAGCCGGGTTTGTGCATTCCGCTAACACTCTATTAACACCAGTAGAAGATACCCCCGGAGAGCCCCCCCAAGGGTCTTTGCCGGACGCCGAAAAGCCGTCAGTGATGCGCGATGCAAAGTTGAAACTGGCCCTTCCTTGTGATCGGGATTCAAGCGGGCGTATCATGAGGCGCAGTTCATGGCCTCATCACCGGGAGGGAACCAATGAGCAGACTGACAGGTATTCTGCTTGTCATGATGGGGTTGCTACTGGGTGGGTGTGCGCCGATTGCCTACAAGATGGTTTGTACCAATGCGTGGACTGAGGACGATAAATGTGGAGGTAAGCCATACCAAGCTCCTCAGCAACCTCAAAACCTTCAAGGGTCGCACGGTCAGTATATTCCACTCGGCGGGAATCAATACTTGAACAACGGAACAGGCCAGATCGAGCAGCGGTATGGGAATCAGATGTTCAACAACGCCGGACAAGGGAACAACATCATCAATAACCGAGTCTATGAACAGCCAAATCAACAACCGTTGTTGCCACCGTTGTTAGGCAATCCATGCTGTGGACAGGGGGGGAGGTAATCATGGAGAGGCTAAGCATCGTGGTGGTAATCGGTATACTCCTTGGTGGGTGCGCGGCTCATGCTCAACCCTCGCGGACCTTGGTGGGGGACCAGTCAGGTACCCAGTACCAGGAGCAACCGAACGGCATAGTGCAGAACATGAACACAGGCTCGATTGGGGTTCGTCGTGGAGCTTGGGTGCAGGATCTCCAGACTGGAAAGCTCCATTACACTTACGGAAACATTATAGAGGAAGGACGATGACACTCTATGACGGTGTGATGCTTGTGGATTTGGTTGGGTTATTCCTGGCTATTTCATGGGCACAGAGGCTCGGGTTTCTGCATGCAAGGTAGGCTTGAGGGTCGGCGCAGGATTGACGGGATACGAATCTTAGCATATGGGAGACCAATGAATTTCTGGAGAGGCTGGAGCGAACGCTTGAGGCTACCAAGTAAACTAGAAGCAGGGAAACTGCTCGCCCTCCTGATTCTCGCCGTGGTGTTCTGCCCAATCGCGGTTTCTGAAGCGACGGGGGCTGACACGTCCGAGGCAGAAGTACAGCCTCACAATCTACGCCCAAGCGTCTCTTTAAATTGCCTCCTCGGTCCGGAGACAATCAGTCGAAAAGCGGATGGGTTAAAAGGAGCGGTTCAGACGGTCCTTGATGAATTCACGTTCTTTCAAGGCCTCGGGCAACAAAAGAAAGAAGGTCCTCGCGAATTGTTCGGACTTACTTTCTATGATCGCTTTGGGACAAAAATTGCTTTTATCGGAGGTTGCTCTCGACTCAAAGGACATTATGCAGCTGCCCCTGACTATTGTAAGTATTCGATCGCGCGGGATGGTCTGGGAAGAGTTAATTCCGTCGTCGTGATTGATGACCAATCTGATTTACCCTCTACTCGCCCACCTCTACAAACAACGAGACTGACCTTTTCCTATGACACCCAAGGCAACCTCACCAGATGGAGCAAGGTGTGGTACGACGGGTCAGTGACGACTTCTGAGGTGAAGTATGATAGCGACGGACGAGTGACTGAGGTCAAGACCGATGAGAAAAACGCCACTTTCTTCCGCTATGGACCCAACAAGAAGTTGTTGTTTACGCAAACGGTTAGTTCACTTGGTCTCGGCGGTCACGGTCCGAGGAAAACCGGAATCTATAATGAGTACGGGGATGCGGTGGAACTCATCGAGGATGTTGCGAGCTTTGGTGACAAGGGCACGTTTACACGGTGTTCGTTTACTCATGACAGGAATGGAAACCTTCTAGCGAACGAGAAGGACTATGTTTCAGACTTTTCGTGGAACTCTGGTTACTCTCAGAGCAAGGTCGCCTTCAGATGGCATTATGATAAATTGTCCGATCAGTTCGTGGCCGAACATATTTGGCCTGAGCGTGAGATGGTCACAGAGACAGACGCTTATGACAGGAACGGCACGCTGATGGTGAGCACCATGAATCAAGGCCTGGTCGATCAGCCACTGTGGGTACAATATGTTTTTGCACATGAGTTTGATTCGGTTGGAAATTGGGTTAAACAGACGAGCGCCGCGAAACTTTTGGACGACTCCCTCAGGAGTCCTAGTCCCCACCGTGCAACATATCGGCAGATCATCTACTACCCAGACCAGCCCTAACGTGGACCCGCTTGGGGATTTAGCGAGCGAGGAGAGAGGGGGCGGGGGCGCGGCCCTTTTATATAAAAATGAACCATGAGGCCCCTCACCATGCCGTCCGCCGGGTTCTTGTACCATAAGTGGCCGAAGCGTCACGACTACCTGGTTGAGCAATGCCAGGCTCTCCACGTCAGCGAAGTGTTGCCGTACCTCTCCCGGATCAATCTCCGGCTGATACAGACCTATCTCGACGCACCTGGCTACCCATCGCTGGTCCTCATCCCGCGCCGTGGTGGACTCTTCAAGAAATGGTACTTTGCCTGCCCCCGCTGTCGGAGACCATACGAGACTCTCTACATTCCCCCAGAGTCCCGCCGTGCCGACTGGCGGTGCCGGAAGTGCTGGTCCCTGGTCTACGCCAGTCAGCGGTACGGCTATCGTCACCCGCTGCGAAGGAAGCTGACACACCGGAAAAAGGTCACTCTTCGGAAGGAGATTTTTCGCCAGGAACGGATACGACTCCGACAAAACGCCAAGCAACAGCGGAGATGGGCGGGTCTCAGGCGGAATACCAGCGTTGGATAAAGTCAGCTACCTACACATTCGGATGGCCCAGGCGCGGGTGTGATTCTCTCGCGTGCTGCTCGTTCTTCTCGGACAGTGGGCCTTCCATTTTCTTTCGAATATAGGACTGCAAAAGGAGGTAAGGCATGTCTAAGGCAAAGCATGGGGAGAGAACGCGAGATATATGTCTAAGCGAGCATCAAATAGTTAAACTCAGCGAACAAGCAAAACGGGAAATCGAGGCTTTCGCCCCCTCCTTGGATAAAGATGAGCGTGATGTCTTTTATCCGAAGCTTCGGAAAGCGGTAAGCCGGATTCCTGCTCCAACTGAGGCTGCCGATAAAATTCCCGACGGCTACATCTTTGTCCTTTCTAATATCTGGGTAGCCTACCTCCGGTTTAAATCCCAAGATGCATGCAACCGATACACCGAACGAATGGAATTCGCTCGTTCCGGTGCGCAACTCTCGAAGGAACAGGTAAAGATTGTCAAGGAGTTGGAGAAGATTCAAAACAATCCCAATGTCCGGTCTCTTCACTTCGAGTTGTATTATCCCGCTGAGGTCCGCTGTCCGCATAGACGTTTTAGAAAGGAGTGCGAGAGATTATCAGTGGAACGGACTAAATTGCTGTTATGGAACCAGTCCCCAACGAATCGCCTCATCGGTCGCCATCTGACCGAACTAAACAAAGTTTCTGGGCATCTCTTGGAACGGAACGCGGGAGACTTCTGCGAACCTTCCGCGTTGCCCCCACCCCCTCCTTCCATTGTTCTAGCGGGAAGACGTAGGGACGCCCTGATTGATTTTCTGATGCGCGAGATTGTCTTTTGGTTGGTGCCTTCTGGATGGCAAGTCACGAAGGCTACGACAACCTTGGGTGACTTGCTCCGTTTATTCTTTGGTATCGAATGCTCTCCTGACGCTCTCAAAAAGCGGTACGAAAGGCTCGGTCCCGGAACAAAGAGCCTCCGTCGCTCCTCAAGCCCGTCCTCGTAACCCTCATCTCTCCGCTGGGACATTCACCCTCAATTTCGTTCGAGTTTTGTCGTATCCCCTCTCTGCAGAAGCCTTATGCTACATGCTGCGAGCTAGGCCATAGGCTCTCATGGGCTACACATTGATGGGAGGTTGACTCATGAGAATTGGGGACATCGCCCGAGCACTCGGCGTTTCACGTGACACCATTCGACGGCTCGAACGTCGCGGCCTGATTACGGCAGAAAGAGACTGGGCAGGGCATAGACGATTCAGTCCGACGGACCTAGAGCGGGTGCGGACTTTCCTTTTCAAAAAGGAAAATGGCACAGGGGGCACACAACAACCTTTAACCGATACGCCGTGAGGGGAAGATGATTCTATCGAAAAAGGCTTTCCTTTGTGTCGAAGAGGCGCTGACCGATGTCGGAAAGACGTTCGGAATTCTCAAGGGGTCATTTCCCTGGTGCCACCCAACGGAAGTTGCGCGACTCGTGCGTGAGGCAAAACGCTTTGAACTAATTTGGAGCAAAGTCGCCCCAGAAAAAAGCGAGGAGCCTTGCAGACCGGAGCCGCTTCGTAGACCTCCACCTAATCCTGACAAACCTTTACCGCAATGTAATGATTCTAGGGAACACAATGACCACCACTGAGCTTCTTCCCATGCTGGATGGTGTCCGATCACACGGCACGGGCAAGTGGTCGGCCCGATGCCCGGCACACGCAGACAATAACCCGTCGCTGGCGATTCAGGAAGGTGAACGAGGCTTGCTCGTCAAGTGTTGGGCTGGCTGTACGCTTGATGCAATCGCGGCGGCCCTCGGCATTCGCGTTGCGGACATGTTCTTTGATGCACCGACCCCTCACGGGCAACGGCCTATTGCAAAGCCGGTGAAGATCGACCGCGTCACCTTGGCGTTTCGGTTCGACCTTGCGGCCCTGGATCGCCGGCTGCGAGCGGAGCGCGTCATGCAGGCCGTCAACAGCATCTCGATCAACGAACTCTCTGACAATGACCTGGACCGACTCGTTGACGCGGTTGGACGTGCCTATGCCGACATCGAACGCACCAAATTGTGTGAAGCGGTAGCCGATGATTTGCGAATCAAAGAGTTTGCACTGCGCGAAAGGAATGACCGACATGCAGCCTAGCGTTGAGGATGTGGTGAACATGGCAAGGCAACCCCTCCTGAGCGACACCGTCGCGCAGGAGTACCCCTCAAGGCAAGTTCAGCCGCCTCTTGGAGACTCGGCGCAGTGCCCGCCCGATCTTTCAACAGCAGTGGTGAGCTATGCGGACTTGCTCGCGCTAGAGATTCCTGAACGTCCCCGGTATCTGCCCTGGCTGCTTGAGCGCAGTACCGTGATGGTCTATGGGCCTCGTGGAATTGGGAAAACATTTTTCCAGCTGGCCCTTGCTGTGAGTCTCACCACAGGGAGGCCACTCTGGAACTGGGAATGCCCTACTCCTGTGGGAGTCCTGTATGTCGATGGGGAAATGCAGTTGGATGAACTCCGACAACGGGCCACGGCCCTTATGGACACGCCCCCCGTGGTCCCGCTGGAATTTCTGACCAGCCAGTTGGTCTACGAACGTTGCGGAGGGAGGGACCTCATTCTGACCAAGGAGGCCATGCGGGAAGAGGTGGAGAAGATCCTCGACGACCGCCCCGACATTCGTGTGCTGATCCTCGACAATATCTCCTGTTTGTTCAGCGGGATTGACGAGGACAGCAAGCAGCAGTGGGAGCCAGTCAACGCCTGGCTCATTCGGTTACGGCATCGAGGCGTCACGACCGTTCTGGTTCACCATGCGGGGAAAGGCGGACAGCAACGCGGCACCAGTGGGCGGGAGGACTCCTTGGACACGGTGATTCGGCTAGCACAACCCACGGGCGGCGATGCGCGGGAGGGGTGTCATTTCGAACTCAGCTTCAAGAAAAACCGAAGCGTCACGGGGGAGGATGTGGCCCCCCTGGATGTGCGCCTAGAAACCGTCAACGAGCGCCTGCAGTGGACCTGGAAACCCTTGGAGGTGTCTATGCTGGACAGGGCGCGGCAATTGGTCAAGGAAGGGGTCCAGGGAGCAACGGACCTGGGTGAGGAGCTTGGGATCACCAAGGGCTACGCCTCAAAGCTTCTCAAGAAGCTCAAAGAGGAGAAGCCATCATGAGGAAGTTTCCTCTTGGTTTCCTCGTGGGTATCCTTCTGGCTCAAAAGGTTTCCTGTTTCCCGTGTGCAGAATCGCATAGAAAAATTAGGAAACTTTCGATAAAAACCCGCGTCAACAGTGGGGACGCATGGTTTCCTCCCTTGGAAACGGTTTCCACCCTAGGAAACCCGAAGTTTCCTCAGGGTTTCCTGTGGGGTTTCCAATGAGCACCACTGCCGTAGGGCATTGTTCGCACTGTGCGGCAGTCGTCAATCGCCACTGGCCTAGCTGCCTTGTCTGCCATGCGCCTCTGATAAACGCGCCTTCACGCGAGGTCGGAAGCCAAGGAAGTGCCAATGCTCCTATGCCGCCTCTGCAACCGGGTTGGCTGGTCAGCTATCGAGATCGATGCGGGATCTTGCGTGGAGCTGCGACGACTGGCAGCACGGCACTGTAGCCAAATGCCGCTGGTCTGCCGGGGCCTTCACGGTTCACCTCACAGACGGGCAACGACTACCCCTGTCCATCATTCGAGGGGTAACGAAACCAGATGGGTCAGCGTGGACGGTGCAACAGCACGGCTATGATGGTGAGGGACCAGCAGCGGCGAGGGCTCCCCGTGGCTGACCATGCCCCCATAACCCCCAGACTCCTCGACATTCAGCAAGTAGCGGCCTATACCGGCCTGAGTGTACACACGTTGTATACGATGGTGTCTCAACGGCGCATTCCCTTTGTGAAGATGGGACGCTTGACCAAGTTTGATCGGGTCGAACTCGACAAGTGGATCGCCGGGAACTCAGTAAAAGTGCGCCGATCATTTGCCGCGAATGCCCCTTGACAGTTGATAGTTAAACAGCTACCATGCACCCTATGCGGACACGGCTCAAGGAGTGGCGAGAGAAGCGGGGGTTGACCGTGCGGAAGCTAGGCGACCTTTCCGGGGTGCATTATGTCTCTATCGTGAAGATCGAAACGGAGAGACTCGACCCGCGACTCTCAACTATCCTGAGGCTGTGCCAGGCGTTACAGGTCAGTCTCTCTCAATTGGTGGGAGAGACGAACAAGAAGGGAGGGGCATCGCATGGGGCTGACACGGCGAAAGGATAGTTTCTATGTTGAGTTCCGCGTGCTTGATGACGGGAAGCATCTTCGAGTTGCGCCACCAGGGGCGGGGAAGTTGAAACGCTGGCGGGTGGGGTCCTGCAACCAGCGCAGCGCGAGAGACCAAGAGGCGTGCATTAAAACGAAGCTCTTGGCCGGGCAGATGTTGAGCCCCTCGGCTGCACGGGCAGAGGCGGTGACGTTTCGAGACTGGGCTGTGACCTATCTGAGCCTTGAGGAAGTCCGCAAGCTGACTACCTATGAAGACCGGAAGCTGAAGGTGGGCCATCTCGTGGACTACTTTAAGGATCGTCTTTTGCTGTCGATTACCCCTGAGGATGTGGCGGCGTTTCGGGCGCAGCGGGTGTGCTATCCGTTGATGGCGTGTGCGGGGTGTCATAAGGTGTTCGGGAAAGCGGTGTGTCCAGGGTGCGGGTGGACGCGACTTGATAGCCCTGGTCCGGCGTCCATCCAGACCGTGAACCATGACCATACCGCCCTCACGCACATGTTTAATATCGCCAAGAGTCTCCGGTTCAAGTTGGTGCCGGATAACCCGGCGAGCCATGTGTTGAAACCAGACCCCAAGAACGAGCGAGACCGGATTGCCAGTCCTGAGGAGTGGGCCAGGCTCACGGCCACGGCTGCGCCTCATCTCCTACGGTTCTTGACCATTGCCTATGGGGTTGGGCCACGCAAGGGGGAATTGCTCAAGCTGGAATGGCCGGACGTGGACATGCGACGCCGGGAGTTTACGCTGCGCAAGACCAAGAATGGCGAGACACGGGTGATCCCCATGACCCCGGACGTGTTCGACACCTTCGCGGAGTTGCATACGGAGCGACGCCTAGACACTCCACGAGTGTTCCTGTATAACGGGAAGCCGTGGAAGAACCCCCGAACGGCGTTTGCCGCGGCCTGTCGTAGGGCAGGGGTGACGGGGCTGCGGTTGCATGATCTCCGGCATTGTGCGGCGACCAACTTGAGGCGGGCAGGAGTGGACACGACCACGGCAATGAAAATCATCGGACACAAGAGCGAACAGATGCACAGGCGGTATAATACGATCCAGACGGAGGACCTTCACGAGGCCGCGGCGAAGCTTCAGAGGTACAGGGCTAACACCCTAATAACACATGCCTCTGATCTGGCCTCTGGGCAAAACATAAGTCATTGTAATTCCTGAGTCGGGGCGTAGCGCAGCCCGGTAGCGCGCCTGCTTTGGGAGCAGGATGTCGGAGGTTCAAATCCTCTCGCCCCGACCAAATCCGTAGCCAGTGCTGAGATTAGGAGTAGATGGTCTGACGGTTCCCAGAGCTCATTACTCAGCACTCAGTCCTCAGCACTTCCAAGAGGGCGCCCGTAGCTCAGTCGGATAGAGCATCAGCCTTCTAAGCTGAGGGTCGTTGGTTCGATTCCAACCGGGCGCACCACAAAATCAAGCCGTTACGCCGCACTCGCACTCGGGGCTGCACCCCGCTGTGCTAAAATTGTGCTACTTTCTCGCCGCAGTCGATCGAGCACCTCCACCCCGCCGCGCAAACTCTCCGGCTGATGATGCGCATAGCGCAGCACCATCGCAATCGTTTTCCACCGGCCCAATTTCTGGACCGTATAGACATCGACCCCCGCTTGAATGAGCCGGGTGGCAAAGGTGTGCCGGAGGTCATGGAACCGGAAGCGCGTGATGCCCGCCTTGCGCATCGCCGGATAGAACGCCCGCAACAGATTGCGTGCATTTCGTGGGTGGCCCGCCTCATTGAGAAAGACCGCCTCCGTGCTGCTGGTCCGTCCCGCCGCGCGCGCCTGCAAGACGGCCATCGCCGTCTCATTCACCGGCAACGTGTCCCGCGATCCATTTTTCTGCTCCAGGATCGTGAGCGTCCGTCGTGCGAGGTCCACGTGAGACCAGTGCAGGTTCAGGATCTCCCCCCGTCGCATCCCCGTATGGAGGGCGAACACGATGATCTCCTGGAGCCAGGGTGGAGAGACCGCGAGGAGCCGCTGCTCTTCCTCCGGGGTCAGCCAGCGCTCGATCAGATTGCGCACCTTCTCCTTGGCGATCTTCAGCACGGGATTGTCGGTCACCCATTCCCACTCCCGCATGCCGAGCTTGTAGGCGTGACCGAGCAAGCCGAGTTCGTCGTTGAGGGTCTTGGGGGCCACGCCCTGGGCCCGTCGGCTCGCTTTATAGTCCGCGAGCTGCGCCGGCCGGAGCTGATCTAAAGGGACCTCGCCGAACGCGCGCAGCACATGCGCGGCGAGACTCTGGTCCCGGCGGTGCGTCAACGCCCCCTTATTCGGGGCCGAGTGATCTCGGAGATAGCGTTCAAGCAAGTCCTTCACCGTTCTGTGTGGCCTGGGGGGTGGGGGCTCCACCCCCGTGCCGTCGGCCATCAGGTCCCGCACCTTGAAATAGATCCGCTCCGCCAGCTTCCGGTCCGTCACATCCGTCGATCGGCGAACCTGTCGTCCCTGATAATTAAACCGCATCCACCAGACTGGTCCTCGCCTATACAGAGCCATGGGTGTCCCCCTTTCGTGTGGCCCTGTCTTGGTCTGGTTTCCCGCGGGACGGAGTATAGACTTCGGCCTTGGCCCGGGCAATGAGGGCATCTACGTGGTCGATGCGGTGCTGGCGCCGGTGGGAAGTTGGTTCTGGGATGCCATCCCGCCGATGATCCTGGAGCCAGGCCTCGATCTCATCGGGATCGAATCGCAAGAGCCGCCCGAGTTTCAAGTGCGGGATTGTGCCCTGCTCGGCCCAGGCATAGAGCGTCGAACGCTTAATCAGAAGGCGCTCCGCCAGTGCGGCGATATCCAAGTACTGCTTCATCGGTCACTCTACGATCCTTCGTGAAGCGCGTCCCGCATCCAGGTCTGCTTCTCTGGCCAACGAAACACGCGGCTCTCTAAGTTTAGTGTTGCATGCGTAGACTGGGAGCGCACTGCCAGAACACCGACGGGTTCTGGCAGTAGAGATGACGCCTGATCAACGCTGCGGCGCACACAGCTGTGGCCGAGGGAGGTCCTGGAGGGTGCTGGTCTAAGAGCTACTGGGTAATCTGAAGATACTCTGCGGGCTGGACCCCAACGAAACGCTGCAGGGAGGCGACATCTGGACAGAGTCCGTGGACAAAGCACGCGGAATTTACGGCAGGCCGATGGGTAGGAGTTCCTTCCAGGTACCCGTTACTGTGAGATCCCCTCCGCCTGCCGGCAAAGACTCTGGTGATACGTAGGTGCGTCCCAAAACCATCTGGTTTGTGACAATGCCCTCACCCTCCGTAGCCTCCTTATCTGACACCCACTTCGCGCCCCACAATCTGACAGGGTTTGGAGACAGGGCCTCTCCCGCGCCTTTGGAGGCTTATCCTGCTCAGGACCCCTTATTTCGTATTTCGTAAGGAGAAGAGGACGGACAGGTATTTCGCGATGGGGATGGGACTCTGTCTGTGTTTCTCGCTCTGGCGACGCATGCACATTATCGTTGTGCACATGTCCCTCTTGACTAACGTAGTGTTTCAAAGGAGCAGGCCCGCAACGTGCCGCGAAATGTTATCAGTCGCCGTTTCACTTCCTGAACTTCTGTTCAATTCGATCATACACCCGCACATTTGCCTTCTTGTACCTATACCAGCCGGTGAGCTCGTCTCCTAAGGCGGATAATTTCTTGTGCTCTTCAATTGTCACCGTGCACCCGATGGCGTCTTCAAGAATGTTCTCAATATCCGAAGGAGCATTCATGAGGCGAGTGATTAGGTTTTTTCTTGTTGTTACGTGGTCATGCCGAAGATCCTCGTCGTTCTGTAGTGTTCCTTCAGAGCAGAATTGGGTGTCGTATTTTCCATGTGCCTCAGTGATCTTCCAGATCATTCTGGAAATTAACGTTCTCTTGTGGTCAGGCAAGACTTCCGGATTCATTTTCAGGATTGCCTCAATAGCTCTCTTTGCACTAAGAATTACTTTCTCTGCCTCCGGCTTAGGTTCGAATTTTTCGGATAGAAGGCCTCGACTCATCTATTACCCTCCTGGATGGGGCTATGCTTCTGTAATCAGTCTGAGAAGCAGGCCCACCTCGTGGGGAAAATGGCTCCTGCACCCTACTTCTTTTGGGAAGTCGCACATGGCTCACAGTGCCCGTTGCAGCCCATGTTAGGCTTTTTTGAATTTCTTAATCCAAATGGGATTTTGATACAGCGTGGAGCGATTAATCCTTTGATCCGGATTCCTGAACGCACTTCTCAAGTACTCACGGATCGTTGAGTAGACTTGAGCGGGCATCCGCTGGCTTATCGTGATTTTCCTGATTAATTTTAGATCAAAATCGATCTCATAGCATGGTGCCTGGGTGCGACTTTCCCAAATTATTCTGAACTCTTCCTCACATCGATAGGGCCAACGCTTCGTGAATGGAATGCTTTTCACAGTAATTGTGCCATCTCTCAGATCTTTCATCTTTCGATAGACCACGGGACCAAACCGAACGTCGTCTAGTGTCTTTAGGAGACTGATAAGTTTTTTTGAGTCGAACTCAATACAGCAGCCACTGATGCCATCGGCGAACGATTTCCAGTGATGAATGGTTTCATCACCTTGGGAAAAGCAAAGCGCGAACAATGACTTCAGGTCCTTTCTATTCTTGTACTCCAGCATTATTTCTGAATCGTTCTTGTCTTCCCATGATACCGAGTCAAGGAGAACAAGCTTCCTCCTTTTCAGCATATCCAGCAGCACCGGGAGCGTGGTATATCGATTCAATCGATCAGAGTGGTTCATATATTTTCCTTAGTCCAACTATAAGATCTGCTTCGGCCTACCTCTGTTGCATCGCAAAGCGGCCTCAGCGATCTGTTGTAGGCAAGTCTACTGCAAATCCGTAGATGCATCCATTGATCCTCTTAATGCCACCATCCCCATCGCGAAATACCTGTCCGTCCTCTTCTCCTTACGAAATACGAAATAAGGGGTCCTGAGCAGGATAAGCCTCCAAAGGCGCGGGAGAGGCCCTGTCTCCAAACCCTGTCAGATTGTGGGGCGCGAAGTGGGCGTTATATCAGCGAGTGAGAGGCGGTAAAAACATGGTCATAAACCAGATGATTGTGAAACAAAGTGATTTGTATCCGCAGGCCTCCGTGTTACTGTGATGCAGTTTTTATGTCCGTCCCGCTAATGCTGAATCGGGCAGCCTACGCTTGGACCTAGGGTCTGAACGCACAAATCCCTGATACCAGGGTTGAGTCCCTCACAGCTATGTCGGTACTATGCCGGTCAGCACATTGAATTGTTTGACATCATGGGACATTGAGTATCATGAATTGCTTTTTGCACGCGCTCCTACGTCATGCCTAAAGTCTCTTGGTTGCCATTCGCTGTGCGACAAACCACACTGGACATGCTGGGCCAGTGCGCTCGGCCAATTCATAACCTAGTGGCAGGAGAGCATGTTCTCGATACTCCATATATCTGACTTGCATCGCTCGGCAGCCGACCCGATTTCCAACGATGAACTGCTGGCAAGCCTAACTGTCGACAGAGAGCGGTACACGAGAGCCGACCCGGCAGTGCGAGCTCCCGACGCAATTGTTGTTAGCGGAGACATCATCCAAGGCGTAGAGCTAGCGGGTGAGAACAGCGAAGATGCCTTAGCTAATCAATACGAAGTAGCCGAAGACTTCCTTGTCCGACTGGCCCAGGAATTTGTTCAAGGAGACCGATCAAGAGTAATCGTTGCCCCTGGAAATCACGATGTCGCTTGGAATGTTGCAAGGCAGGCGATGGAGAAAGTTCCAGCTGTCGAGATCCCCAATCCACAACATGCCTTCAAGGTTGGAAGTGACCTGCGATGGAGCTGGGATGAGCGGTGTTTCTATCGCATAGTAAAACCTGAGGTGTACGAACGCCGGCTTGATGCGTATTGGGACTTCGTGCATCGGTTCTACAAAGATGTGCGAGGTATACCTTGCGTGGGGAGAGACCATCCGTTTAGCCTCTTTCAGCTATTCGGCGGACGAATCGGCCTGGCAGTTTTCAACTCATGCCATGGGAACGATTGCTATGCCTTTCACGGAGCAATTGAGCCCAGTGCGATCGCGATGGCGCATCAACTCATGCGTCGAGACTATCGCTTTCAGCTTTGGGTGGGCGTATGGCACCACAGTATTCAAGGCGCTCCCTATCGAACTGATTACATGGATATAGATCAGGTACAGAACATGGTTGGCTATGGATTTCGTCTTGGTCTCCACGGCCATCAGCATAGGCATCAAGTCGTGCCGATGCATGTCCACCTTCCTGACCGCGAGACAATGGCAGTGGTCAGTGCTGGATCACTTTGTGCGGGGGCGAAAGAGCTACCAACAGGCTTCTTCAGGCAATACAATGTCATCGAAATTGATGACAACTTATCCTCAGCTCGTGTTCACGTCAGGCAAATGGAAACGGCGCACCTCTTCTCCGGTTGTCATATGACTTTGGCCGGGGGGAAGACTTATGTCGAGATATCCTGGTCTGTAGAAAGTTGGCCCGTCGTCATATCGGAATCGAAAGTCGCACCAAAGGTAATCCTTGACGCCGAGCGGCTGCTCGCGACAGATCATGCTGCTGAGGCTGCGGAGATGTTGGCGACGTGGTTGCCTGGCATGTCCGGCTATGGCAGAACACTCTTTCTGAAAGCATGCATTAGTGCTAACAAGTGGACATTGATCGTGGAGCGGATAAGTGACCCACAAAGCATTGATGAGCTGGTCGCCCTGGTCGAGGCTCATGATCGTCTGCACTCACCAACGCCCGCACTAACTGCGCTGCGTGACCACGGCGTTCGCCTCGGAATGCAGCCCTCACAGCAAGGCGAGCTTGAGAAGCGTATCCAGGTCAGGGAGGTCAAGGTCAAATGAGCATGACAGAGCGCATCCCATTCAAGGTTGACATCAGCCGAGTCATTGAGGTCCTTGCCAAACAGATCTACCAGTCACCTCTTGCCTTGCTTCGAGAGAATACTCAGAACTCTTACGACGCGATCCTCTTGCGGCGCGCCAAGAGTTCCGTTTTTGAGCCTAAGATTGAGGTTGAGATAACACCGACGTCAGTCATGGTAACTGACAACGGCATCGGGATGACTCGCGAAGAGTTAAGGAACAACTTCTGGCAGGCAGGCTCTAGCAGCAAGAACACCGACGAAGCAAGAGCAGCTGGTGTCGTTGGCACCTTCGGTATCGGCGCGATGGCGAACTTCGGAATTGCCGAGAGCTTGACCGTTGAAACAGAGGCGGTGGGAGCCTCCGAGCGGATTAGATGTCAAGCCAATCGATCGACACTTTCAGCTACAGAAGAGTGTATCTCGTTCGATCCGCTACCCGCGACCGGTGCATCGGGAACGCGAGTAACAGCGACACTACTTCACGGCCAGGCTATCAATGTGCAAGAGGCAATCCGCTACATATCCGAGTTCGTGATGTTTCTACCAATCTCGGTGATTGTGAACGGCGAAGAACGGAGCCGTCGGACATACACCGTGGCTGTTCCAGAGCTTCCTGTTCAATGGGAATACTCTATGGGGCATATGGATCTCGGCCATGGCTTTTCAGGTGATATTCGCCTAACGGGAGCGGCAAACGGTGAGGTGAGAATTGAGGCCTCGGGCCTAAGCGCAGGTGGTTCTCCGCTTCCTGGGCTTCTGGTGTTGCGGCAGGGACTCGGCTCCCTGAGAACTTTCAGGAGCGGATTTGGACTTGCGACAACAGCCGCTCACTCCGTATATGGGCTTGGAGGAGTTGCCGATTTCTTATTTCTTCAACCCACGGCGGGACGAGAGGCGCTCAGCACCCAAAGTATGAGTGTCCTTCAAGAAGTGGTGTCCGCCATGGATGACGTCATCTCGCTCCAGATTTCGACTAAGCCTGAGAGTGACCTGAGCAACGCCTTCATGAGTTGGGTTTGCCAAAAAGGGCGATATGAACTTTGCGGCAGTCTTAAGATGCAATGCATTCCAGGCGTGCCGACATTGCTTTCCGAGGTTAGGGACAGCCCCCAAAGGCAGTGGCTCGTATATCCAGGCAACGATCAGTCGACGTTGAGTCATGCCACGGAAGACCGCCCACTCCTCGTCCTCGCACGCTCAAATCCCAGACGACAGTGTGAGCAGGAGTTCCTGAAACGTTACTGCAAGGTTGAGACCATGTCTGACGCCCCGCAAGTTCAAAAAGAGGTTCCGGTGGGCAACTGGACAGTGGCGCAACAGGGGTTAGCATTTCGACTGAATTACATTCTCTCCGCTGACTACTTTGTGGCCGCAGAAATCCGCTATGGTGTTATCTCGCATAACCTTCCGGTGCTCGCGTTATTTGACAAAAACCAGCTCTCGATTTGGCTTGATCCGAACGGCGGCACTGTCAGCCTGATTTTGTCATTGCACTCGAAGGAGTACCTGGCATTCGACAGTATGGCTAAGGACTTCGTACGAACGATCATCTTCCCGCGCATAGCGGACCACGTGCCGAGCAGCACCCGCCAAGGTGCCGAGGCATTTCTCAAGACCGTGCAGCGAACTCGCGAGACCTTTGAATACGAGGCGAGCGATCTCGATTCTTTGCAATCAATTTGGACGGACTACGCTGAAGGCAAGCTATCCATGACAGAGGCTGCCGACCGGTCGGCCACAATTTCAGCAAAAGCGGTTCAATTCATCGAGTCTAGTGCTGCATCAACGGTCCGTGAGGTCGTTCCCGACGTTATTGAGAATGCCGTCAGTCTTGCCCAGGTGACCAACAGCGATCTGCAAGCGGATGTGAAAGAGGCGCGGCCACCAATTCAGAGACTCGAAGTCCCGACTGACCGCAAACTATTGACGATCCCTGCCAACGAACCGGCATTGAACGGCTACCGATGCTTTCTAGCGATCAGCGATCGGGTCCGAGAAGACAGGGGAGACTTCTTTTTGCAGCCTCACAAAACGTCGGTTGTATGGGGAGGGCAGCGTGCATTATTCGTGTTCGAGCATCACTCTGGAAAGTTTGGTCTCTACTACGACGTTCAGGGTCAGGAGATGATTGCTGGGGCTTCCGGAGGTGGTTCCTATATCACTTCCACGCTGGTCCTGAAAAACCGAACCTTCATACCAGTCCCGCCAGAAATCGAGGCTGCGTTTATCCCTAGTGCGCAAGAGAAAAAGCGCCTGCAGATTAAATGTGATCTCCTTTTTATTAACTGACGTGAACGGGGCCGTTGGGTGACTTAGGGTATAGAGTTCCGCTGTATCGAATTGCAGATTTCTTTGGCTGCGAAGTTCCGATTCGAGTCACAAGTAGAAGATCAGAGACGAATAGCCAGATACCACATCACATGCTGTTCATCCGTAACACCCAACAGTGTCACTATTAGACTCTCGTCGCACTCTGCTTTATGAACTCCTACACGATACTGCGCGATCGTAAAACGGTCGCGTAGCAGAGCGATTTCCCGCTCGTTCTAACGGCTCCTCTTTCGCCATTCCCACGGCGGCACCGGCTCACCCTCATGGACAATTCTTCGCCACTCGATACCCCGCCGCTTCCGCTGCTTCCGCATTATTAAACGCTACTCGGTTATGAGGCGCAACCTGGCTGTAGTTTGGACAGTCTGGACGGTGGTAGATATGGCTCTTTCGGTTGCCGATGACGGGATAGGGCGAAGAGGAACCAGCGGAGTCCTGTTCTGCTGCTCCCAGAAGTGGAGGGCCACGAGAGGACGAACTACTTTCGATCTCAGCATCCAACGGTACGAAATCTGACAGGTCGGGGGATTGCCCCCGCTTCGCTTTGCGAAAGACCCACGGTGGGATGGGTGCCGGATCAATCCATAAGCCCTTCTTCGCCTCTCGTGCGTCCTTCTCTAGCTTCTCAAGTTCCGCATCCAGAGGGGCGTATTTCCGATACCACCAGCACCAGCCCTGCTTGACGAGTTCCCGATTGAGGTTCATCCCATCGGGCAGCGTAAGCTCCCCCGTCAAGGAGACACTTCTACAGGAGAACTTCCGATGGTTTGGTGAGCCCGAAACACGGAGGGGGGCATCCCGTCCAACGTGTCATGGGGCCGCTCTTCGTTGTACTCCCGCATCCACTCCGCACTGAT
>OBEQ011799664.1_pt1 | contig 87041 bp, 84 predicted proteins | sample 1670901 | NCBI WGS metagenome assembly OBEQ01 (sample SAMEA104232315, study PRJEB22302) | groundwater metagenome | biome: forest; feature: aquifer; material: groundwater | place: USA | collected 2011-08-07 | depth 5.4 m | reverse complement strand
GCTGTCCGGATCGCCGTAGACTTCACTTGAACTCGTAAACAAAAAGCTTTTTACTTTCTTTTCGCGCGCCAATTCCAGCATATTTCGCGTCCCGATCGTTCCGACGTCCATCGTTTCAATCGGAAATTTCGTGTAATAGACCGGAGATGCGATGCCGGCCAAATGCATAATGTAATCGATGGGTTCGGCTGAAAAATAGGGCTGGATCACATTGTGCTTCTTGAACGTCAAATGTTCGTCTTCAACCACCTGCTGTTCATAGCCTGTAATGAAATTATCGAGCAGAATCGCGGAAACTTTTTGATCCAGAACATGGTCGTTGAGGTACTTAAGAAGAAGAACAATGTATTTACCGAGAAATCCGCCGGCACCGGTAATGAGCAGGCGCTTTCCACCCAAATACTCGTAATAACCGTTTAAATTTTTAGCCAGCTGTTCAATGTCTTCAGCAATGACTTTAGAAATGCTTTTGGACTTAGCATTCTCCGGTTTTGTCTTCATGGTTCTCCTTAAAAGGGGGGTAAAAGATTGGCCAATATAGCATTATTGGGGCCGGTTTCCCACACATTTTTACCAGGATCCGTCCTAGCTGATTCTTGACAATTGGGTTCCGTTTGTCTAATCTCTGGGGCTATGGTTCAGCCTCAGATTTCATTCATCATTCCCGTCTTCAATGAAGAACTCAACATTGTCAACGTTCTGAGGAATTTACACGACGTCCTCGACAAACATCCCGCTTGGCGCTCCGAAGTCATCATCATCGAAGACGGAAGCAAAGATAACACGAAAACGGTGCTCGTTGCCGAGGCCAAGAAGTACGGGCCGATGCATATGATTTTTCACGAACAAAATAAGGGATACACGACATCACTTAAAGACGGGATCGCTAAGGCCAGCGGACGGTTTTTGATGTATGTGGGAGCAGATGAGGAATTTGATTGCTCAGAACTCCCTTCCTTTGTGGAGCCTTTGCTGAACAATCAAGCGGACGTGGTCTTGGGTGTCCGTTGGCAACGGAATGCGTACAAATTATTCCGTTTCTTTCTTTCCGTGATCTATATTTTCTTTCTCAATTACTTATTCAAGCTTCGCGTCAATGATTACAACTGGTCGCAGGCATGGTCTAAGGATCTATTTGACCGGATCGAACTGAAGTCCGATTCCCTGTTTGTGCTGCCCGAAATCATTATCAAAGCCCACGATTTAAAATACAGGATCAAGGAAGTCCCTTCTAACCACCGGGGCCGGCAATACGGAAAGTCTTCCCTCAATATGAAAATTATGGGAAAAGCACTTTTGGATGCGTTTTCTTTTGCGAGATACCGCAATTCTAAGAATTATCATCCCGCAGCAAAACCGGAAAAACCAGCAGTCGAATTAGCGGCTCTTTCCTAATAATTTTCGGAAATATTCGATCGTTCGTTTCAATCCGTCTCGAATGTCCACTTTGGGCTCCCAATTCAGAATTTTCCTGGCGCGCCCAATGTCCGGCTGGCGAACTTGGGGGTCATCTTGAGGAAGAGGATGAAATTCAAGGCTGCTTTTAGAGCCCGCCAGTTCAATAATACATTCGGCCATCTCCAAAAGCGTCATTTCTTTAGGGTTTCCTAAATTGACGGGCTCATTGCAATTGGAATAAAGAAGTTTAATCAACCCCTCCGCCAAATCATCAATATAACAAAAACTTCTCGTTTGCGTTCCTTTGCCAAAAATGGTGATCGGAGAATTCGAAAGTGCCTGATTAATAAAGTTTGGAATCGCCCGTCCGTCATTGGTGCGCATAAAAGGCCCGAAGGTATTGAAAATACGGGCAATCTTCACATTCAGCTGATGACAGCGGTGGTACGCAAGCGTAATTGCTTCGGCAAACCGTTTCGCTTCATCATAAACACCGCGCGGACCGATTGGGTTCACATTGCCCCAGTAATCTTCGCTTTGGGGATGGACCAGCGGATCACCGTAAACTTCCGAAGTCGACGCTAAAAGAAAGACTGAATTTTTGGCGCGCGCAAAACCGAGCGCATTGTGCGTTCCGAGCGAACCGACCTTTAAAGTCTGAATCGGATATTTTTGGTAATCGGCAGGACTGGCCGGTGAAGCAAAATGAAGCACATAATCCACCGGGTCCGGATATTCAATGTCTTCGGAGACATCATGTTGAATATAAATAAAATTTGGATTCTTTATCAGGTCGATCAAATTATTCTTGTTGCCGGTCAACAGATTGTCCACGCAAACCACCCGTTCTCCGAGCGAAATAAATTTTTTGCTCAGGTGAGAACCGATAAATCCTGCTCCGCCCGTTATGAGAATGGTTTTCATATTAAGCCGTTATCCGGTAAATAGAAATAATTGTTCCGTTTCGTTCTCTTGCAAATAAATCTTTCCAAAGAAACGGCCCGCCGGTCAGCGGTTTTGAATCCATGAGTGACTGAATTTTAGAATCTTGATAGGGCGTAAATTGGGCGACCAAATCTGCATTTTTTGTTAGCGCTTCAAAAAAAGGAGATTCTTGATCGCTCATAGGTCCGACAATGACATATTGGATCCCTTTCGATTTTAAAACCGCGAGATCATACGGAATTTCAGGTTTTGAAAATAAAAAACCCGAAGCAGAACCGGCCCTCGTTAAAAAATAAAGTTCGTATCGCGCCTCGGGATGCTCTCCCGCTTGCTTGATCATAGTATCCAATCTTAACGCATTCGTTCCCTTAGAAACTCCGCTGGCTGATAATTCTGCTTTTTTTTCTTCGAGTTGTGGCATGGTCGGTTTCAGTCGCGGTAAATAAAGGGGAGAATCCAGCGCCACTTTTGAGCCGGCAGGCACAAATGACTCTACCCAGCTGCGTGAAATTGTTCTTGTATCTTTTTCTAGAAAAATAAAGTCAGACAAAATAACCTTCAACAGTGAAGGGACCATGACGGCAAAGACTAAAATCACGAACGAAGCGCGGCTTAATTTGAATTCCTTTTTTAAGACAATCAAACCTTCTGCGGCCAAAAGCATTAAAAACGGGATCATGGGAAGAACGTAACGGTCATAAGGCTGGCTCTTAAAACAAAGCACGGCATAGTAACTAAGCACATAAATAACAACCACACCCAGCTTAAAACGTTTCGAAGCAATGCTCCGGATAATTCCAATCATCGCGCAAATCAGAACGAGCGAACCGACACCTTCATTTAAAGAATAACCCAAATGATGAAAAAACCCGACAAAATCTGTCGACTTCGCCTGTTCGGAAAGTTCTGAGAAGAAAAACTTCCAGTCCAGCAGCGCAAAGGGATTCAAAATGAAGAATGTCGCAATTGAAATAAGCAAAGCGAGTGCGAGCGGAACAAATTGGGAACGGTGCTTTGCGAAATGAACGACCAAGAAAGGAAGCATAATTAACGCACCGTTATATTTTGTTGCGGTTGCAATTCCTAATAAAACGCCGAAGCAAAGATAAGTTCGGAATTCGAATCGTTCAATCAATGTCAGAACCGGAAAAAAACTCAAAACCAGCACAGCCGCCAAAGGAATATCGACATAGATATAGTGCGAATCCCGCACATGCAGGAAATTAAGCGCCAATAAAGCCGCCGCTAATAAGCCATGCTCTAAGGAAAAAAACTTTTTGCCTAACCGATAAATCAAATAAATAGTTACGGTACCGATCAGGGCGCCGAATAAAATTCTCGCAATCAGATAAAAAGACGTCGGACTCATCAGAAATGCGGATAAAAAGTCCTGAGGACCGCTGAACATTCCAACGGCTTTTCCCAATACAAAATAAATTCCATAAACCAAAAAAAGGAGATAGCTGACAAGCGGCGGAATATTGAAAAAATGCGGATTGAAATCGCCTGAGCCGAAGGCAAGCGCGTGATTTACAACCACGGGCTCATCGGCATGAAACAGATCCGGAAGTCCGAACCAAACGCCCAGAAACCTCGCAGAAAAGCCAAGGATCATCATCCAGGTAACAATCCAAAAATGATTAGCGGATTTTATTTCGCCATTCATACAAAACATCCCCGAGTGTTTGTCTCAGCGGAATCTTTGGCTTCCAGCCCGTTAAACGAACGAGTTTGGCCGGATCCAAAGCCATGCTGAGAATTGAGTCTTTTGGAATTAAATGATTTTTTCGGCGGATCTGAATTTTTTTTGCGTTCCCGGACATTCCAATCAAAAGTGACAAAACTTCTTTAAGCGGCAAGGTTTTTCCCGAGGCGATATTGTACACCTCGCCCTTCCGGCCTTTCTTCATCACTAAGTAAATCGCCCTCAAACCATCCCGGACGTCTAAAAAATCGCGCCTGGCATTGAGGTTTCCCACATTGATATAAGCTGCCTGGCGGCCTTTCTCAATTTTCACAATTTGTGAAGCAAAGCTGGCGATTGAAAATTCTGTTGATTGACCGGGACCCGTCAGATTTCCCAATCTTACGACTGAAATATCTAAATCATGAACGTTGGCATAAAGCCGTGCAAAATAATCAATTCCCGCCTTGCTCAGACTATAAGGATCTTTGGGCCTTAAACACGTCTCCTCATTCAATTTAATTCCGTTATGAGAAGACCCGTAAGCGGTTGCCGATGAAAAAATTAAAATTCGAGAAGTTGACTTAATCTGTCTGAGTGTTTCTAAAAGATAAACACCTCCAAGAAAATTAATCTGAAGTGTTTTCACCGGTTCTTGCCAAGCAATTCTAACCGAACTCTGAGCAGCTAAGTAGTATATGAAATCCGGCGCCGCACTTCGCACTGCTTTTGCGATCTGCTGAGGCTCCGTCACATCGCAGCGAATGAGGCGGATTCGTGAATCAAATTTAGGCTTATGGGACTGATTGTGATAGGTTCCGATCACTCGTTCATTATTTTGGAGCAAATAATGCGCCAGCTGATGACCAATAAAACCGGTCGCTCCGATGAGCAAACTGGTCTTACCTTTTCGCATCTGAAAGCCTTCTCAAATCCTCATCCACCATTAAGTGAACAAGCTCATCAAATTTCATTTCCGGCTTCCAGCCCAATTTTTTTCGCGCTTTGGAGGCATCGCCGCACAAAATATGAAGTTCGGTGGGCCTGACTAACTGTTTATCGACACGAACATAATTCTTCCAGTTCAAATTAACATGCTTAAAAGCGGTTCTCGCAAAATCTTCTACGGAATGCGCCTTCCCGGTCGCGATGACATAATCTTCCGGTTTGTTTTTTTGGAGCATCAACCACATGGCTTTGACGTAATCGCCCGCAAAACCCCAATCCCGTTTGGCTTTCAAATTGCCCAGAGTTAAACGATTTGTAAATCCTAATTTAATTTTCGCAACACCTTCTGAAATCTTCCGGGAAACAAACTCTTTACCCCTTCTCGGAGATTCATGATTGAATAAAATTCCAGAGACCACAAACATTCCGTAGCCTTCGCGGTACAAATTGCACATCCAATGAGCATAAGCCTTAGCAACACCGTACGGATTGCGTGGTTTAAGCGGTGTGTCTTCGGTTTGCATGGAGGTGGACACATCTCCGAACATTTCACTTGTAGAGGCTTGATATAAACGAATTTTGGGGTCCACCAGTTTAATCGCTTCCAAAAGCCGGCTGACGCCCAAGGCGGTAAACTGGCCGGTTAAGACCGGTTGCTCAAAAGAAGTGGGAACAAAAGACTGAGCGGCCAAATTATAAACTTCCTGAGGCTTAATTTTCTTAAGGAGATTGATCAGAGAAAGTTGGTCCAGCAAATCTCCCTGCAGGATTTCGATACGATCCACAATCTGTTCGATGCGCTCAAAATTTTCCGTGCTGGATCTTCGCACCATACCGTAAACTTGATAGCCTTTGGCTAGCAAAAATTCGGCTAAATAGGAACCGTCTTGGCCGGTAATGCCGGTGATCAGTGCTTTTCGTTTCATGCGTGTTGTTTCCTGATTTTTCTCTGCCATTCCTCGCTAAGAGCTTGTTTCCAGTAATGATTCAAAGCATCTTCCCACGAGCGCAGCGAAATCTGATATGTATTTTTAATTTGTTCTAAATTCAAAACCGAATTGGCTGGGCGTTTGGCAGGACGATTGAGCTGATCGGTTGTAATTGCTTTGACCTGCTTTTTTTCCTTTGTCAGTTCAATGAGTTTCAAAGCTGCGCCGTGCCAAGTAGTAGAACCGGTGTTGGCCAAGTGATAAGTGACATGGCCTTTGGGCCGTTTCGCGCGTTCAATAAACATTTTAATGCCTTCGGCTAAATCCAGCGTATAAGTCGGAGCGCCCAACTGATCGTTCACAACGTTCAAATCCTTGCCTTCGCTTAAAAGATTTAAAATGGCGCGAAAAAAATTCCGTCCGTTTTTTCCAAAAAGCCAGGAGGTCCTGATAATGGAAACGGACTTCGAATGATTTTTCAACCATTCCTCCGCTTCAAATTTTGAACGGCCGTAGACGCTAATCGGATCAGGACTGTCCGTTTCAAGGTAAGGCCCGCTTTTCTTTCCGTTAAACACATAATCGCTGCTCAGGAAAATAAGGGTCGCGCCAGTCTGATCACTGGCCTCAGCGATACTTTGAGTCCCGATGGTGTTGATTAAAAATGCTTGATGGGGATTTAATTCGCAGCCGTCAACGTCGGTGTAAGCCGCCGCGTGAACGATAACGGCCGGTTTAATTTCCGATACGGCTTTTTTGATCTGCGCGCTATGCGCTAAATCGGCTTGATGATATTGAAGTTTGGGATGACGATTGGGATGTTTGCCCAATCCGAAAATTTCGTACTTTTCTGAAAAAGCTTCGACTAAATCCGATCCTAACATTCCGTTCGAACCGGTAATCAGGATCCTCATGGCTCATTTTAACGTAAAGGCGTCCTTTTTTAAAGGTTGCCACCAAGACTCATTGTTCCGGTACCAGTCAATGGTCTCGCGAATGTGTTTTGCGAAATCGGATTTTGCTTCGAATCCCAATTTCTTTAATTTAGAGGTGTCCACACTATATCGAAAATCATGCGCCGGACGGTCTTGAACATACTGAATCATATCTTCGCCTTTTCCAAAACCGGCCAAAATCGAACGGGTTAATTCTAAATTGCTCAACTCACAGTTCCCGCCGACATTGTAAATTTCACCGGTCTCGCCTTTTTGGAGCACAAAATCAATGGCCTGGATCGAATTCCCGACATACAGCCAATCTCTGACATTCTGGCCTGTCGCATAAAGCGGAACTTTTTTTCCTTCAATCAAATTCGTAACAAAAAGAGGAATCACCTTTTCGGGAAACTGATACGGCCCAAAATTATTTGAGCTGCGCATCACCACAACGGGAAGCTGATGCGTTTTCCAATAAGCGAGTGCAAGCAAATCGCTTGCAGCTTTGGCGGCCGAATACGGACTCGAGGGATTTAAATTGTCCGTTTCCTTAAAGGAGCCGCTTTTGCAGGAACCGTAAACTTCATCGGTTGAAAAATGAAGAAAGCGCTTAATTCCGTTTGCGCGGGCGGCCTCCAGGAGAACGTTCGTACCGACCACGTTTGTACGAATAAAATCCTGGGAGGAATGTATGGACCGGTCAACATGGGTCTCGGAAGCAAAATGAATAACCGCCTCCACCTTGCCCATGAGCTGATGAACGAGCGGCTGGTCGCAAATATCCCCGTGAACAAATTGATAACGCGAATCCCGTTCTAGATCTTGAGTGTTGGCGCGAATTCCGGCATACGTCAATTTGTCCAGATTGATAATCGAAATATCGGGATGTGATTTAAAAAAATAATGAAGAAAATTGGAGCCGATGAAACCGCAACCGCCCGTAACCAGAATCCGTTTCATTTCGATTTCGGTGCTTTTTCCCGAACCAACTGGCTTGCATTGAACAGCGATTCAAACGTACCCGCATCGGTCCAATATCCTTTTAAGATATCGTATTCCAAGGTTCCATTTTTGATGTAGCAATTGTTTAAATCGCTCACTTCGAGTTCGCCGCGTTTGGAAGGCTGTAAGGTCTTGATCAATTCAAAAACCGTTTCATCGTACATATAAATGCCGGTTACGGCATACTGACTTTTCGGTTTTTTCGGCTTTTCTTCGATCCGGATGATTTTCCCGTCCTTAATTTCAGGAACTCCGAAGCGTTCCGGATCCGGCACTTCCTTTAAGAAAATCCGGGCGCCTTTTTTCTGGTGCTGAAACTTATCCACATAAGGCGCGATGCTGTCCTGAATAATATTGTCGCCTAGAATTACAATGACCTTTTCGCCGTCTGCAAAATGTTCGGCAAGCGAAAGTGCTTCGGCAATACCGCCCTCGCCCTTCTGATAGGTGTAGTAGACGTCTTTCAATCCAAAGGATTGGCCGTTTCCGAGCAGTTTCAGGAAATCTCCGGCTGAATTGCCGCCGGTCACGATCATGATGTCGTTGATGTCGGCATTCACCAACGTTTGAATCGGATAATAAATCATCGGCTTGTCATAAACGGGAAGCAAATGTTTGTTGGTGATATGAGTCAACGGTGCCAGCCTGCTTCCGAGTCCGCCTGCGAGAATAATTCCCTTCATGATCGCCTCATAATTATCTGCTTAGGTTCCTGTCGACATTGCCCCAATCGTACGGAATTTCGGGACTAAAAGGACTAGCGCGAAATTCATCGGGTTCGGCATATTTATAGACTTCCGTAGGAATATTAAGAATCATAGCATCTTCGGACCCTTCGGCAGTAAAACCATGATACACATAAGTTGGAATTTTTAACATGATCGGGTTTTCCCAGCCCATCACAAATTCATTGATCATTCCAAGCGTCTTGGAATTTTTCCGGCCGTCATAGAGAACCACTTTTGCCGTTCCTTGAAGGCAAATAAAATGGTCCTTTTGAATTTTATGATAGTGCCAGCCTTTTACAATTCTAGGTTTACAAACCGTCACGTAAGCCTGTCCGAATTGTTCGAAAACAGCTTCGTCCGAACGCAAAAGCTCCATCAGCTTTCCCCGTTCATCCGGTATGGGTTTCAGCTGTTTGACAACCACGTCCTGGATCAACTGCCTTTGAGTCATCCGTTACCTGCCAATTGAATAATATTTAAATCCCTGCTTTCTCATTTCAACCGGATCGTATAAGTTGCGGCCGTCAATAATTAAAGGGCGCTTCAGCATTTTTTTGAGGCGAGACAAATCAATATCGCGGAATTCACGCCATTCGGTCAGAATCAGAACAGCATCGGCATTCCGGCAAGCATCGTAAGAGCTTTTTACAAATTTAACGCCTTTGATATGTTTTTTTGCTTCATTCACAGCGCAGGGATCATATGCCTTGATGTTGGCCCCTTCTGACTGAAGCTGATTTAAAATATCAATCGCCGGAGCATTTCTCATATCATCGGTGTCGGGTTTAAACGAGAGGCCGAGCGCCGCCAAATTTTTACCTTTCACCGATTTAAGCTGCGAATGCACAAGCTTAACAAAATCAACTTTCTGGAGTTCATTGATGTCGACCACTTCTTTAAGCAAACCGGACGGAACATTTAATTTTTCCGCAATGCGCGTAAACGCCGCCAAATCTTTCGGAAAACAAGAGCCGCCGAAACCGATCCCGGCCTTTAAAAATGACCTCCCAATTCGTTTATCCTCCCCCATTCCTTCTGCCACACGTTCAATGTCCGCGCCCACCTTCGAACAAATCTGACTGACGAGATTGATGAATGAGATTTTCATCGCCAAAAAAGAATTCGATGCATGCTTGATGATTTCAGCGCTTTGAATATCGGTAAAAACGATGGGGACATTGAAGGGCTTATAAACTTCTGAGAGCAATTCTTTGGCGTTTGCGCTTTCGATGCCGAGAACGATTCTGTCTGGGCTAAAAAAATCGTGAACAGCGGAACCTTCCCTCAAAAATTCAGGATTCGACGCAATATCAAATTTGACTTTGCGTTTCATATTTTGCCGGATCATTTTTTGAAGATACATACCGGTCTCAACCGGAACGGTGCTTTTTTCGACGATGATGCGGTATTGCTTGATGAAAGGGGCCATAGCTTTGGCAACGTGTTCGATGGCCGATAAATCTGCTTCCCCGTTTTCTTTAGGCGGCGTGCCGACACATAAAAAAATGATTTGAGAAAATTCAATCGCTTCTTTCATGCTGGAAGTAAACAGAAGGCGTTGTTGGTCGACATTTTTTTTGACGAGTTCTTTAAGACCCGGCTCAAAAAATGGAATTTCACCGCGGCTGAGCAGCCGGATTTTATTCACATCCTGGTCCATACAAATGACTTCATTGCCCAAATCGGCAAAACAGGCCCCTGTGACCAAGCCAACGTGACCAGATCCTATAATGGCGATTTTCATGGCGTTGTTCCGTTAAGGCGTTGAAAGTGATGCGTATTGGGCATCAGGCGTCAGGGTCATGGCCGGAGGCGTGGGCGCTTCATTAGAACCGCTAACCGTCCGTCCGATTCTGGAATCGGCAAAGTTCGCACGGTGGCCGGTTTTAAGCTCGATATCGGGCAGGGCTTTTAAACGTAGCTGAACAAAAGCTTCTTTATTGAGTTCGGTTTTCGCATCTGTGCGTTCCGAATTTCTGACATTGAAACCAAAATCAAGCAGCCAATCATGCAGGTCTCGTTGCGCTCTGAGTTCCCATTCTTCCAAAACATTGTCATTCACCTGCCAGCGCGCGTAAGCGCCCAGATCCCAGCGCGTATTCAAATCGTAGACGACGTCGACAGTGAGTTGATGGTCTGTACTCGCATCGTCCAGCACCAAATGAGGCCGAAGCACTTCTAAGTTGCTGACGAAGCGCCCATCATGAGTGCGGTCATTGCGGTACCGGTGACTTATGGTAATTTGAAAACGGCCCGGATCAAAAACCAAATCGGCATTGTGTGTATAAATGTCTTGATCGATAAAATCAAAATCGGTTTCCATTCGAATGGCCAGCCAATCATACGGCCTTAAAATCGTTTCGAACCGGGCATCCGTAAATTTATTTGCCCGAGTTCTAAGTAAATCAGATCCGGGACCAAAAGAATAATCCAGGAATGCATTAAAACTGACCAAATCCACACGCTGGAGATTTCCGGCTTTATCCCGGCGCTTCGTCTGGATCCGGTTTTCAACGCCGAACGTCACAATATCCTGAAGATCTAATTGGTCGCCGCGGCCGGTCACAACTAATCGCGAAGGGTCAAGGTTCGTATATTTAATCGCGCTGTATTGAATGAGCGGCTCCATCACGTGGCGCAATTGATTGATTTCAATTCCGAATGGGTTGCCTTCATAATTCATGGTCCGGTAAAATTGAGTCCGCATATCAAAACCGGTTCCGAATACAAACCGTGTGAGTCCATGTTCCTTTTCCCGGCCTCGCGTAAAATAATCATCTCTGACATTAACAAACGGATTCAAGTGATAAAACTGAAAAAAGCGCGTCGGATAAGATAGTTCTTGGTCCGTATAAATTTGAACTGTATTCGGCCCGTCGGCATCGTACGTTTTGGTTTGGTTAAAATTAATGAGCCCGTCTTCATGCGTGTAATAATAATTGGTTCCGAACAAGGGTTTCCTCAGCCATGTAAACACGACTTCGGGAAGTTTTTCACTCACCGTTTCAAACCGGTTCGTTCTCTTCTCGACATGGGTCAGTAAGCTGTATTGGTCGGCATTGCGCGTGATTGTAATGAATGATTGAGGCGCTGATTCCTCGAAATGTTCACGCTCGAAGAAATCTTGCAGAAAACGCGCGTCACTAATCTCATGCCACTGAAGTTGGAGCGTGGTCAACGGATCAATTCTGGCTTTGTGCTTCCAGCTAACACGCCCGCGGTACGTATCGCTGCGGTTTTCATCCATAAAGGGGTTGGCTTCGCGGTCGTCCGGAGCATCTTGATCCCGGATCCCGTAAATTTTCAATTGTCCGATGCCAAGCTGATCAAACTTATAATTCACATCACTTCCCGCGCCAAATCCCCGTTTCGAATAATAGTCAGCCCGAAGCTTTCCGTTGACGTTCTCATTAATAGAAAAGCCCTTTGCCACTAAAAGAAAAGCGCCCCATTCGTTGGAATAACCGGGCGTAATATCGAGCGGAGAATCTTTCAGAGGAATCACCAAATAAGGAAGCCAAAAAACAGGCGTTTCCAAAATCCGGAATGTCACATTTTTGGCAATAATTTTATCGCCGGGGTAAATATCAGCCGATTCGGCTTTTACATCGTAATGAGGCGTCGGAAGATCGCATGAGGTAATGAATACATTGACGGCGTGAAGTTTATTTTTGTTGACCTGCTCCAATTTTTCTCCGTGACCGTACCAGGGAAATTGAAAAAAGCGGCCGTCCGGAAATGATCCTTGGTTATTTTTAAAATCAAAGAAAACTTCATCACCTGAAAGGGTCGCCTTCCCTTTTTGGCGTAAGACAACATGGCCTTTGGCGTGACCTTTTTTGGTATCTGAATGAATTTCAGCCTCGTCAGCGGTGAGTTCAATGTCTTTATACGTAAACGCGACATTGCCCTTAGCGACAAGTTTCTGCTCTTCCTTTATATATTGAAGACTGTCCGCCGCGGTATCTACTTCGCCTTCGAGATTTTCAGCGAGAGCGACGGCTTTGAGGGTGGGAAACAATGAAGACAAAATGAGCGTCAAGAAAAGAATCGACCGGCATAGGCGCAACTTAGCCGTAGAAAAACACGAACTCATGCGTTTAGGAAACTCCTTGCGCTTTTAAAGAACCTTCCTTAACAAACTTGTCCCAGTCAGCAAGAAATTTTTTGAGCCCGATGTCCGTCAAAGGGTGTTTCACAATCTGTTCCAGAACCTTAAACGGCACCGTGGCCACATCCGAACCATATTTGGCCGCATCCAAAACGTGAAGCGGATGCCGGATGCTTGCTGTTAGGATTTGTGTTTTAAACCCGTAATTTTGATAAATGATTTTGATGTCTTTGATCAACTCCATACCGTTAGCAGAAATATCATCCAGCCTTCCGATAAAGGGACTGATGTACGTCGCGCCGGCTTTGGCGGCAAGGAGCGCTTGCGTGGCGGAGAAACAAAGCGTCACATTCGTTTTGACTCCCTTTGCGCTTAATACTTTTACGGCCTTAAGGCCTTCGATAATTAATGGAATTTTAACAACAACGTTCGGATGGATTTTTACAAGCTCGCTTGCCTCTTCGAGCATCATCTCTTTGGTCGTACCGACGACTTCAGCGCTGACAGGACCGTTGACGATCATGCAAATTTCCTTGATTAGCGCTTTAAAGTCTTTTCCTTCTTTGCTCACCAAAGAAGGATTGGTCGTAACACCGTCTAAAACACCCCAACTGGCCGCTTCTTTAATTTCTTGGATGTTTCCGGTATCTAAGAAAAATTTCATTGGAGAGAACCCTTCCTATTCACTGGCTGTGGTTGGATGCGACGACTCGGTTTCGGCCTTCTTCTTTCGCTTTGTACATAGCTTCGTCGGCTTTATCGATTAAGAGGTTTAAATAGTCCGAAAGTTCAGTCTTTGAATTTTCGGATACATTTTCGGGAAACGTACTAACGCCGATACTGACCGTTACATGCGCTTCTTCATCATAAAGCTGAAATTTTTTTCGGGCAACCGCGGAACGAATACGTTCCGCTAAATCAATGCCCTGCGAGCGGGAAATTTCCGGCGCAGCGACAACGAATTCTTCACCGCCGTAGCGGCCGATCACATCAACCCGGCGAACATTTTCTCGGATGATTTTTGCTACTTCCCGAAGCGTTTTATCGCCTACAAGATGACCGAATTTGTCATTATAACTTTTGAAATGGTCAACGTCTACCATTAAAACCGTCAGCGGGAAGCGGTGACGCAGCGCGCGCTTCAACTCTTCCTGAAATCGTTCAAAAAAATGACGGCGGACAAAAACTTGAGTTAGTCCGTCGATAATTGAGATCTCTTTGACCGTTTCGTAAAGCTGAACTTTTTTAACTTGGAGCGCGAGTTGCGAAGCTAAGATTTCAAATTTTTGAAAATCATTCAAACTTCCGCCTTCAATAACGAAAGCGGCAATCAACTGGCGTTCCACGGTTAATGGAAACAACCACACCGGAAAAACAGCTTGATAAGAGGCAAAGCGTCCTTTGTCATCAGTTACTAAAGAATCAAAACGAATGACGTGGTTGGCATTTTCCAAAATATTTAAACAGTCATTTGCGAAATATTCAGATGATGCGTCGTCAACGCGCTTCTGAGGCCCGAAGGAAAACCAATGCTTTGAAGAGTCTTCGTTTCTTTGAGAAATCACGTTTCTCAAAATCAGTGTTCCCCGCTGAAACGTTAACGACTTTGAAATCTTTTCATCGAAAACCGCCATCATTTCAGAAAAACTGATACATTCATTAAAGTCCCGGGCAATTTCAAACAAGTGAACCAAACCATTCACCCGGTCTTCTAAATGTTTCAAACTCTCAATTCTTGCATGATGCCGTTCGTCCAGTGCCTTTTTGTCTTTGAGTGAAGAAGCAAGTTTGGCTTCAATCTCTTGGATTTGTTTGCTCCAATAGGTTTGATAAAGAACAAGCATCCAATAAGCGGCAGCCGAAATCACGATTAAAATTAAATAAGTAGGATCTTTTGTTTGTTCAACAGCAAAAATAATTAAAAAAAGGGAAAACAAAATGACTAGCGCTGTTGAAATTCGATTTCCGGAAACATGCAAATAAAAAACCAGCAGTAAAATAAAAGGAAATACATAAAACAAATAAGTTGGGTCTGCATGGCTTGTCATGTGAATGGATAGCAGAAGTACAATACTGAGGAAAAAAATTATTCTTTGCCACATACGCGGTTTCGTCCCAATTTTTTGGCTTGATAAAGCCGCTTGTCTGCGATGCGGATCAATTCTTCAGAATCCAACGTGTCTGCCGGAATAGAAGCGACTCCGATTGAAATGGTCATCGGAATCACCTCGCGACGAACGGAAATGTTTAGACTTGCAACGGCGGTTCTTAACTGTTCGGCCATGACTAAGCCTTCCGATGTACTTTGCTTCGGCAGTAAAATCGCAAATTCCTCTCCGCCGTAACGTGCCGTAATGCCGTCCGTAATTTTTTCTGAAATGGTTTCTGCAACTTGTTTCAAAACGTAATCCCCAATGCCGTGGCCAAATTTATCGTTGCAGGCCTTAAAATGATCTAGATCGCACATTAATAAGGTAAGCGGAGCTTTCGTTAAAAGACTTCGCCGATGTTCTTCCAAAAGCCGTTCCATAAAATAGCGATAAACGAACAACCCGGTGAGTGAATCACGAATGGCAAGCTCTTCTGTTTTTTGGAATAAAATGCAGTTGGAAATGGCCGAAGAAGCCAGCGTTGCAACCGCATCCAAAAGCCTCAGGTCGTCTGTCGCAAAAGCCGACGGCTTTACTGAATAGCATTTTATAGTTCCCACAATTTTTCGCTCATGAATCAGCGGCGACACCAGGATACTTCGAATATCGTCTGAGGGAGGCGCTTTGGCCAAATCAAAGCGAAAGTCCTTCTGCGTATCTGAAACCATCAGCGATTGACGGTTGCGCACCACCCACAGATCAAAAAGGTCTCCGCTTTTCTCCTTCGTCTTGCCCTCTTCTTCCAAACTTTTTGAAGCAACCAGGGACAAGCTTCCGGTAACCGGGTCAGCCAAAAACAAAAGACACCAATTGCAGCGCGAAACAAGCCCCATCGTTTTAGTCACAATCATGTTGGTGAGTTCTTTTAAAACTAAAGTGGTCGAAAAGTCCGAAGCAAGATTTCTTAAATTGTAATAACTGGCATATTTTTCAAAATAAACACTGATACTGGTTCCTTCTTCTTTGAATGCCAATTCAAGGTCATTTTTTTCATTAATCGTTTTTTCAATTTCAACATCATAGACAATCATTTCACCTTCTTTTTTTTGATCCAGATAAAGAAGAAGCGAGCACAAAACCATTTGAGCGGGAATGAAACTGAGGTAAGCGCTTGAATGAGTTGCCCAGCTCATTAAGACCGCAAGCGCAGCACTCACCGGAAGGAAGATCAAAATGCACAAAAGGCGGAAGCCAAACCAGGCAAAAATGGTCGGTAAAAAAAGCAAAAACGAAAGAAAGAACAAAAAAGGTGCAAGTTCGGGTGATATTTTAATTCTTCCAAGAAAAATTAAATGAAGATAACCAAGCGCAACAAGGGATAGAAAAGCGAGGATAAGAGCGGCCTGCTTAATCCAGGGCCTGTATAGAACCGTCATCAGATGTTTCATGTTTAGAACATGTCATCCTTACCGGGGAGCGAGCGATCGAATTGTAAAGGAATTAGAGAATGGCTTTTTCGGTTTTTGGATCAAAAAAATGAGCTTTAGACATATCAAAAACCAGCTGGAGATCCTGGTTTGCCGTCGCGGTATCTTGATTGCTGACACGCGCAATAAAATTATTCCGGCCCACTGAAAAATACAAATAAATTTCAGAACCCATCGGTTCCACCAAGTCCACAGTCGCCGTAATGGTAAACTCTTCGGCGGCATCTTGGGCAAACAATTTATCATAAACATCTTCAGGGCGGATGCCCATAATAATATCTTTGTCTAAATATGCGTGAATTTTTTCATGATGTTGCTTGAGGACCTTCAGGCGAAGACCATTGTCTACAAAAAAAAGATCGCCGTGCTGAACGGAAATTTTACCTTTCAGGAAATTAGAAGGCGGAGAACCGATAAAACCGGCCACAAATTTATTTGAAGGCGATTCATACAAACGAATCGGATCGGCAATCTGCTGAATCAGGCCATCCTTCATGACCACAATGCGATCCCCCAGCGTCAGCGCTTCCACTTGATCGTGCGTGACATAAATCATGGTCGACTGAAGCCGGTTATGCAATTTTTGGATTTCCATTCTCATTTGGACGCGGAGTTTAGCGTCTAAATTACTTAACGGTTCGTCGAATAGAAACACTTTTGGCTTACGAACAATCGAACGCCCAACGGCAACTCTTTGACGTTCACCTCCGGAAAGTTCCTTGGGTTTTCGTTTGAGCCGGTCTGTAATTCCCAAAATCTCGGCCGCATCATGAACTCTGCGGTCTACTTCTTTGGTCGGAAAATGTCGGAGCCGAAGTCCAAAAGCCATGTTGTCATAAACCGACATATGGGGATAAAGCGCATAATTTTGAAACACCATAGCGATATCACGGCTCTTTGCGGGAACATCATTCACCACTTGGCCATTAATAAAAATTTCGCCTTTTGTAACCGTTTCCAAGCCCGCAATCATTCGAAGCGTCGTTGACTTGCCGCAGCCTGAAGGTCCGACCAAAACAACGAATTCTTTGTCAGCGATTTCGAAACTGACGTTGTTGACGGCAATCACATCGCCGGAATAAATTTTGGATACGTTTTTAACGACAACTTTTGCCATATTAATTTCTAACGCAATAGGAGATTAAACGTGAGAGTGTAGATTTCAGGTCTTTGCGGGAAACCACCAGGTCAATTAGCCCGTGTTCCAATAAAAATTCGGACGTTTGGAAATCTGTGGGCAGCTTTTGCCGAATGGTTTGTTCGATCACGCGCGGACCGGCAAAACCGATCAAGGCCTTTGGCTCGGCCACAATAAAATCGCCGAGTGAAGCAAAGCTTGCCATGACTCCGCCCATGGTTGGATGAGTTAATACGGAAATATAAGGCAATTTAGTTTTGGAAAATCGTCCCAGCGCTGCGGATGTTTTCGCCATTTGCATCAAACTCAAAGCGCCTTCATACATTCTGGCTCCTCCGCCGGATCCGGAAACAATCACCAGCGGCAATTTTTCTTCTAACGCAAATTCGATTAAACGTGTGATTTTCTCACCCACCACCGAACCCATGGAACCCATAATAAACCGAGAATCGGTAACGCCGAATCCAATCCGTTTTCCGTCACAATGGCCTTCTCCGATGAGCGCCGCCTCGTGCAGCCCGGTCTTCTTCTGGTCCTGCTTAATTTTTTCCAAATAAGACTTAACGCCTTTGAAATTGAGCGGATCTTCGGAACTTAAATTCGCGCTTAATTCCTTAAACGTTCCCGAGTCAATCAACTGTTCAATCCTGTCTTTTGCGCCAATGACAAAATGATAATTGCATTTAGGACAGACGGATAAATTTTGCTGAAGCGCTTTGGTGTAAACAACATGGCCGCATGATAGGCATTTTGTCCACAAACCTTCAGGAACGCTTTTCTTGCTAACCGGCTTGGTGGAGCCTTGCGGTTTATCTGTATTCGGCAATTCAGTTTTTAAATTTGGTGTTGCCATCTGGAATAAATCTACCCCGCATGAAGTCGAACCTTGGCGGAATGTTTTTAAGAATCAAGCATTATAAATTCGCTTAATTCATCTGTCAATATGTTCCTAACACAAGAAAATAAAAAGACTTATGGCGGATAACAATGGCACAAAACATTTTTGACAAATAATGATAAAGATGGTACGCTTTTCGCATGGAGCCAAAACTCTCTCAGACACAATCTCAAAAAATGATCCTTGCGCCTCAAATGAGGCAATTTCTGAAGCTCCTAGAATTGCCTGTTTTTGAATTGCAGCAGAAAATTCATCAAGAAATGGAACAAAATCCCACGCTGGAAGAACCCGAAATTCTGGCAGAGCCGGAACCTATCATTGAAGAGGATCAAGATAGAGTGGTCGAAGACAATCAAATTCGAGACATTTTGGAAGAAATGAATACGTTTCAAAATATCCGCAAAGTCGAAGGTTCCGGCCGAGACCTGTCATCTGCCGACAACGGCGAGGTTCAAAGAAGAAGAGACTATCAAGAGTCCATTCAAACCAAGGCGCTTACCCTCTACGACTATCTGGAATGGCAACTCGGCATGATCGATCTGCCCGATCACCAAAGGGCTATCGCAGAGGAAATTATTGGCAACATTAATGACGATGGCCAGCTGGTTGCAACCACCGAAGAAATTGCCGAAAAAATAAAAGCCACGCCGGATGAAGTAAATCAAGTGTTAAGCAAAATTCAAATGCTTGATCCGCCGGGAGTCGGCGGAAGAAATCTACGCGAAACACTTTTGATTCAATTAAAAAAGCAGCCCGGTGACACCTTTCTGGCCCAAAAAGTAATCAGCGACCATTTAACGCAGCTCGAACGAAAACAATTCGACCAACTCTCTCGCCTGCTTCAAATTTCGCCGCAGAAAGTAAAAGAAGTTTGCCAGCAAATTGCGAAATTAGAACCGAAGCCGGGACGCATTTTCTACCATGAAAAACCGAATTTCGTAGTACCTGACGCGGCGGTGAGCTTTTCCCCGGATCGCGATGAGGAGCTGGTTTTAGACATTAATCATCATTATGTCCCAAATTTGAGAATTAACTCCACCTACCGCGAAATGATCAAAAGGAAAGATTTGGATGCCGAAACCAGGACTTTTCTGAAACAAAAAATTCAGGCGGGTCTGGATTTAATCAAAGCGCTGTCTCAGCGTAAATCAACCATTCAATTAATTACGGAACAAATCATGAAAGCCCAGCGCGATTTTTTCTCAAAAGGTTTTGCCTATTTAAAACCGCTCCGGCTCAAGGATGTTTCGGACCGGATCGGACTTCACGAATCGACCGTTAGCCGGGCGATTCAAGGCAAATATTTGGATACGCCGCAAGGCACGATTCCCTACAAAAGTTTTTTCTCCAGCCGCCTTGAATCCTCTGAAAACGGCGAGGCGGAGTCTCAAAAAAGTGCGATGGAGCGGTTAAAGAATTTGGTGGCTAACGAAAATAAACAAAAGCCGCTGAGTGATGCGAAATTGGTTCAGCTACTCAGCCAAGACGGCATCAAAGTCGCCCGCCGGACAGTGGCCAAATACCGCGGTATCCTTCGAATTCTTCCTGCGTATCTTCGAAAAAATTAACGCTTTAAAAAAATTGTTCTATCCCCTTTTATCGATTATAATTTCTCACCCCAAGCCATCAAGCCCATGTAGCTCAGTCGGTAGAGCAACTGTTTCGTAAACAGTAGGTCGTCAGTTCGATTCTGACCGTGGGCTCCATTTTTCATTAAATTCCCTATTGCAAATGCGCCTGAGTCGCGGTATTATTATTGCAAATTAGTTTGATCATCTAACTATTAACCATTCGAACCATATGAATGACCAGAACAAAAACCAATTCATCGATTACTTTCGCGAAATCCAGGTTAAATTTTCGAGGATTTATGTCGAACTCCTTTCCGAGGGCGACATCACACTGCCTCAGTACGTGCTTTTGAGCCAATTGGTTTCGGTTGGCACCGTTCCGATGAGCGAGGCCAGCAAACGTCTTCATTTGTCAAAACCGGCAATCACTAATTTAGTGGACCGCCTGGAACAGAAAAAGTTAGTCCGGCGACTTCCCCACCCCGATGACCGGAGAATTTCCTTATTAGAAGTCCAAAGCAAAGGGCAAAAACTGGTTCACCAAATCCAAAGCAGGATTTTAGAGTTTATTCTAAAAGCGCTGAATGAATTTAATGAACAGGAAAAGAAAGTCGTCACTCGATTTTATTCGCTGTTACTTCAAAACATAACCGAACTACTGTCCAAAAAATGAAGCGCCACCAAATTGTAAAGTTGTTAGCTCTGAATATACTGGCAGGATTTTTCGCTCTGTCATTGAATGTCTCTGCTCTGCGCGCTGAAGACGCCGTAATCACCGACAACCAACACTTGGAATCGACCATCACGCTGATGGAATGTTACGATCTTGCATTAAAACGCAGCGATAGTTTGGCAATTTCCAAAGAAGAGATTGAGAGAGCGGAAGCCGCTTTCTTTGAAGCTTCAGGTGAAGCGCTCGGTCATGTCGATTTCATAGCAACGAGCACCAGACAAGACGCGGAAGAAGAAACCGCTTCTTCTGAGGGCTCCTCCGTTGGAAGTACTTTCTCTGCCAGAGAAAGAACCGAAAGCCGCTTTGCGATTAATCAGCCTCTTTTTCAAGGATTTAAATCCTTAGGCGCCCTAACCGGAGCCGGCAATTTAAAACAGCAAAGAAAAAAAGAATGGATCCGGGCCCAGCATCTTTTATTCTTGGATGTCGCTCAATCCTTTTATCAAGTACTCCGGTATCAAAAAGAATTGGAAATTATTCAGCAAATTAGAAAATCGCTTGCGGAACGTGTTGAAGAACTTCAAAAGCGCGAACAAATCGGCCGTTCGCGGCAAAGCGAATTAGCAACCGCCAATGTAGGTTTAAAAAATATCGAAGCTGAACTCGCCAAATCCGAAGGCGCTTTAAAAGCCGAACAAAATATTCTTGAATTTTTAATCGGAATTCCGATCAAAGGACTTATTTTAAAAGATGTGATCATCCCAGAAGAAGAAATCATCTTGGAACGGTCGCTTGCAACCGTGGAAATGCGCCCGGACGTTGAAGCTGCCGAAAACGCGATGAAGCTCGCGCGTAAAAGTATTATTGTTACTCAGAGCGATCTTTGGCCGGCTGTCTCACTTGAATATAACCGCTACACGGAACGCGACGGTTTTCAATCCAACATTGATTGGGACGCCTTGTTTAAAATTGACGTGCCTCTTTTTCGGGGCGGTGCAACGCTGGGGAAAATAAAAGATTCAATCAGCAAGTGGAAACAATCGAAGTTCGCCTATTCAAGAACAAAACGGGAAGCAGAACTCGACATCAAGCAATCCTTTCAGAATTGGCAAACAACCAATGAGCAGTACAAAGCGCTCAGAGAATCAGTCTTTGCCTCTGAGGAAAACTTCAAGCTTCAAAAGGAAGAATATGACCGGAGCTTGGTCAACAACCTGGACGTCCTTCAGGCACTTGAAAATCTGTACCGCGCAAATCTTCAAGCCAACGAAATTTATTATCAAATGAAACTCAGCCATTGGCAGCTTCAAGTCGCCAGCGGCCAATGTTGTTCGGAGCAGGCATGAACATATCAGACATCTCAATAAAAAATCCGGTGTTCGCTTGGATGTTAATGCTGGGTCTGATGATTTTCGGCTTCCTCAGTTTTAGAGGCATGGGCGTCGGTCAAATGCCGGACGTTGACTTCCCCGTTTTAAGCATCGGGGTCGATTGGGAAGGTGCGGCTCCTGAAGTGATGGAAAGCGATGTGGTTGACGTCATCGAAGATGTCGTAATGGGCGTACAAGGCATTAAAGAAGTGTCTTCGTCAACGCGTCAAGGCCGCGCTGAAATTACGCTGGAATTCGAATTGGAACGGGACATTGATGTCGCGCTCCAAGAAGTTCAAAGTAAAATCGCAGAAGCCCAAAGAAGATTGCCGACCGACATTGATCCTCCCGTCATCACCAAAAGCAATCCCGAAGACCAACCAATCATGTGGCTCGCGGTTTCCACCGAAACGCACGAACTCAAAGACTTAATGGAATTCGTAGACAAACGCGTAAAAGACCAATTCAAAACCATTTCAGGCGTCGGCGAAGTCTTTTTGGGCGGATTTGTGGAACGAAATTTACGCGTTTGGCTGGATGTCCAAAAAATGAACGCCTATCAGTTGACTGTCGAAGACATCATCAGCGCAATCCAAGAAGAACATGTCGAAATTCCAGCCGGCCGATTGGAAACAAAAGATCAGGAAACAACTGTTCGGGCCATGGGTGAAGCTCAATCGGCGGAAGAATTCGGACAAATCATGATTCATCAGCGCGGCGGCCAGCCGATTTATAAACCCATTCAGCTCAAAGAAGTGGCAACTATCGAAGACGGTCTAGCCGATTTGCGGCGCATGTCGCGCGTCAACGGAAAACCTGCGGTGGGATTAGGCATTCGTAAGCAGCGCGGTTCTAACACCGTCGCCGTCGCCAAAGCCGTGCGAAAAAAAATGGCGCTCATGCAAAAGGAAATGCCCGCCGGCTATGAACTGGGAACTAATTTTGACAGCAGCAAATTCGTGGAAGATTCAGTCGATGAACTAGTTTTTACTTTGATTCTTTCAGCACTCCTGACTTCCCTTGTCTGCTGGATGTTTCTTGGATCCTGGAGTTCCACATTTAATATCTTGCTCTCCATTCCTACTTCGATTTTAGGAACTTTTATGATTTTAAAATTTGCCCACTTTACGCTCAATACCTTCACGCTCCTCGGTTTGTCGCTTGCCATCGGAATTGTTGTCGATGACGCCATCATGGTTTTGGAAAATATCGTCCGGCACCGAGAAAATGGTCAAGGACAGGTCGAAGCTGCGCAGGAAGGCTCTCGCGAAATTTCCTTCGCAGCTCTGGCGGCCACCATCGCGATTGTCGCCGTATTTTTGCCGGTCGCATTTATGAAAGGAATCATCGGAAAATTTTTCTACCAATTCGGAATTACCATCTCCGTCGCTGTGGGGCTTTCGCTCTTAGAAGCATTAACGCTAACCCCGATGAGATGTTCGCAATTCTTGGAAGTCGGCGAGCGAAAATCAAAATTTGGCCAAACATTTGATCAGATGATGCTTAATTTAAAGGAGCAGTATAAGAAGTTGCTTTTGGTTTGCCTGGAACACAAAAAAAAGGTCCTCGTCATTGCAATTCTATTTTTTATAGGGTCTCTAACTACCCTTCCGTTCATCCGGAAAGAATTTGTTCCGGTGCAAGACCAAAGCATGTTTCTTGCGCGCCTTCAAACTCCGATCGGCTCTTCTATTGAATTTACAAGCGAACATTTTAAGAAAGCAGAGCAATTAATAATGGCGCGGCCTGAAACAAAGCGAATTTATGCGGCAGTCGGAGGATTCGGCGGCGGCGAAGTCAACACCGGTATGATGTTCATCACCATGAAATCTCCCAAAGAAAGACCCAAAGACAAACAGCTTAAACATCACTTGTCACAACAAGAATTTATGGGCGTTATGAGAAAAGAGTTCAATCAAATTCCGGATATAAAAGCCATGCTGCAAGATCTTTCCACAAGAGGCTTCGCGGCCCAGCGCGGCTTCCCCGTTGAATTTACCATTCGCGGTCCCAGTTGGGAAAAGCTGGTCGAATTTTCTGAAAAAATCCAAGCAAAAATGAAAGAGGACAAACTATTCCAAGACGTCGATACGGATTACCAAGCCGGAATGCCAGAGCTGCGGGTTTATCCGAACCGGAATAAAGCATTCGAACACGGCGTCAGCATCGGCACGCTTGCCAAAACCATTAATGCCATGATCGGAGGTGAACGCATCGCAAAGTACACCAAAGACGGCAAGCGCTATGATGTTCGGGTACGCGTCCCTCAGAAACAGCGCGAAACGATGGAAGACATTAAAAATTTATTTGTGTGGAACAATCGTGGAGAAATGGTCAAGCTAGAAGAAGTCATTCAAATTGAAAAAAGGTCGAGTCTTTTGGCTATTACCCGGCGCGGACGCGAACGAGCAATTGGAATATTTGCCAACGTCGGTTTGGGCAAATCACAGGCGGATGCGATTGAACGCGCACAGGCCATCAGCCAATCTGTTTTGCCAGAAGGATATCGGGCTGTGTTTAGCGGCACCAGCCAAACCTTCAAAGAATCCTTCCAAAGTTTGTTCTTCGCCCTTTGGCTCGGAATATTGGTCGCTTATATGGTTTTAGCATCCCAGTTTAACCATTTGATTCATCCGTTCACGGTCTTGCTTGCATTACCGTTTAGCTTTTCTGGGGCTTTCATTGCGCTGCTTATCGGACATCATTCGCTCAATATTTTTAGTTTTATCGGTTTGATTTTGCTCTTGGGGATTGTGAAGAAAAATTCGATTATGCTCGTGGAATTTACCAATCAACTGCGGGAGCGCGGACTGAGCGCTGCAGATGCGCTGAAAGAAGCTTGCCCGATTCGCTTGCGGCCGATTATCATGACTTCCGTATCAACCGTTGCAGCAGCCGTTCCGCCCGCCTTAGCACTAGGTCCGGGCGCCGAAACCAGAATTCCCATGGCCGTTGCCGTTATCGGAGGAGTCGTTGTCTCTACAATCTTAACGCTCTTTGTGGTCCCTGCGGCTTACCTTGCGCTGGTTCCTTTTGAACACAAGGCATCGGCGTTCAGTTATTTGAAAAATATTCTGAAGAGATCTAAAGCAGAAAAAATCGTGGAACACATTAAGAAACTACCGAACGGCCTTCGCAAGCAAGCTTAAACGGCTTCCCCTTTTAAAATTTCAGGTACAGGTTCCGCATCAATTCGAATTCCGCCGTCATGTTCAATCTTGATCGTATAAATCGTTCCTGGCAGGAACAGAGAGCCCGGGGCTTCAATCTGGGCGTTCTTAATCGATGAGCGTTCCCGCGCTTTCGGATCCAACGCATAAGCCCAAAATTCAGCCCAAAGAGATTTTTCGAATTCATTCGCCGCGCCCTGAATTTTGTAGCCGGATGGTATTTGATTAATTTCCGTAAGGTCAAAGACCTGCGGATTTTTACTATCCAGCATAAAAACGCGTAAAAAGATATAAGCGCTCTTACCTTTGAGTTTATCGCCTGCCTGCACAAGCCGGTCCTGAAACCGGATCACCAGAGCTTGGAACTGAATGACATTGCCCTGAAACGTAAAATATTTGGGTTCGAGTGGTTTTCCTTTTGAATCGTATTCCAGAAATTTAATCGTCGTCTCAATTTTTCCGGTTTCTTCGTTTAAGGCGCTTTTGGTCACCAACACTTCGGCAATCTTGGAATCAGCGGAAAGGCGCGCAACCACTTGTTTTAAAATCCGGTTTTCTTCGATTTTCTTAACAACCCAAATAATTCCCTTTGCCGCAAAGAAAAGAAACAGACAGGAAATTAAAATGGAAAGGATTTGCTTAACGAGTTTTACAGAAGGCATTGGAAAATTAAATTTTGGCCAGCTTTTTTGGTTTCAGCTGATAAAACGAGGTCAGATAGTCCTTAATTCCTTTTTCGATGGAATACTGTGTTTCAAAACCGGTCAATTTTTTAAGGCCTGACACATCCGCCTGAGTTTTGTTCTGGTAAAAGGAATAAGGATTATCAAAATAGTCCGGTGCGAGGCTCGTTCCCAAAACATCGTTCAGGATTTCAATAATCCGGTTAAAGGTTGTAGCTTTCCCTGTTCCGAGATTGACAATCCCGCTTTTTTTGGCTTGCGCCGCTTTAAGATTGGCTTCCACTACGTCTTTGACGTAAATATGATCGCGGGACTGTTCTCCGTCGTGAAAAATACGCGGACGTTTGCCGGACCTCATTTGCTGCGCCAGTTGATAAATCATACTGGCATAATTCCGTTTGTGCGCTTCGCCTGTTCCGAACACATTGAAATAACGAAGGCCCACAATAATCGACTTTGATTTTTTCGCAAACTGCTCAGCGATCCGGTCTCCGATTAATTTTGAATAGCCATAAACATTAAGCGGATTCAGCGATCCGGCTTCCCGTTGCGGCGCGGGTTCATTGCCGTAGACAGCGGCCGATGAAGCGTATACTAATTTAATTTGCTTTCGGACAGTGAATTCGATAATTTTCCGGAATCCCTCAACATTGTTATACATCATTCGCTTCTGGTCTGAGACGGTTGTGTCTGTCAGAGCCGCTTGATGGAAAATCACATCGATTGCGCCCAGTTTTTCCCAATTGACCTCATTGATATCCTGCGCAATGAGTTCACCGGTAAAATTTTTTAAGTTTTGAAAGTTACCGCAGGAAAAATCATCGATGACGACAACTTTTGCCCCGTTTTCTTCCAGAGTCAAAGCGAGGTTGGATCCGATAAATCCGGCTCCGCCGGTAACCATTGCTCTCATAGAATTAAACCGTTTGAAATGCCCTTTTCTTTGTTTTTTGTGGATTTTTTTTATTCGAATACGTAATTTCTTTCAACTCATCCCGGTCCCAATGAAATTGAATTTGGGAACGCTTTTCATAAAATTTTTTCTGAAGCGCATAGCCGACAACCAGCGGCAAACTGACAGACGGTTCCACGAAAGCCATGGCTGTAGAGGCCTCCCGGTTGACCTTGCCCCAAGAAGTGGCTTCTTCAAGCGTGCTGCCGCTCAAACCGCCCCAATGCGGTGAATCAGTGGTCATTTGAACCGCATACTTATGTCCGCCGGTGTCTCGCCCAAAAATATAAGCCATCACGATTGAATCGTTAATAAAATTTTTGGGAACGCCGCCGGCCACATAAAAAGCAGCCGTCCGTTTGGATTTCACAACAATCTGTGTGAGTTCATAATTGTCGCGGATTGAATTAATAATGATTCCTTTTTTTCCTTGAAGCCGCGAGCGGTGATAATGTTCCGTCAGGCCGATTCCAATGCTCGAATCATTGATCGCCGGAGAAAATATCGGAATCCCTTTTTTGTAAGCGGTGCCTAAAATGGACTGCGGATCTTTGATCGAACGGGAAAGTTCTTCCAAAAATGTCCGGCTTGAATATTCGCCTGGTTTCATTTGGTCCGCAAAATAGCCAATTTCTGCGTCCAATATATTAAATTTTTCCTCATCCACATAAGTGTCATAAATACGGTCCACCAGCAGATCCCGAAGCCGCGCATCGTCAGCGTCCGGAGTTCCTTTATAATGCGAATAACCCTGAGCCTGGTAATAATCTTGGTACAAAATTGCTCCCGTACTGACAATGACGTCCACCAGACCGTAATGGATCATATCCCGGATCACTTTCCTAAGGCCTGCGGCAATCAAAGGCCCTGCTAAGCCCAATAGAATAGTGGGACGTTCCCGGTCCGTTAGCATTCGTTCAAAAATTTTAGCTACGGCGCCGACATTGCGAGCCTGGATCGAAGCGCCCTGAAAGGAATCGATTAACTGAGCAATGCTTTTTGCTTGCTCCAAATCAACCGGACGAATGGGTTGAGATAAAAGGCTTTTCTTTTCTCGGATAAGTGCGGGGTTTTTAAGGCGTTTGGGCAAAAGACTTTTCATACTCAGAGGCATTGTACGGGCTTTAAATCCGGAAATCAACCCGGAATTGGTCAGTTTCCGAGCGCTTTTTTGATCTCTTCTAAGAGTTGTTTGGAATCAAACGGCTTTGAAATATAACCGGAAATTCCTTCAGGACCGAAGAGCTCGATCATGGTTTGTTTTGGTTTCGCCGACAAAACAATGACCGGAATTTTGCTTAAATCGGGATTTCTTTTAAGTTCTCTCATCACCGCAAAACCGTCCATGTCCGGCATCATTATATCCAAAAGAATGAGGTCCGGACGGTTGGTGGTAATATCTTTAATGGAGCGCGCGCCCATGGTTGATGAAACTTGGTAGCCGTTTGCTTCAAGCCGAATTCTGAGCGTGTCAACCACATCCTGTTCATCATCCACAATGATAATATGTTTCCCCATTATCCTCTCCGTTTGGTTAAATATCTTTGGCATTTCATGAGGTAATAAAAAAACCCAATGATTGTCTTCGCATCGACAATGGTGCCTTTCAAAATCATTTTTTCGAGCTGTTTGGCGGAAACGATTCTTTTTTGAATAAATTCATCCTGATCCAGCGACATGGATTGAGAAACTAAATTTGTTGCCAGGTACAGATGCATTAATTCAGTTGATATCCCCGGCGCGGGATAAAAAGTCCCCAGCTTTTTCCATTGCTTAGCCCGATAACCCGTTTCTTCAATGACTTCCCGCTTGGCGCAATTGATCGGAGATTCGCCTTTTTCAAGCGTGCCCGCCGGAAATTCCCAGATGACTTTGTCGACGGCGGTCCGGTATTGGCGAATTAAAACAAAATCGCGGGGCGTCAGCATCGGCACAATCACCGCAGCTCCGGGATGAAAAAGAACGTCGTGAATAAATTCATGGCCGTTTGCGCGGCGCGTTTTGACTTTCTTAAGGTCGAACAAGCGGGCTTTGTAAATGAGCTTGGTTCCGAGCTGCTTAAAATCATTCTTCATGTTGATGCGGAAACTTCTACAGCATCTCCCAATTTCAGTCCGTGCAACTTCTCTGCCGAATGCTGATACACGGCGAGCTCTAAGGTCTGGGAACTGTTCCAGATCGCAAACAATTCCTGGTGAGCGCCTGCACTAAAAAAAGGTTTCATCGGAACAGTATGTTTCCCAGTTTTAACCGAAACAGATTCTTTATTACGAATCAAACTTGATGAAATATTCGTCATCGCATTTCCAAACCGGTCAATGTAAACAATTTCGCCTTTTACCCGGCCACCGCTAACATTGGCTTTAGGAAAATCAAGCTGATGAATGTGATTGACAACGGGGCCGAATGAATTAAAAATATTCCGTTTGCTTAAATGCGCTGCACACGGTGAAAAAATATCGCGGCCATGAAACGTGGAGCTGATCGTTTTTAAAAAAAATTTCTCGTTTGTTAGTTTTCTCGCTTTGTGTTTTGTGTTGGCTGCCGCCATCGTAAGGAGTCCGTTGTCCGGGCCAAGCAAATAATTGTCTCCTGCTTCAATACAGATCGCTTCTCTCCTGCTGCCAACTCCGGGATCGACAACAGCGACCACCACTGTGCCTTTTGGCAGAAAAGGAAAAATTGCATCTAAAATGTAGGCGCCTTCCCGGATGTTTTGAGGCCTAATGTCATGCGTTAAATCAAAAATCACTGCTTTGGGATTGATGCTCAAAATAACGCTTTTGAGCGACCCGACATAATGATCGGTGAGGCCAAAATCAGTCAAAAGCGCAATGGGCCGGTTCAAGATGACTCCCTATCGACTAATTCGTGAATGTGCTTGGTTAATAGACTTAAATTGATTTTGGATTTGGCAGAAATCGGAACGCCTTCCGGGTATTTCCTGATTATCTGTTGTACTTGATCTTCGTCTAAACGGTCGATTTTATTTAATGCTAAAACGATGGGCTTTTCATGCGCGCCAAGCCCTTCCAAAACCTTAATGACCGAATGAAACTGCTGCTCGTAAAGGGGGTTTGTCACATCCAGGACATGAATCAGAACGTCGGCTTCGCGTACCTCATCCAGGGTTGCTTGAAACGCTTCAATCAGCGAGTGCGGCAAATCAATCAGAAAACCAACCGTATCGGTAACCATTAAATCCTTCTTACCGTTAACGCTCAACGCTCGCGTTGTCGGATCCAATGTGGCAAAGAGCTTATCTTCCACCAATGTCTCCGCCCGAGTGAGTGAATTCATCAGCGTGCTCTTACCGGCATTCGTATAACCCACAATTGCGATGAGCGGATACTGCTTCTTTTGGCGGCGTTTACGGAGCAAATCTTGATGAACTTTAACCTTGGCGAGTTCTTGTTTCACATGGCTGATTCGGTTCCGGATTTTTCTGCGGTCAACTTCCAATTTTTGTTCACCAGGGCCCCGGGTTCCGATTCCACCGCCGGTCCGAGACATGATCACGCCTTGTCCTACCAAACGCGGAAGTAAATAATTAAGCTGCGCCAATTCCACTTGAAGCCGGCCGGAGCGGGATTGGGCGCGCCGTGCAAAAATATCAATAATCAAACCAGTCCGGTCAACCGGGCGGATTCCGGTCTGGGTTTCAATGTTTCTCGCTTGAATCGGGCTCAAATCAATATTGAAAATCAAAAGATTGGCTGATTCTTTTTCAGCTTTCGTTTTAATTTCTATGAGTTTGCCTTCCGAAATAAAGTAATTAGGCGTCGGCCGTTCAACGGTTGCAACCACATGACCTGTAATCGCCCCGCCCGCGGAACGGGTCAGCTCCGAAAGCTCATCCAAATAATCATCGGCGGATCTTTTCTCGTAATTTTTCCGTCTTACGATGACTAAAAAAGCCCGATCACGCGGCATGGTTTAATTCTCCTTTGATTTCTTTGAGCACAGCCCGGCTTGTCGCTTCATACTTTTCTCCCGAAACGGAATACCATTTAATATGTGGTTCTTTACGAAACCAGGTCATTTGCCGCTTGGCTAAATGCCGAGTTCTCTTCTTAATTTCAGGTGCCACTTCGTCTTCAGATCTCTTATTGATCAAAAATTCCAAAATTTCCTTGTAACCGATGGCGTATCTCGCTGTTTGCGAGAAGCCCGTTTTTTTTAGCCGCTTAACCTCTTGAATCCAACCTTGATCCAACATCTCATCAACTCTTTTCTCAATCCGTTCATAGAGTTCCTTGCGGTCGCGGTTAAGGCCAAAAATAAGAGGTTTAAAACCGGAAGCGCGCAGCCCCGGTTTTTTTTTCTTTGTAAGCTCTTTTTTGGGGGAAGAATTGATAATTTCAAGGGCTCGAATAATTCGTTTTTGATCGTTTGGATGAATTCTCGCTGCCGATGCCGGATCCAACTTTTTTAGATCTTTGTGGAGTGTGGCTGAATCGATTTTCTCAAGCCGCTTGCGGTACTCGGCTTTCTTTCCGGGAAGCGGATCCAAACCATCAATCAACGCCCGGACATAAAAACCTGATCCGCCCACCACGATCGGTAAGTGTTTCCGATGAGTAATCTCACCAATGGCTTTAAACGCCAGTCTTTGAAATTTAATCACGGAACATTCCGAACGCGAATTCAATTGGTCCAATAAATGATGGCGAATCAACTTTTGTTCTTTTTTGGTGGGTTTGGCGGTTCCGATATTCATGCCTTTGTAAATTTGCATCGAATCAGCAGAGACAATTTCGGCCTTTAATTTGCGGGCGAGGATAAGGGCGAGTTTAGATTTACCGCTGCCTGTCGGTCCGACAATGAAGATGACGGCTTTTGACATTACATTTTGGAAGGCGCGCTGACGCCCAAAAGATTAAGGCCGTTGCGCAAAACAATTCGAGTGCAGTCGGTTAATAACAAGCGGGTCTGAGTCAGCGCTTTGTCATCACTGACGATCCGGTGCTGGGCATAAAATTTGTGGAACAGCGCGGCAAGCTCTCTGAGATAATCAACCAAACGGTACGGTTCGAGATTTTCCGCAGCCTGAGTTAAAACTTCCGGAAACTCAGACATTTTTTTAATGAGGACCAATGCTTCCTGTTCTTTAATTAAAGACAAATTGACGCTTGCATCAAGAGACCGTTCGGCAAAGGCAAGAATGCTTGAGATCCGTGCGTGTGCGTACTGAACATAGAATACGGGATTGTCATCTGATTTTTCTTTTGCGAGTTCCAGATCGAAATCTAAATGGCTGTCGACTTTGCGCATGAGAAAGAAAAAACGCGTGGCATCGATGCCCACTTCGTCCATTAATTCTCTGAGCGTAACAAATTCACCGGCCCGGGTGGACATCTTCAGCGGTTCACCGCGCCGATACAAAGTCGTCAATTGAACAATCAGGACGCGAAGCTGATCGGCTTGATAGCCCAGCGCTTGGCATGCTGCTTTCATCCGTGGAATATATCCGTGATGGTCCGGGCCCCACAAATTGACTAATTTTTTAAAACCTCGTTTGAATTTGGATTGATGATAAGCAATGTCGGGCGTTAAATACGTATATTCGCCGGTTTGCTTCCGGAGCACGCGGTCTTTGTCATCGCCGTACTGAGTCGACTTAAACCAAAGCGCGCCGTCCGATTCATAAGTTAAATTTTTCTCTTTCAGCGTTTGCAAAATAGCGTCAATTAATTTTTTTTCACTCAGCGTATGCTCTTGAAAGAAATCATCAAAAACCACGTCCAAATCTTTTAAATCCTTTTTGATATTGCCCAAAATGGACTGCACCGCGTATTGAGTTACCTCTTGAATGCTTTTTTCTTTTCCCGCTTCAAGGAGCTGCTCGCCCTTCTGAGTTTTAAGCGATTTCGCAAGTTCAATCAAATAAGCGCCTTGATAACCGTCTTCCGGAAGCGGCTCGCTTTTCCCAAAAAGTTCCTGGTAACGGACCCACAAGCTTTCGCCGAGTAAGCGGATTTGGCGGCCCAAATCATTGAGATAAAATTCTTTGTGAACGGAATATCCGACCGCGGTTAGAATTCGCGCAAGCGTGTCACCGATTGCGGCTTGGCGGCCATGTGCAATGGTCAGCGGCCCTGTCGGGTTTGCGCTCACGAATTCAATCATGACTTTTGTTCCGGCGCCGAATTTTGACAGGCCGAATTGGGCGTCTTCTTTTTTAATGCGCGGAAGCACTTCGGCGATGGATTCATCCGCCAAGCGGAAATTGATAAAACCCGGCCGCTCCACATTAATTTCGCGGATCCAATTCGAATTCTGAGCAGACTTTTCCAGAATGGTCTTACAGGTTTGAGCGACATCAAAGGGATTTTTTTTAGCGAGGCGGCCGATTTGAAAGGCCAAATTGATCGAAAGGTCTCCGTGAGCCTTGATCTTCGGAAGCGCAATGTCGTATGAAATATTCGGATCGGAAAGCTGAAATTCGGCGAGAATTTTAGGAAGCGCGCCTTTGACCAGATTTTTTAGCTTTTCCTTCATGTTTGCCTTCTGAAACTTTTAGCGTCTTTCCATCGCCCCACAGGCGTTCTAAATTGTAAAACTGGCGTGTTTGGTAGTGAAAGACATGAATGATAGCAGCACCGTAATCAATCAAAATCCAATTCGCTTCTTTTAAACCCTCGACATGCAGAGGTTTTACTTTTTGCGCTCGAAGCTGATCAATAACAGCATCGGCAATGGTCCGGACATGCCGGTCTGAATTGCCATGAACAAGCAGAAAATAATCCGCAATATCAGTGAGACTCTTAATATTGAGGATTAAAGAATCGATGCCCTGTTTGTCTTCGGCCGCGGAATGCGCTGCCAAAATTAATTGCTTTGAATTCAATTAAAACCTACAAATAAATTCTATTTTTGATGTGTAATTATTAATGGACGTTGGCAAGAGGATTAAAACTGGAATTGGTTCCGTCAAAATGTAATCTTCAGCTGCTTTTGATCGGCAGGAGAAACAACCGCCCTGGTCTCTCCGGATTCGCTTTTAATTTCCCGGACTTTAACCAGCTCGGCAGCAGTTTGATCAACGGGTTTTGCGATTTTTCGGACTTCCTTTGACTGGCCTGAGCAGCCCGCCATAAGGCCCATTATCAGTATCATTGAAATATAAGGCTTCAAGTGCATCAGTATTTCTCCTGGATTAAACCGACCGAATTTTATCATTGCGGGCCTCCGGCGTCCAGCATTTGATTGCGTCACAAAGAATGTGCTTCAATAATCGCGTGATGAACGACTTCCCCGTGCAATACATTAATTCCGCTCTTCAATTCCGGAAACACGTCAACCGCATGTTCCAAACCACAAGCCAGATGATAGGCATACTCCAGCGAGCCCGCCTCCAACGCTAAAGAGGCGCCTTTTCCGCACACGGAAGGAATATTAGCAACTGAAAAACGAATATTTTGAAAAGAATCAAGATAGAGCAGATCATCATAGGAACACGGTCTGGATTCGGCAATGTTGCCGCCTTGATCGATGGAAACATCAAGAATAATTTTCTTTTTTACTCGGCTGATTTTTTCAAGGAGCTGCTCATCAATCACTAGGGGAGCGCGTTTTCCGGCCGAATGCACTGCGCCAATAATCACGTCGGCAAGACTTAAAACATTAAGGTAGGATGCTGTATCAGCCGGGTCTAGAACACTAATTTTTAGATTTTTTGATTTAAAATGAACCGATAATTCCTTTCGCCTGCGATCTGAAATTTCACTGATTTCAATGTCTGCTCCCATTTGGGCCGCCATTTCTGCGGCCCCGCGCCCCACATAACCACCGCCTAAAATGAGCAAACTTCCTTCATAGCGTAATTTCGGAACCGCAGGATAGGCCGAAGCCGTTTCCATAATCATCGATTTGGCGCCGGCAACGCCGGTTAAGACCGTTCCGGAAATTCGAATTTGAGATTTAAAAATGGCTCCGTAATAAGCAGCCAAGACACCGGCGATTTCACTCATCGGTTTCAGCAAAGGTTCTTCCCCGTTCTTTTCAATCGTTTCATAGCCAATCGCGGTGGTTTTTGATTTCTTAAGCGCCGCAATCAACGATGCCGCAGAAGGAGATGCTAAATGAAGGTAGGTGAAAATGAGATGGTGAGGAGTGAAGAATTTGAACTCAGGCTCGATCGGCTCTTTAACTTTTTTGATCAACCCGGCTTTTGACCATAACGCCGCAGCGTCCGGAACAACGACGGCGCCGGCCTGTGCATATTCATCGTCAGAGAAACCCGATAAAACGCCGGCACTCTTCTCCACATAAACTGTGATTCCCTGATCGTGAAGATATTGAACGCCTTTAGGCGTTAAAGAAACTCTTCGTTCTCCGGTTTTTAATTCCTTTGGTATTCCAACTGCCAGATTCATAGCTGCTCATTCGCGGAATAAATTAGTGATCGGCATTCTGCGTCCGAACCACGCCTTTTCGGTAATTCGAAGTGCCGGCGGTAATTGTCTTCGTTTATATTCATTATGATCCACTGCTGATAAAACACGGCGAATTAGTTCATGGGAAACCTTTTTGTTTCTTAATTTTTTAATAATTTCATTGGAGCCATAATTTTTCTCGATATACAAATATAAAATAGCATCCAACACCGAATAAGGCGGCAGCGAGTCTGAATCCTTTTGATTGGGCCGGAGTTCGGCCGTAGGCGACCGCTTCATAATGGCATCCGGAATTACTTTGGATACGGAATTCCGGTATTTAGAAAGCCGGTAAACATCCGTTTTGTAAACATCGCCGATCACGGAAAGCCCGCCGCACATATCTCCATAAAGGGTGCTGTAACCCATCGCGAGTTCGGATTTATTTCCCGTAGTCATCAGAAGCACACCTTCATGATTGGAGATGTACATCAATCGGATCCCTCGAAGCCGGGCCTGCAAATTTTCCATCGCAGTAGTAATTTGGTTTCCCGACTTTTCAGTTTCATTCATAAATTTCTCATAAGCTGACACGATTGATTTGGTTCGAAATCCGATTCTCAGATTCTCGGCCAAGGCTTTGGCGTCACGCAAACTTTGAGAGGACGAAAAGGGTCCAGGCATCGCAACACCGACGACAGACTGGGGCCCTAAAGCATCCGCGGCCAAACAAGCCACTAAGGCGGAATCAATTCCGCCGCTGAGACCCAGAACAACTTTTTTGAATCCATTTTTGCGGACGTAATCCCTAAGCCCTAACTTCAGCGCTTCATACGTGTCACGCACAACGTCAATCTGCTCGACTCGGGAAGGTTTTGGGGATAACGGCACACGAAAAACCCCTTCACGGAATGGTTCCGCTTGATAACGAAGTCTTCCTTTGTTGTCGCAAACAAAGCTTCTCCCGTCAAAAATCAAATCATCCTGACCGCCGACTTGATTGACGTAAACAATCCAAACTCCGTATTTACGGGCTTGTCGCAGAACCACAGCCTGCCTTTTCAGATGCTGCTCTTTATGGTACGGCGATGCCGAGATGTTAATAATTACTTTCGCGCCTTTTTTCGCTAGCATTTGAACCGGCTTAACAGAGTATTGCTCCTCCCAAATATCCTCGCAAATCGTGAGCCCGAAAGACAAGCCGTCCGTCGAAAAAGTTTTTTGTTCTTTTCCCTGCTTAAAAAAAATTTGCTCCAAGAAAACATCGTAGGTTGGAAGAAGCGTTTTGTATTGCCGCTGGAGAATTTTACCGTTTTGAATGAGCGCTAACGCATTGTAATTTTTCCGGTCGGACGTCCCGCCTAAATCAATGAAGCCGACAACAACGCGGATCTTCTTGCCTTTTGTAAATTGAACGATCTGGTCCAATGATTTCAGGCCTGCCCGGACAAAACTGGTTTTGTTTGCCAAATCCCAAACCGGATAACCGCAGATTGAAAGTTCCGGAAAAATAATCCAATCCAGACCCTTTGCTTCGGCCGATGCAATGGCGCCGCAGATTTTTTTCCGGTTACCGTCAAAATCTCCGACTGTCGGATTGATTTGACCGAGAGCGATATTAAGTTTTTCTGGGGATTTTGATGGTTTCATGTGAGTTTAAAACTGGTGGACCGGAGGGGAGTTGAACCCCTGACCTCCACAATGCGAATGTGGCGTTCTCCCAACTGAACTACCGGCCCATTTTCAATTACAAGTTATATCGCAATGGGCACAGTACTGATTTCCAATAAAACTCGCAATTATCAATAATAATCAGTACCGGCCCGCAAACCTTTAATTCCTAATGTACCAGTCCTTTAGGACCGGCCCGTTTTCATTAAAAAATCACGTATGAGTTGAATTGCCTGCTGCCGCTCTTTTTCGTGTAGCAATTCATGGTAACTGGATTCGAAAACCTTGATTTCCTTCTGCTGCGATCTGATCCGGCTAAACACTGCCTGCGTTGCCTTAAGCGAAACAATCCGGTCATCGCCGGAGGCCAAAATCAGAACCGGTAGCTGGATTTGCTGAGCATGATTATACACGAAAGCGCATTGAGCAAACATAGCGCATGCAAGTCGTGCCGTAATGGCCCGCTGAACAACTTTGTCTTCGCGGTATTTTCGAACCTCCTCAAGGTCGCGGGACAAATAAACAGGCTGAACCGGATTTTGCCAAACCAAACGAGGCAGAAAACAATTCAGTCCGGCAGCCAAGACGCCAAAGAACCCGTGGGACTTAAAAGCCGCAAAAAACGGCGACATTAAAATCAGTGCTGCCCATTCGTCTTGATGTTTTAATACCGCAGAAAAGGAAATCAATCCGCCCAAGCTTTGGCCCAACAAAATAAACTTTCGCTTCCCAAATTTCTCTTCAATCCATTTCCGATAGGCATAGACATCATCAACAAACGCTTGAAATGAATCAACATACATGCGCGGACCTTCCGAACGTCCGTGGCCCCTTAAATCGAAACTAAATACGGAAACCGGAAGATCGTCTAACCGATCGGCAAAATCTTGGTATCTGCCGGAATGTTCGCCGATGCCGTGAACAATCAGAAGACAAGTGTCTGTGTTTTTATTACGTGCCCGGTAAAAAATCCGGGTTCCGTCAACCGACGAAAAATATCCGGTTTCTTCCTTCATTGTCCTGTTCCGTTTCTTGATACATACGGTTGATAATGCCTGCGTAATTCTGAGTAATCGCTTTTCGCCGGATTTTCAGCGTGATGGTGATCTCGCCCTTTTCCTGGCTAAACTCAGAGGCTAAAAGCGCAAAATATTTAATTTTCTCATAAGAAGCCAAATCTTTCGTCCGCTCATCAATATGAACGCGGAATAGACGGTGCACTTCTCTATTTTGAATTAAATCATGCGTGGCATCTTCCGAACGAACCCCTTTGTCATGTAACTCGCGTTTTACTTGTTCAAAATTGGGAACAATGAGCGCGGTTACGAAATTGTGCTGGTCCCCGATTAAAACGATTTGAGAAAAAAGAGGATCTGACAACAGTGCGTTTTCGATGTTTTGGGGCGAAACATTTTTCCCGCCGGATGTCACGATAATGTCTTTTTTCCGGCCGGTAATATAAAGAAACCCTTCAGAATCTAATTTTCCGAGGTCACCGGTATGAAACCACCCGTTTTCTATGACGCTTTTGGTCGCTTCGTCATTTTTATAATACCCCTTCATGATCGTGGGGCCTTTTGCGATAATTTCATCGTCATCGGTAATCCGGGTTTCCACGTGCCGAAGCGGCAAGCCGACAGATCCGAATTTAAAGCGGTCCATGCGGTTGACCGAAATCACGGGAGAAGTTTCCGTAAGCCCATATCCTTCTAAAATTAAAATCCCGATGGAGTAAAAAAATTCTGCCAAGTCTTTGGCCAGCGGCGCTCCGCCTGAAATAAAGCATCTTAATTTCCCGCCCATTTTCTGGTAAATTTTGGAATAGACCAATTTGTCCGCTAAAAAATGCTGAATGGCCAGACCCGTAGGCATCGGACGTTTTTCGTGCTTAAACTGGTTTGATTTTTTGCCGACCTGAACCGCCCAATAAAAAATGCGTTTCGAAAGTCCGCCTTTTGTCTCTATTTCAGATTGAATCCGGGCATACATTTTTTCAAAAAATCGCGGCACAGCACAGGTCACCGTCGGTTTCACTTCGAGCAAATTCTCAGGAACAGTCAGCATGCTTTCCGCATAGGCAATCGTGGAACCGATGAGCAGACTCAAATAATATCCGCCCATTCGTTCAAAAACATGGCTTAACGGCAAAAAAGACAAAAAGACATCCCGGTCATCGATTGGAAGTGCTTCCTTGGCGTCATAACAATTCACTAAAAAATTACGGTGCGTCAGCATCACGCCTTTGGGCGGGCCTGTTGTGCCTGAAGTGTAAATAAGCGTCGCTAGATCATCCAACTTTACTCCAGAGACACTGGATTCAAATTGAGATCTATTTTTTTCATCAGCTTGAACAGCGTTCAATAAATCAGTTAAAACAGAAACGTTTTGATCGATTGAATTTGCCGGATCGAAGAGAACAATTTTTTTCAAGCCAAGAGCTTGAAGCGCGGGCTTCAACCGTTCATATTGAACAAGGGTTGATAAAAATATAATTTTAGAATCTGAATTGCTCAGGATGTATTCCACTTCTTTTGGGGAAGAAGTCGGGTAAATCGGAACGGTGGCTGCGCCCAGAGACAGAATAGCCAAATCGCTTGCGGTCCATTCCGGGCGATTTTCTGAAAGTAATGCGACGCGGTCTCCGGCTTTTACGCCAAATTCACGAAGACATGCGGAGATTTTAATAACTTGATCAAAAAGTTCTTGCCAAGCGATGTCGTGATAGCGGCCTTGCCGTTTGACACGAAGAACAACTCGATGGGTAAAGCGGGAAGTTTGCTGGATCAGTAAATCAACAAGATTCCGTTCGTTCACAAGATTTAAGACGCTTGTGAGGAATCGACCTTTGAAACCGAACCGGCAAACCGAGAACTCTGAAGCGCTTTAAGTTGCTGCTGAGTTTGGTAGGCCTGCTGGGCAATCAGTCTCATCTTTTCGCGGGCAAGAATGTCATCTTGATTAATTTGTTGCTTGGACTGGATCGGCTTAGGAATCGTGATTCCCTTTAAAATCCGCTGATGGATTTGGGCCCGTTCCAGGATGTCTTTGATTTCATTACGGTCATCGTGGACTTGATTTTGAAGTTTTTGAGTCCGGGCGATAATTTGTTTTAATTCATTGTGAATTTTATCAATATCTTCAACTTCTTGATCGGGCGTTACAGCAATGGGGCTTTTCAGGTCGCTTTGAGAGAGCATCGATTTTTCGGCAAGATTATTGATTTTTTTTGAAGATGTCGAGTCGTCCGCTTTGTTGTTGTCTGCAGCGGCGGCACCCATGGAAAGAATACCAAATAAAACGGATAAACAAATGAGCGCTTTTGTTTGCGTTGAATGCATCCTATTTGCCCTGGAATTTTGGCTGTCTTTTTTCTAAAAAGGCCTGGACGCCTTCCTTCATGTCCTGAGTCTGACTTACTTCTCCGAACAAATCAGCTTCCAATTCTAAACCGCGGGTCAAATCTTTCTCAGACCCTTGTTGAATTGCGTTCATAATAAGTCTAACAGCTATTTGGGGTTTTGTTGCAATTTTTTTGGCTAATCCAAGGGCCTCCTTAAGGAGACGGCCTTCAGGTACTACCTGATTCACTAAACCTATATCCAGGGCGTCTTTAGCTGAAATTTGATCACCCGTCAGAATGATCTCCCGTGCCTTGGGAGAGCCGCAAAGCCGTAAAAGCCGCTGGGTACCCCCAAATCCGGGGATAATTCCGAGCAATATTTCAGGCTGGCCAAACTTGGCTTTATCTGAGGCAATTCGCATATGACAAGCCATCGCAAGCTCCATGCCGCCGCCCAAGCAAATTGCATTCACGGCGCAAATCACCGGTTTCTGCAAATTTTCGATCTTGTCAAAAACTGCCTGGCCTTTCCGGGCCAATTCAACCGCTTGCTGTTTGTTTTGAATTTTCGCTATTTCTTTGATATCAGCGCCGGCAATGAACGTGTAAGGCCCTTCTCCGGTAATCACAACAACTCTAATTTCTGGATCTTTCGCCGCCGAATCAATGCACTCGTCCAGCTCTTTCATCGCCTGGAGCGTCAAGACATTCACTTTATTTTGCGCCGGCCGGCTAATGGTCAATAACGCAATCGACTCTTCAACTTTAACTTTGATGAATTCTCCGCCTGTCATAGTTTATCCTTTATGTAGAATATTCAAAAAACCCATGGCCTGTTTTTTTCCCAAGATATTGAGCGCCTACCATTCTGCGCAATCTCGGGGCCGGCCAGAAACGGCTTCCGTGATCTTTGTAAAGCTGATCTAAAGACTTCAAAACGTTATCAAGTCCAACTTGATCTGCGTAATGAAGAATGCCTTCGGTCTCTTGCGGAAAACCGATTCCGGCGATCATGGCCATATCAATATCGCTCTCAGACGAAACATGCTCATCCACGCAAAGTATGGCTTCGTTAATCATCGGATAAATAATTCGTTCGATCGAAAAAGAGGTTTTTTTGAAATTGGGTTGTTTTTTAAAGTCGCTGACTATTTTTTCCACTTCATCGCCTTTACCGGAACCATAATCATAAAAACCGGCGCCTGTCTTTCGTCCGAAACGTTTCAGCGCATATAGTTTATTCCAAATGTCGGCCGGCTGCATCCGGTTTCCGTAAGAATCCAAAAGCACTTTGACGACATCATAACAAACATCCAATCCTAAATTATCCACGAGCGTAAAAGGTCCCATCGGAAGACCAAATGCTACGACGGCTTTGTCAATTTCTTGGGCGGTGGCCGCACCCTCCTGCAAACAATAAGCAGCTTCGTTTAAATAAGGCATTAACAAACGGTTCACCAAAAATCCGGCGCACTCATTAACGCGAACCGGGATTTTTCGCAAAGACTCCGAAAAAGCGATCACGTCATCAACGGTTTCATTGTTGGTGGCCAAGCCCGGAATGACTTCGATTAATTTCATCACATGGGCCGGAAAGAAAAAATGCATTCCGACAACTTTTTCAGGACGTTTGGTCGCGCTTCCTATTTCTGAAATTGAAAGCGCTGAGGTATTTGTCGCGAAAATGGTATTCTCAGAAACGTGCTGTTCCATATCCTGAAATACTTTTTTCTTAAGTTCCATTTTCTCGGGAACAGCCTCGATCACAATATCTACATCTTTGAAATCTGAATAATTGGTAGAACCTTGAACTAAAGACATTTTATTTTCCACTTCGGAGGCGTCCATTTTTCCTTTTTCGACGCGCTTTTGATAAACCGATCGAATTTTGGCGAGGCCCTTATCCACCAATTCCTGATTGATGTCTTTTAAAACAACGGGAATTCCGGCATAAGTAATGACCTGTGCAATTTCAGCGCCCATCGTCCCCGCACCAACCACTCCCGCTTTATAGATAAACATATTATTCCCGCTCGATGATCATTGCCCCGCCCTGACCGCCTCCGACACACATGGAAACAAGTCCGGTGGACAAATTTTTACGTTTCATTTCATTCATGATCGTAACCAGCAACCTGGCGCCGGTCGCTCCGACCGGATGGCCCAATGCAATTGCGCCGCCGTTGACATTGACAAAATTCCGGTCCAATTTTAAAACTTGCTCGCAAGCCAAATATTGAGCTGCAAAGGCTTCGTTAATTTCAATCAGCTGAATGTCTTTTAAACTCATGCCCGCGCGTTTTAAAGCAATCGGAATAGCACAGGTCGGGCCAATGCCCATTTTTTCGGGCGCAACACCGGCAAATCCGTAACTGCGTATATACACCAGCGGTTGATGTCCCAAAGCTTTTGCTTTCTCTTCACTCATTAAAAGGAGGCATGACGCTCCATCAGAAATCGGACAGGAATTACCCGGAGTTACCGTTCCATTTTCACGGAAAATGGTTGGGTATTGCGACAAGATTTGTTCTGTCAAACCAGGATTAGGGCCTTCATCCTGCGTGATGGGTTCAGATGGTAAAATTTTGCCCATCACTTTTTTTGGCACTAAAACTTTAACCAGTTCATCTTTGAATTTGCCTTCCCGTGTTGCACGGAAAGCCCGCTGATGCGAAAGAAGTGCAAATTGATCCTGATCTTTTCTGGAAATTTTATACTCATCCACTAAATTTTCAGCAGTTTCACCCATGACTTGGTTCACAATAGGATCTGTCAAACCTTCCCAAAGCGTATCAATCATCGTTGAATGTCTCAGTTTTTTCCCGAATCTGAGATCGCGATTAACGTATGGAGCCTGAGACATGGATTCGGTGCCGCCGGCCAAAATCACGTCGGCTTCGCCAAGAGCGATCATTTGATAGCCGGAAACCACTGCTTGAAGACCTGAGGCACAGTTTCTCTGAACCGTAAAAGCAGGAATCGAAATTGGCAATTTGGCCATCAGCCCAATCACACGCGCAATGTTGGGCGCATCACTTTGCTGGCCCACGCAGCCAAAAATAACTTCCTCCACCAATTCAGGTTTTAATTTCGTTCGTTCCAAAATGGCGTTGACAGCAATTTCACCCAGTTTTTGAGCGGACAAATCCTTTAAAGCTCCGCCCAAATTCCCTTGCGGGGTACGAACTCCGTCAACAATGACAACTGATTTCATGATTGTTCCGATGAATTGACTCTGTTCAACAGGTTGGTTTTTGGGAATTCCACAGGAAAATTTCTAATTTCTGGCAAAAGTTTAACATAGGAGAAAATAGCAGTCAACCCTATATCGATTCTTGCACGAGACGTTTAATTTCACTTAATTGTTCTAATGTTTTTTCTTCGCCGCATTTGACAAATTTTTTCACGGAATGAAATTCTGCCCAATGTGCGTCCAAAACAACCGGATGGACCACGATATCCGCGCCCGCCCCGGCGCTTTCTGCGATTCCGTATTCCAGAAACTGGATCGTGTTCATCAAAACGTTGAACACATTGTCCTGATATCTCCGCTCCAGCATCTTACGAAATGAAAACCATGCTTTTGCCATAAAACTTTTTCGGTTGATGATTTCCTCAAGTTCAATTTTTTTAGCGTCAAAATGGTCTTTGCGCTGTATGTGATCCTCAGAGGCCGACAAAACATTAACCGCGATGATTTTTTTCACACCGTATTGACTTAAGATTTTAACCGGCAGCGGATCGACAACTCCGCCGTCAATCAGAAACTGGTCCTTGCCCCATTTAACGGGGCGGAAAATACCCGGGATCGAAATGCTGGCCCGGATGGCATCGACGACATCGCCTTCATCGCAAATGACTTCTTGCCCGGTAAATAAATTCGTGGCCACGATTTTTACGGGAACATTAAGCATTCGAAACGTTTTATGGTCCAAATAATTTCTGAGGTAGCGGCTGACTTGATCGCCTTTGAAAAAACCATAATGCGGAAGGAGCAGATCTCTAAACCCGATTAATTTGAAGAATACATTTTTTGAATCCAAAGATAAGGCCATCTTTTCGAGTTCGTGAGAATCAAAGCCAGCCGCCCATAATCCGCCGACCAACGCCCCGATCGAGGAACCGGAGATAATGTCCACAGGAATTTTTTCTTGCTCCAAAACTCTCAAAACCCCGATGTGAGAAAGACCGAATGCTGCGCCGCTGCCAAGCACCAGTCCCACGAGCTTTCCGCGCAATTCCCGATTAAAAAAGCGAATGACGCGAGAATACCGGTTGTCCGGATTTTCCGAAACAAATTTGGGCGCCAATTGAGGGGTAAGCTTGCGGATATTCTCCTCAAACGGAAGTGCGGCAAAAACTCGAAACGGATTTTTTTGCGCCGGCTGGGATGCGGCCGATTCGCCCTGTTTGTCCGAATCTTCACAAAGAACAAACCGGATCTCATCACTCGTGAAGCCAAACGAGGTTTGAAATCCATTTAAATAAGAGACTGTTTTAGGAGACCACCGATTCGATTCCTGGACCAAGAAATAAACTAAATCGGACTGTTGAAGCGCCTTCGTTCCGATATCACTCGGATCTTCGGGAATATCCATCATCACAAATTCGTATTGATCGATCAAATGGCTAATCAGCGTCACGATGCCCAATTCGGCAACACGTCCGGAAATCCCATTTTCGATTCTTAAAAAATGAAAGGATTCGGTTTTGAATTCGATAAATTTCTTGATTTCATCAAAACCCGAACCTCTTAAATGCGAAAAAGAAAGTTTTTTATCGGTGATACTTTCAAAACGCGTTCCGCCTTTACCTTCGATTCCGAGCAAAAGTGTCTTTTTTTTCCGTTCCCCGAGCATATACGAAAGACACCAGGCGAATTTCTGCTTCTCGGAATCCATTTGAGAATCACAAATCGAAATGATTTTTGTTTTGCTAATTTCAACACGGGACATTCCTGAGGTGAGCCGGTGGCCTAAGGTGCGGCTTAGATGCAAAGATAAAGACGGAATTTCGCTTAATAAATTCTGAAAATCGTTTTTATCAATCCGGAGTACAAGACCGTCATTTTTTGTTTCAATCGTTGCGCTGTGGTCACGGCCGAGCAAAATAGAACTTTCCCCAAAATACTCGCCTTGAGACAGGATGGAAATGGTTTCACCGCGGGACCCGACAACACGGAATCGGCCGAGCAAGATGATATAAAATGCCTCCGGCTTCTCACCGATTCGGTAGACGATATCCCCTTTTTTGTATTCCACCCGCCTCATTTTGCTTTCAATGAGTTCAAGCTCTTTAGGGCCTAAAGTGGAAAAGAGAGGAATATTCGCGATCGGAAGCTTAACTTTTGCTTCTGGTCTCTTCCAAAATTGAAAAAAACTGGGCATAGTTACACGTTCACTGGTTAGGTGTTAATGATTATCGGCACCTTCAGATAATTATAAAGAGATTCCTAAAGGGGAAAATACAGGGTGCGGATGAATTACGAGATCAGCTTTTGGACAGCTGTCTTCCAGCGCTGAAGCGCTTGATTCCTAAGGGAAAGACTCATTCGGGGACGGAAAATGCGGTAGCGGGTCAAGCGGTCCAATCGTTTCACATTGGGCCAAAGTCCGGACGCATGGCCGGAAAGCTTGGCCGCGCCCCAAGCGGTCGACTCGGTTAGCCCGCTTTTTAAAACATTGATCCTGAGTAAATCGGACTGAAACTGCATTAAATAACGGTTTTGTGTCGCTCCCCCATCCACTTTTAAAGCGGGGATTTTAATCTTGGCTTCCTGCGTTATCACTTCAAGAACATCATTCACCTGCAAAGCAATGGAGTCGAGCGTTGATTTAATGATCATTTCCCGGCTGGTTCCGCGTGTGATTCCAAAAATTGCGCCTCTAGCCTCTGAATTCCAATAAGGCGCGCCAAGACCCGTAAAGGCCGGCACGACAATGACCTCATCCTGACTGGTCGCTTTTTGAGCAATTGCTTCAGTCTCCTGAGCTGATTTAATTATTTTCAAACCGTCTCGAAGCCACTGAATGGCGGCACCGGCGATGAAAATAGAACCTTCCAAAGCGTAGACAGAATTTCCTTTCTGATCGCATGCAAGTGTTGTTAACAGTCCAAATTTGGAACGGACATATTTCTTTCCTAAATTAACGAGCAAAAAACATCCTGTGCCGTACGTATTCTTACTTTCACCTGCTTGATAACAACCCTGCCCGTAAAGCGCGGCTTGCTGATCGCCCATGATCGCATGAATCGAAATTCCATCCGGGAGCGGAGAAAAATTTTTGGTCTTTCCGAAAAAACTGTTGGATGGCTTTGCTTTTGGAAGGCACGCCATCGGCGTTTTTAAAATCCGGCAAAGTTTCGGATCCCATTTTTTTTTCCGGATATCAAAAAGAAGGGTTCTGGAAGCATTCGTAAAATCAGTGGCATGAACGGATTTTCCCGTCAAATGATACAAAAGCCAGCTATCAATGGTTCCGAACAATACATTTCCGTTTTGAGCTTGTTTTCGAATTTTTGAATGATGATCAAAAAACCAGCTTAATTTCGTTCCTGAAAAATAAGGATCTAACAGAAGACCGGTTCTTTCCGCGAAAGTCTTTTCCAGGCCTTGCTTTTTCAACCGGGAACAAAGATCACTCGTTCGGCGGTCCTGCCAAACAATGGCTTTTGCAACCGGCTTTCCTGAAACGCGCTCCCACAGCACGGCGGTTTCCCTTTGATTGGTTATTCCGATGGATTGAATTTGCGAGGGCCGGATACGGCTCTTTTTTAAAACAGAAGCAATGACCCGCCTGACACTCTGAAGTATTTCTTGGGCATCATGTTCCACCCAGCCGGGTTTGGGATAATACTGTTTGAATTCTTGGTAAGCAGAATATTGAGGACGTCCGGATGGACCATACAAAATAGCGCGGCTGCCGGTTGTTCCTTGATCAATCGCGAGAACAAAACTTTGCGGCATGATTAACTGCTAAAAATTAAACCGTGATTGTTAATACTTTTTAAATGCTGATAATTGTAGAAAATGGGGATCAACACAGGTAAAAAGAAATTATGAAAGCTCGGATAATTCTTCTGGATCTGAAAAATCATTAACCTTCGTTTCGAGCCAATAGTTATATGCATAATCAAGCACACGAAACTTATCGACAGGATCAATAGCAAGAAAGCTAACTCCCGATTCGAAACCATCAGTAATGGGTTTCGACCACATCACTTTTCCGGTACTTTTCACAGGCCGGTTATCATCCGGAAGGCGGATTTCAAGATCGACGACAGCCCCTGCTTGAAGCGCGTGATCTGTATTAACCTTAATACCTTCGCGGGACAGATCCTTGCTCAAACCGGAACCTTCGTTTGATTTGCCTTCTTGTGAACGGTATTGGACGTTCATGTACGCATCGAAACGTTTAAATTTCCGACGTTCTTTTGACATTCGCTACCTCCTTTCCAATTACTTCCATCATGTTTATAAAGAAACTAGACAGTGCTTTAGATAAAAGCTAACTGTTTTTGACAAAAAATTACTGTTTTTGTGAGTTTTTTTCTCGGTCGCTCTTGGACGAGCGGTGTTGAATCATGAATCCTTCTATTTGTTATAAGTCCTTTACTAGAAACGATTTAAGTGTACTTTTTTTAAGACTAAAGTAAGTATAACACATTATCCTTATTTTACAAGTTGCCGGGAATAAATATTAAGAGGTCTTTTCGAACTTTCGGCGCATCTGTTCCAAGGCTGAGGCCACTTCCGGGTCTTTTAAAACTTTCGAAAACTCCTCATGAGACATGAGTTTAAATATGTTTTTCTCTTTAACGGCCTTCTCAAACTCCTTGTCCTTTAGAAGTTCTTGCACCTTTGGATGGGACAGAAATTTGCGGAAATTCTCGTCTTTGGCCAGCTTCAAAAAATCAGGAATGTTATCAAAAAAAGCACTCACGGATCACCGGTAATTTACAAATTGAAGCGGAACTTCAGGATTATTTGATTTCACCGCTTGAATCACAGTTTGCAAATCATCCCTGCTTTTTGCGGAAACTCTGATTTCATCCCCTTGAATGGAGGGTTGGACTTTCAATTTAAGTTCTTTAATTTGCCTTACGATTTCTTTGGCTTTTTCTTGAGGAATTCCCTGCATGATTTCAACTTCCTGGCGGATAAGTCCATCGAGGGCTTTTTCACTGTCGCCGTATTTGAGAGACTTAATGGAAATTCCCCGTTTCGAAAATTTGGTTTCCAGTATCTGATGCAGGTTTTTTAATTTCATGTCGTCATCAGCCAAAAAGAGGATTTTCTTATCTTCTTTTTTAAGGGTAATGTTGCTTTTACTGCCCTTAAAATCAAAGCGCGTACCGATTTCTTTCAAGGCTTGGTTTACGGCATTATCCACTTCCTGAAAATCGACGTTTGAAACAATATCGAAGGAAGAGGTATCAGCCATGCTTGACGACAAGTCTGCGAACGAAGACTTCAATCCGGTCGCGGTCTTTCGGGTCTAAATTGAGGAATTCAATGCCGGTGTCGTAATGCTTTTTGGGGGAAGCCAGTTCTTTACTCGGAATCATCCAAACAATCCGCCCTTCGCATTCAATGGGCCGCATGGATTCATCCATTACCAAATGCAGTTTGACCTGAGATAATTTTTGGAGTTCTTTATTCAGCAGGACGCAAACGCCGCCAACGCCGACATTTTGGGTTTTACTTTTAAGGGTTTCTCCGCCGTCGCTGATCGTGATGTCACAACGTGCGCTGTAACGTGGGAATTCTCGTTGATCAAGACCGGCCCAACCCATAGGAATGCCTCCCCTTTAAAGAGAACGGATAAATGCGTCTGGAAACTTCTGGAACTGCTCACTTCTCCGGAATTCTTTCAAACTTCGATTCGCACCTGAGTAGGATTCATCTTTTCCGAGAAAGACAACGAAGTAAGGAACTTTATTCTGAGGTCCCTGCATTTTTAAATAAAACGCATCAAAATTCGATTTTTTAAGTTCGCCGCTAAGACCTTTGGCGTCGGACTCTTTCTGGTATGTGCAAATTTGAACTGCATAATAGGGTTTCTTCGGTAGTTCCAGGGGATTTTCGTTTTGAACAGCGGGTATCATTGCAACGGGTTCATCCGCTTTTTTCGCAACTACTTTTGAATCCTCTGCGGATTTATCCTTGGCGGACTCGATTTTATTTTTCGCTTTCTCGGCCTGCAGCGAAACGGCAGCGTGTTTTTTAGCTTCTCTTTCTTTCGCAAAATTATGAATCGCAGTGGAAAAAAACTGAAACGAGTAAACCGACGAAATGACAAGACCGATTACAATCAGAGAAAATTTCCAAGGAAATGATTTAAGCGACAGGAACAACTTATTTTTAAATGCGTTTAAAGCAAGCAACAGCTCCGAATCCTTTTTTTCCATGAGCTTCGGCCGCATGAAAGGAACGGTCTTCGTAAATGAGGAGCCGGTATTTTTAATCGTGGTTGTCTTATGAAAGGTTCCGTATAATTTTTTCTGGATCTCTTCTTCGTTTAAACTGCGAAGAGAGTCCCCGGTTACCTTTTTATCAAATAGTTTCACATCAACTCCTTAGAGGATAACGATAAATCAGGAAGGTACTGTCTTTTGCTGCGGCAGCACCGATTCATTTTTAAGATAGAGCGTAAACTTGACCAATTGAACCGGACCGATATCAAGACGAGCCCGCGGTACAAATCCTTTAGCCTCGCACAATTTGATTGCGCGACTCATGGTTGAGGTTGTTTTAAACATCAATTCTTCATAGCCGACTTCTCTGCAAAATTCAATGGCGCGATCAATTAACTGGCTTCCGATTTTTTTTCGTCTGTAAGTGCTGTCGACAAAGAGCCGTCTCAGCAGCCCCGTGCGCTCATCTTCTTGTTTCACGGCAGCGGTACCGATGATCACGCCTTCATCCAGAGCAACGAAAAAAGCTTCGCCTAATTTTCCGTAGGAACGGTTAATCTCATTCAGGTCTTCAATGGGAAAGGCCGGACTTTCTTTGGGAAACTCTTCACGAAGAATTCGAGTGATTAATTCTTTGGCTGCTTGTTGATCGCTTTCGTGGCACTTTCGGATGGTGACCATGAAACCTATTTTATTTATTTGGCTTTCGCTTTTTCGGTAGCAGCTGGTTTTGCGGCCGCTTTCGTTTCGGTTCCTGGTGCGGCGGCTTTTGCTTCTCCGCCTGCAGCAGCCTCTTCTTTACCGCCCTTGGCTTTTTTCACTTTCATCTTAATTAATTTCACCTTAGGAAGATTGAAGGCCGAATCGCGGCTTCCCCAACGTTCTGAATTGCGGAGATCGGCAACCCGCTCATGACGTTTGAGCACATTGCGGTGACGAGCACCAACTGAATCAATTTTTAAACTTGCATGCTGAGACATAACCTTTCCTTTCGAGAGGTTTGTATTATACCGATTGAACAGCTTATTTTCTAGAGAAAATTCTAGGTTTGTAAGTGCGGGAAGGCGAAGAATTTAGCGTATAACCGGCCGAACATAAGCGCCGGGGTAGCGGCCGGTCTGCTTGAGTTCTTCCAGATGGCTACGGGCTTTGGATTTGTCGTCAAAATAGTTCGCACAGACTTGAAAAAAGCGGCCACTGGGGATAATAAACCCCTCATAACCCTTTGACTTCAAGCGGTCAATTTCCTTATCCGCCATAGTCTTGCTGTCATAAGTTACAAGTTGAACCGTAAAATTACCTAGTTTTTTAAGCTCAGACGGGGTTGGGGTCACCGTTGCTTGAGTCGGAGGCAAGGGCGTTGTCCGCTCCGAAGTTATCCTAATAGGCCCCTCTAGCAAAGGAGCTGCTTCCAGCCCAATCTGGAGCGGTTTTTGGGCGCTTGGAGCCGGCTTGCCTTGATTCACCATAAGTACCGTCTCGGACTCAAGGGCTTCAGTGGGATCGTTTGTCTCTTCTGGCTGGGAAAGGGTTTGAACTTGGCTTGGGATTAAGGCTTCATATTTCTTTTCCATCAAGCGCTTTCCCCGCTCCATGCCAAACGTATGGCTCAAGGTAAAGACAAACATCATCCCGATCATGAGCAAAATGATTTTATCGAGCCGAAGGGTAATCTGATACCTGGAAAGAAATGATTTCTGGGTTCCTAGATTGGAATTGTAATTTGTGTCTTCGCGGAATAATTCGCCTTGAACCATGATGTATTAAACAACGGCACAAATTTTAAAAAATGAAGCCTTTTTTTAATGAGCGAACCCGATTCTGTAAACCGGCCACCAAATTAAAAACGCTTTGCCGATCATATACTTCTTAGGCACGAATCCCCAGTTCCGGCTGTCGCTGGATTGAGCGCTATTGTCCCCCAAAACAAAATAGGAATCCGCCGGAACCTTAAAAATCTGCCCTTCTTTGGAATAAGGCCAATCATTTCGATTGTAATAATAATGATTTTGGAACTCGCCCGGTTGAGTGAGCTGGTTTCCATTCACCCAAACGGATCCATTTCGAATTTCCACTTCTTCCCCGCCAAAAGCCACGAGCCGTTTGACAAAATCTTTCTTGGGATCCAGCGGATACTTAAACACGACGATTTCTCCCCGCTCAGGAGCCCTGAACCGAAAGGTAATTTTGTCTACGAAAATCCGGTCACCTTCTAACAGCGTAGGTCTCATGGAACCGGTCGGAATTTTATAAGGACCCAGTAGAAAAGTGCGGATCAGAATGGCAATGACCGCCGCAATTAAGAAAGGCTCTCCCCACTCCTTCCACATTCTCTTGCACCAGGTTTTCCAATCTTGGCGCAAAAGATCCAATTCTGCCTTAATTCGTGAACGGAAAAAAATCGCAGCAATTAAAACGCCGATGACAATGACAATTGCGGTTTCCATTAATCCACCTCGAGAATAGACATGAATGCTTCCTGCGGTAAATCGACTTTTCCGATCCGTTTCATTTTTTTCTTACCTTCTTTTTGTTTGTCCCACAATTTGCGCTTTCGGGTAATATCGCCGCCGTAACATTTCTCAGTCACGTTCTTGCTGAGCGGCCTGACGGAATCACGAGAAATGATTTTAGATCCGATCGCAGCTTGGATGACGACTTCAAAAAGCTGCCTGGGAATCACTTCTTTAAGCTTTTCAACCAACGTTTTTCCGCGGTAGTAGGCCTTTTCTCTCACCGTAATCACCGATAATGCATCGACCGGACTGCCATTAATCAAGATATCCATTTTCACTAAATCTGATTCCTGATAGCCGATAAATTCATAATTGAGCGACCCGTAACCGCTGGTAATTGATTTAATTTTGTCATAAAAATCCAAAACAATCTCGGCAAATGGAATTTGATAGTTCAACATCACTCGGGTCTGATCAATGTATTCTGTGCTCACATACATGCCCCGCCGGTCCTGACACAGTTTCATAATGGCGCCCAAAGATTGCGCAGGAATTAAAACGCGCGCATCGATATAAGGTTCTTCAAATAGTTCAATTTGAGTCGGCGGCGGAAGTTTGCTCGGATTGTCGAGAAAAAGTTCTGTTTTATCTGTCTGAACGACCCGGTATACCACGTTCGGCGCCGTAACGAGCAGTGTCAAATCGAATTCGCGTTCCAGACGTTCGCGGATCACATCCATATGTAGCAGGCCCAAAAAGCCCGCACGAAACCCGAAACCGAGCGAAGCAGACGTTTCCGCTTCATAGACAAATGAAGAATCATTTAGTTTGAGTTTCGATAATGCATCTCGCAGAGCCGTGTAATCGTGCGAATTAACGGGATAAAGACCGCAATAAACCATCGGCTTAACCGGCGCATAACCCGGAAGCGGCGCTTCTGCGGGACGATCTGAATTTGTAACCGTATCACCCACCCCAACGTGAGAAACTTCTTTGATGTTCGCATTCAAATATCCGACTTCACCTGGACCTAATTCGGAAACCGGCTTCTCATGCGGCGTAAAAACACCGATTTCAAGCAATTCATAACTATATCCGGACTGCATCAATTTGATTTTGTCGCCTTTTTTTACGGTCCCATCCATGACTCTGATGTACGTAATAACACCGCGGTAGGAATCGTAGCGAGAGTCAAAAATAAGCGCTTTAAGCGGCGCCTTGGCATTTCCGGAAGGCGGCGGAATGCGTTTGATGATGGCATCTAAAATATCAGTAATTCCTTCGCCTTTTTTAGCACTCGCTGTCAAAACTTCGGACTCCTGGGCTTGAAGCATACTTGCAATTTCCCGGCGGACGCGCGGAATGTCCGCATTCGGTAAATCGGTTTTTGTAATCACCGGAATAATGACGAGATCGCGTTCTTTGGCAAGATAATAATTGGTCACGGTCTGAGCCTCAACGCCTTGCGCAGCATCCACAAGCAAAATCACACCTTCACACGCGGCCAAACTTTTAGAAACTTCATATGTAAAATCGACGTGGCCCGGCGTATCAATTAAATTCAGGGAATGGTTTTTATACAAAATTCTTACCGCACGGGCTTTAATCGTAATTCCCCGCTCGCGCTCAAGTTCCATATCATCTAAAAATTGGTCGTGGAATTCCCGGACCGAAATGGCATTGGTTTCTAAAAGAAACCTGTCGGCCAAAGTAGATTTACCGTGGTCAATATGGGCGATGATCGAAAAATTCCGGAGGAGTTTTAAATCCATAATTCTAGGCGACAGACTGGCGAAGCTGGTCGATGAAGGCTTTGCGATTGGACTGTTTGAAAATGGCGGAACCGGCCACGAAAACATCCGCGCCGTTTTGAGAAGCAAATTTTCCGGTTTCGAGATTGATGCCGCCGTCCACTGAAATGAAGCCCGTAAAGCGCGACCTCAGGAATTCAACTTTTTTAATCATCTCCGGCATAAATTCCTGGCCTCCAAATCCGGGCTCAACAGTCATAACCAAAATCAAATCGACCAAACTCAAATAAGGCTCCAGAGCTTTGACATCAGTTTTCGGCCGGAGTGAAATTCCAACTTTTGCGCCAAGTGAGCGAATGTGTTTAAGCGTCGCCGTTACGTCGCGGCATGCTTCCACGTGGACGGTTAAATAATCCGCGCCAGCCTTCCGGTATTGATCGAGACTTTTAATCGGCTCATCAATCATGAGGTGGACATCGAGCGGTAATTTTGTAATTTTCCGGATCCATTGAATGACGGGAGGACCGATCGTTAAATTGGGAACGAAGTGACCGTCCATCACGTCCACGTGAATCCAATCACCGCCGCCTGAGGCAACAGCGGAAATTTCTTCTTCCAAGTGCGTAAAATCGGCCGACAAAATACTCGGCGCAATAATTTTCGTTTTTTGGTTTATGGACATTGGCATTCTGATTTAATACTCGTTTCGTATTTTGAATCAAGGGGCCCAATTAAAGCCAAATGAATATCACTGGATTTAAAAAATCGTCCGGCCAGATCTTGAATATCGCTTTCTTTAACTTTTTCCACTTCTCTTCTGATATCTTCTACCCGAGGAAGGTCTCCGCCGTATAAAACGCGTTCGCCGTACCAAAGCGCGTTGTCCAGCGTGTCCTCAAGGCCCAACAAAAATTGACCTAAGAAATAATCCTTCGCACGCCTTAATTCATTTTTAGAAACGGGCGTTCGCTTCATCTTGCCCAATTCTTTCATAATGACCCGAACGGCCAGCGGGCCTTTCTTCGGCTCTACTCCGGCAGAAATGGCAATTGAACCCGTATCCTGAAAAAAGCTCAGCCCGGATTTGATTTCATAAGCCAATCCTCTTTGTTCGCGGACTTCCTCAAAGAGCCGGCTGCTCATGTTGCCACCCAAAATAACGTTTAAAATGCCCAATTTATAGCGATCTTCATGATTTCTAGGCAGACCATGGAAACCGATCACGAAATGAGTTTGTTCAGTCTTTTTATTGATCAGCCGGTATTGAGTCGCCTTGCTAGAGGTGTCTTTTGCCTCATGATATTTGGACAATTCTTTTGCCGGCCGTTTGGCGAAATACTTCTCGGTCCGCTCAACAAAATCGTTGTGGTCAATGTCTCCGGAAACCGTCACTAAAATATTAGCGGGATGATAATACGAACGCACGTGCCCGTATAATTCATTGCGCTTCATTTTGGTGATGGTTTCGATAGTACCGGCAATAGGCCTTCCGAGCGGCTGATTGGCCCAAAGCAGTTCGCTCATGACTTCATGGACATGTTGAGACGGCAGATCTAAATACATTTTAATTTCTTCTAAAATCACGGTGCGTTCTTTATTAAACTCCTCAACCGTAAGTGTCGCATCATTAACCATGTCTTGAAGGACATCGTAAGCATGCTGAAACCGGTCCCTTGGGATTTTGACAAAATAGCAGGTGCTCTCTTCACTTGTGAAGGCATTCAACATTCCGCCGACACCTTCGATGTTTTCTTTGATCTCTTTGGTTGTGCGCTTCTTCGTCCCCTTAAAAAGCATATGTTCGACGAAGTGCGAAACGCCCGACAGTTTTTTGCTTTCATAACGCCCGCCGACTTTCACCCAAATGGCCAGACCGACTGACTGACGGCCTTCTAACCGATTTGTAATCACTTTAAGTCCATTATCTAATACTGATTGTTCATACATGCGTATCGGGACCCTTCTGTTTTAAAAAATCAAGATAGCTTTGAAGCATAATTTCTGCGGCAATCGCATCCCGCTTTACTTTTCGTTTTGCGCGGCTCATGTCCTGATGGAGCATTGCCCGCTCGGCTTGCGCGGTGGTTAATCGCTCATCCCAAGTCACCACGGGGCACTCAAATTTTCCCCGTATTTGTTCCGCAAACGCCATGACTTTTTGTGCTTGCGGGCCGGTTTCGCCTTTCAGTGTAATAGGAAGGCCGATTACAATTTTATTGATTCCATGCTCACGAACGAGCTCTTTGATGGAACTCATTAGCCGCTCATCGCTGGTAAATGAAATAAAACCCACCGGATGGGCCATGAAATTCAGTTCATCGCTTTTGGCGACCCCGACTCTTTTTTGTCCGTAGTCGAGACCCAAAATACTCATTATCTCTGTTTCATCGAACGAATCAAGCGCGAAACCAAGGACAGAGCGGTGGCTTCGCCCTTTTTACCTTGAGACATAGCTCCTACAATCGCACTTCCGACGATAATTCCGTCCGCGTGTTCAGAAATCACTTTGGCTTGCTTGGGATGAGAAACGCCAAAGCCAACTAATACCGGTTTATCAGAAAGTTTTTTTACGGCCTTAATTTTTTTGATCAAATCCGCCGGCATTGCACTTCGGGCGCCGGTAACGCCTTTGAGCGAAACATAGTACACAAAGCCGTTTGAACGTTTTATGATCTCACTTAAACGGCGTTTTGATGAAGTCGGTGCAGCCAAATAAATTGTAGAAATATTAAATTTCCGGAACCAACCTTCCCACATCTTGCCTTCTTCCGGCGGCAGATCCGGAACAATTAAACCGTCAAAACCGCTTTGGTGGAGCTGACGGATAAAACGGCTGATACCGTAATGCATGATCGGATTTAAATAAGAGAAAAAGATAACCGGGATCCGAAGCCCCTGTCTTCTCAGTGATTTGATGAGCTGAAAAGCATGCCGCATCTTAACGCCGTTTTTAATCGCTTCAGAAGATGAGAATTGGATCGTGGGGCCGTCGGCCAGCGGGTCCGAAAATGGAAACCCCAATTCCAAAATATCGGTGCCGGCTTTTTCCAGTGCGGGAATGATCCGCTTCGTACTTTCAAGCGAAGGATAACCCAATGTGACGTAAGCGCAAAAAAGTTTGGCTGACTTTTTTTTGGCTTCTTTTAATTTTTGCGTCAGGCGATTGTTCATGTGAAAAAACTACCGGCAATATTGCTTGCTTAATTGTTTAACGATTTCGAGATCTTTGTCGCCCCGGCCGGAAAGACAGATCACAACCTTTGCGCCTCGCGGAATGGCCTTTGCACTTCTCAGCAGATATCCGATTGCGTGGGCGGGCTCCAGCGCCGGCATAATGCCTTCCAACAAAGTCAAAAGATGAAAACCATAAAGGGCTTCCTTGTCGGTCGCCGATTCATAGCGAACTCGTCCGGTTTCTTTTAAAAACGCATGCTCGGGACCCACAGACGGATAATCCAACCCAGCTGAAATAGAATGTGCGAGCTGCACTTGACCATTGCGGTCCTGAAGCACAAAACTTTTCATGCCGTGCAAAACCCCGATCCGCCCCTTTTTAAGCGAAGCCGCGTGCTTGGACGTATTAATTCCCTCTCCGGCAGCTTCAACGCCGATCAATTTAACTTTGTCTTTTAAGAACGGGTAAAAAAACCCGATGGAATTACTTCCTCCGCCGACGCACGCAATTAAGACATCCGGCAACGAGCGGGTCATTTTCTTCATTTGTTTTTTAGTTTCGATTCCGATGATGGATTGAAAATCACGAACAATCATGGGATACGGATGCGGTCCCACCGCCGAACCCAATAGATAATGTGTCGTCTCGACATTGGTCACCCAGTCCCGGATTGCTTCATTGGTCGCATCTTTTAATGTTCTCGAGCCGGAAGTGACGGGGATAACGTTTGCGCCCAATAAATTCATTTTGCTCACATTCGGCGCTTGTCTTTTGATATCTTCGGCTCCCATATAAACATCGCAGGATAAATTGAAAAGTCTGGCAGCCGTTGCCGCAGCAACGCCGTGCTGTCCAGCGCCGGTTTCAGCCACAATTCTTTTCTTGCCGATCGAACGCGCAAGCAACCCCTGTGCAATGGTATTGTTAATTTTGTGGGCCCCGGTATGGCACAAATCTTCGCGCTTCAAAAAAACTTTAATATTGCGGCCCAACAAGCGGCTGAGATTATTCGCAAGATAAAGCGGCGTAGGACGTCCCACGTAATTGGAAAGATAATACGAAAGTTGCTCTTGAAATTTCCGGTCGCGCCTTAACGATTGATAAGCCTGCGATAATTCATCCAGCGCGTAAACCAAAGTTTCAGGCACAAACCTGCCTCCGAAGATTCCGAAATGACCTCCGGAATCCGGTCGCGCCTTCCAGCTTTTATTTTCTTTGACTGTTGCCATAATTAAATCACACTGATTTCTGAATCGCGAACCCAGCCGGTTCTCCCGTCAATGAGTTTAATTCGCGACCAATCTTGTTTGTGATCATGCACCGAAACTTTCAAGCCTTCCACCAAACGAAATGCAATCCGGTCCACTGTTGACGGGCCGTAGCGGACTTCCGCCTGCTTGGCCGTTACAACCGCATCGTTTTTCATTCCGGTTTCCGAATATTTCAAAAAAAGCGGAAGCAATGCAATCACAACCACACTTAAGAGAACCGTATTGAATTTATTGAGTAAAGGGCGCCTTCTGATCATGGAAATAAGCAGCCCCACAAGGAATATAGAGTAAGAACCCAAAAACAGCAACCAGCACTCTATTGGCCTAAAAAATCCGAGGAGATCCATAATGGTGCGGAAATACCAGCTGCGCTTATCTTCAACTTTATATTCAATCAACCGGTTCATGTACGAAAGATTGGACCGGATATCCGGATCTCTGGGATTAAGCCGTTTGGCACGCTCATAATTTAAGACGGCATTCCCAAGCTGTTTGTCTTTGATGAAAGCACTGGCCAGATTGTAATACACTTCAGCCGATGGACTCGATTTGAGAATTTCTTGATAGGTCTTGATCGCATCCTGATATTTACCGTCCGCATAAACTTGATTTGCTTCTTTAAATGATTGAACGTTACCCGCAGCAAATGAATTCCGAGCGAACATAAATAGAATAAAAACAAGCCATAGAACGGCGCTCCGCTTCATGATTTTTTAGCCTCCAGCGCGTAAATAATCTCACGGATGCGCTCAATCATTTCCTGGCGGTTCAAATCGCCCCCGCCCATTTTACCGAAACGGATTTGATCACAAATCGAATAACAGGTTTTAATTTTTTGAATAATGTCCGAACTGACGTGTTTTTCTATCAGACCTTGTTCAATTGAATCCTGCGTCAAGCCGTGCGTGGACAAATTCAATTTATCTGACAAATAATGGTCTAGAATTTTAGCGCTTTCGTCAAAAAAAGATTCGTTTGTTTGGCCGTCTTTGGAAGACATTTTAGCCAAGCGGTTGAGGCGGCTGAGGCCCTGGGCCGCAAACTTCTTGGCAAACAAAGTCCGCTTCAAAGATATGTTCCGGTCTAAGTACTCATTTCTTCGGCGCATCAGGACAAAAATAATTGCGAGCAGCGTTAAAGCCAGATCGAATAATCCTAAGCCCCAAGCTGTTCGCTTCAGCGCCGGGATTTTATCCGTTTCTAAACGTTCCTTAATGTACTGAATATCTTCGGCTTCCATGCGAATCGATTTCTTCACATCACCCTTCATCAGTTCTTTTGGAATTTGGGGCGCAGCAACGGAGGAAGGATTAACTTTGATTTTATAGGGATCTGATTTTAATACGACATAACGGTCTAATTTCGGATTGAAAAATGAAAATTCAATCGGTGGGACTTCAAGATCGCCGGACTCCGACGGAATAACCACAATTTCAAAGGTTTTTTTGCCGGCAATCACATTCTGCGCTTTGAATAATTGAGTCTGCGTATCAGCTTCGTACACTTTGGTATCTTTGATTTGAGGTAATACCGGCGCCATGAGCGTTTCAATATTGCCTTCCCCTTCAAGTGTAATTTGAAGCGTCACGGCTTCGTTCTGATTGACCACGCGCTTATCCACATTCGTGGCCATCCTAAAATCTCCGACCGCGCCTTTAAAGGTTTCCGGCTTACCCGCTTCCGGAAGCGGCTTGACTTGGATTCGCATGACCGGAGGGGCCAGCATTTTTTCCACGCGCCTTCCAAAAATTCCGGTGGAGCTAAAAAAACTGTCTCTGAAAAATTCATCCATCATGCTGTCATTCGGTTCTTCGATCTGAACTGAGGTCTTGATCACGCCGGGCTTAATCTCATACTGGCCGGGTGCGGTTGGAAAAAGAGCGATTTTTTTCACATCTGCACGGACAAATTTTTTGCCGTTGACCATTTCGGTATCTTTGCCAATGTTCGGATCCATTGGAAATTCTTCGGTCCAGAAGCCGCTCGTTTCGGCCTCTTCCACAAATCCTTCATAACGCGTGTCGTAGCGTGTATAAAGCGAATAAATCAAAACCAGCTGCTGATTCGTGTAGACCGTCGTCTGACTTGGCACCACTTTCAAGAAAATGTTTTGATCGATGTCGCTCGGTGCTGGGCCCGCACTTGAAGATCCTGTCGACGGCTGCATGGGCGTCGGTGAAGTCGGGAATTGCTGCATCGCGGTCGGTCTTTGCGGATAGGTCTGGCTGGGCATTTGAGTCGGTGCCTGCCTGACCGGTTGCGGCTGTATCGGTTGAAAACCAGGAGCTGCGCCTTCGACCGTAATCTTAATTTGATTGGTTTCGTAGGTTTTGTCGCTGATTCGAATCGGTACCGGAGAAATCACAAATTGTCCCGGCAATTTCGGAATTAACACGTAATTAAATTCCGTCATTGATTCGGAATGACCATTGACGAAACTATATTTGGAGGAACGGCCTGAGTAAAAAACATCGAACCCTTCAAGGGATGGAAGCTGCGGGGCTTGAACCGAACTCCGGATGCCGGAAATTCTAATATTGAGATGGACTTCTTGGCTCAGCTGGACCTGATCTTGATCAACCGAGGCGGTCACCTGAACGTCTTCGGCCCAAAGGACGGCCGTTGATAAAGATAGGAAGAAAAATCCCAGGCTATATATTAAAAACTTTCTCATGTGATGATGAAGTTTCATTCGGAATTGTTAGCGGGACAAATACGAAAATCCAAGGGCAATTGTACTGAAAATTAGTCCATAAGTCAATGAATTGAAAGGAGATAAACAAAATGCAGATTTAAAGATATTCAAAAATCCAGCTGCGGGCGGCTTCAACCGTACGGGAAACCCAATTCTGACGGCCCTGGCGCATCATATCGTGCTCGGTAACACGGGTCGAGAACCCGATACCGCCTAAAGCCGCTGAAAAAGCAGGATCCGTCACCAGCGCTTCCGGCCCGAGTACATTCTGAGGAATTCCAATCCGGGACGTCGGTGATATGTGTTCCATTGCCGCTTCTAAAAAACCGTCTAATTTTGTTCCGCCGCCGGTAAAGACCACTTGGTTAAGCGGCGCATAATAAGACTGCAAAATTTGGATTTCGTTTTTAATTTCTTTGAAAAAAACATCGAGCCCGGATGACATTTGCGTTTCGAATTCAAAACGTTTGATGTTGTACTTTTTCCGGTTCTCTGAATCTGAAATCGGAATTAACTCTTCTTTGAATTCCACTTTAGGCACCGCGGAACCGAAGGATTCCTTCAAGCGCTGAGCATCCAGATGATCGATATTCAAATTTTTGGAAATCACTTCCGTAATGCAATCCGAACCGATCGGAATCGAACGGGTTTCGACCAAAACAGAATTTTTGTAACAGGCGAAATGGGTAGCGCCTCCCCCGATCACAACCAGAATGACTCCCGTCTGTTTCTCGGGCATTGTTAACACGCTTTGCGAAGCGGCTAAGACACTCGGAATAATATCTTTCAAATCCAAATCGCAGCGCTCAAACACTCTGAGTAAATTGTTGTAAACGAGCCCGTCCAAAGTTAAAAGCCGCAGCGTAACACCCAGACGGCTTGCTTCAAGACCCAACGGATTTTGAACTCCGGATAAATCATTGACCAAAAATTCCTGAGGAACTTCCTGAACGATGACTTCTTGAAGCGGAATATTCGCGACACTTCGTGTTTGAGCAATTGCCGCCCGGACATCTTTGAGCGTAATCGGATGCGGATTGCCTTGAAAATAAACGGAGCTTTGGAAAATATAACTTTTCAGATACGTGTTTGAAATCACAAGTCGACTGGGGACGACAGATTTTTCTTCCCCCAGCACTTCCCCAACCGAATTGGAAAGCGTCTGACTGGCCTGCATGAGATCTTTGACGATTCCCCGTTCGAATCCATTGGCAAGATGGGCGCTTAAAGCTGTGACTTCAATTTGATTCTCATCTCTCAGGTAAGCCTTAAGAAATGCGGTCTTGGTTGTTCCGATATAAGTTAAATAGATTGGTTTTTCTTTTTTACTCATAAGGTTTCGGACTTTTTCTTAATGATAATGTCCCGGTACCGGAGATCCAGATATAAATATTCAGCACGTTCTTTGGATTTCAAAAGAGAACCCAAAACCATTTGAGAAGACTGGGGCAAAGTGAACTCTTTTCCAATTTTAAGCTCCAAACCATCACTTAAGAAAAACGAAACATTACCGGTCTCATCGGCGGTCATTTTGGATATATTTTCGCGCCGTATGGAACTTTGATTCGGCAGCTCAAGCAGAATTTTACGCAGAGACTGGAAATTGGTATTTTGGTAATACATCCCAACCGAATATCTTTTTTGTGGCGAGCGGTAATCTTCTAGCATCAAAAGATCGGGCCGGGCGTGTTTGGCTATGCCTGTCACCATTTGATCGTGCGAAATTAAGTAAAAGGCACCGTCCGGATGAAATTGAATTTGAACCAGCGGCTGGCGCTTAATAATATAAACGCTTAATTGCTTCGGAAGCACGCGGACCACTTCGGCCCGTTCAACCTTAGGATTGCGCTCCAGAATCTTTGAGAGTTCTTTTAAATCAATTTCAAGCAGGCTCTTTCCTTTGGCGCGCCCTTCCAGAAAATTAAGTTCCGTTTGGTTTAAAATGCCGGCGGGAAAAACCGTGATTTTTTCAATTTGAAAGTACGGGTCCGCATGAAGCATCTGGCGAACACCGACAAACAAAAATATGACCATGAAAGAAATAACACCAAACGGGAGACCGTTCCAAACAATTGACGAGAATGTACGTGTCAGTTTTTTTAGCGGGCGAAAATTCCATTTCTTGCGGCGTTTGACCATTAAGGCTTCCTTTTACTTTGAAATGCTTGGTCGAGTAAATACAGACAAAGATGTTCAAAACTCATTCCGACGCACCGGGCTGCTTTCGGAAGTAAACTTGTCTCCGTAAAACCGGGAATTGAATTAGCCTCCAAAACATAAGGTTTGTTTTCGGAATCCATTTTAAAATCAACTCTGGAAAAGCCGCTTAACCCTAAAGCGCGGTGGGTTTTGAGCGCCAACCGTTGGAGACGCTTTCTTAGATTATCGGTAATTGGCGCCGGAGCTAAATACTCCGTCATGCCTTTTGTGTATTTTGCCTTAAAATCATAAAAGCGCCGCTTGGGCCTCAGTTCAATCACCGGAAGTGCCTGGCGCCCCAGGACGCCCACCGTGAATTCACGTCCGGCCATTTTGCGCTCAATCATAAGCCGCCCGTAGCGGTTGAGCCCAGATCTGATTTTAGCTCCTCCTGCCCCTTTCCGTTCAACAAAAAAGATTCCGATGCTCGAACCTTCTTCTAAAGGCTTGACCACATAAGGAATCTTCCATTTGCCGGTAATTCGTCGCCAATTCGTCTTGGTTAAAATGGCATAGTCAGGCGTAGGTATCCGGGCCCGTTTGAGGATGCGCTTGGAAAGCTCTTTATTAAACGCTGACTTGCTGGCCTTCGGACCAGAACCGGTATAGGGAATTCCGTAACGCTGAAGAACGCTTTGAATGGTCCCGTCTTCTCCACCCGTTCCATGAAGCGCTAGAAACGCAACATCGATTGATTTATCTTTGAGCTGACTTTGAAAACCATTGGCCGTATCAATGAGCACAGCTTTCTGCCCGGCTTTTAACAAAGCTTCATAAATAGCAGCTCCGGATTTGATCGAAATAGGACGTTCTTTGGAGGTGCCACCGAGGAATACACCAATCCTGCCAAAATTTTTTCTTTTGATGGAAAACTGATGCATGAATTAAGAGACGTAACGAACTTCGGGCTCGAGTTTAATTCCGAATTCTTCAAACACCCTTTTTTGGGCCATTTCCATTAATGCCAAAACATCGCGGGAACTCGCGCGGTCTACATTGAGAAAAAAATTAGCATGACGGTCCGAAACCATCGCGCCGCCGATCCGTTCCTTTTTCATGTGAACCCGGTCCAGCAACTGGCCGCTTGTCATCGTCGTTCCCTTCGGATTTTTAAACGTGGAGCCGGCGCTCGGATACCGCAGATCTTGGACTTCATTGCGATAAGCAAAATTAGCTTTAATTTCTTTCTCAACTTCTTTGGAATCCTTGGGAATCAAACGGAAGTTTGCTTCCAAAATAATTAAGTCCCGCGGAATATTGGTTTGCCGGTAATCAAATTGAATATCGTCCCGGCCAAACTTCTTTGGTTTGCCGTCTAAATCCACGGCGTTAAACGATTCAAAAATATCTTTGATCTCCGAATACCGGCCGCCCTTGCGGCCAAAACCGGCATTCATAATGACGGCGCCGCCAACCGTACCCGGAATATGACATAAAAACTCAGAACCGCTGAGCGACTGTTCCTGCGAGACGGTAGAAACACGACACAAGCTCATGCCGGCCGAAACTACGAGATCTGTTTTATTTTGAACCGAGAATTTTTCGGCATCCATTTGCCGGAGCGAAATGACAAGGCCGTCAAAACCGTTATCTGAAATTAACAGGTTGGAACCGCGGCCGACAATTAAAACCCGCAGACCTTCGGCCTTTCTAAATTCTAAAACTCGGATAAGCTCGTCTGAATTGCGGGGCTCGGCAAAATATTTTCCGTCGCCACCGATTTTATAGGTCGAGTAGGATTTTAGAGGAACGTTAGTGCGTATAAACGTTTTCGAATCGACTTGCAAACTCATCTGCAACTTCTCCAATATCACCGGCGCCCAAAAATGCAAAGGTTTGTTCGCCTGCCAAATTTCCGAGCACGAAATCCAGAATATGGTCCCGCGGAACCATCCTGACATCCGGATGACCCGTTTTTTTAATCGCTTCATAGATCATATTAACTTGGATACCGTCCGGATTCTTCTCACCAGCCGTATAAATGTCGGTCAATACCACGCGGTCAGCCGATTCAAAAGCGGAACCGAAGTCCTTGGCCAAATGAACAGTCCGCGAAATCCTGTGGGGTTGAAATATCACCGTCACTTTTTTGCCAAGACCCTTAATTGCTTGAAGCGTGGCCTTCACTTCAGTTGGATGATGTGCGTAATCATCAATAATCATTAAATCAGGACGGTTGAGCTTTACTTCCATTCGCCGTCCAGCGCCTCTAAATTCCGGCAAAAATTTTAAAAACTGGGTATATCGAAGACCGAAGGTCCGGAGCAGCGCAACAACCCCTACCGAATTGAGCACATTGTGCATTCCGGGAATGTTGAGTTGAATTTGCTCTACAGCCTGGCCTTTTTCAACCAAGGTATAAGTCGATTGAAAACCGTTCAAATTCACATTTTTGGGATAAAAATCCGCAGCTTCCGAAAAACCGTAGGAAACACCGCGACCTGCCGCAATTTCTTTTAAATTGGAATCATCCAAACAATAAACAAATGAACCGATAGCCTTTACTTGTTCGATGAATGTTCGAAACGAATTTTTAATGTCTTCCATGTCTTTGTAAACATCCAAGTGCTCGGTATCCAAATTTGTGATCAGCGCAAAGTCGGGAGCGAAATTGAGCTGGCTCCGGTCGCTCTCGTCCACTTCGGCAACAAACAAATGCGGATCGCCAACTAAAACATTGGAACCGAAGTTCACAATTTCTCCGCCCACCAAACAAGAAGGTTTCAGTCCGGCTTGCGTCATCAGAAAACTAAGCATGGATGAACTGGTTGTTTTCCCGTGCGCTCCGGTCACTGCAATCGAAATAACCTGATTCATCAGATAGGCCAAAACTTGGGCGCGGTGAAATACCGGAATTCCCAGTGTTTCAATTTTTTGTAAGTCAGCGTTGGTTTTTGAAATGGCGGTAGAATAAATCGCAAGATCAGGACGGTGTTCAAAACTGCCTTGTTGGCCAATCAGTACCGAAATACCTTCAGCTTCAAGTTTGGAAGTTGTTTTGGTGCGCTTAGTATCCGATCCGCTAACTTCAAGACCTCGGGCGGCAAGCAGCCGAGCTAAGCCGCTCATGCCGACGCCTCCGATTCCGATAAAGAAAACTTTTTTTCCCGGTTCGAGCAACCGGATTAATTCTTTCTGCATGCGAGTTCCCAGGCGAAACGAACTAAGTTTTGGGCCGCGTCTGATTGACGCAGGCCTTTTAAGCCGTTGATCAGCTCCTGCCTTTTACTGACATTGTGTTTTAAATCTAAAATGGCTGCCGCCAATACGTCTTCGGATAAATGTTCCTCGTCGATCACAACAGCAGCATTTCGTTTGGATAAATAATCGGCATTTAATTTCTGATGGGCATAAGCGTGAGGATACGGAACAAGTATTGCGGGCCGAGCTGCTGCGATAAGTTCAAACACCGTTCCTGCTCCTGATCGAGAAATGATTAAGTCCGATGATTCGTAATCTTCGGCAATGTGATGTGAGAAAGCGCTGACTTCGGCCGGAACGCCAAGCCGTTGATACGACAACTGAATGCGTTCCAAGTCCTGAACTCCAGCAATATGTTTAACGGCTAAATCTTTTTTTTCTTCAGCGCCAAGTCGTTCAATTGTTCCAATTAAGACATCGTTGAGCCGCCGGGCGCCTTGTGAACCGCCAAAAACAAGGATTTTGAACGGGGCTCTACCCTTTTGATTTAACTGAGCGGGGGTCAAATTCAAAAATTCGTCTCTTAACGGGTAACCGCTCCAGACGGTCTTGCGGATTGCGGGGATTCTCTCAGTTTCCGGAAAGCTAACCGCTACTTGATTCACAAAGAGGGATAAAAAACGGTTCGCCTGGCCGGCCATACGGTTTTGCTCATGAAGCAAGGTCGGGATTCTTAACACTGCGGCACACAAAACGCTCGGGACTGATGCATAACTTCCGAAACCTACCACCAATGAAGGCTTTAATTTCGCTAGATAAACGAATGTTTCGATATAAGCGATGGGGTATCTTAGCAAAAAGGAAATCATCTTTAAAGAAAAGAACTTCGGAAACGGCGGAATTTTGATACATCGGACCTGGAAATTCGCCTCCGACGCCAAAGATTGGGCAAAAGCCGGAATCCGGCCAAGCAAAACTTCAATTTCTGCCTCCGGATGGGACTTTTTAAAGCTTCTGGCGAATGTGACGGCCGGAAAGAAATGGCCGCCGGTATGGCCGCCAGAGATAACGATTCGAAGGAAATTTGTACTCACCGCTTCAAAGACCGGATTGAGCGTTTATCAATCGCAATCAACAAACCGACTGAGATCATATGAAATACCAAAGCCGTTCCGCCGTAACTGACAAACGGCAGCGGCAGGCCTTTGGTGGGAACCAAACCAATCGCGACCAACATATTCAGAATTGCCTGGAGCGTAATGAAGACAACCAGAGAAAATGCCAGCATCCGGAAATAGGGATCGCGGCACCTTTGCGCGAGCCGGTTTCCAAAAAAGAAAAAAGCGGCAAACAGCCCGACGACGGACAATGCTCCGATCAGGCCCAGCTCCTCACCGATAATGGAAAAAATAAAATCCGTATGACTCTGAGGCAAATAAAAAAGTTTTTGAGTGCTCTGTCCTAAACCGACTCCTTTGATTCCGCCAAGTCCGAATGCGAGAAAAGATTGGATAATTTGAAAGCCGGTTCCCTTCGGATCTTTCCACGGATCTAAATAAGCCGTGATCCGGTTCATCCGGTACGGCGCCCGCCAAATTAAAAAAACAAAACCGGCAATCACCACGCCCGCGGCAAGAAAAATATACCGGATCCGGATGCCTGATAAAAAAAATAAAATACCCATGAGTAAAAATAAAAATACGCAAGAACCCAAATCCGGCTGAACAATCACCAAACTGAATAACAAACCGAGCAGAAACAAAGGCGGCAGAAAAACGGAAATTGATCCTTTTGTAATCGGTTCGCGCTTTCTCGACAAATAATCGGACAAATAAATGCACATGGCCAGTTTCGCGTATTCAACGGGCTGGAATGTGAAGAACGGAAGCTGAATCCAACGTCTGGCTCCCCCGGCTGAGCGGCCTAAATAAGGAATGAACACCAAAATAAGAAGGAAGATAGCAAAACCCATCAAGAGCCGGGAGTTGCTTCTTAAATAGTCAGGGTCAATAGACGCCCCAATGAAGAACATCAGGGTGCCAAGAATCACATAAAAAATTTGCCGTCTGAGGAAATAGGTTGGACTGTGAAACGTTTGGTCTGCATATACTGCGCTGGCGCTGTAGGTCATGACCACCCCGATCGCAACCAGGGTGAACATAATCAGAATGATGGCTTTAGATTCGTTGGTCACCGAGAAGGCAGAGAAGCAAGTTCATCCCGCCAGGAAGAAACGATCGTCTTAAATTGGACGCCGCGGTCTTGATAGTCTTTGAACATATCAAAACTGGCGCACGCCGGAGAAAATAAAACCGTCTCACCCGTCCGGCTGACACTTCTAGCCACGCGTAAGGCTTCTTCAAGCGTCGGCGCGGAAACGCAGGAAACAACATCGCCCAAAGCCGCTTCCATTTCTTTTTTTGCTTCACCGATTAAAATTAAAAATTTAACGTTTTTCCGGACCAGTTCGCGCAAAACTCTGAAGTCACCGCCCTTGTGCCGGCCGCCCGCGATTAAAATGGTTTTGCCGCCGACGCGCTCAAGCGCCCAGCCGAGTGAAGCAATAGTAGTTGATTTGGAATCATTAACGTAGCGAACACCGTGCAGTTCTCCGGCATCTTCATAACGGTGCTCCAGGCCGGTAAAATTTTGAAGAACTGATTCAACGATTTGCGGATCAATTTTATAAATCGCCGCAACTTGATGGATGGCCGCGAAATTAGGATTGCTGTGGCTTTGTCCGTCAAAATAAACCACATGCGATTTGAGCTGCTCCCCGCGCTTTAAACAATTCGGGTCGGCTGAATTCAAAACTGCGTAATCGGTTTGGGATTGATTTTGAAAAATCTTGAATTTGGTCTCGGCATAATCTTCAAAACTGGAATGCCAATCCAAATGATTGGGGCTGAGATTCAGCAGAACAGCCACTCGGGGCTTAAATTGATCGATATGGCTTAATTGAAAGGAACTTACCTCGACAACGGTAATCGTCGTCGGTGACAGTTTATCCACCTCTCCAATATAGGAGTTGCCGATATTTCCGCAACTGACGGCGGTTCGGCCCGCGGCGACAAGAACATCCCGAATCAAGGTCGTGACCGTGGTCTTTCCGTTGCTTCCGGTGACCGCAATTAATTCCGCGGGAGAAAAACGCGAAGCCAGTTCAATTTCACTCCAAATCGGAATCCGGGAACGAAGTGCTTGCTGATAAATCGCCGCGCTTGGCGGAATGCCGGGCGATAAAATAATTAAATCGGAATCTTGAATGTCTTCCCAAGTATGCTGGCCGAACTCGCATTCAATTTGGTTGCTCTCTAACAGTTTTTTGGTTTCCAGGAACTCTCTTCCGCTTTTGAGTTCGCTGAGGAATACGTTTGCTCCTCTTTTTCTGAGAAACAGCGCGCTTTGAATTCCGGTTTCACGAGCTCCCAACACCGTTACTTTTTTGCCTGTCAATTCCATGAGTTCTCCAAGTTGTTTACCTCAGTTTAAGCGTACTTAAGCCGACCAATGCCAAAATAAACGCAACGATCCAAAGCCGGATGGTCACTTTTGATTCCGGCCATCCCATCAATTGAAGATGATGATGAAACGGCGACATTAAAAAAACACGGCGTTTGAAAACTTTAAACGAAAATACTTGAATAATAACGGACAACGCTTCCATGACGAAAATTCCGCCGACTAAAAGCAGAACCAATTCACTTTTAATAAAAATAGCAACAACGCCGAGTGCGCCGCCGAGTGCAAGCGAACCGGTATCGCCCATCATGACGGTCGCGGGATAGGAATTATACCAAAGAAATCCGACCGACGCTCCAACTAATGAAGCGCAAAATACAGAAAGTTCACTCGACCCCAACACAAACGGAATTCCCAAGTATTGGGCAAAATCCGCCCGCCCTGCCAGATAAGTCAGGATGGAAAAGGCGCCGGCTGCAAACGCCAAACAGCCCACGGCAAGGCCGTCTAGGCCGTCCGTTAGATTAAGCGCATTGGAAGTGCCGACCAGGACAACAATAATGAACGGAATAAACAGAACGCCAAGCGGCAGCATCACAAATTTAAAAAACGGAACGTACAGCAATTTTGAAAAATTAGGATCGCGGAGCAAAACAAATCCAATACCGATTCCAAGCAACAGCTGCCCCAGAAGCTTAACCCGGCTCGGAAGGCCGCGCGTGTTTTTCATTTTAAGTTTCAGCCAGTCGTCGACAAATCCGATGAAGCCGAACCAAATCAAAACCACCAACGCAAGCAGCATAAAATGATTTTGCAGATTCCCCCAAATTAAATTTGAAATGAAAATACTTCCGACGATCAGGACGCCGCCCATGGTCGGCACGGCAACCTTGCCGGCATAAAAGCTATGGATTTTCTCGGCGTGTTCCCGTTTCACTAAATTTGTGATGTTGGCCTGAGACAACCATTTAATCACCAAAGGACCGAGAATGATTGAAATTAGAAATGCGGTAACGCTTGCGGCTACAGCGCGAAACGTAATGTATCTAAAAACATTGAAGAGGGATACGGAATCCCTCAGCGGATAAAGCAACCAATAAAGCACAGATCTCCCTCAGACTGAAGCGGATGTAATATTAAAACGTTCTTCTAAATAGGGCTTAATTTTAAAAAGTTCCATGCCGTGAGAGCCTTTAATCAAAATCCCATCGCCGTCTTTGAGATTCGACGCCAAATAAGAACAGGCGTCTTCCATTTTGAGAACGTGCACGGCCGCTCCGTTTGGATATGCGGAACGAAATGCGTTGTACACAAATTGGCTTAAAGGGCCTACGGCAACTAAAAGATCAATCTTATGGACGCCTAAAAACCGGCCTAGCGCTTCGTGATACCGAACCGATTCCGGCCCCAATTCAAGCATGTCTCCAAGGACAATAATTTTACGTCGATCCGGGGCTATTTCTTTAAAGGATTCTACGGCTTGCTCAAAAGATTTTGGGTTCGCATTGTACGAGTCGTCCACAATGAGCCAATTCCGGGACGTCCAGTGGTCCATATGAAACCGGTTTTGAATGCGTGGCAGTTCCTTCCAGCTCTGGCCCAATAATTTCAAATCCATTTGAAGATGGCCGGCAACCGCTACCGCCGCAGCGGCATTCAAAGCATTGAAGCGACCGTAACCTTTGAGTTCAAACGGATATTGTTCATTAATGGTAAAGCCGATTTTATCTTCAGACGAGCGCAAATCAGAAATTCTAAAATCACAATGTGTTGATGCACCAAACGTAATCAACTTGAAGCGGCGGTTTTTCAGGCGTTTCACAAGAACCGGATCATCACCATTGGCAATGACGGTTCCCTGTTTCTTCTCTAAGTAATCGGCAAGTTCAAGCTTGGCGTCATAAATGCGCTCAAGCGATCCAAACCCCTCCAGGTGGACCGGATAAATTCCGGTGATCACACCCAAAGTCGGCTGTGCAATTTCGGCGAGCAATTTAATTTCTCCGGCGTGATTGGCGCCCAATTCAAAGACTGCGCATTCATCCGATGGATTCAGCCTAAACAAATTGAGCGGCACGCCAATATGGTTATTGAAATTACCGAAGCCGACTCTGACTTTAAATCTATGGGACAGGACCGCTCCAATACATTCTTTGGTGGTCGTCTTTCCGGCGCTTCCTGTGACCGCAATCGTCGGAATGGAAAACTGAGCCCGATAATAGGAAGCTATTTGTTGCATGGCTTTGAGCGTATCCGGCACAAAAAGGACGGGCCCTTCAACGGTTACCGGCCGGCTGGCAAGCACGGCAACTGCGCCTTTTGAAAACACATCGGTTAAAAAATCGTGCCCGTCGAAATGTTCGCCTTTGAGCGGAATAAATAGATCGCCGACCTTCACGGTCCTGCTGTCGCAGGAGATGCCGGAAATTTGGATTTGGTCTTGCTTGGAATTTAATTTCCCGCCGGTAGCGGCTGCGATTTCTTTGAGGGCAAGCATGTTTTCCTTAAATATTGACGTACGATTTTCTGATCGCTGAATGGAATTTTGGTCGTGCCTAAAATTTGATAATTTTCGTGGCCTTTGCCGAAGATAAAAACCAAGTCCTTCGGCTGGGCCATGGATAACGCACGGTCAATTGCCGCGTTCCGGTCCGGACAAACAATGACTTCTGCATGCGTCGGGCCGATCCCCGCTTTGATTTCAGAAAGAATCTCTTCGGGCTTCTCCGTTCGCGGATTGTCATTGGTTAAAATAATCGTATCGGAGAAACGGCTGGTGATTTCGCCCATCAGCGGCCGTTTGGTCTTGTCCCGATCGCCGCCGCATCCAAAAACGGAAATGATCCGGTTTTTTTTCAGCTCCTGCACAGAAGACAGGACATTGTAAAGTCCGTCGGGCGTATGCGCGTAATCGACAAAGACAAAAAAATCCTGGCCTTCATCAATCCGTTCCATCCTTCCCGACACGCCTTCAAACCGGCCCAGAGAAGGACTGAGGGCCTCGAGATCGAATCCTTCCTTTGAGACGGTCGACAGCGCGGCGAGCACATTATAAACATTGTGTTTTAACGTCAAAAGCGATTTTACGGGAACTGTTTTTTGCCCGTACTTCAGATCAAAACGAAGACCTTGTAAATCCATTTGAATGCGCTCGGCCCGGAAATCAGCTTCGCCCATTCCGTAAGAAGAGACGTCGGCTTTTCCTTTAAGTTCCCGGATTAATTTTTTGCCGTAATCGTCATCCCAATTGATGATCGCGCGCCCAGGCACTGAACCGCCTAAAAATAATTTTCGCTTGGCCGCAAAGTAAGTTTCGAAATCATGATGGTAATCCAAATGGTCCTGCGTCAAATTGGTAAAAACTGCACTGGAAAAATCCAAGCCGAGCGTCCGGTTCTGGTCTAAGGCGTGCGAAGAGACTTCCATCACGCAATGAGAAGCGCCGTTGTTCACCATTTTGGAAAGTAACTGGAATAGAACTTCCGGCACGGGCGTCGTGTTGTCTGCGTTGGACTTAGCCTGCGTGTCATCGTGATAAATGGAACCGATGAGTCCGCATTTGCCGGCTTGATTCAATAAATATTGAATCAAAAATGCCGTCGTTGTTTTTCCGTTTGTTCCCGTAACGCCGATGCATTTGAGTTTCTTTTGCGGAAAATCGTAAAAGGCCGCCACTAACAACGCAAGCGACAAACGTGCATCGGGTACCACAATTTGAGGAATAGACGGATCTAATTCAGTGATGCCGCGCTCCAAGACAACTGCCCGAGCTCCTTTTTGAACCGCTTCTCGGACAAATTGATGGCCGTCTTGGTTAAATCCCGCCACCGCGACAAACAGCTCACCCGGTTTTATTTTACGGGAATCTGAATTCACGCCGGTGATCTGAACCGATAAGTTTTGGCTCCCCTTCCATTGTCCGGAAAGGCTCTGAAGTAATTCTGCTAAGGTTTTCATGAAGGAAAATCGACGACCGGTTTTTTATTTTCAAAATAAAAAGTAAGCGACACGGTTAAATACTCATCTTTCACTTCTTGCTTAAATTCAAACGGCAAAGCCGGCAAAGGATTGGACCAAACGACCGCATTGCCGCAGGCCCTGTCAAAATCAGGGTCCGGAGAGGACTTCAGCAATTTCAACTTAGAAATCCTCCCGTCGTGGTCAATCCGGTATTCAACGATGGCAATACAGGAGTCGCAGTGAATTGAATCTAAAAGAGGCAGCCAAACAGCGGAAATTTTAAGACGCATTTGCTTTAAATATTCCGGCAGCACCGAGGTCCTCATTTCGGCGGGAACTTTCTCAGCATCGTAAACACTGGGACTCACCGACTGCAGGATCCGGACCTGCTTCTCAATGATTTCTTTCTTAATCACCTTCAATCTTTGATCTAAGCGGGTTTGATCTTTTTTGAATTTTTTAAAGTTCCAAAAAACACCTGATTTTTCCTGATGGACCTTTACCACCGGCTTTTGGATTGCCGGCGGAGGTGCGGAAAGCCGGATCATTTCTTTGGCTTTGACCTTCAGTGGTTCATTAAAGGATTCCAATTGGACGGTTAAAAATGAAGCGAACGCGGAACCCGGCTGGTCCTTTTTTGAAAAAGGAATTATGCCTGCGCTGGTCAGAAAAAAAAGGTGGATTGCAACCGATAACAGAAGTGCGAATTTATAAAAACTGGTTGTTTTAGACGCTTTCACGGGAACCTTTGGGACCTAAATGAAATTGAATCGTTTTAGATTCAGCATCCAGATAATCAATGCTAATTTCACGGTTGGGCCCGATGATCAATTTGCCGCGGATCCGGTCAAATAAAACGGATTGCTGTCCCAGGGCATGGATTAATTCCGCTTCCGGTTCTACCGCTAAATGAACGGCTTCAATCGTCAGCGGAATGGAACCAGAAAACAAAATGCTGAGCGGATACCGAATGGTCGCAGTTCCGGAAGTGACGCTCAGATAATTCTTAAAATCCATGGCGGCGTTTTCCAAATGGATCCGGCCTGGGACTAAATATAAAAATGGCTTGTGATAAACTTTGAGGCCAAGCTCTTTTTCCAATCGCCAAAAAAGTAAATGAGTAGCGGCCGTAGGCAGGAAAATCAGCGCGATGAACAGTCCGATCAAAAATCGCTTCAGGCGACCGGAAATCGGAGAAATGCGGGCAATGATCTTCCTGTTCCTTCCAGAATAAGAATAAAATGCGTGGCCAGAATAAAAACAAACGCCAAAAATAGAAGAATCCGGTAAAAAAGACCTATTTCTTGGTTCGCGTTTGGCTGTTCAATTCTGACGCCCGTCGAGGGAATTTCTAAAAAATCATCCATTTTGAAAATCCTTTAAAAGATGAACGAATGATGTGGACCGTTTGTGTGATTCGCTATTCGCGTGTTTAAGAAGCTCTGTGATTTTGGGCTGCAGAATAACCTTCAAAAAACTTTCAACAACCTTTGGATCAAATTGAGTTCCCGAATTTGATTTAATCTCATCAACCGCTTCAGAAATGCTTCTCATTTTCCGGTACGGCCGTTTGGACAGCATCGCCGTAAAAGAATCTACCACAGCTACGATGCGGGCTCCAATCGGAATTTCTTCCCCCTTCAGGCGGCTCGGGTAACCTTTGCCGTCAAAACGTTCATGGTGATGAAGAATAATGGGCGTAATGGGCTGCAAAGACCGGATCTGTTGAAGAATAGCCGCACCCCTTGAAGGATGCTGTTTCACCTGTTCAAATTCCCGTTTCGTCAGCTTTTCCTTCTTATGGAAAATATGCTCCGGGGTCCCCAGTTGGCCTGTATCAATTAAAAATGTGGCCCGGTGTAAATTGGTCAATTCAAAACCCGAAAGACCTAAATCCCGCCCCATTTGATAAGCAATTTCGCTAAACAAGGGCAAATGGATGTTGTCTCCGGCAAAACTCAGTTCGAGCAATTCATTGATCGTTTTAATGCTGCCGAGCGTCAGCTGTTCCGTTTCTTCAAACAGTTGGGCATTCTTGATCGCGATCACGGCTTGTTCTGAAAGCGTTTTGAGAATTTCTACATCGGTCTTCGTAAACGGCGTTCCGCCCAATTTATCGCGCAAAGCAACAACACCCACCACATCATCTTCAATAAAAGGCACGACAATGCAATTGCGCGCAATATGGAAATCAGCTGTTTCAGCCACATGGCCTTCTACACCGTACCCGATTCGCAGGCGCCGTTTATGTTCCGAGCTGCCGCCAAGGGAAAATTTCGGAATCAAATATTTTTTCGTTTCATCGATTAAAAAAACGTCGCAGCGCTTTGCCTTCAGCACTTGCGCGCACAATCTTCCGATTCGTGGCAGTAATTGATCTAACCCTAAAGAAGAAGCCATGACCCGGTGAACGGAATGAATCGTGGAAAGCGCTAAGGCACGCGGATGGACGGTTTCGTAAAAATTCTGGAGTTCGAAGGTTTTATATGCCAATTCAACTTCGGACTGGAGGAACTGCTGAAATAAAGAAATAAAAGGTTTTACATCGCGATCTTTCTTTTTGACATCGCAAAGCACCAGAAACCCTTTCATGTCTCCCAAATGCTTTAAGCCGAAAATAATTCCGGAACGGCCGAATCCGCAGTGATAATAATTGGGAAGTTTCTGATGTTCTTCTTTGCGGTCCGCTAATTGACCGAAATATTTGTCAATGAAGGAAGAGCAGCTGACTTGGTTGGCTTTGGATTTGGCGAAGAAGGAACAATTGCCCTTGCGGTTTAGGCGCGCGGCTTTTTGATTTCCGTTTTGAATGAAATAAAGCCAGCCGATCGGCTTCCCGAATTGCTGGGTAAATTCTTGATAACCCTCACTCCAACTTGGGCTTTCAAATAGATAACGCTCTAAGACTGACTTCTCTTTATCTTTAAACATAGTTGACGCAAAATAATTGTAACACCTTATTTATATCAGCGTCAAACGCGCTCATAGGGCGAAAATAAACGGTTATACTCATCCAGTGCGTACCGGTCTGTCATGCCGGCCAAATAATCGCAGACAGCGCGGTAAAGGCCGGTGTCTTTTGCCCGTTTTTTCACGTGCGGAGGCAGCTGTTCCGGCCGGTCGACATACAGTTTAAAGAGTTCTTTAATGAAGCGCTTGCCTTTTTCAGTCATCCGGACCACCCGGTAATGATGGTAGAGATTGTCTGTGAGAAACAATTTTACTTCCTTGATTTTTTGGTCCAGATCTTTAGAAAAAGAAACCACCTGATTTTTTGATCGCACATAATCGGCAGGTTTTTTGATTCCGTATTTTTTAATGTTCGCAAACGTTTGTGTCAAAAGATCCCCCACCATCCGGTTAATCAGAAGACGAATCGCAATTTTAGTTTTAATAACGGGATTTGCCTTCATTGATTTACTATCAATATAACGGTTAATCTCCTGCCAGAGTTTAACCTTGGCTAAATCCGAGGGGTTAATTAACCCTGCTCTGAGACCATCATCTAAATCGTGGCCGTTGTAGGCAATGGAATCGGAGTAGTCAACGACTTCGGCTTCTAAAGAAGGGACTCTTTTGTTTTCGTGTTTATTAAGCCCGTGGCGAACTTCGAAGGTCAAATTGAGGCCCGGAAAGCCGCTGTAACTTTCTTCCAGTTTTTCAACGATCCTGAGGCATTGTTTGTTGTGCTCAAAGCCCCCGTGACTTTTCATTAATTCCGAAAGCGCATCTTGTCCGGCATGGCCAAAAGGGCCGTGGCCCAAATCATGACCAAGCGCCACGGCTTCAATCAAATCTTCGTTTAATCTCAGCGCGCGCCCAATGGTCCTGGCAATCTGGCTCATTTCAATCGTATGAGTCAGGCGCGTCCGGTAATGATCCCCTTCGTGATTTACAAAAACTTGGGTTTTATACTCTAACCTGCGGAATGCGGTGGAATGAACAATGCGGTCCCGGTCGCGTTGATAGGCAGTACGGAAATCATGTTCCTTCTCGGTGTGGGCTCTTCCCCGAGATTCTTCACTCTTGAGCGCATAAGGCGCCAGCCATTCGCGCTCTTTAACTTCCAAAATTTTTCGCGTGATCATTTTGATTTTTTGAGGCGGTCGTAAACTGCCGTCAGCGATTCTGAAACTACTTTCGTTCCGGCAATTGTCGGCATGAAGTTAGAATCCCCTTTCCAGCGCGGAACCAAATGAACATGAACATGTCCCGGAACGCCGGCGCCTGCCAGTTTTCCCAAATTAATTCCCATGTTCATTCCCTGAGGTTTTAAAGATTTTTGAACCAACTTGGTCATTTCGTTTAATAAACGAAACAAATCCAAAAGTTCGGCATCGTTTAACCGGGTCAGATCTTTCACATGCCTTTTCGGAACGACCATTAAATGGCCGGGATTATAAGGGTACAAATTCAGCACTGCTAAACTATGAAGGGTGCGCTTTAAAACGAAGTGCTTTTTATCTCGGGAGGAAGGTTTTTTGATCCGGCAAATGAAACAGCCTTTGGACGACTTTCCAAGAATATACGCTGTGCGCCAAGGTGCCCAAAGTTTTTCCATGATCAGAAACTTGAATTATAAAACGATTTTTGGCTTGTCGTAAAGATCAAGCAATGAATTCAAGCTTCGCAGATCAAGGTACTGGATTTTAGCCTCTTGTGCAAGCAATTTTGCGTTCAGTTCGATCCCCTGCAAACCGATGATCATTTTTTTTTGGATCGGCTCTTTGAGGCGTTTGTTGTCTTGGAGGAAAGTCATAACGTCGTCTTCATTCACACATCCGGAAAGGACCTGGCAAAGCCATTTGGTTTTGCCGTTCCGGGCGAATACGGGAAAAACGCGGCCATTATTGGGGCGGGATAAAATCTCGGTAAAATGAGGGCATTTGAACTTCTTGCGGTTTAATTCGACGACGTCATTTTTAAAGTTTAAGAACAGCTCCACGATGCGTTTCGGCATCTCACGTTTGTCTTCTTTAATGCTTGCTTCTATGCCAGCGCCGCCCTCCTTGCGGAAACCTTCCAGACGAGCCGAAGGAACGCGCTCTCCCATAAAACGTTCGCGGAAATAAACTTTTGCCAGCCAAAACCGGAACAACGGGTCGTGTATTTGGTAAAAGGAGCCATGTTTTTTAATTACTTCTTGCAGCAACAATTTTTCCAGGACTTTATTCAAATCATTGGCCTTCTGATGTAAAAAATGGCTCATTTTCGAAACTTTTTTGTGCCCCAAAGCTACGGCAAGTAAAACATCGGCAAACATCGGCCAAGGACGCCCCTGCGCCATTTGGTAAAAACGGGATTGAAAATGCTGATGCAGCGAACCGGTCGGTTCATAAAGTTCGCGCACGAGAGCTTCCGTAATCACTTCACGGCTGTTAATCGATTCGTCTTTTTTCCCGATCCATTGCAAACGGCTCAGGATTTGATTCAAATAATACGGATGCGCATCCGTTAAACGAACGAGAAAGCGTTTGAGTTCCTGCTCCAAACTATAGGTCAGTAAATGGTCCATAAATTGGGTGGCTTCATCAAAATCAAGCGGGCCCAGTTCAATCACTTCAAAATTTCCGAACAAGAGAGAAAGTTTTTCGCGAAAGATGGAAATGCTTCGTGTGGGCTGAGAACTCGTGACGACAAACATGGTTTCCTTTTGGACCATAATTTCTTTGCCCAAATTCCCAAAGGGATCGTTGAGCCCGAGATCACCGAGCCGGTGGAACTCATCAATCATCATTAAGAACTTCTTACCGCACTCTTTCTGGATTTCACCCGTTAAGGCCAATAGTTCCCGGTAGGCTTCTTGATGCCGGCGGTGGGCGGTGAGCGATTTGAGGGCTTTCATTCGGGAAATGCTGTTCGGAATGGTCTTTTTTAAGGAACGGATTAGAACTTGGAAGCTTTCGGGTTCAGCCCGGTACAGAGACCGGTATAAACCCAGCAAAAGATCTCCCATCCAACGCTCCGAAAAACGTTCAAAAGAATCAAATTCCTGGCAAATGAAATAAATGGAAATGATTTCGGGATGTGAGGCAGATTGCTCGAAGAACGTTTTACTCAGGAAGCTTTTTCCGATGTAAGGAAGGCCAATGATTCCGATATTCTGCCGGTAACCTTTTCGAAAAGCGTCTAAACGTTTTTCCAAAAGCGCCAAGATTCGGCCGCGTCCGAAGAAAACACTGCCCGACTGATTGCTGATTTGCATGGGTCTCGATATTTAAGTGAAAAATCGGGGCGTGATCAGAAGATGAATCCAGAATAGCTTTAAGCGCCCGTTTAAAATTTTTGTGTGTGGCTCATCATACTGAAATGAATCCCAATTTCAACCTCTATCTGGGCTTAATAGACGAAAAAATCTCCCTGACACAACTCATTGTGCCTACCCTGATCGCGTTCCATGTATTAGTGCTTACAATCCGAGCATTATTCAAAAAAATAATCAATTTTAGTGTAAAATCGTAAATATGAAATTGATCACGTTAAACACCTGGGGCAAAGACGGCCCCTACCAAGAACGGTGGAATTATTTTCTTCAAGAACTTGCCGCATCGCCGCCGGATGTTATGTGCCTTCAAGAAGTAGCGGATGACGAACTTACCCGTCTGATTCAAAAATTTCTGCGCTTAAGTCACCATGTTTCAGACTACAAAGCGGGACTTCTGATCATTTCAAAATTTCCGTTGTCCGGAAGTTCAACACTTGTTTATCAACACGTCTCTCCTTCAGAAAAAAATTACGAGCGCAAAGCATTGATCACTAAGTTTGCAATCGGGACTCATGAATTGCTCCTTGCGAATACGCACTTGGCATGGCGGGAAGAAGATCGGCCTGTCCGGGACGGCCAAATTTCAGAACTGCTGAAAACCGTTAAAAGCAAAGGATTGCCGTCCCTGATTTGCGGCGATTTGAATGACATTCCGGAAAGCTCGCCCCTGGAACTAACACGCTCGGCGGGCTATGAAAACCTAATTCAATCGTTTCAGCCGGACACAATCACTTGGGATAATCATAACCCCTTTATTCAGAGCCACTCAGTAAGGTTTCCAGACCGCCAAATCGACTATATTCTGCTTCAGGAATCTGTTTCCCAAATCCTCAAAGCTAAAAGCTGCTCGGTTGCTTTCAACCGGCCAAATGACAAATTAATTTATCCATCGGATCATTACGGAATTTCTGCGGAATTTTAAAGGGAATAAAAATGAGCGGCCATGCTAATTTTTATTAATAACCCAACAGACTATTCATCAGAAATCATGACAGTGCCGCTATTTTCAATAAATAAACCCCAATGGACTATTGAAAGGAAATAGCGGCCAGTGGGAATCGAACCCACGCCAAGAGCTTGGGAAGCTCTAGTACTACCATTATACTATGGCCGCGCGGACGAACTAGAAATGGCAGAGCTTGCGGAATTGCGAGCGGCGATTTTCTATTTCTGAAGGATTTAATTTCCTCAAGCGGTCAAGCCCAAACGCTTCAACTGTAAATGATGCAATCACGGCGCCGTTGACAACAGCCTGTTTGAGATTTTCAAAATTAATTTCGTTCAGCTTCACGAGCGATCCCATCACGCCTCCGGCAAACGTATCACCTGCACCGGTTGGGTCAAAAACTTCCTCAAGCGGATAAGCCGGCAGAACAAAAAATTGGGGCCCATAAAATAAAATGGCCCCATGCTCACCTTTCTTAATAATCACGGTGCCGGGTCCCATGGCTTGGATTTTTCGCGCGGCTTTGAATAAGTTCGCTTCTCCTGCCAATTGGCGCGCTTCGCCGTCATTTAAGACCACCATATCAACCCGTTTCAGCACTTTTTCCAGGTCTGCGCGTTTTCCCGTAATCCAGAAATTCATCGTATCGCAAGCCACAAATTTGCATTTGGGGCGTTTGACCTGGTTAAGCACATCCAGCTGAAGCGCGGGATCAATATTGGCCAAAAACAGATACTCCGGCTCCCGGTCGGCTTTGAGCTGGGGTTTAAACTCAAGAAGCACGTTCAGCTGCGTATCTAAGGTATGAGCGGTGTTCAGGTCCATTTCATACTTTCCCTTCCAATGAAACGTTTTTCCGGAACCGGTCATTAAGTGATCAAGGCCGATGGGCCGCTCTTCCAGAATGCTTCGATACTCTTTTGGAAAATCTTGGCCTACAACTGCAATTAATTCGACGGGCGTAAAAAAACTGGCCGCATAAGAAAAGTACGATGCGGAGCCGCCGAAAACGGAATCTCTTTTTCCAAACGGTGTTTCAACGGAATCAATCGCAACCGTTCCGACGACCATTAAGGGATAATGAGTAAGCGCTTTAACATTAGACATGTGAAATCATCCTTTTTAATTCGCGGGCGGCAGAAAACGGATGTTCGGCAGAAAAAATTGCGCGCACGACCGCAATCCGGTTCGCTCCGGCCTGAACAACTGTCTTCGTATTCGATTGATTGATTCCTCCGATGCACACCACCGGAATTTTTGTTCTTTTAACAACCTGCTTGATTTGACTGAGCCCAATGGGCGGATAATCCGGCTTCGTTGGCGTTCCAAACAACGGACCGTAACCAATGTAATCAGCGCCTTCTCTGACGGCTTGCTCGGCCTGCGCAACACTGTGCGTCGAACGGCCAATGAATTTGGATTTATTTTTAATAAGATTCCGGGCTAATTTAATCGGCAAGTCGTCTTGGCCTAAATGAACGCCGTCCGCATCTAGAGCCATCATGAGATCAACCCGGTCATTGACAATGAATAATTTTTTCATCTTGCCGGTCACTTGCCTAATTTGTTTGCCCAGTTGAAGAAAAAAGGAATCCGAAACGTTCTTGGACCGGAGCTGAATGATGTCAACGCCGCCCCGGAGCGCTTCTTTGATCGTGAGCAAAATTCCGGAATCCTCGCTGTTCAGATCCGTAATCGCATAGAGCTTAAAGTCGTTTAAGAGCTTTTTTTTCGAGTTCATAGAGTTTGAAGCGAAGTTTTTGAAATCCTGCCGCTTTCGCCGGCGCAATGACTTTGGATGATTCTTCCAGGACCCTGAGCGCCTCTTCAGAACGCTTGGCGTTGCTTAAGAAGATATCATTCCATTTAGGCTTTTTCTTTTCCAAAATTACGCTTTTCTTTCCCACATCGTCTCTGGAATTGCGAGCACTGACTAATTTCCTGTATGGGACCGGAAATGCGAGTAAAATTGTAGAGCAATCATGTCTCAACCGTTTAAAAGAAGCCGTTAAAATTTTATCGTCGTAGATAAACCGCAGCACATCTTCGCACACGCGCAGACCTTCTTTGACCCGGTTAAAATTGACGTCGATCAATCTCAGCGCTGAACTACGAGCCACGTTTCACTTTCTTTAAGATCTGAGTCGTGGAACGGCCTTTTAAAAGCCTCACACGTTTGATCTTTCCGCCCCAACTTAAAACCTCTTTGGCTCCGGCGATGGACGCAATTTTCCAATCTGCGCCTTTCACGAGTACATGCGGACGAATGAGCCGAATCAAATTGCGCGGGGTATCTTCATTAAAGATCGTGACGTAATCAATTGCGGCCAGACCCGCAAGAATGCGGGCCCGGTCCTTTTGAGAATTGACCGGCCGGCCAGGGCCTTTTAACCGTTTTGTAGACTTGTCTGAATTTAATCCGAGAATTAAAACGTCGCCGAACTTCCGGGCGCGCTCGAGATATTCCACATGACCGGCGTGTAAAATATCAAAGCAGCCGTTTGTGAACACAATTTTTTTCCGGTTTTTTCTTAATCGATTTGCGATTCGAACAATTGAGCGGCGGGAGTAAAGCTTGGAGTTCATTACTTACGCGGAAAAAAGCGTATCTTCGGCTGCCTCAGAAACCGCATGAAGCGCAGTAATGTGCATTTCTTGAACATGAGGGGTTTTCTCAGAACCTGCAAGAAAAGTAAGTTCCGCGACCTTCTGCAATTCGCGGCCTGACTTTCCGGTAAATCCAATAACCGTCAGGCCAAGTTCTTTCGCTTTAAGGGCTGCTTGAATGACGTTCTTTGAGGTGCCGCTGGTTGAAATTGCAATTAAGACATCGCCTTTTTGGCCGAGCGCTTCCACTTGCCTTGCAAAAACCAGATCGTAGGCATAATCATTTCCGATCGCCGTTAAAATCGAAGTATCGGTGGTTAAGGCAATGGAAGGAAGGCCTTTTCGCTCGCGTTTGAAACGGCCGACAAATTCAGCGGCGATATGCTGAGCATCTGCAGCGCTTCCGCCGTTTCCGCACAGTAAAATTTTATTTCCGCTCCTGAATGCTTGGACAATTCGCGCGGTAATTTCATCCAACACCTTTAGGTTTTCAGGTCCAAAGCTGTCTTTCAAGGCCTGTTCATGGGCCCGAACACTTGCAGCGATGGAATTTTCTTGGGTATGAGTCGCCATGGATTTAGCCGAAAAATATTTGTGTTAAGTCGTACAACTCTTTTGGAACGAGTTTGAGCGCGCCGGTGGCCTCTTCTAGCTTGACGGGCTCAATATTGTTTCCGTGCAAACTGACCATATAACCAAACTTTTTTTGTTCAATCAATTTTAACACATCGATTCCGAAGCGCGTACCTAAAACTCGGTCAAACGCTGTGGGCGATCCGCCTCTTTGGATGTGGCCTAACACTGTTACGCGAGTTTCGTATCCGGTTTTTTGCTCAATCAATTCCGCTAAGATTTGTCCGATTCCGCCCAAACGGACATGTCCGAATTGATCCAATTTTTCTTCCTGGGTCACGTCTTTACCCGCAAACTTCGCGCCTTCGGCAACCGCAACGATGCTGAACAGCTTCCCCTTCGAGTGGCGCCTTCTAATAATGTCGCAGACTTCATCCGCATTAACGGGAATTTCGGGAATTAAAATAACGTCGGCGCCGCCCGCCAAACCCGCATACGTGGCGATCCAACCCGCATGCCGGCCCATAATTTCACAGACCATCACACGGTTGTGAGATTCTGCCGTGGTATGAAGCCGGTCAATACATTCCATCGCAATATTGACCGCCGTATCAAATCCGAACGTAAAATCAGTACAGGCTAAATCGTTATCAATTGTTTTGGGAACGCCGACGATCGGAAAACCTTCTTTGGCCAATTTCCCGGCAACGCCGAGCGTGTCTTCACCGCCGACCGCAATTAAAGCATCTAAATTAGCAATCTTGAAGGCTTGCTTCACTTTTGCCAAATGTTCGGGATTTTTGTAAGGATTAGTGCGCGAAGTACCGAGAATGGTTCCGCCTCTGTGAAGAATGCCAGAAACAGACCGGTCATCGAGGGAAACCGTGTCATTGTCGACCATTCCCTTCCAGCCGTTTTTAAAACCAATGACGGGCCAATCTTTTTTCGTAGCGCCTTTAACCACTGCGCGAATGACAGCGTTGAGTCCTGGACAATCACCACCACCGGTCAGAATGCCAATTTGCAAAGCCACTGAGTTCCCCCTATTAAGTTTTGAGTTTTAAGGTATTGGACTGCTCAAGAATTTTAATCACATTTACTGCTAATTCAAGCTCTACTTCACCGCCCAGCATTTTGTTCAATCTGCCGGAGATATCGCTTTGGATGGCATTGATCAGTTCCGGTAAGTTCCAGCCCGAAACAACTGCCAAGTCCGCGGTAATTTTAAGCTTATTTCCCTCCACATTGGTTTCCATTTTTCGCTCCTTAATAATATCGAACTTCCTAAGGACGCGGTCCACCAATTGATTGACGGCGCGAATCGAAACCGTCATATGGCCCCATTTGCCATACAAAACCACATCGTCGTCACGGCGGATCAGCTTCACCAAACTCTTAGATAAAATAAGCCCGACAATGATAAAGAGCAGGCCCGTGATTCCCGTTTGAAACGACTTCCAAGAATCATCGTAAAGGTATTGGACTTTCAATAAAGCATCTTCCATGGAAAGGATGTGGAAGGAAACGATGATCATTAAACTGCCGACGGTAAGAAACGCGAAAACAGCAAAAATATAAATAAAAACGTTAAAAATTTTCATCTCAGCCCGCCTTACGTTCCTCCGTCGATTCAAGGTTTGAAGGAGGCGTCAAAATTGATTCAATAAAATGAGTGCTGACTTTTCCTTGTCTAAACCGCGGACGGTTTAATATTTTCTCGTGTAGCGAGACGGTTGTCTTAGTGGGACTAAACACGGTTTCCTTTAACGCGCGCAGCATAATGTGAATCGCTTCATTTCGGTCCTTACCGTGGGCAATAATTTTTGCGAGCAAGGAATCATAATACGGCGGAATGACGTAACCGGGATAAACGTGTGTGTCGACCCGCACATTCGGGCCGCCGGGCAAAATCAACTGCTCAATTTTTCCGGGGCATGGCATAAAGTTTCGGTCCGGGTCCTCGGCATTGATTCGGCATTCAATCGCAGCGCCGTTGAATTTAATGCTGTCCTGATTATAGCCCAATTTATGTCCGGCCGCGATCCGGATTTGTTCCTTGACCAAATCGATACCGGTCACCATTTCGGTCACCGGATGCTCGACTTGCAGGCGCGTGTTCATTTCGATGAAGAAAAAATCATCATTGCCGTCCACCAAAAACTCGATCGTGCCGGCGTTTTCGTATTGAAAGGCGCGGGCCGCGCGCACAGCGGCTTCGCCCATTTTTTTCATGAGCGCTTTGCTAAGACCGGGCGCGGGTGTTTCCTCAATTAATTTTTGATGCCTTCTCTGGACCGAGCAATCACGCGCGCCCAAGTGAACAATATTGCCGAACTGATCGCCTAAAATTTGAAATTCAATATGGCGCGGCTCAGACAAATATTTTTCAATGTAAACGCCGCGATCTCCAAATGCCGCTTCCGCTTCCGTTTGCGCCGTAAGAAACGCATTCACTAACTTTCCGTCGTTATGCGCAATTTTCATGCCTTTTCCGCCGCCGCCGGCGCGCGCTTTGATGATTACCGGATAACCGAATTTTTTGGCAATTCTAAGCGCTTCGGCCTGATCGTCTACGATTGTTTTACTTCCTGGAATAATAGGAACTTTTGCCTTTCGAACTGTTTCTTTGGCAATTGATTTATCGCCGGCAAGCCGCACACTTTCGGGTTTTGGACCGATGAATTTGATTTGGCAGGATTCGCAAATTTCAGCGAAGTGCGCGTTCTCAGATAAAAATCCGTAACCCGGATGAATCGCATCCACGTCCGCGATTTCGGCGGCGCTAATGATGCTCGGAATATTTAAATAACTTTCACTCGACGGCGCTTCGCCGATACAAATGGCTTCGTCAGCCAAACGCACGTGAAGCGAATCTTTGTCGGCCTTTGAATAGACGGCAACTGTGCGAATTCCAAGATCCCGACATGCTCGGATCACTCGGATCGCAATTTCACCCCGGTTCGCAATTAAAATTTTATGAAACATAATTGAGAGGGATCAAATAACTCGTTTCTTTAGAGTT